>BNJU01001461.1_pt1 | contig 106996 bp, 149 predicted proteins | sample 8539281 | NCBI WGS metagenome assembly BNJU01 (sample SAMD00202456, study PRJDB9452) | human saliva metagenome | isolation source: human saliva | place: Japan
TAATTAACTTCTTCGAAACCAACCGTCGTTAGACCCAATAAAAGCTGTGACAGAATGCGGTTTTACGCATTCTAGTTGCAATCGCTTTTAAAATATAAAAACACCCAAGACATTTAGATTTGTAAAATCTTATGTTTTCTTTAGTGTTTCTTGTTTTCAAACATATAAATAGGCCTTTAGGCCTATTTAAAAAGTCTAGTTTAAGCAGTTTGTTTTGCAGTAAATAATGTTGTATTAACTCGTCCTGCTTGTATTCTGTTATGTAACTTTTGCTAGATTGAATCCCATGGCCAACAAGTATAACATCTTATGTACGTTTCCACTACCACGGTGTAAAAATCGTCTAAACCCAAGGTCTTGCTTTAACACACCAAATGCGCCTTCCACTTGAATGGATCGGTTAATTCGTAATTGAATACCTGTATCACTAGTAGTCTCTTGGTTTTCTGCCAATATAGCATCATATGCAGTGTAGTTTCAATTCGCTTTTACAGGATTTACTGTTGTTGGTTTTACATAGGTGGCATTCCTTTTGTATCCGCATCAGTTTAAGAGACTCACTAAATATACCTTTCTCTCAGATATAAAGCCTGTTTTAGCGTAGCATTATGAGTGAAAAGCATATTTTAATTTACGGCCTTTTGCACATATAAATGCATCTTCTTCTGGTATATATTCCATATTACGAGCTTTACTAATATCTTTAGCCCAAGCTCTAGTTTTCGCCTTTTCATAATATTGTGGTTTTATACAAGATAGGTACTGGTTGTTTTTTAACCAAGTTAAGTTCTCATGGCTATCATAACCAGCATCAGCTACCACATATGTGAAGTGGCGACTATGGATCGTTTAATTGCTGTACAAATGGAATTAAGGTATTTGTATCGTTGGGCTAGGGGATACACCAACTCCATAATATATTCAGAGTGAACAGCCAATTGTACATTGTGGCAGGTTTAAGCTGTCCATGCACTATGGTCTTCCTTCATACGCATAAACGTGGCATCAGGATCTGTTTTAGAATAACTGCTTGCGTTCACCCATAATATACAATTGCTGTTCATATTCTTTTGCGCTTTGGTCATATAGAGCTTCAGCTCGTTCAAACAATCGTTGTAATGGAGTTTTATGCTTACCTTTTCCTTGTACGAATTTCCATATGTTGTGGCTTCAATTTCTTTTGGCTAAGAAAAGTATATATACACTCATCATTCATACAATGGGATCTACCTAATTCATTCCAGATGTCTTGCTTTTAATATAGCTAATTTAGATGGTAATGTATCTAGTCTTTTGCACCGCTTTCGCCAGACAAAGGTGTATTTGTTGACATTAGCCTCTAGTTTAGTTCCATCAATAAAAGACTTCATTGAATGTTGGGGTATCACGTTCCAATAGCTTCATTATGTGAAAACAGGTTCATTATATATCTAGTGTACAACGTGCATCGTTGGAAAGTCATATGACTGGGAGCTGAATAGCCTTGAAGAATCACATATAATTATTTTCTTCGCATTGTTGTTGTATCATACGTGTAGAATACACGCCGTTGGACATAGCATAGACAAAATTTTGAGACAGAATATGCGGTGGAACTTTAGTTTTCTCCCTTTAGGAGAATACAAATGCCTAACTCTTCTATAGTCTATTCCTCCAATACAGCATCGAAAGTAACCGCACAGGCGCTGTTTCTTTTATCAACATGCCGCAATCCAATGGTAAAACTAGTTGGCGAGGCATCACTAGTTTTGGGCACCTAATTAGGTTCATTGGATGGTTTTGATTCATAATTTAATTATACTCAACGGAAAGGCCTTTCAGAACCTTTTTGCTAAAATAGTAGCGTAGTTAATCATATAAAATCAACTAATAAGCTTATTTGGGATGAGGAGCTGTTTTGTTGCAGCCCTTTTATCATTTATACAAATTTATATTTCTCTTGCTAATCATGAGTAAAATAGCGTACACTATAAGAAATATCTACTAATTATGATATTGAGGTAATCCTGTGAATTTACAAATTAGAATTTGGATATCTAATGTTGTTCTATTTGTAGTTCCTATATTAATTGCAATTATTCTATTTTTTTGTTATATTTTTCAGGACTACACATTTTTAGCGAATGCCGGATACTATTTACGTATCGAGCAAGAACAACAGTTTAAAAAGTGTTAGCCGTGTGGCTGAGGCTATTACCTTTTATGGTATAGACAATGGTTTAATGGATTCTCTTGTTAAACCAAGCTATAGTTTGTTAGACCCTAATGAGGTGTATGTAGAAATTCTCAATCAGGGAAAGATTTTTATATTCTTACGGTACACAACAGATTTATAATGAATCTGCTATCGTTGGTTTGATTGATGTAAATCCTGAGTTACAAGGCATTGTCTATCAGTCAAATGATACCTTTGTGTACGAAATGCGTAAGAATGAAGGCCGTCATGCATATCTATATCACATAGCTATTAAACGAGCTGTGCATGGTAGTGATAGCTTGATGGAAACCGTTTCGTTCTACATTAGGATTGTTGCATTACTTTTTGTTTATAGTTACTTTTTTGCAATCAACCGATTTGTGACGAAGTTTATTATGATTCACGTCCGCAATATGACGGAATCATTACGAGCTGCTAATTATCAAATCGAAATGGAGCAGGAGCAACAAAAAGAATTGCTTGCAGGTATCTCTCATGATATCCGTACTCCATTAACTGCAATTAAGGCCCTATGCAGAAGGCGTTCGGGATGGTATTGCACCAACCGAAGAGCAACAAAAAGCGCTACATGGGAATCATTTTTGAAGCGCGCTAATGATTTAGATTCTATGTTGGAGGAATTGTTCCTTATTACAACATTGAACTATAAAAAAAGGAATCTAGACCATCGGAGGAAATAGAATTAGGGAAATACGTACAAGGTTTTGTAGAAGATTATATAGAATATTATAAGTCTAGAGGTCTCGAACTGAGCCAACGTATTACAGTTAAGAATGCTACTATTATTGCAAATCCGCAGTTATTACAGCGGGTTTTGCAAAAATATTTTTAAATAATAGCGCAAAAATATAAGATGGCAGATATAGGACATAGTGTTATTGATGTCACCGAAGATGAAAGTCATGTGTACTGTGTGGTAAGTGATGATGGCCCTGGGGTCCCGCCAGAGTCGCTTGACCGACTTATGCGTCCGTTTTATCGAGTTGATTCGTCCCGCACTAATCCACAGGAGGGGAGTGGACTTGGTCTTTCGATTATTAGACGTATTATGGGTATTTTTCGAAGGTCGTGTAGTGATAGATAATATTAGACCACATGGACTTAGGGATTATCTTAGAGTTCCCGAAAAAAGGAGAAAATCATGAGTGAACATATTCTAATAATTGAAGACGATATTGATATTGCTAATATTGAGCGTGATTATTTGATGGTTGCTGGTTATGATGTAACTGTTATGAATAATGGTACTGATGGTATTGAAGCAGCTTTGAATACGTCAGTAGATCTAATTATTTTGGACGTTATATTGCCAGAAATGGACGGCTTTGAAGTATGTCGTGCTATTCGTGATAAAGTGCGCGTACCAATTGTGATGGTAACTGCATGCCTCGATGATATTGATAAAATCCGTGGCCTTGGCGTAGGTGCCGATGATTACATCGAAAAACCATTTTCTCCATCCGTATTGATTGCGAAGATTAAAGCTATGTTAGCACAATATAAACGACTTACTGAAAAAGATGTTGTTGATACAAATGCTATTCAATCCGGTGATATTCGCCTTGATCCTAAAATGATGAAGGTTTGGGTAAACGACAAAGAAGTTCATCTTAAGAAAAAAGAATTCCAATTATTAGAATTTTTTATGCGTAATCACGATATCGTATTCTCTAAAGAAGAATTATATTCTCGTGTATGGGGAATTTTCTATGGTAACTATGCAACCGTAGCTGTTCATATCAATCATTTACGTGAAGAAATTGAGGAAAATCCAGCCAATAGCAAACATATTATCACCGTTTGGGGCGTAGGTTACAAATTTGTATAAAAAGCATAACTAAATTCACTTTTAGTCCATGGATTGGTGAGCTATTGATGTTATATGTGTTTTTAGGGGCTTATCTTGTAGAAAAATAATCGAAGTTTTATATTTTTTTATATACTACGCTTTGTTTTTAGAGATTTTTGTGTATACTATAATTGTAAGGATTATTATGAAGATATACGGAAAAGATACACTTAACTTCTCTCTCTAATAAGTTCTCTCTCAACTTTTTCCGTCTTCATATATAACTCTCTCTCAGTCCTTACACTCTCAAACTATATGCAAAAGAGGTATTCATTAGTTAATGCTAATGAATACCTCTTTTGTTTTCCTATCTTTTATACATAATTTAGGAAATGGTAGAAATTGTTGTATTGCAAATCTAAGAATAAGACCTATAATGATTGTGCATTAATTGTGTGCAATTAAAAATAGGAGACAGTATATGAATATAAAACATTATAAGAAACAGATTATAGCATGTGCTATTGCACTATGCGTAGGTGTAGGAGGAGGCTATTATTTCTTTCGGTACACCTATGCAGGTACGCAACAGAGTGTTGTAACAAATCAAACTAAGCAAACAAAACCGTTGACTGAAGCTCGTAATACCTATGTTGTACAAGGGCTAAAAATCAGGCCCCGCCGTAGTGGGGATTACAACACAAGTATTCCAAAAGGATATTTTTAATCGTGCCATTTACGCAGGTGAAGGCGTTGGTTCAGGTGTTTTAATTGATAATGAAGGGCACATAGTGCAACGAATAACCACGTTGTATCTGGTGCTAGCAATGGTGAGGTTACAGTTTCGCTGTCTGATGGTACTCACCGATCAAAGGTACCGTTATGGGCACTGATGAACAATCTGATTTAGCTGTCGTGAAAGATAGATCCACCTAAAAATATTCAACCTGTTGCCATCGCGACTCTGATTCTTTACAGGTAGGTGAACCAGCAATTGCCATTGGCAATCCATTAGGTCTTGAATTCAAAGGTTCTGTTACATCTGGTGTAATTAGTGCTTTAGCTCGTACCATTGATGATCAGGACAACGTTTCCCGTTGATTCAAACTGATGCTCGCCATTAACCCAGGAAACTCTGGTGGTGCATTGCTGAAATGCTGATGGTGAGTTAATTGGCATTAATAGCTCTAAAATTTCTAAAGAGGGTGTAGAAGGAATGGGCTTTGCCATTTCCCTATTAATTCTGCAAAACCTATTATTGACTCTCTATCATTAAAATGGTAAAGGTCATTCGCCCATATTTAGGCGTATGGGCTGTAGACCGATCAACAGCGGCTGCACGTAATAATGTAAGCTATGAAGGAGACGGACTTCTTATTGTTCAGTTAGATCCTACTGGGTCCTGTGGCTCGAGCTGGTATTGTGGAAGGCGATACGATTGCTCAAATCGATGGTAAGAATGTAAGCACATTAATCGAATTGAAAGAGCAAATTGACGCCAAGAGCCCTGGCGACACTATTTTAGTATCTTATACTCATAATGGTAAAATGAAGAGCGCTCAGGTAAAATTAGGACAAGCTCTACAAATTAATTAATAGACGTGTATCACATTAGAAAATTGAATTTAATTAACATCTTAAAAACCCTTTCAATTCATGAAACACTTTATAATAGTGGTTTCTATAATAAATGTTGGGGTGACACCACTACGGTGTCACTTCCAACATTATTTTTACATAAGCATACAAGGCTCACATGCTTTACAATAAAAAGTGACTAATTCCCCAAAGAAAGGATGTGAGCTTATATGCCTACTACTGATTATACTGAATTTTTTACATAATGTGAAACAAGAATATATTACAAATAGCTATGAATTGAATGGGACATTTGTTTTTGAGATAGAGTTACCAGTAACACCACATATTTGTCCAAAGTGTGGAGAGTCTACAAAAACATATTAAGGACTACCACACGTACGGTAAAGTTTGGAAAAAGTACAACGAGGTCCACTAATTGGAAAAATACAAACAACGTCGATATATTTGCTCACATTGTAAGCACTCCTTTGCTGAAAGTAATCCTTTGTACGAAAAACATATGCAACTAAGTGTAACTAATATTAGAATGCTATTTGATAAACTTACTGAAAGTGTAACCTATACAGCTATTGCTAACGAGTGTGATACATCTATTACTACAGTATTACGTTATTGCTCTATGATCACTATACCTAAGCTCAAGACCTTACCTACTGTTATTGGTATTGATGAGTTTAAAGGAAATGCAGAAGGCTACCAATACCAAGTTAATTTAACTAATCCAGATACATGAAATATTAGATATTTTACCGAAACGTGATAGCAAGCATTAATCCACTATTTTTGCATCATTTAAACATAAGGATCGCCTACAAGTTAAGTTTATTGTAATGGATATGTCCATACAATTTAAGCGCATCATGGAGGCGCTATTTCTATGCGCATATTATCTGTGATCGATACCATGTATGTCGACTTGTAGATTGGGCGGTAGAGCGAGTTAGAAAAGCGTGAGCAACATAAACTGGCTGCTTATTCACGTATGTTAAAACAGAATCGACGTGTACTAATGAAGCATCCAGACCATTTAACGGAAGCCGAACATATTAAACTATGTGAAATACTCAGAATATCTGATGATTTACGAAAAGCATATGCTTTAAAAACTTTCTTTTTAGAAAATCTTTTCAATCTATGGTAAACAAAGAATAGCTGCACATTTAACGCATTGGTTGGAATTAGTAAAAGCATCTGGCTTAAATGAATTTAATAACTTCTTTACATCATTTCCTGCATGGATGACGCAATTAACTAATGCATTCTTACTTCCATATTCTAATGGATACACAGAAGGAACTAACAACAAAATTAAAGTATTAAAACGGATAAGCTATGGACTTCGCCACTTTGGTAGATTTAGAGTACGTATTCTACTTTTTGAGCAAAAGAATGGCACCAACCATAACTATGATTGGTGCCAAAGAAGACTCGTAGGGTGAATACCTAACATTTGACAGAGCATTATAATAGTTGTGTTTTAGAGATATTGAAAAGGGTTTTTATATTGTAAAATATACAAGGTACCTTGCAATTCGAGGTACCTTGTGATATTATGTATTTGTCAGTACAAGATAGTGACCGTAAGAGAGCTTTCACATTGGCAGGTAGGCACAACCTAAAAGGGAGGAACTATGCAAGTTCAATTAAAAAAAGGTGTTATGGATATATTGGTGCTAGCATTATTAACACAGCAGGATCGCTATGGATATGAAATTGTAAGCACTATTTCGGAATACATAGAAATTTCTGAAGGAACGATATATCCATTATTTAATAGGCTAAAAAAAGAGAAGTATGTTGAAACCTATTTAAAGGAATCTTCTACAGGGCCTTCTCGGAAATATTATCATATAACAGATACAGGCCGAGAGGCTTATAACGAGATGAGACGAGAATGGAATGAGTTTTCTGGCGTTGTAAATATCCTGTTGAAAGGAGTCGACTATAATGAATAAGAAAAGTTTTTTAGAAGCACTGCGTAATATCTTCAAAAAGGCACGTGTTGCTGATGTTGAAAGTATTATAGAGGTTTATGAAGAACACTTTGCTGTAGGCCATGAAAAAGGCCTTACAGATGATGAAATTATTAAATCCTTGGGGACTCCAGAGGAAATTTATGCATCCTATGTAGATGCTGGAATTATTACAGATACGTTAAAATGAGGATGGTAATACAAGTAAATCTGTGAATATGCAAGAAATCTATGCTAGATTTGATGAGTATAAAGAACGCTTATTACCACAACTGCCGGGAATGGCAAAAAAGGCATCGAAGACATTAGTTGCTATTGGCAGTGCGTTAGCCTATATTGTAGGCGTACTTATATTGGTGATTACGCCAGCTATTTTATATTTATTAGGTAGCTCATGGCAACCATTTGAAAAATGTAACTGCATTTCCTGCGTTATCTATGATAACTTTAGTTGCACTCTGCAGGTGTAGGCCTTTTTGGTGGCCTTACATGTATATTTATCGGTGCTGAACTTCGTGGTGTACGCGAACGTTATTTCAGCAATGTAGATTAAGGAGGACCTATGAGACGAATTATAATTGCTGCCATTCTAACTGTAATCAGTGCTGTAGGGGTAGGTACATCCTTTGCTGTAAATGATTTACCAAATTTTGGTGAATGGATGAAAACCAATGAACAACAGTTTAGAAAACCACATAGACATGATGGTTCTAATATGCATATGGACCAACATATGATGGATGGAAATAATCAAATGATGCCTCAAGATGGTATGGGGCCAAATAATGGTCAACATATGTACCAAAATTGTCAAAACCAAATGATGCCGCAAGGTCAACCTGGCCAAATGCCTCAAGGGGGCCAACCAAATGGTAATGCGCCTCAACCACCTGTGGAACAAGGTGCACCACAGATTACTCAAAATCAATAGTATTTTATTGATTCTTTTCTCTCACAACACTTTTAGAGCGCGTGGTCATGAAAGTGCATTCATGGCCACCATAGAGCCACACACTCTATGTGATACATTCGTATCAGAATCTCTCTTACACACAATAACTACATTAGCAAAAAGAGCTCCTCAGTGAAGGAGCTCTTTTTGTATTTGTTTATAATTTTATTTGATGTGTTTAGAACCGCGTTCTGTCATAGCTACGCCTTCTTTGCAAAGAGGGCATTCTTCTGGTTTGTATGTTGGTACTTCAAGGTTAAGTAATGATTGTACTTTTTCTTTTGGTACACCGAATTCAGCTTTGCCGCCAGAACGGTTAACGAGAAGACCTACGCCTACGATTTCACCGCCGGATTGGTTAACTACGTTAACAACTTCTTGTACGGAACCGCCTGTAGTTACGATATCTTCTACGATAAGTACGCGTGTACCTGGTTCGATTTTGAATCCACGACGCAATGTCATAACGCCTTTTTCACGTTCTGTAAAGATAGCGCGTGTGCCTAATTCTTTACCGACTTCGTGAGCTAATAAGATACCGCCGGTCATAGGTCCAATAACGAGTTCTACGTTTTGATCGCGGAAGCGTTCTGCCAATTCTTTACACAATGTTTCAGTGTATTTTGGATGTTGTAACACGTTGAATTTTTCAACGTACATAGGGCTATGTAGGCCGGAAGTCAATAAGAAATGACCTTCTAAAATTGCTTGAGTATCGATAAGTAATTGTTTTACTTCTTGTTCTGACATCATTTGGATACACTCTCCATTTCTTCAATAATTAAACGTACCGCCTCTTGTGGATGTTCAGCCTGCGTAATAGGGTCGGCCAATAACGAGGCGAGATGCACCATCCTGTAATGCACTCGATGGTGTAGCAATGCGTTTCTGGTCATTTGTAGCTGCGAAGGATGGGCGAATACCTGGTGTAACGATAAGGAAATCAGGTCCACAGGCCTCGCGAATCATCTTAGCCTCTAAAGCGGAACATACAACACCGTCCATACCGGATTCTTTTGCTAGTTTAGCAAGGCGAATTACTTGGTCTGCAATTGGTAATTGACCGCCAATAGATGTCCAAGATTCGTCATCAAAGCTTGTTAATACGGTAATCGCTAATAGTTTTGGACGTTCGATGCCTAGTTTTTTTCAGCGCTTTCACGAGCAGCCTCAGCGGCAGCTTTCATCATTATAGGACCACCTTGACCATGAATGGTAATTAAATTGGCGCCTAAACGAGTAAGGGAAGATACGCCATGGGCCACCGTATTAGGAATATCATGTAATTTCAAATCGAGAAATACATGTTTGCCGTGCTCTTGCAAATAGCGAACCGTTTGGTCCCCTTCGGCGTAGAATAATTCCATGCCCACCTTATAGAAAACTAACGGAGTCCCCTGAGTGAGGACACGATAGATTTCATCGCATCCATTGTGGATACGTCGAGGGCGACGATTAATCTGTCATCTGCCATGTTATAACCTCCATAGTACTTATATATCTAAATAATTTTCACATAGAATAGGGCGTCCTGTCAATGAAAATCCGTTGTGAAAGTCGGCTTAAGAACTGCTTTTATACATCGATTTTCTTCGCGTTCATGATATAATAAATACAGAAGTGAAGATGATTCCTAATACGAGTTGATATATGTATATCGGACTGATGTATATAATATGTTGTTAATAGCTAAGAAAGGATTACCATGTTAGATTTTGTAGCATTGGATTTTGAAACAGCTAATAAATATAAAAATAGCGCCTGTTCCTTAGCGGTCATTACCGTTGAAAATGGGCAGATTACCAAAAAAGCATATAGTCTTATTAAACCACCGTTTATGTCCTTTGACCCAGAATGTATTGAAATTCATGGAATTGAACCTAAAGAAGTGTTGCATGAAAAGACATTTGATCAACTATGGCCTGCTATCTATGAAAATCATTTGAAGGGAAAAATCATGATTGCCCATAATGCAAAATTCGATATGAATGTATTGCGTGCCACTCTTGATTACTATAACATTCCTTGGCCAGAACTTGACTATGCGTGTACTGTAAAAATTTCTCGTGCCGTATGGCCCGATTTGGTAAATCACAAATTGAACACAATGGCGGCGTACTTAGGCATAGAATTTAAGCATCATTATGCATTGGATGATGCTGAAACATGCGCCAAGGTTGCTATCGAGGCAGCTCGCTTGAAAGGGGCGAACTCACTACCCGAACTACTTTCAAAAACAGGCGTACCTCTTGAACCATTCATCGATGAAAAAAATAAAGCTGCACAAGCAGAATTACATAAGGAACCAGAACCAGAGCAGATGTCCTTTTTCTAAAGACGTGCTCGGTTACGATGGTAACTAATCCTAATAGAATAATAGATTGTTTTGGAGGTAGTCATGTTAGGTAAAGAACTATTAACCTATGTGGATCATACATTGTTAAGACCCATTGCTACATGGGACGAAATTAAGGTGATTTGTGAAGATGCATTGGCCTATCATACGGCATCAGTTTGCATTCCACCTGATTTTGTGGCATCCGCTCATAATGCATATCCCAATTTGAATGTTTGTACCGTTATTGGGTTTCCTCTAGGCTATCAAACGACAGAATCCAAGGTGGCGGAAGCGAAACAAGCTATTGCAGAAGGTGCATCAGAAGTGGATATGGTCATCAATCTAGGTGATGCGAAACAAGGGGATTTTCATGCTATAACAGAGGAAATCAAGGCTCTTTAAATCCGTATGCGGTGATAACATTTTTAAAGGTTATCATCGAGGCCTGTTTCTTAACGAATGAAGAAAAAGATAGAACTATGCCATTGTGTAACGGAAGGCGGCGCAGATTTTATCAAGACCTCAACTGGATTTGGTAGTGGTGGCGCTACATTAGAAGATGTGCAACTATTTAAGAAGCTACATTGGTCCTAATGTACAGATTAAAGGCTGCCGGAGGTATTCGTTCCATGATGCAATGAAGGCTTATATTGCAGAAGGGTGTAGTCGTATCGAAGCGAGTGCGGCCGTAGAGCTCCTAAAAGATCATTTGGACGAAGATAGAGAAGAAATAAACCACCTAGGCAGTGCTTAGGTGGTTTCTTAGAATGGCGGTGTAACTATGCGACATGTATGATATTATTTTAAAAAAGAGCCAATTTAGCTACTAACAAAATGAGGAAATCTGTTTTGTCATAGAGGGCTATGTACATGGTACTATTCCTGATTATCAAAGTAAGTGCTCTATTGATGACGTCATGTTTAATGGCATGAATGCTCATGAACTCGGTACGTTTGACACTCGCTATGGCTCAGTCAGGACAAATGGTGATTTATCGTCAATTGATGGTATCACTGCAGATAAACATAGTACAGGTGGTGTAGGTGATAAGACGACACTTATCATCGCCCTTTAGTGGCCGCCTGTGGTGGTGTAGTCGCTAAAAATGTCTGGTCAGAGGGACTAGGGTCATACAGGGGGTACCATCGATAAAATGGAATCGATTCTCAGTGAAAAGTATCCTGTCAAGAAGATCTTTATCGCCCAAGTGAACAGAATAGGCCTTGCAGTTATAGGTCAATCAGAAGGCTTGCACCAGCGGATAAGAAAAACTCTACGCTTTACGTGACGTAACGGGAACAGTGGATAGTATTCTCTTATTGCATCCTCCGTGATGAGTAAAGAAAACTTGCATTCCGGTGCCGAGCCATTCTACTAGATGTAAAGGTTGGCAGTGGAGCCTTTATGAAAAACCATTGAAGAGGCTCGTTCCCTTAGCTACAGGCTATGGTAGATATTGGACGGAAAAATCAGTCGAATCTGTTAAAGGCTGTTATTTGACGGATATGGATCGGCCCCTGGGGTCATGCCATAGGCAAATGCCTTTAGAGATTGTGAGGTCATTGATACATTAAAGAGGTCATGGGCCACTGAGGACTTTGACTCATGAATGTCTATCATGGCTGCTCACTATGCTCGTTTTGAGCCACATCTGCGATTATGAAACCGCTGTAACTCGTGTGCGTGCAGGCTGCGATTTGCAAAATGGCGCGCGTTACTGAACGTGCGACGCCTCATGATTGACGCTCCCAGGGGAGATGGTCATGTCGTCGATGATGAAAGCTCTATTAGGTCATCGGCCAATGTACTTATCGATAGTAAGACGCCTAAGTGCTGGTTACATTACACATATGGATACACGGAACAATGTGGTATAGCATCGGTCATGCTTGGTGCTGGTCGCACCATTAAAAGATGGCCCCTATCGATTATAGTGCAGGTATTATCATGCATAAAAAAACTGGTGATGCCATTATTGCAAGGTGAGATGTATTGCGACCTTGTATGCCTCTGATGAAAGCTTTATTTGCTAATGCAGCTAAGACTTATAGTGAGGCTATTACAATTGGTGACGAAACTGCCGAGCGTATGGATACAATCCTTGATATTGTAGAATAAAGGAGTCGTATATGACAGAATTAGAAATTCAAACAAACTTATGGAGTTTACGCCATAAAAGCTCGTCGAAACAAACGCTTATTCTCCATATTCACATTTTCGCTGTTGGCGCTGCCTTGTTATGCGAAGATGGTACCCTTTTTGAAAGGGTGCAATATAGAAAAATGCTTCCTATGGTCTCACAAACTGTGCTGAACGAACGGCCATTTTTCAAAGCCGTATCCGAAGGTCATATAAAATTTAAGGCCCTTGCCGTAGTTGCTGATACGGAAGGACCTTGTGCGCCATGTGGCGCATGTCGTCAGGTAATGGCTGAATTTAAAAATACCTCTAATCATTATGGGAAACTTGATGGGGAATATAAAAATAGTAACTATAGAGGAACTATTACCATTTAGTTTTTTTCTGAATGCGATGTAACTGGTAAATAGATCCTTCTACAGTGAAATATACGTAGTAAGAAAAAGGCTGGAGCGCGTGGCTCCAGCCTTTTAGCATAAGATAATGACCATTAGAATGCAGGAACAATTGCACCTTGGTATTTATCTTGAATGAATTTTTTGATTTCAGGGCTATGAAGAGCTTCCATCAATTTCTTGATACGAGGGTCGTTTTCATTGCCTTTTAAGAACAGTTACGACATTTACGTAAGGGGAATCATTAGATTCGATGAACAATGCATCTTTACCAGGGTTAAGACCTGCACTTAATGCATAGTTTGTGTTGATAGCTGCTAGTGCAACATCGTCGATGGAACGAGGCACTTGAGCTGCTTCTAATTCTACGAATTGGTAACCATTAGGGTTAGAAGCGATATCTTGTACAGTGGATAAGATATTGTTAGAGTCTTTCAATGTGATAAGACCAGCTTTTTGTAATAACATTAATGCACGACCACCATTTGTAGGGTCATTAGGAATAGCGATTTTTGCACCTTTAGGAAGGTCTTTTAAATCTTTGATTTGACGGGAATATAAGCCCATTGGTTCAAGATGAACGCCACCCACAGATACTAGAGGAAGGTTATGTGCTTTTGCGAATTCCTCCATGTATGGCACATGTTGGAAGAAGTTAGCGTCGATTTCTTTATCACCCAATGCTAGATTTGGTGTATTGTAATCAGTGAATTCTGTGATTTGTAAATCGATATTATCTTTTGCTAAAATCGGTTTTACTTGTTCTAAGATTTCCGCATGTGGTACTGCAGTAGCACCAATTTTTAATACTTGTTTGTCACCGCTGCTAGCCGCTTTATTATTATCGCTGCCGCAACCTGCGATTAATAGCGCACCGCCGAGAACGACTGTAGCCGCTAATGCTAAAAATTTGTTCATACAAACACTCTCCTTTTCGAGAAAATTAAATGTAATTCGATAAGCTTATAGTACTAAATTATTTCCCATCATGCAAGTATGTATTATTAGTAGTTATCCATAACTAAAAAGTTATATAGAAAGAGGAGCTGCTACTCAAAACCGACTTTGGCCCTGCGAAGGCCGTAGGCCGGAGTCAGACCCCGGCCGGTGGAGGTTTTGAGTGGTAGCTCCTTTGCTTATCGTCTTTTAGTTTGGTTAACGGCTAATAATGAGCCCTATACTTAATAGTAATTGGTATAACATAGCAGCACCAGCGGTAGTACCCATGGCTTTATCTAATTTGATTTCGTCCACATGGGTATAGAATGTTTTGATGGTTTTAAATGCTGGGATGATGGCTAGTAATGCGAGTAATGCTGGGATTGGGAGGACTTTCAAATAGATCCAGGCACCAATCCAGAAGAAGTTAAAGATATAGGTAATGCTCATTAGGCTGATGGCACGGTCGCGGCCTAATACAATTGGTAATGTGCGACGACCGTGTTTTTCATCGTTTCGAATATCTCGAATGTTGTTGGTGAGCATGATGGATCCAACTAATAGGGTAGCCGGTAGTGCAGGGATTAGGAATGCTAGTGAAAGTTCACGCGTCCACGCAAAGCCTGTAATGAGGACAATAGCAAAACCCATGGCGATACCGGATGAGATTTCCCCAAATGGTGTGCGAGAAATTGGCTTTTGAGCCACCTGAATACAAAAAAACTAATTAAAATACAGATGATGCCGGTTGAATGTACCACCATGTAATGGTGGCTGATAGGTATAGGCCGATGATGATAGGTACAATCATAAGAACCTTAATCATAGTGGAGATGAGCTTTGGCGTCACTGCACCACGGGTAAGGGAACCAGCATTACCTATTTTTTGCCCCGCATCAAGACCAGATTTAAAATCTTTCAATTCATTCCATAAATTGGCGATGATTTGAGCCGATACGACGGCTAAAAAAATATAAGAATTGTATGGAATATGGCGAGTCCTGTGCCATGAAGTGCACCGAAGGTATAATAACTAAATGCAGCACCTAAGATGGTTGGCCCTAATGCAGCAGCCAATGTGCGAGGTCTAGTGAGAGGAATTAATTCTTGTATCATAATGGTGTGGCGAAATGCCAACTCCTTTCTGTTAGAAATACGTTTTCTTATCTTTAAGTATTGTATAGTACATTAGGAGAAATGTAAATTTGGTGTACCTATCATGTTAGTACAATTATATAGTATAATATTATATGTATATTTAAAATTCTTAATGTAACTTACTTATATAATTCAATTCATATATTCATGAGGTGAGACTATGAAAACGTGGAGTAAGAAGGTAATGACACTAGCTTGCGCTACCTGCTTAACGGTAGGTATGGCGGCTGTAGCTTGTGCCGATACAATTGATTTAGGTTATGGTCAGTATGCTACCACTAATAATGGTGTACACGCGGTAGCTGTAGATGCGATTCCTACAAATCCTACTTTCAGAACGATGGAACAAAATAAGACCCTTCAAACAGCTAATGAGCGAGCTGCAAAATCTATGAATGACCGCATAAAAACATCCTACCCAATGGTAAAAGAGGAATTTAAAGGTACTGCCTTAGATGGGTATAGTTTGTATCAATTATCTGGGGATAGTACATTAGGTCATCATACAGGTTGGTTGCTTACATACAATGTAAATAAAGAGGCGATTAATTATCTCGATCGTACAGCTACTCAAATTGTTAACGCAGCAATGGCCGATAAACAAGTGAAAGCACAATCTGTTAGCGAGCCTTACACAAAATCTAATGCAGAGAAGTTTATTTCAAAAATGGCCACAGTTACACTTGATCGCAAGATGTTAGAGCCACAAATAGCAAATTTAAATGCTACTATGCATCGCGATATGATTAAAACAATACAACAAAGTGCTATGCAAGATGCGTCGTTGTCGCAAAAGAATAGACAAAGTGTGCAAGAGGGCGTAGATCTGTTTAAGAGAGTCATCCCTAACTTTACAATGGGCGCTACAGAAATATCATTTAAACCATATACATCTAAGTTTGGTGCTATGGCCGGTATGAGTGTGCGCGGCAGCTTAAAATATGATGGCTTTGTATTGCCTGGTAGCTTTAACTATGTATGCAATGCCACAAAACGATGGGCTTACAGTACAAATCTTGGCTACCGAAGATACGAGCCGAGACTACTGGTCAGGACAATTAGAATCCATGTATGGATTAAAAACCCTAAAGGGAGGCAATAAATGATGAAACCATTAAAAACTCTTGTATTAGCAGCATGTTTAGTTGGTGCAGTTACTAGTTTTGCTGGTGCAAAAGATGTAAAAACCATAGCAGGATCCATGTCTGTTCCTAATACAGTTACGGTAGCAACCGCATCTACTACAGATTCTGTGGATATTATAAAGGATTTGCTTATCAAGGATAATGCAAAACCAACTACGAATAAACGGACCCGTCAAAGTAATGAGGATGCATTATCTGCGCTTAACTATATGGGCGTTTCCTATGATGTATATCAATTACAAGGAGAAGATAAAACCGGCCAAAAGGACGCTTTGTTAGTAGCCGTAGATTTGAAAACGGCAGCCAATGCATTGTTTGATAACCCTAAGGCTAATGCGTCTGTCCTTCCTGTATTAGCCATACTCAATAATGGTGAGTTGGATCCGATTACAGAACAACTCATGTTGACTACGGTTAATAATCTGTTGCCAAAAGAATCTAAAACATTTACATTGCCAGATAAGAACGTACCCGGTTCCATCTATGTAAGTGCTGGTACAGGTTACAGTGTTGCCGCTGGTATTGTTGGTGAAAGCAAAAAGCCTACTACCATTACTGTTGAAAATACGGAACAAATGGAGAAAATGAATAATACAAAGTATCAAACATATACGGTAGGTTCTCGTGTATTAGTTGATGCGGAAGGTATCAAATTCCCATATTATGCAAAAGCGGCACTCGTAATGAATCCACAAAAGCCTACATTGTTCTTGGCATTGACTAGTGATGTACAACGTCAATATTTTATGCCAATCTTTGCAGATGCTTTCAAATCTATTAAATAAAATATATTGAAAAACATCGATATTAATGTATAATAATTTCTATATGATGTATGTATTGTAAAAAGGAGTCCTATTATGAAAACAATTCACACAGATAAAGCGCCTGCAGCAGTAGGTCCCTATTCCCCAAGCTAAAAGTAGCTGGCGGTTTCTTGTTCGCTTCTGGTCAGGTAGCGATTAACCCTGCTACAGGTTCCGTAGTTGAAGGCGGTATCGAAGCACAAACTGAACAAGTATGCAAAAATATTGAAGCTGTATTAGCCGAAGCAGGTTCTGATTTCTCCAAGGTTATCAAAACAACATGCTTCTTAGCTGATATCAATGACTTCAAACCTTTCAACGAAGTATATGCAAAAATATTTTTACATCTAAACCAGCTCGTTCTTGCGTGGCTGTAAAAAGATCTTCCATTGGGCGTTGCAGTAGAAGTGGAAATCATCGCGGAAGTATAATATGGATTATATTTCATTATTACAAAAAGAAATGCGACCTGCCTTTTGGCTGTACAGAGCCAATCGCGTTGGCTTATGCAGCGGCCAAGGCCGCATCCGTATTGGATGAGTTTCCCAACCACATTCATGCGCGATGCAGTGCCAATATCATTAAAAACGTAAAATCCGTGGTCATTCCGAACTCTGGAGGCCGCAAAGGCTTAGCTGCGGCTACCGTACTCGGTGCCATCGTAGGCCATCCAGAACGAGAACTAGAGGTGTTAGAATCGGCTACCGATGAAGATCGTAAAGTGGTTAGGCACCTTATTAGAGGCTAACTTTTTGCACTGTAGAACTAGCGGAAGGTGTTGATAATCTCTACATTGAAATTACGGCCACCACCGATGAACATACGGCAGTGGTACGCATTGAAAATGCACATACCAATATTACCTATGTGTCCGTAGATGGGGACGTGATTTCTGAAACTGTTAACGAAATTAAAGAGGCTGAAAGTAGTACTTGCCCGATGACATTCGATAGTATCTACGAATTTGCAAAAGCTGGCGACATTTCCGGTATCTTACCTAGCATTAAGCAGCAGGTAGAATATAATACGGCCATTTCGAAATGAAGGGTTTATCCAATGATTATGGTGCCAATATTGGTCGATTGTTATTGCTTGATGATGAAACCCCATCTCTAGAAACAAAGTGCAAGGCTCGTGCCGCAGCAGGATCCGATGCACGCATGAGTGGGTGCCCGTTGCCTGTAGTTATTTGCTCGGGCTCTGGCAACCAAGGATTGACCGTATCTATGCCTATCATTACAACCGCTGAGGAGCTTGGTAAAACCGATGAGGAATTGTACCGAGCTCTTGTGTTTGCCAATTTGTTAACGCTTTACGTTAAATCTGGTATCGGTAAATTATCGGCATACTGTGGTGTCGTATCGGCTGGCATTGTAAGTGTAGCTGGTATTGCCTTCTTGAAAGGCGATAGTAAAGATATTATCGAAGATACACTTGTAAATGGCCTTGTTAGCCTATCCGGTATCGTATGTGATGGGGCGAAACCATCTTGTGCCGGTAAAATTGCTATCTCCTTAGATGGAGCTTTCATGGGCTATAAACAAGCTCGCCTTAACAAGAGCTATCAAAAGGGTGATGGCCTTGTAGCCCACTCCGTTGATGATACGATTAAAAGTATCGGTGTCGTAGCACAAGGCATGAAAAGAAACTGATGTGGTTATTTTGAATGAAATGTTAAAGCATTAATTGGTTTTATATACGGAAAACAGTTCGTCCTATAATCCTATAAATAAGAAAACAGCGTTATGGCCCGTTTGGTTATAACGCTGTTTTTCTAATATTATTGTAATTTTTTAGGATCCTTTAGTAGCAATGATGCGACCAGTCCCACAATAAGGAATGGAACTAGTGTCATCATGGCTGCTGGTAGGAATAGGTATCTGCTAAATTCCCTACAACCGGTGCGATGATGCCGCCGATTGTTTGGCTTACGCCAAGGGTGATGCCTGATGCAAATCCGATGCTCTTAGCTAGATAAGTTTGGCCCAGTACAATAACAGGGCTGTAACTGATGGCCTTTGCAGCACCAATCATGAGCAAAAATCAGATAGGCGAGTGGCATCATAATCGTTACAGAAAAACTCAGGGACTTGTGTTAATAGGAACATGGATGGCAACCAAATCAACAGAGATAATCTAATGATTTTGATAGGACCGTATTTATCGCCCAATAAGCCACCGATGTAGGTCATAAAGATGCCGATGCTAAAGAATACGGTTAATGCAAAACTACCTTGTTCGGGGCTCGTGCCGAGTTCATGAGTCCAGAATACAGGGATAAATGCATTAATAACGCGGAAATTAACCGATTGGCTTAGAATAATGATGAACAATATACCAAAATATTTCCAATAATTTTTCAGTGGCTGAGCCGCAACTGTTGGATTTTCGGTGGCTACGGCTTGGTCGATAGTTTGGGCATGAGCTACGATACGTGGCATGAGCAGGAATAGAACGGTAGATATAATAATACCGGCTACGGTGAAAAGCTGCTGAGACCATGTGCACCCTACTGTATAGGCGATGGCGCCCAGCAAATAGAGGACCAAAGGCGAAGCCTGAACTACCGCCGATGGCGAAGGTTCCCATTGCTTTTGCCCTTCTTGCCACCTCCGAGGCGGTTCATAATTTTTTTGCCCCTTCAGGATGGAAAATGGAAGAACCCACACCAGCTAGTGTGGCACATATAAGGAGACTTTCATAAGAAGAAACAAAACCCATCATCCCCGTACTACATGCGGATAATAACGTGCCTGCTGCGATGAGTCGTGGCTGATTGAGCTTGTCTGAAATATACCCTAGCAATGGTTGTAGTAATGACGATAATGCCGTGTTCGCTAAGATAAGAAAAACCTGCTTGCTCCAAGGACAGTCCATACGTATAGATAAACAGCGGCAATAATGCAGGTAATACACTTTGGCATGAGTCATTAATCATGTGACTCAGCGTGATGAGATAAGGATAATACTTTTTGCATAGTAAACCTCGTTGATTGATGATGTAGTATATAATATATTTATATTATATACTATATGTATAAATAAAACCTAGATAACATCTGTATTATATGTATCTAGGTTTATCTATTATATCTCTATCATTATCATTTTAAATATGGCAGAGGAGGAGGATTTGAACCCCCGCGCCGGTTGCCCGACCTACCGCATTTCGAGTGCGGACCCTTCAGCCTCTTGGGTACTCCTCCGTGCTTTACGACGCTCTTTAAAGAAATCTTTCATCAATTGGCTACATTCATCAGCGAGGATGCCTGCTTGCAATTGTGGCTCATGGTTTAGTCCCGGATGGGATAGCACATTAAACAGAGATTCTACGGCGCCTCCTTTGTAGTCGCTAGCACCATATACAACGCGATCAATACGGCTGTTAATAATGGCCCCTGCGCACATAGGACACGGCTCTATCGTAACATACAGGGTGCATCCAGTCAACCGCCAACGCTTTAGGCTATTACAGGCTTCACGGATGACGAGAACCTCGGCGTGAGCTGTTGCATCATGATCCAGTTCACGGCGGTTATGATGACGTGAAATGACTTGATTATCGTGGACCAAAATGGCGCCAATAGGGATTTCGCCAAGGGCATACGCTTTTTTGCCTTCTTCGATGGCAAGGCTCATAAAGTATTCGTCACGACTGCGCTCGTCCATTGTATTAAGTTCGGTTGAATCCATTAGGTCTTTTGTCATTATTGCACCTCTTAATGTATAATATCTTACATAGAGTCTATCATATTTTTATCGTATTTTTGCGAATAGATTTAATCGTTGTGTCAGTTGCTTGTGTGAGGCTAGTATGGATATTATTTGGTATATGTTTGATATGATTGGTACCATCGCATTCGCCGTATCAGGCGCACTTGTGGGTGTGTCCCGTAAAATGGATATTTTCGGCATGGCCGTGCTCGCCCTTGCTACCGCTATTGGGGGCGGTGTGATTCGTGATGTACTGCTAGGCTATTTCCCGCCAAACTCACTTCGTAATGTAGTGTACGTTACGGTCGTTCTCATGGTGACCTTTATTGTATTTGCTATTTATAACAGTCGCTATCATCGCAATATGATGGGGCCTCGCAGTCGCGCTAGTTACTTGTTTGCCGATGCTCTTGGCTTAGCATCCTTTACCGTAACGGGTGCCTCCGCCGGATATACACTATATCCGGACTTGCCTATATTTATCGTATTGCTTGGTACCATTACCGCTGTAGGTGGTGGCATTTTGCGCGATATGTTAGCGCAGCGCGTGCCTTCCGTACTGAAAGAAGACGTATATGCGTTGCCCAAGCATTATTGGCGGTATAGCCTATTATCTACTGGTAATTGGTGATTGGGCGGGCCAAGCTGTCTATGGGGCTTTCACCATTGTGCTGGTCATTCGTCTACTAGCTATAAAAATATCACTGGAGCCTGCCTCGTGTCAGATAATAATCGGTTTTTATGCGATATATTTGCCAAATTATGACTAAGTGATATAATTGTAATATTAGTTATTTTTTTATGATTGTATCCCTTACAACAGTTGTGAAATGGTACGCACAAGCGTGCTTGATAAAGGAGTTTAACCTATGTCTAAAAAATGGTTGAAAGTAGCGTTAATGGTTACGGCTATTGCTACGGGTACATCCATTCAAGTTGATGCGGAAACTGTGTTATATGTTCCGCAAGATGATCGTCCAGTAAGCCTACAATATACAGTTGATACTGCAAAGGCAGCGGGGATGACGGTGTTAACACCACCACAAAATTTGATTTCCGGTAAAACCTACAAAGGGCAAGCCGATCAAATCTGGAATTGGGTAGAGCAAAATGCGGGCCGTGCCGATGTTATGGTATTGAGTACAGATACCTTAATCTATGGCGGCCTTGTGGATTCTCGTAAACATAATTTGCCATTGAGCACATTGGAAAATCGTTTAAAAACGCATCGAAGCGCTTAAGGCAAACCATAAAAAAATACACGCATTTATGGCTTTGGTACCGTAATGCGTTCCCCACGCGCTAGTGGGGGTGGTACAGAACCATCCTACTATGCAGATTATGGTCCAACCATATTCCAAATTGCTGCACTACAAGATAAATTGGATGCAGGCACATTGACACAAGCGGAAACGCAAAAATTGATGAGCTTGCAAGCCTCTGTCCCTGTAGAATATCTACAAGACTGGTTCTCTCGCCGTCAAAAAAATATGCAAGTGAATAAAGACTTGATCGATGAAGCGCGTAATGGTGTCTTTGCATACTTTGCATTGGGCCATGATGATACATCCCAATTGTCTCAATCCGCATTGGAAGGACGCTATTTAAATCAATACTCCAAGGGCATTCCACGTACACAATATGGCAGCTTCCCTGGGGCAGATCAACTCGGTTTATTGTTGATGGCTCGTTCTCGTACCGATGAAAGTGCGGAAAAACCTACGTTCTCCGTTATCTATCCACTTGGTGGTGCCGGCAAAACATTGCCAGGTTACGAAGACCAAACCGTTGATAAAACGATTGCGGAACACGTAGAAGCCGTTGGTGGTACGATGACAACTGCAGGTAAACCAACTGTTCTTCTCGCTGTTAATACACCGCTTTCTACGAGCACATCTGAATCTGAAACCTTTGGTAACTTTCCCAATGATTTCTCAAGCTACGACTGCCTTTGTAGATCGTATTCAACAAGCTACGGAACAAGGTGTAAACGTGAGCATTGCGGATATTGCCTATAACAATGGCTCTGATAATACCTTGTTAGGTGCTTTATATAAACGCGATTTACTCTATAAAATCGGCGCTTACAATGGCTGGAATACAGCAAGTAATACGGTAGGCTATGCGATTGCACAAGGCTTATTGCTACAAACTATGTCCCCAGAAGGGCATCGCGATATGTTGACCCAACAATATTTGGATAACTGGGCATACCAAGCGAATATCCGCAAGGATATTTATCGTATGCTAAGATTCCATTCGTACCGACAATGTACGCTACTCTGGTGATTTGAATTCAAAAATTAGAAGAGTATTTACAAGAACGTGTACAAGATTTCAGTGAAACTTATTTGAAGGTGGACCCTCGTACAGTTAAGGCTACATTCCCATGGGGCCGTTTGTTTGAAACGGATATTACTGTTTATGATAAACCAGTAGTACCTCTTCAAAAAAAGAAATTCGTATGCAACGGGAAGCAGAAGCGAAGAGACAAGCTGAAGCTGCAGCAGCTGCTGCGGCTGCACAAGCCAATGGACAAGCACAAGCCGCTCCAGCTGTGCCAACTACAACAACTCAAGCTGCACCAGCTGCAACTTCGACAACGGTAGTACATCAAGCAGCAACTTCACCGCGCATCGTTCCAACACCGGCCGCTGTGCCTCAACAATAATCGCCTATGAAACGATCGTTTTTGCCTGAAATAACCTATATGCGTGGTCTCTGTATGCTCGGCGTTATCGGCATTCATGTCGGCTCCTATGCATTACAAAATCCGTTCGTTAATTTACAACTCATTAGCGTGTTGGAAATCTTATCGCGTTTTGCAGTGCCTGCATTTTTCTTCCTGTCAGCCTTTGGTTTGTTCTACCATACATCGGTAAACGATCCATTTTAGCTACAAGGATTTTATGAAACGACGCTTTCAAGTGGTGCTCTATCCTTACATTGTGTGGTCTCTATTCTACCTTATCTATACAGGCATAACGGCGCACAATTTTGGAAATCTCCATCCCGGACCATTGCTTGTGAACCTCTTGTTTGGTAACAGTATGTACCATTTATATTTTATGGTTATACTGGTATGGTTCTATGTGCTCATGCCACTATGGCGTGTGATGGTACGAGTGGATTTTGAAAGCCCCCATTCCTTGGCTCGTCATCTTATTTGCCATCCAATTAGGTGTTGACTTTATATCATCTTATCGATTGGGGGCCTGGGTGACACAACAGTTTAGCGATTCTCCAGCCATAAAATATCTCTTCGATATGCGCCTTAATTATTGGGTGATTCATTATGTATGGATATTCCTCTTTTGGTGCTGTTGTAGCTGAGCGATATGAACATCGTGAAAGGACTATATGTGGCGCTACCGATACCTATTAGCCACATGTGCCATTTTATCGATTTCTATCCATGTTGGGCGCCTATTACTATGTCATGGATGTATGGCATTATACGGTGCTCGAAGCGATTTACACGGTACATCAGTTGAGTCCAATGGGTGTATTCTATACGGCATTAGGCACATTGTTTAGCTTATTCCTATTCCAAGTGATGCCCCTCAACAATACGATGGAGGCGTTCTGGTCACAAATTGGGGATACTTCATACGGCATCTATTTGGCACATCCGTTCTGGTTATTGATCATGACCGGTATCATGGCCAAGTATAATCTTCTATTTACAGTGCCTCACGTAGTGCTGTTGTATGTGATGGCCGTAGGATTATCCTACTTGACGACAGTAGGTTTAAAACAAATACCAAAGCCAATTCGAAAATATATTCTTGGCAACTAATAGGCTTATACAAGCCCTGTAAGATTGGTATATAACTAATTACAATAGAATCCGCTCCTACCATAACTTATAGTTATCGGTAGAGGGCGGATTTTTTTCATGACTAAAATGAAAACTTTCACAATGTAAAGTGTGAAAATTAATCTGTGATTGTGCTATAATACAATCATACTGATTAGAGTTACAACAAGGGAAAATGAGGTGCTCTTATGAAAGAATTAACATATTTTTAACGGTGAATTCGTCGAACCAGGTGCAAAAGGTAATCAGCATTGATGACCGTGGTTACTTATTCGGTGATTCTGTATATGAAGTTGTACGTGTTACAAAAGGTCGTTGTTTTTGCATTGTCCTATCACCAAGATCGTCTATATCGATCCATGCGTGAAATGGACATTCCTGTAAAAATGACACCAGATGATTTGACCGAACTTCACGAAATTTTGATTGAACAAAGTGAAATCAAAGGAAGGTTACATTTACTTACAAATCTCTCGTGGTGTAGCGCCACGTCATCATGCGTACGATCGCTCTAAACTTGAACCACAAATGCTCATGTCCATTCATAATCTCGATATGGATGCAGTGAATAAGTTGGAATCTGGTGTGAAAGCTATCGCATTGCCTGATGAACGTTGGGGGTCATGTAGACATTAAAACAACGAATTTGGTTCCCTAACATTTTTGGCGCAAACAAAGGCGGAAAAAGAAATTTGCCTATACAGCGATGTTATTCCGCGATGGCATTTTGTACCGAAGGGCTACATCCAATGTATTTGCCGTAAAAGATGGAATTATTTATACACATCCAGCGGATAATCATATTTTGAAGGGCATTACGCGTCAAATGGTTATCACTCGTGTGGCACCTTCATTGGGCATCACTGTTATCGAAAAAGAGTTTGACCGCGCCTTCGTTGATGATGCGGATGAACTATTCTTTACCAATACAACCGGTGGTGTGATTCCGATTATAAAACTCGACAGAAATCCTGTAGCTGATGGTAAACCAGGTGCAGTGACTATGAAACTACGTCATGGTCTAGAAATTAATGGAAGAAGGCTTGGCTTAATTAGCATACTATAGGTATCAATATGGTAGCTATAGTGGCTAGTAAGGGGAGCTTTCACAAAGAAAGGACATATTTTGATTACATTAGAACACATTAGTAAGGTCTACGAAGGTGCTAATCGTGTAGAAGCGCTGAAGGATATTAGCCTCACCATTGAAAAGGGGCAAATCTACGGCATTATCGGTCAATCAGGGGCCGGTAAATCTACACTGATTCGTTGCATCAATATGCTGGAAGCCCCTACATCGGGCTCCGTTATCGTAGACGGCACAGATTTAACGAAATTGAGTGCTAGTGAACTGCGTAAAGCGCGTAAACACATTGGCATGATTTTCCAACATTTTAATCTTTTATCATCGCGCACGGTCTATGACAATGTAGCATTCCCATTGGAATTGCAAGGGCTTAGCAAGGCTGAAATCAAAGAACGCATCACTCCGATTCTCGATATCGTAGGTTTATCGGACCGCGTGAATAACTATCCATCCCAGCTATCCGGTGGTCAAAAGCAACGCGTTGGCATTGCTCGCGCCTTGGCATCTAATCCAAAGGTATTATTGTGCGACGAAGCTACATCTGCGTTGGATCCACAAACAACAGAATCCATCTTGGAATTGTTGAAGGATATCAATGAACGGATGGGGCTTACCATTGTGCTCATCACTCATGAAATGAAGGTTATCCGCGAAATTTGTGACCGCGTAGCCGTTATCGAAGGCGGTGTTATCTTAGAAGAAGGTAGTACGCTCGAAGTATTTACAAATCCGAAGAAACCGACTACAAAAGATTTCGTTGGCTCAGTAGTAAGCGATAACCTACCACAAGAAGCGCTTGAACATATTGAACTTCATGATGACTGGATTGCTGGTACGGCACCATTGGTAAAATTGAAGTTTACCGGCCAAGCCACAGATGAACCTGTTGTAGCAGGTTTAGTACGTCGTTTGACCTCGATGTAAGCATCTTATTTGGTGGCATTGACTACATTCAAAACACTAGTGTAGGCCGTCTCATCATCATTTTGAATGGTGATCCTATGAAGGCGCAAGAAGGGCTAGACTATATCAGAACATTACCAATTGAAAGCGAGGTGATCGGTTATGTCAGAGCAAGTAATTAAATTGTTGATAACCGGTACCTTGGATACATTGCAAATGACCGTTATTTCTACGATTATGGCCATGATTATTGGTATTCCACTCGGCGTTGTATTGGTGGTTACCTCTAAGGGACATATTTTAGAAAATGCAGCGCTTAATAAGATTCTAGGGGCTATCGTTAATGCGACTCGCTCCATTCCGTTTATCATCTTAATGGTTGCCATCATTCCGTTTACACGTATGGTTGTTGGTACGTCCATTGGTACGACGGCTGCTTGTGTACCGTTGACATTGGCGGCGATTCCGTTTTTAGCACGTCTTGTAGAAACATCCATTAAGGATATTCAATTCGGTGTTATCGAAGCTGCTCAATCGATGGGGGCAAGCCCATTCCAAATTATCCGCAAGGTATTGTTACCAGAAGCATTGCCAACTATTATCGATAATGTTACGGTGCTTATCGTTAACTTGATTGGTTACTCTGCAATGGCAGGTGCTATTGGTGGCGGCGGCCTTGGTGATATTGCTATCCGCTACGGATACCAACGTTTCCAAGGGGATATCATGCTCGCTACCATCATCATTCTTATCATTATGGTTCAAGTTATCCAAATGATTGGTGACGGTTTATCCAAAGCGATGAATAAGAAATAGGAGGCGTTATGAGCGTCAATGAAAAATTGAGAAGTGCTCAACATGACGAGCTCTTTGAAGGCATTTTACAACTTCAAACTGTAGAAGAATGTTATGCATTCTTTGAGGATATTTGTACTGTTAATGAACTGAAAGCATTATCGCAACGACTTCAAGTGGCTAAAATGTTACGCGCTGGTGATAGCTATGAAACGATTGTAGAAGAAACCGGTGCTAGTACAGCGACGATTAGTCGTGTGAAACGATGCCTTGTATATGGTGCTGATGGTTATACAGTGGTATTAGATCGATTGGCAGACAAAAAATAGTCGTAACATATTCATAGTAGGATATAATACATAACGGTGACCCTGGTCACCGTTATTTTGTATATAGGACTATTGTTTTTACTTATACGAATGGTAAAATGATAGTATACGTATGTGAGATATGGGAGGTCGTATATGGAATGGCTAATTGCAATAACCGGATTACCCTATGAGGTAATGATACTTATATTGCTTGCTGTAGCAGGGGCCTTTGCAGGCTTTGTGGATTCCATAGTGGGTGGCGGTGGATTGATATCTGTGCCGGCCATGTTGCTAACTAATTTGCCTCCTAGCGTGGCTCTAGGTAGTAATAAATTGTCTAGTATCTTTGGGGCCGGTAGTGCATCAATTACATTTTTACGAAACCATATGGTTGATTTTAGGCTGGTTCGTAAACTATTGCCTTTTACCTTTATAGGTTCTATGCTGGGTACTTTGGCGGTTGTATCATTACCACCGCTATATGTTAAACCGATTATCATCGTATTACTCGTGGCCGTTACATTATTTGTAGTCTTTAAAAAGAACTGGGGCGAAGTAAATCGCACCTCTCAAGTAATGGGGCGAGCACTTTATATTTGTATGGCCTTTGCCCTTGGCATCGGTATTTATGATGGCTTTATAGGCCCTGGTACAGGTACATTTCTCATTATGGGATTTATCTTTACCGGATTTGATTTTCTCCATGCTTCGGCGAATGCTAAAATTTTAAATTTCACCAGTAATTTAGCATCTTTACTTGTGTTTCTATATTTAGGACACGTCAATATTATGTATGGTCTTGCCGCTGCGGTGGGACAAGTTGTGGGCGCCTATTTAGGATCTCATTTAGCCATTGCGAAAGGGTCCTCTTTGGTGCGTGTTGTATTCCTGTCTGTTACGACAGTGATGTTGTTAAAATTAGTGTTTGATTATATTTCTACCTTGTAGGAGGTGTGAGTATGCCTCATAAAAATGATGTTCAAGTGGCATTGATCAGCGGTGGTACATCGGGGATTGGATTTGCCACAGCTAAGCTATTATTGCAAGAAGGTTGGTGCGTCGTTATCAATGGCCGCGATGAACAAGCGGGACAAAGGGCAAAGATGAAATTGCGCCGCTATTCTTCGAAGGTGCGCTATGTGAAAGGCGACGTATCCAGTGTTAGCGATTGTCAGCGCATCGTAAAAGAAACGGTAGATTTCTTTGGTAGTATTTCAGCTCTTGTAACGGCGGCTGGATATTATGAAGAAGAGCTACTAGCCGATGTATCTGAATCGGCCTTTGATGAAATGTTTGGAACAAATGTAAAAGGAACTGTATTCTTGTGCCAAGCAGCATTGCCTTATTTACGTCAAGTAAAGGGCAGTATTGTTACCGTATCTAGTGATGCAGGCCTACAGGGCAATGTAGCCTGCTCAGTATATGGTGCATCAAAAGGTGCTATCGTAAGCTTTACAAAATCACTGTCCCTTGAGATGGCACCTCATGAAGTACGTGTAAATTGTGTATGTCCTGGCGACGTAGATACATCGCTTGTAGATAAGCAAATTGCCCAATCCCATCAAGATGCGGAACAAGCAAAAGAGGAGATGGGCCAACATTATCCGTTAGGACGTATTGCAAAACCTCATGAAATTGGCGAAGTTATCGCTTTTTTAATTAGTTCAAAAGCATCCTTTGTAACAGGTGCTGCGTGGACGATTGATGGAGGTCTTACGAGTTGGTAGTGAATAGAGTGTTATCTATTACTAATAGTCATAATAAGACAGTTTATACAGGGTAAAATATATATTATTCATTTCAATTCTACATTGAGAATGGTATAATAATACTAATGAACGATACATACATTCACAAGTGGAATCCGGAGAAAAAAGGAGAACGATTATGGCAGAATATAATGGCGTTAGAATTGAACCGCTTAGCGATGGTGGTCAAGATTTAAATTATCAAGTTGAACAATTTATTTTCTGGGGTGCAGGCCGTGCTGCCGTATTGGCTTTGTCTCCAAAATTCAGCAATGTTGCACTATGCACAAATGCAACATACATGGTAACTCGCATTGCTCATTTATATGATGTTGAATTACAAACAGGTGCTGTTGTAGGTTTAGTAGGTGGCTTGAGCACTGCTATTGCTACAGCTGCTATTTCCTTACTCGTACCTTTTAAAGCAGTACGCGTACCGGTAGCTGTTGGTTTGACCTATGCTATTGGTAAGGTAGCTCATATCTGGATCGAAGATGGTATGCCATCCGACATCGAACGCTACAAACCTATGATCGCTGAGTTCTATGAAAATGGTAAAGCCATTGCTGGCGAAATCGCTCGCGATGCAGCAGCAAGCATTCCGTTCACTCAAGGCCAACGCGATGTATGGGCTGGTATTGCCAATGAAACAGGTCTTGCAAAAGAACAATTAGAACAAGTATATTCTGAAAAAAAGTAGCACCTGCTATTGAAAAAAATGGAATACGGAAACGAAATACCAATTGCATGATAATGCAGCAGAAGCAGTAGCAAAAGTAACTGATGCGGCAAAAGAAAAAATCGATGTAGCAAAAGAAACATTGGATACTGCAAAAGAATTGGCTAAAGGTGGCGTAGAAGTAGCGAAAGCAACTACTCAAGTGGCTGTGGAAAACGCAAAAACTACAGCGACTAAAGCTGTGGAAAATGCAAAAGATACTGCGTTCCAAGCTGTTGAAACAGTAAAAGAAACGACAAAATCCACAATTAACGGTTTTCGTAAATAGTTAGAAGGATTGGTATGAATCCATTAAAGATTATCAAATATGGCAAGTATTTTAGTGAGTCTCGATTCTTGGCGTTTGCCACTCGCTATGGTAAAAAACTTGCCTTTGTACAAAAAGCAGTGGTGTTATTCTTTTGCTTGCGCGATCAAGATACACCAAAATATGTAAAGGCTATTTTAGCCGGCGCCTTAGGGTATCTCGTCCTACCAATCGATATCATTCCTGATACGATTGCGGGCCTTAGCTGGGTAGATGATGTAGCAGTTCTTGGCATTGCTTTCAAAAATCGCCAACCGCTATATCAAAACATCCCACGAAGAACAAGCGAAAAAAAGCTATTCCCTTTTGGCAACTAACAAGTACATAAAAAGGCAGTTTAATCATTGTTATTGGTTGGACTGCCTTTGTTTATTTGACACCCTTTGTTAATAGATATACAATTAAATTTGTATTGTAATAAGAAGGATGAATAAATGTATACAGCGACAATTAACGTCCGTTTTCTATGAAACCGATATGATGGGAATTGCTCACCATAGCAATCATTTTCGGTGGTTTGAAATGGCGCGTATTGAATTCCTTCGTCACATCGGTGTCACCTTGTGGGATATGATGGACGAGGATATAGTATTTCCAATTATGAATGTATCGTGTAACTATAAGGAACCTGCTCGGTTCGATGACACGATTAATATAGAAACCTATTTAGTCAAAATGACCCGTGCTCAGATGGTATTTAAATACCGCATGCGCCGCGCTAGCGATGGTGCTCTATTGGCGACGGGTGAGACTAAGAATGCCTTTATGTCTAAATCGTCTGGGAAAATCGTACGATTAGAGGATCGCTTTTATCAACCTATTCTAAATGCTGTTGAGGAGATGCCTCATGACTAATATAGATACACAACGACTGCCTATCGGCGTCTTTGACTCAGGTGTAGGTGGTCTATCCGTTTTGAAAGTTCTACAGGAACAATTTCCCAATGAAAACTTCATCTATATAGGGGATAATGCTAATAATCCCGTTGGCAATCGTCCAACCGAGGAGATTACAGAAATCGCTTGCCGTATTGCAGAAACATTACATCAAGTACCTGTAAAATTGATGGTTATCGCTTGCAATACTTTCACCGTAGTGGCCCTCGATGAGGTGCGCAGTCGCGTCAATGTGCCGGTTATCGGTGTATCGCAAGGTGTTAAGACTGCTATTCGTGAAAGCAATAGTAATACCATCGGTATCATGGCGACGGTGGCGACCGTTAATAGTCATATTCATAAATATGTGGCTATGGACATCGACCATGAGGTTTTTGTATGGGAACAACCATGCCCAGAACTAGCCGGCTTAATTGAACAAGGTCATTTGCATGATGACGCTGTTCGTAAAAGCTGCTAAGAGTACTTAGCACCTATGCTAGAACGGGATATCGATGTTGTCGTATTGGGATGTACTCATTTCCCATTTGTTAGCCCCTGTCCTGCAGGAGTTATCAGATGACCGCATCCGATATATCGACCCTGCTTATGAGACTAGTGATCTAGTACGACGTACGATGGACAGCAATCATTTGCATAATCCATCTACCGAGAAGGGCCGTAGCACCTTGTATTTCACAAAGGATATTGCCCTAGGGGCTGATTTGGGCGCCCAATTCTTAGATACTGATGATTTTTCGGTGGAATTGATTACACTATAAAGGAGAATTCACATGTGGTTTTATGACATAATAAATGTGATAGTTGCCATTGCAGTTATCGTAGCTATTTTGTACTTATTATTCCGTCTATTCGTATTAAAACAAGGTAACGAACGCGTTATTTTGTTGCCAAAGCGGAAAACAAGCTTTCAATTGGCAGATATGAATATGAGCTCCATGACATTGTTCTGTGATGTGCCATTTGTAAACAAAGGCCGTCAACTTGGTACAATCATGGATTTATTTCCACGTCCTTTGCTTCCAGAAGAACATTTTGATGGTGTGAAAGTAGACGCTTGGGCTATGGATATCGATCGTCCACGCCACGATGGTTACTTTGAAGCTATCATCATCAAGCCTCGCAAGGGTGGTACAATCCGCGTTTACGTTACCTTAACTGGTAGAAATGGTAATATTCGTGAAGATATTAAAGGATTCCCTTATATGGACATCGACATTTATTACCAAATCGTAGGTCGTACCGATTACCATATCGATAAACAACGTATTCGTTTGACTGCAGAAGAAGTACAAGCAGCATTGGTTCACTAAGGAGGCATAACAATGGCAGAATTAGAATTAGTATGTGTTCCTACACGTATTCTTACAGATAATGATGACATCGTTGATGCTATCGTTGAATTTGGTGGTCACAATATTGGACCAGAAGACATCGTATGCGTAGCAGAATCTGTTGTGGCTATTACACAAGGTCGCTTTACACGTCCTGAAGAACTCAATGTATGTTGGCAAGCGCGTATGATTAACCGCTTTATCCATCCAGATGGTTCCATGGCTTCTATTTATGGTATGCAATCTGCTATGAACTTAGATGGTAAATGGAAGGTATTAGGTGCTTTCTTCTTAGGCGCTATTGCTAAAATTTTCCGCAAACCAGGCGTGTTTTACGCTATCGCCCGTGCTGCATCCTTAACCGATGACGTAACAGGTACAATGCCTCCATTCGATAAACACATCGTATTTGGTCCAAAAGATCCAGATAAGGTGGCTGAAAAAATCGTTCAACGCACAGGTTGCTATGGCGCTGTTGTAGCAGACGTAAACGACTTGAAACGCTCTGCAATTCTCGGTACAAGTCGCGGTATTGATGCGAAGAAAATCGCTAAATTGTTGATTGATAATCCATTTGGTAATGATAGCCAAATGACACCAATCGTTATTATTAAAAACTACGCTTCCGTTTCGGGAGCAAAATAAAAGATTCTCGATGTTTCCGGTGCAGAACTGGTAAGTCTAGAGATTAACTAAAAGAGACTGCTCCGGCGGTCTCTTTTCTGTTTAAAGGAGGACATATGTTATTAGGCATAGATGTAGGCGGCACCTTTACGGATGCCGTTATTATAGATGGGGGTACCATCGTTTCATCGGCGAAGCGGCGAACCACGAAGGAGAATCTCATGAATGGCATAACGGATGCCTTAGGTGCGGTGATGCGTGGTGTGGACCCTGCACAAATAGAACAGGTAACGCTATCCACTACGGTAGTGACAAATACAATTGTGGAGCATAAAGAACAGCCTGTAGATCTCTATGTAGTAGCGGGGCCAGGGCGCAATGTAGATGATATATTCCCTGTAAGACCTGTGTATCTTAAAGGGTATACGGACCATCGTGGCATCGTGGTGGAACGTACGGATGTAGAGGGGACTCATCAACTAGCGAACATGGTGCAATCTAAGAGTGGTACCGATTTGGCTGCTGTATCCGCAAAATTTGGCGTTCGCAATCCAAAGGAAGAAATCGATGTTGCTCAGGCTCTAGCTGACACATATCATACGATTTCTACAGGCAGTGCGTTAAGTGGCAATCTTAATTTTCCACGTCGCACCATCAGTGCCTATTTTAATAGCGCCGTGGCCTCTGTATTTAAGGACTTTAAGAACGCTGTTTACCACGCATTAGATACCTTTCACATTACGGCACCTGTATATATTTTGAAAGCTGACGGTGGTTCGCTACCGATAGAGACGGTGGAATCCATTCCTGTAGAAACTGTATTTACCGGACCAGCTGCAACGGTACTTGGCTTGGAAGCATTGCGCAGCACTAAAGACGCCCATACGGTGGCCCTTGATATTGGTGGGACTACAACGGATATTTCCTTGTGGAAACAGGGCAAACCACTGATGACAAAGGAGGGCGTATCCATTCGTGAATATCCAAGTGCTGTACGCTCCTTTGCGGTTACCTCGGTGGGCATTGGCGGTGAATCGGCGGTGCGCTATGAAGATGGGAAACTCATGGTCGGCCCTGAACGGATTGGCCCATCTGTTGCATTGGGCGGCACTATCCCTACATTAGGGGATGCCCTCATCGTGCTTGGTAACGCGCATTATGGCGATGAACAGAAGGCGTACGATGCCATTGCACAGATTGATACGACCATTGATGCTAACACTATGGCTCAACGCATCGTAGATGAAGCCGTCCGTGTTGTAAAGCAAGGGATTGATACGGTCGTGGCGAAGGAAAATAAACGACCTATCTATGTAGTGGCCGATATTGTGCATCCTGATCCATTTGTGCCGGCCCAGCTTGTTATCGTCGGTGGCACGGCGGCTAGTTTGGGCCTATTATTGGGGACCAACTAGGATTGCCTGTTCATATTCCAGCCGATGCGGCCGTGGCTAATGCCATCGGTGCTGGTGTGGCTAACCATACGATGGCGATTACGGTTCACGTCGATACAAAACGGCGTACTATGGTAGTGCCAGAACTGGGCATTCAAGATAAAAGTAGTTCTTTGCGTTCTGCTGACGCTGTTGCAAAAGTAGCTTATGGCTTACTGAGCGAGGCTGCTCAGGAACAAGGTCTTGTACCTCAAGGTACAATGCCTGCTATAGAAACGATAAGCGTTGAAGATTTCCCTGTTGTCGACGGATGGCAATCGATGGAACGCATTATTACTGTGAAGGTACAACTGAAAGCGGGGGTGAGCGGCTATGTGGAATCATAAGGACAGTTACCGGGTACGTAATGGAATCGTGTCGGCTAGTACAATAGGACATCCTTCATTAGGCCTCGTATTTTTCCCTGCCTTTGATTGGAAAATTTCTGCTACCCATCCAGAACGGCAAGAACGGTTGCTCTATACGCGGGATCAAATCGTGGAAGAAGGCTTATTGGATGTACCGAATATTAGAGAATATAATCCTATCGTAGCGAACTGGGATGTAATAGAACGAGTTCACGTTGGGGCCCCTGATTTAGCATCTTGGGTAACTGATGCGCATCGCGTATCGGCTGGTGGTGCCATTGCAGCAGCTGATGCAGTGCTACGAGGTGAAGTTGATCGAGCCTTTGCCCTCGTCAGACCACCAGGGCATCATGCGATGGCTATGGTTCATGGTATCCGTGGATTCTGTACCATCAATATCGAGGCCGTCATGGTCCAACACATACGCAAAACCTATGGTGTGAAACGGGTGGCCATCGTAGATACAGATGTACATCATGGGGATGGCTCACAAGACGTGTTCTACCATGACCCAGATACCTTGTATATAAGCTTTCACCAAGATGGACGGACCTTATATCCGGGTACCGGATTTATGGATGAATTCGGCGGACTCAAGCCATTGGCGCTAACATAGATATTCCACTACCTCCTGGCACGGGTGATGAAGGTTTATTAAAGGTGATGCGCGAACTCGTATTGCCGATTCTACATGAATTTAAACCGGATATCGTCATCAATTCAGCAGGTCAGGACAACCATTTTTCGGACCCATTAGCCAATATGAATGTGACCGCTAAGGGCTACGCAGAATTAGTGGATTTATTGCAGGCAGATATTGCAGTCCTTGAAGGCGGCTATTCTGTACAAGAGGCCTTGCCTTATGTAAATACAGGTATCATTTTATCGATGGCTGGGTTAGATTACAGTTGCGTTATCGAGCCAAACTATGTAGAACAACATCAGTCGGCTGATGTAACGAGATATATTGATGATCTTATTTTGAAATGGAAGGACCAATGGGCACGGCGTGAGGAAATAGCACGAGATGAACTCATCGGCCATAAGGATAGGTGGGTCCGTGATTATTCTGTGTATTACGACGAATCTGGTGTACAAGAAGAGCGTCGTGAAACAGTGCGCCTCTATCCTGATAAAATTGGTTGGCATAGCATCGAATCCTATGGTAATTATGGGCCCTATGCAAAGCAAAGTGTGTACGCTATGTTTATTCCATGGCAAGCCGATGATGCTATGCGCGAAGAGGCTTTCACAGAAGCACGTCGCATGAAAGAACAGGGTGGTCTCAATCGCTATGTAGTGGTGGACCCTATGGGACAGGGACAAGTTGAAATTTAGCCTGTCGAATGGGAACCATTGTTCATGATATAATAGAATAAACGAGATAGCGCCCCTCGTGTGAGGGGCGTTTCTATTGTGATACATATCCTATAATGAACTATTCAGCATGGTATACTTAGACATAAAGGGGGCGTTGTTATGCGTAGCGATAATAGAACAGCAGGTCAATTGAGACCGATTAAAATAACGAGACATTTTACAGAATATGCAGAAGGTTCTGTACTCATCGAATGTGGTAAAACAAAGGTCATTTGTACAGCTACTATCGAGGAAAATGTACCGCGCTGGCTAAAAGGTTCCGGTCAAGGCTGGGTGACTGCAGAGTATTCCTTGTTGCCACGTTCTACAAAAACACGGGTAAGCCGTGAGGCCGCTCGAGGTAAACAAACGGGCCGTACCGTTGAAATTCAACGCTTAATCGGTCGTGCATTGCGCGCTGTTGTAGACTTAAAGGCTTTAGGCGAGCGCTCCATCACCGTAGACTGCGATGTTATCCAAGCCGATGGCGGTACGCGTACGGCGTCCATTACAGGTGCCTTTGTAGCCCTTGTGGATGCCATCGATTATACATTTGGCAGCTTTGGTAAATTCCCTATTACCGATTTCTGTGCCGCTATTTCCGTCGGCATTGGCCCAGAAGGTCCTATTACAGACCTTTGCTATGAAGAGGATAGTGCTGCCGTAGTGGACATGAACGTGGTGCGTACCGGTGCGGGCAATCTTATCGAGGTACAAGGTACGGGTGAACATGGCACATTTAGCCGCGATGAACTTAACCAATTATTAGACCTTGCAGAATCTGCTACTGACGAATTGATGGCTGTGCAACGCAATGTACTCGGCTCTGTAGCAGACAAAATTGGCAAGGTGTATCCTGATGCACCGACTCAAACCGCTGAAGGAGAACAATAATATGGAACGTATTGTATTAGCAACGGGCAATAAGGGGAAAATACGTGAATTTGAACGGGCCTTTTCTCATATGAATATTACCTGTGTGCCTGTGAAAGACATAGTGGACGTTCCGGAACCAGAGGAAACGGGCACAACCTTTATGGAAAATGCCATCCTCAAAGCGAAATACTATAGCGAAAAAACAGGATTGCCGTGCTTAGCTGATGATTCGGGGCTCACTGTCGATGCTCTTGCTGGGGCACCTGGCGTATACTCCGCACGCTATGCGGGCGTTCATGGCGATGATGAAGCAAATAATGAAAAATTAATTCGCGAATTACAAGGTAAATCGGATAGAACGGCGCATTATGTATGCGCTTTAGCTTTGGTACATCCGGACGGTACTAGCGTGACGGCCGAAGCCTCTTGTGATGGTGAAATTCAAGACACGCCGGTTGGTACCAATGGATTTGGCTATGATCCATATTTCTTTGTTCCACAATTTAGTAAAACCATGGCGGAGCTCGATATCGATACGAAGGAAACCATCAGTCATCGTGGTAAGGCATTGCAACAATTGGTAGCAAAGGTGAACAAATGAAACGAATAGGTATTATTAGTGATACACATGGCTATCTGGACACCATTGATCTCGCATTAGATGCAACGGTGGACCAAGATATCGACATGTGGCTACACGCCGGTGATTACGGCGACGATGCGCGGTATATGCAAACGCGCACCGATGTGCCGGTCTATGCCGTGCGCGGCAATAATGACCGCGTGCAGCCCTTAGAGCCTAAGGAACAATTGATTCCCTTAGAAGATACCTATATTTACATGACCCATGGTCATGAGGTATCATATGATAAACGAATACAAGAATTAGTACACATTGGCAACGCCATGGGGGCGCGCCTCATCGTATGCGGGCATAGCCATATTCATAAAGAGAAACTTTTAGGTGATACTCTCTTTGTCAATCCAGGCAGTATTGCATTGCCTCGGGATGGATCGGGCGGTACCTTTGCCATCGTCACCTACGAAGATGGCGCCTTTGAAGTAGAATTTGTGTATAAACAGGATATTATATAGTATATGTGTGAAAGCTACATTTTGTATGACTTTCACAAAAAATAGTAAGTCTATGCATGGAAAGGGTTATGGCATATCATGGATACACCAGTTAAGGCAAAGCCTAAAATGAAGTTATATGGGTTTAATAATCTCACGAAGACGTTGAGTTTTAATATTTATGATATTTGTTATACTCGTACAGAGGAAGAAAAAAAGCAGTATATTCAATACATTGATGAAGTATACAACGCGGAACGTTTGACGAATATTTTGACCGAAGTGAGTCATATTATCGGCGCCAATATTTTGAACATTGCGAAACAAGATTACGACCCTCAAGGGGCATCGGTGACGATTTTGATTTCTGAAGAAGAAATTGAAAAAGAAGATGTGGTTATGCATTTGGATAAATCCCATCTTACAGTTCATACGTACCCTGAAAGCCATCCGCACAAGGGGATTAGTACATTCCGCGCCGATATCGAAGTGTCCACATGTGGTCAAATCTCTCCGCTAAAGGCCCTCAATTACTTGATCAATAGCTTTGATTCGGATATTTTGACATTGGACTATCATGTGCGTGGCTTTACGCGCGACGTGTCGGGCAAGAAAATCTACATCGACCATCGTATCAACTCTATTCAAAACTACATTAATGCGAAAACGCGCAATTTGTACAATATGATCGATGTGAACGTGTACCAAGAAAATATCTTCCACACTAAGATGATGCTCAAGGATTTTGATTTGGATAATTACTTATTCGGCATTACCGAAGCGGAATTGAGCGAACGAGAAATTAAGCAAATTAAACACCAATTGCGTCAAGAAATGACAGAAATTTTCTATGGACGTAACTTGCCTTCTGTGAAAGCCTAGATTGTTTAAAACGCTTAGTTATTTGTGGACATGTAATTAATGCTAAGAATATGAATTCATGGTTAATTCTAAAAATTTTTCGAAAAAAACTATATCGAAAAAAATCTTGTGTTATTGTTTCTGATTCTGTATAATGAACTTGTAAGGGGTATTAATAATTAATACCAAGAAACTATTGTGTCCGTTGTCATCCACAAAGGAGAATTATTATGGACGTACGTGAATTAGCAGTACAAAAAAAACGTGAATTAAAAGGCTTCCTCACAGTAGGAACTAAATATGAATTAAAAGACGCTCATGATTTATCCGTTGCTTACACACCAGGTGTAGCAGAACCATGCTTGCGTATTAAAGACAATGAAGCAGAATCCTTTGAATTAACTTGCCGTTCCAACATGGTTGCCGTTGTATCCGATGGCACTCGTGTACTAGGCCTTGGCGATATCGGCGCTGCTGCTGCATTGCCTGTAATGGAAGGTAAATCCTTATTGTTCAAAAAATTCGGCGATGTAGACTGCATTCCATTGGTAGTAGATACTAAAGATGCTGATACATTGATCAACACTGTAAAATTGTTGCAAAAGAACTTTGCTGGCATCAACTTGGAAGACATTTCTTCTCCTAAATGCTATGAAATCGAAAATCGTTTGAAAGAAGAATTGGAAATCCCTGTATTCCATGATGACCAACATGGTACAGCAATCGCATGTTTGGCTGGTGTAAAAGGCGCTCTTCGCCTCGTTAAAAAAGATTTAGCAACTGCTAAAATCGTTGTAAACGGTGCTGGTGCAGCTGGTGCAAACATCGCTCGTTTGTTATACCTTGCAGGCGCTCGTGATATTACCGTATTGGTATCCTCTGGCGTATTGCACAAAGATTACAAACGCCTTGATTCCTTGCAAACTGAATTGATCGACTTGCTTGGCCTTGAAGAAAAACATGGCAACTTGGCTGAAAACGCTAAAGGCGCTGACATCCTTCTTGGCGTATCTGCAGCAGGTGCTTTCACAAAAGAAATCTTGGAAAACTTGGCTGACGACGCTATCGTATTCGCTATGGCGAACCCTAACCCAGAAGCAACATACGCTGATATGAAAGCTGCTGGCGTTCGCATCGCTGGTACAGGCCGTTCCGATGCACCTAACCAAATCAATAACGTAGCTGTATTCCCTGGTATCTTCCGTGGTGCTATCGACGTTCGTGCATCTAAAATCACTGACGAAATGAAATTGGCTGCTGCCGATGCATTGGCACACTTGATTCCAGACAGCGAATTGAATGATGAAAACATCATGCCATCCGTATTCGATCCTCGCGTAGCTCCTGCAGTGGCAAAAGCAGTTGCTGAAGTAGCTGTAAAACAAGGCATCGCCAAAAACCCTCAAATCGTTGAAGACGGTCATTACGAAGGTTAATTTTAACTAAATCAAATATGATTTTGAACATGCATCCTATGGGGTGCATGTTTTTTTATATAGATGTTGCATTTGTGCGTACAAAATTATAAAATGTAAGCACGATAATAACAATAGGAGATATTATATGGATTATAGAGGAATTATAGAATCAAAACTAGAACAAAATAATGGTATACTTTCAAGTCGCGATATTAAAGCTCTTAATATTCCTTCCATATACCTAACTAGAATGGTAAATGAGGGGATACTTAATCGTGTAAGTCGGGGTATTTATTTAAGCACAAAAGGCGATTATGATGAATACTATCTCTTTCAAAAAAACAATATAGAGTGCCTATTTTTTCATATGCATCAGCTCTGTATTTACATCAATTTACTGATAATATTTATCCGGTACTAGAGGTAACTGTGTATCGAGGGTATAATGTTCATAGAATTAACAACGTGAATCTCGTACATTATGTTACGAAAGATATATATGAATTAGGTATCACAGAGTGTAAAAACGGTATATGGTAATATTGTCAAAAACCTATGATTTAGAACGGACCTTATGTGATTTCATTAAAAAAATAGAAATAAGATCGATACTGAATTATTTTTCTAAATCTTTACATAGGTATATGCGTTATAAAAATCGAAATCTAAATCGTTTATACGATTACGCTAAGAAAAATGAAGATATATGATAAGGTTAAAAAGTATTTTTGGAGGTTATCTATGAATAAGGATAAACTGAAAGCTTTATGTCATAAACTATCGAAAGAGTCTGGACTGCCTTTTAATATGATACAAACACATTATTTTTTAGAGCGGATACTAGAGCAAATATCATCTAGTTGTGAATGTGAGAATTTTATATTTAAAGGTGGTTTTTTACTATCAAATGTTATTGGTATACGGCAACGGAGTACATTAGATATTGATTTTTGTTATTCGACAATTTCCACTGACAGAAGAAGTATTATTATTGAAATTCCAATCTATACTATTGAACTCATCATCGGATATTAAATATTCAATACAGCGAATAGAACCAATTCGTGAATCTGATGAGTATGGAGGCTATAGACTAACAATACTTTGTCAATTAGAAAATATTAGACAAGTTATTCCTTTAGATATAGCTACAGGTGATCCGATTACACCAGAAGCTATAAGATATTCCTATAAGAGCATTTTTTTGATGAAAGTGAATTTAATATTTGTGCATATAATGTAGAAACTATGTTAGCAGAGAAACTACAGACCATATGTGAGCAGGGGTGTATTTAATAGTCGATGTAAAGACTTTTTACGACGTATTTATGATTTATAGTACATTAAATGACAGTATAGATTATAAGTTGTTACATCTTGCCTGTGTAAAAAAACATTTGCATATAGGAATACTTCATTTAATAAGGAAACATTTGAGGATGTTCTTATGATGTTAAGAAATGATGATGATTTACATTCATCGTGGCTAAGATATCAAAAACGTTCACCTTACGCTGTAGAAATTACTTTTTGATAAAAACATTAGATGTATTTGAACAGATTATTGAATGTATGGGATTATAAAAGAACTTTTTTTAAAGAGAGAAAGAGGGGTGATACTATGTGCCTTTGATTTAGAAATTATGAAAATAATTTTTGGGAATAAGTAATCCTAAATTTTTTTAATGAAGTTATAAAAAAATACTTGTCAGAATAGTGGTCCGATGATATAATAAATTTCGTTGCAGAGCGGTACTCACAACTGAGTAAAAACTCAGCAAAAAGTAGTGGTTGACATCAACTACCGGGTTTGCTATAATTAGCAAGTAATTAATGACGGGGCATAGCGCAGTTTGGTAGCGCACCTGGCTTGGGACCAGGGGGTCGCAGGTTCGAATCCTCTGCTCCGACCATTTTTTTATTTTTGCGGGTGTAGCTCAATGGTAGAGCCCCAGCCTTCCAAGCTGGTCGCGAGGGTTCGATTCCCTTCACCCGCTCCATTTTTTGCCTTTTTTTAGGGTGAACGAAAAATGACGTCATTAGTTGACGATACATGCCACATAATTTATACTATAATAGATAATTACATATAAAGGTAATCCACATGGTTCAGTAGCTCAGTTGGATAGAGCAACGGCCTTCTAAGCCGTGGGTCGGGGGTTCGAATCCCTCCTGGATCACCAAAGAAATGTAATAACCATAAGGGCTTTGGCTCTTATGGTTATTTTTTTATTACCCTAGAAATAAATGCAAGGATATGGTGCAAGTATAGTTTTTTATACTTGCATTATCCTTGCATCAGGTATATAAGTTTGATACATAATTGAAGGTTTGATCTTCATTTTGTATCGCATGGGCATATACTTTAATTATCATTGCAGTACTATCATGACCAGCTAATTTTGCAATTTCAGTATATGGTACGTTATGCTGAACTAGATTTGAGATAAACGTATGTCGAGCCACATGGCTTGACAGATGCTTTTCAATGCCTAATTCTTTACCAACCTTAGTAAAATAGCGTTTACTAAAATTATGCTTGTCAATAGGACGTAAGCCCGTCTCATTTTCAGCGACCCATAGCTTGCCTTTAGACGTTGCTCGTGCATGTTTTAGTACCGAGATAGTATAAGAACTACTAATCGGGATTACACGCTTACTCGAGTGTGTTTTAGGCGTTTTTCGATTCATGCCGTGCTGGGTTTCACCCCAAGATGAATTAACATGAACCTTAGCTTTACAATCATCAATGATCTCAATCTCATCCCAGTGTAGAGCTTGTAGCTCCCCAATTCGTAAACCACATTGGAATAGTAATAGCATACAATGTTCCAAATGGTGGCCTTTATAATAGTCTAGGAAACATCGCGTTTCGTTGACTGTCAGCGCCTTTTTGGGGTGCTTTGGTGCTGTTGAGACTGGTTTAATCAACGCATCATAGAAATTTGTTGGAATTAAATCCAGGCTATACAGTTTCTTTAAGGTTAAACTCAGTACAATGAATGTTTTGCGAATATTTGTAGTATATTGGTCAACAAACTGTTGTAGTGAGGCCTTAGAGAGGTCGGAAATAGGCGTAGTACCAAAGAATGATTTAATCCTATTTTCCGTTATATCCAGATATAATTTCCGTGTTGCTTCAGCATACGTTGCTTTTGTAAAGTAATTGATACAGAAGTCATAATAGCTTTGATTGGCACCATTTGGCACTTTTTTCTTCGATGATTGTTGTACGTGACCAACTTCGATGAAGTAGTATTTATATACTCCATTATCGCGATCCATAATCATTCGTTTTCGCTCAGCTTCGGCTTCTTCCTTAGAGGTGAAACCTTTGGAACGGAATTTTATTATGCTACCCTGGTCATCACAATACAAAGGTAGATTGCGTATATAATAATACGTTTTACCACTTCGTTGTGTTTCCTTCGAAATGATACCTTTACCTGATGGAATTTGATACATAATGGACTCGTTTCTTTTGCCATTGGAGTACCTGTTCACAAAATCATTATAAAAGATACCATAGTTATTGGCAATGAAGGTTTCACAGTCACTTAGTGTAAAGTAATAGCAATTACCAACTTTATTCTTAGATATCAAGTATCCTTGATCACGTAAACGCTTTCGAAGTGTTTGCACTGATACATTTAAGAATTCGCTCAACTCCTGAATAGAGAGGGCTGTTGTGGTCTTATTTGAAGTTTTCATGGCCATACAGCCCTCCTTTTCATAGAATTAATATATCTAATAAAGTGCTAGTTATAGGAACATATCTCTTTGAAGTAAGTTATCCCATTCCATTAAATGGAGCCTTTGTTGTTTTAACTGTTCATAATTTGGAATAGGATAAAACTGATTAACATTCATATCTCCTTGTGGAATACATAGAATGGCTTGGGGAAAAAGAAAATTATAGCGTCTGGTGTAGCGGTGACGTGCAAATACGTTCGCCTCTGCCAATGTCTTGAACTTTCTAGCAATAACATTGGTCAGCTTTTTGGACTCTATGATTCCTTTTAGTGTGTATGAATTATCTGCAATACCATAACCTTGGTCAGCTATGATTGACCAAAGGCCTAAAGAACTACTGTCCATAATTTCGTTGGTAGTATCCGCGTTTACAGTACTATTAAAAATCATCGGTACATTAGGATTATAGTTAAGCTGTGTATTATGCTCACCTACACACATATTTATGAACCATTGATCTTTAGGAATATATAATGATTGGTTGTAGAAGATTACAGAAGAAGCTAATTGATTTGCTTCTTCTACAGTGTTTACCTCACAAAGTAGATAGCTTGATATTGCTCCATCCATTGGACGATATAATCAAGGTTGCGGTTTTACTACATATGCATTAGAGCATATTGCCATATAGAACTTTGTATTTTTAGGTGTTTCTTGTACTGGATAGTTAGTGTTGATATTCATATTAATCTTCCTCCATAGTTAATTTAGAATAGTTAGATAGTGGAATGCAGATAACATCCATTTTTTTATTTCCTTTTGAAAGTTTGGTATATGGTCGGGGCTTTTTACGGTCAGAACCACTATATCCTTCTGAGATACCTTCATCTCGTAAACGATTTGCAATAGTATCCATCGTATACTCCATACGTCGACCTAGTCGTTGACAAGTTCTTTCGACATAAGCGTATGCTGAACTTGGAATTAGTATTAATTTTGACTGATGTATAATACCAATGTATAGTTCTGGGTTAGCCCTAATAGGTGGCTTTTATCAGGAGCATAAACAATTTCATTAGCAGCTTCACCATTAGCGAGTGTTCTAAGGAACAGAGTCGTTGGAGTTGCATCGTTACATAAACTATCATTTTCAAGAACAACTCCTTTGATAGTGTTACACCATTGCTGATGTATAATATTTGCTTGCTCTTGGCTGTAATAGTTGCACCATACGCCAAAATTAAGGATTATTTTGGCAAGAAGTGATTGTATTTGATACATAGAGTTAAGTCTTGCGTGTTGACTTATGCCATATACTGGTGAGGCTTTTTGAATCATAAGGACAATTTCGTCATAATGCTGTTCTATATAATGTATAAAAAGCATCATATATTTATCTAACTTTGCTGTCTCTGAGTGTTGTTTAGCTAAAGCCTTTTCATCTTGGAAGTAAGTTAAAACCTCATTATTTACATCTTTTTTGTGTCATGAAAATAGGTAATAGCCTTAATTTACTTGACTGCTGCACTCATTTGGATAGGACTCTGCAGTGATAATAGCTGTGTGCATTTGTTGTGTTCTCCAAGCGACTACCTGCATCACTAGACTTTGTCTCACCTTGACCCTCTGAGAGAGGACGAATGAATTTCTCAAATTTAGCAAGTAAAGTTTTATCATTGGTTAACTTGCAATCATCAAATATGACCGTTTGATCTTTATAGTGGGTTGATACGAGTTCAATGGCACGGTCAGTATCGTTAAATGATGCATATGTCTCATGATTGAAAAGTAGAAAGAAAATCTTTGAAAGGGATGTTTTCCTACTTCCAGTAGGAGCGATTAGAGTTGGCACATACTGTATAGGGTGAGAGCCCTCTTGAAATAACTTTCTTACAAAACCACTATGAGCATGTAAAAAGAGGGGTAAAACAACCTCCAACGGAGCAAGCTCTAATAATTTGAGACCATAACCGTACAGATCGCATCTGTCATTTTTTTCAATGCTTGGTAAAGCTAACAATGTATCACCATTTTCATCTTGCCCAGGATGAAATCGTTTGGCTTCAAAGATTTTGCCCCAACCAGGATATTTATTTACGTTTGTGGTTTTCATAGTTGCCTTATCTAGTACATAACGTTCAGCAATATACTGCTTAAATAGCTCCTTAGCTTTTCCGCAGTCAGCATTGAAGCTGATTTCAGGAAACTTCTTCTTGAGCAATGTATATAGCGTTTCAAGCTGTTCTTTTTTGATGATGACGTCTGTTTCTGTAATCGATGTTTTGACATGGATTACATAAAAGCTTTGATAATCATCTAAATCGTAAACCTCACGTTCCTCTGTAAACGAAAGTACACAGTTTACAATTTCATCTTTTACTTCCTGTGTTGCTTTATCAATCTGACAAATAACATCGTCTTGTTCGATAAAATTTTTTAGGAGAGTATTACAATGAGCCGAGTTAGTTTTTGTTGATACCTGGAACTCATTTACGTTGCAGACCGTGTATACTACAGGATATGTAGATACATCCTGTGGTGTTAGCGACAGCTCATCATATCGATCTTTAACAATCGATATATCTTTTGCTTCAACAGTGACTATTGCTCCTGGTGGAGAAATACTAACATATGTACTTGGTGAGTCTACTGTTGAAATAGATGGGGGAGACGAGAATTCATCATTTCGAGGTGGACTAGGTAGTGATATCTCTTGGCAGATGACACTACTGCTTGTTAGTGACTGAATATCTCTAATTCAGCCTTTGAGATAATGGCTCTTTTTAGGCTCATTATCTGGTGATAAAGAGAGAAACTTTTCCATTTTTTTACCTCCTTTAGGGAATATATCTTTGTAGCAATTGACTACACTAATAGTATATGATTCTTTGTGTTATACTAGTTATATATGAGCGTAAAAATAAAATAGGCCATTTTTAAATAAAAATGGCCTATTTTAATAAAAATATGTAATTTATTTCTATTTTAAGGAGTGTAAAAAAATAAAAATGGATAGAAGCGATTTAGAGGTTATGAATAGAGAGTGTTATAATGCATTCTTAACCAGTAATCCTATACGAATAAATTCTACTGGGGCTTATTATAGTTATAAATATGGAAAAAAAGAGATATGGTCACTAGATTCTGAATATATTTGCTTTTAATAGGTATCTATTGCTATTAAAACCAGCGATTAAGTGAGTATGAAAGGGAGTTGGTTAAATCAGCAGAGCCTGATACTGAAATAGACAATATATTGGATTATCTATATGAAGCCTTAGATACATCCTATGGATTGTGTCTATCTGACGTAGGGACAAGACAGTCGAGACATCAATATAAATCATTTTTGGATAGTCTGGGATTAGAAACAAGAGATTTTGATGCCATAAGGATATTACTTGGGATAATGCATTTAAATATTGGATCTAATACTATTTCATATTATTCGGATTCATTTTTAATAAAAGATATTATGGATCATTATATTGCACTATCAATATTGAAAAAAATATAGATTTACGTAATTCATTAAGAAACGAGAGTACAGTAATAAGCCGAAATCGAAGAGTGAAAAAGTGTACTTCTACAATGGTCTTTAATAAAAATATATAGTTTTTAATACTAAGATTCTAACGGCACCAGCTTCTAGTCAGATTACAAAAAGAGTTTCCCAATATAATTTCTTCATCTATTGATTCTCCCGTAAATTCTCTTTTTAATACATAAAAATGTTATTAAGTGATGCTGATTTTTGATGTTTTAGATGGGGCGGGCTATATAGGTTTAGAAACTCTAATTAAGCAATCACAAAAATTATATAGGAATCTTGTAAAAAGATGTTGCAGGTGATTTTTGCTTTAGATGAATCTTTCATACTTGAGGAACTCGATGCTCAAACATGTTGTTTACCCGTTACATTATTATATAAATGGCTTTCTCAACAGAATGTCTCCTATGAGGTTAAGCAGCTGTTATCTTTTTAAGTGTGATGAACTCACAAAAGTCTCTTTGTGCTCTTTTTATGCTATTATGTAATTTACCACATTACATGGCAGTTTCTGTATTAAATAAATTTAATGAAATACCATCCCATGGATTATTTACTGGTCAATCTGTTTTTATTAGCTGACGCCTTGGTTAATAATATAGGGAAATTTTAAAGAATATTGAACTATTGAATCAGGGTTTTTATCTGCATTCTTATTTGATATATTTCCATTTATTGATCGTACTATAAATTCTATTGTTGCAAAGGGACAGATAAGAAGATTGAAGAGTATAAATTAGATGCATACAGTGTATTGTCGAGTTCAAATTATCGTACATACTGGCAGAGCTTACAAACATTATATGATAAAGTAAATAAGGAATCTTACTATGATTCAGATATAGTCCAGTCCCTAGATGGGTTATTGTCGAAAACCCCTTTTAGTTCATATTCAAATGAAATATGGATTAGATATTGTAAAAAGGGACATGAGTTTTTAGAAATTGCTAAATCACAGCTTATAAATAAGGAGAGTATATATAGTATTACGCATCGGACTATTATAGATCTTTTTATATATCTATATAATGAGAATCGAACATATTTTCATTTTGAAAATGAATATAAGAATGGACGTTATATCTTTAATGATGAGGAACAGAGACAATGCGAGGCTCAACCTATTCTCTGGGCTACTAAAGATAGTCGTTGGAATCAAAGTTTAGCGAATGAACACCTTACAGACTCAATATATACCTAGGGTTAAAGATATATATGATATTGATACATCTTATAAATGGGGTCGTGTAGAAGATGAGAAATTAGTTGATTTTGCTTAGGTTAGATAAAAATATATCAATCCTAATAAATGGATTAACTAAGCGTAGATATCACTATAAGGATACTTTTTCAGTTAAGTGATGGTATGAAAAAGTAAAGAAAGACCTATATTTGTTCTTTAGAAATCTCTATACAGCATTAAACAGTAAGGATATTGAGGCTATGCCTGTTAAGTCTTTTGTATTGAGGATGAGCTGTTAAAAGAACAACGTTTCGATATTGTAGAGGATACATTTGATGAAAATATTTTTGGTTATATTTACCATATATTAATCGACGTAATGTAAATGAGTTCCTAGATGCCGTTGTTACTTGTAGCACGGATGATTTAAGAAAATCATACCTATCGTTATATGATACACTTGAAGATTTTCTATGGGCCTTATCATTATATTTAGAAAATGATAACAGTAGAAAAGTGGGGAGGGTATTCGTTTAAAAAAAGCAGTATTTGATAAATCTATTTGTGAGCCTATGTATGATAGAATGCGGTATAATGGTCTGCCTAATCTTGAGTTTATTTTAACCGCATCGGTAAATAGGGAGAAAAATTAGCGGTTTCAATAGTTTATTTACCAAATTTTCCATTTTTACCGATTTTTATGATGTATTTACATATATTTTTTTATATTTTTTTATGATTTTATTTTTGGTAAATTTGGTAAAAAGTAAAAATTTGTACATACAAAACCACTATCTTGCTCTATCCACTGCCGTTTTTAGAAGGGCGATGAAATGTATGATAGTGGAAATTATATTGGAAAAAGAAAAGGGAAGCCGTTATAAAAACGGCAGTGTGCAGGAGATGTCGGTAAAGACATCTCCCGGCTTTTATTATTAAAAATAACACTGACTGTACATACAAATAATTAAAAAATAGGTTGTATGTACAGAAAGGTTCTATTATGAAAGTAGAGAGCAACCAAACGCTTAAATTTAAGGTTAGCAGAAGATGAAATTCAATTTATTGAAAGTCAAGCTAATATGTGCAAAATGTCTGTGTCTGAATATATAAGGAGATGTTCACTGAATACGGAAAAATTGTTATAGTTGATCCAGAACGTCTAACTGCTACCTTGTTAGGAATATTTATCAGGCATTATCAAACAATAATGCACTTACGGAAGATGATAAAAACTATATCTAGTGAATTGACGAAAGTAGTAGATGCATTGCATAAGATAATTATGGAGTTGAAATAATGGCTATATTAAAAATTTATTAAACGAAATGGAATGGATTTACCAAATGCAATTGAATATATAAGAGATGAACATAAGACCTCTAGTAATTATATTTTTGGTATAAAAATGGGAATTGATAATCCAATTTTAGAGTTTATGTTAATAAAAATCTTTAGTACATATACAACATGAGTCTAAATCATTTACACATGTTGTATTTTTCCTTAGATAGTGATGATACTATTTCTTAGATACAGTCCTTGAGATATGTAAAGGGGTAGGGGCATTACTTTTCTAGAAGTGTATATCAAGTATTGGGTGCAATTCATTACAAGAATGAAGCACATATTCATTGTCATTATATAATTAACTCAATTGGGCTAGATTATAAGCGTTATGAGCAAGGCATGTCTTTATGGTCATATAAGCAGATGATTAATAAAATTATTGAGCCTTATGGAATAAGCCCTATTCCTTATTATCAAGGTGTAAAAATCAGATTTGTAATTTAGTCATTAATAAAAAAATAAACTCGGTTATAGTTTATCTATATCCGAGTTTATCGTTTTCAATTCTTTTTAAATTTATTAGCGTACAGATCTGTAACCGTCGCTATAACCACGTTGCCATTCTGGGCTAGCCATTTGATATAACATGTTATCACCAAAAGCGGTACCCCATTGAGCATCAAGTCTACCATGCTTGTAACCTTGCTGATATGGAGTTTCAGCAGAAGCTTGATTAGTTAAATGAATTTGTGGAAGTAAAGAGTTGTTTTGAAAATCGATTTGATTTACATTTAATGCTGCTACTGCAAATAGTGTAGCAAATAATACTTTTTTTAACATAATTTGTCTCCCTGTAATTAATATACTAAATTTTCATCCATGTCTCAAAAACTGGGCAATTTGATAGTAATTCTTTTTGTCCTCTTCATACATAAAACTATCCATAATTTCTGTGTATATAATGCTTCACAGAATGGTAAATTCATGATTAACTCTGGTAAATTGTCCATTATCTTATTAAAGGGGATACTATCGTTTGATAACGCTTCAGCTATTTCTTCACATTCATCAGCATTATAAGTAGGATTCCATCTATAAATAAGATGTAATGCAATATTTAGTCCTAAGTTATAGATATAATCTAATTCGTCAAATAAAAGCAGGATGTTTAACAATTGCCTTTATATCATCTAGTAAGAATGCCTTAATCAATGGGGCATAATCTCTTTGTGAAGACTCATCTAAAGCGTTTTTTAAAAGCTTTTGTTCGCTCTAGAATATCTTGATTAAATTCTTCAATTCGTTCTTTTTAATAAGAAAGAGGATCTATTTCTCGCATTGACGCGTATGTTGCTATGCGTAGTTAGATTTTTTAAAATTTCATAATCAATTTCAAAATCTAATAATTGCATTTCAACTTTAAAAGCAACTAGATTAAATATATCACGAAGTTCTATTTCGCTTACTGCACGATTACATTCTTGAGCAAATTTTCGAATATCATCTAGGCATTTGTTAATCCATTGATAAAAAGTATTTCTTAATAGGTTGTATGCAACATCAGGATTTCCAATGTCATTATTTTCTACTAGATTATTTCTATCTTCTATGAGTCGAAGCTTAGCATTATATAATAATTCGTTGGCTTTTTTTCTTAGTTGTATATCAGGCCCAAATTGTATCGTTTCATCAAATAATGTAAAACTTTGCATGATTCAACTCCCTAAATCTCTGTTACGGAAACGACATGAATAATAACACCATTGCTCGCAAATCGCTTCTTTACTTGATTACGAGCATCTGACTGATTACTTGCAGTTACATTGGTACTTTTTATAACTGAAGGCTGTGTCGTATAAAATTGGACCGTATAGCGTTTAGCCATAATTAACATCTCCTTACATATAAAACCCTATTTGGAGGTAGGCCACATTTCTCGATCTTGCTCCGTAAATGTAACTAATGTTGCAAGTTCGATATTTAACCCTATGGCGATATCTAATAACATAGAAATTGAAATATTGTTGTTATATTTTCCACGTTCGACTCGGCCCAATGTGTCTGGACTAACGTTAATTATTTCAGCTAATTGGGCTTGTGTTAAACCACGTAGAGTACGATAATAAGCTATTTTTGCACCGATTTGCTTAAAGATTATAAGCTTTGTGCTTTCCATGTCATTAGCACCTCCTTTAAAATTAATACATCTTAATTTTTGCATAAGTCACATCAAATCTGTACCGCTAGATAGGTCTTAAAACTGTATAATTAAGTCTTTTTTGCAGACTATTGAAAAATTACTCAAATATCAATGCGAATAAATAAAAATAAAATGAGCCATGTCGTATTATCGACATGGCTCATGTATTATTCATCTGCAATCAAATACATTAAAGCAGCTGCAGCTGCTTCTACAACAATTCGTGTAATTACTGGATCCATAATATCACCTCCTTTCATAGTATAGTGGGGTATATTAGGGCTACAGATTGATGATTCTTCTGGCAGTTCATACACAAAGGCATATGGTAACGTTGTTTGGAGTAACTAGATACTTTACTGGATATAGCACATCCACAATCTGTACAATGTAAATTATCGGTTGGTATATTTTGGGAAGAGATGCCTTTCTTTCTAGTAATAGATACATTAGACTGAGACATAGTTTGTGTATTAAGGTCTGTACTGTTATCAGCCTCTGGGTCATCCCCAGTAGCAATACAGAAGCTAAGCATATAAGCATATTTTATAGCCGCTGTTTCAGCTTTCATGATGGCCTTATCACCGCTATCTTGACCAGAACCGATGCCACTTATTTGTACTGATTCACCTGTCTCAATATCAATAATAGAAATCGTAACGCTAATTGTAGCGTGCTTTCAATCATTACCTTTGGCTGTTTGCTACCTCTCGTAAATCAAGAAGGGTAGGGGTAACAGCTGTAATGAGGCCTACACTTGTAAGAGCGTCGTTTACACGCTCTAACACATCGCTACTAGTAACGTAAGAATACCCATGAAAGGTATTTTCACCTGTTTTTTCAATGTAGCTACAACTTTTCATAGCAAGAGATAGCTTTTCATATAATGCAGTATTTGTCATTTTTATTCCTCCGCTTGCACACCAGTTCGTGCTAAATAATAACTTAAGCCAACAGATGCATCCATATGTACATCACCATCCCAACGATATGTAAAATGATTTAAGACGTCATTAATTGTTGATTTGTCAACCTCTCCATATTGCGTAATTAGATTTTCCCACAAAGAATATGTCTTTTCACTTAAATACGCTTGAATTTCAAGTGTATCATGTAATGTAATAGGTGATTCTTTTAGCAATCGTTGTATCATCTCTTTGGGTGTTTCCGTATGTCGATTCCAGTTGATTATAGCGACAATGATAGTTCCACTACAAAGGTATCCAGTAACTCTACTATTTTCCTCAATGAGTAGAAGTGTAGGTTTGCTATGATTTTTATGTAAATCTAATAGTGGTACAGGCCAATAGGAAACAACTTCAATTTCCATATGATTTTGTTTTTCGGCACATTGTAATTCAGATATATTAGATTGAGAAATACCCACCATATACAACCATTCCTGGTTATCTATAGTGGGTAATATAAATTGGTACAGTATATTGATTGTCTTGTACTGATGTAAGCTCGTCTCTTTGCTTCCATGCATCTTGTAAAAGGTGTATTAGAGCTGACTTTTATTAAATATAAGATGTGAGTCTCAGTATAGGCTAACGAGTAAAGTGTAGGGGTGTTCGTGTTTACTATGAATGATTGCTAAATCTGCAATAAGGGATTGTCCACGTTTACATATATAGCGATCTCAGTACCTTAATTTTTATTTTTGTATTCTTTTTACCACAGATACATAGAGTTCTGTCTCCGTAATAATAATACCGCAGTATTGTGTCATAATGCTTCCTTTCTACTATGCTGACTTAACTTGTTGTGCTGCTTCAATCGCTTTGCATTGAGCGGATACAGCACAATAACCTTCACATTTTTTACCATGCCAAGTTTCACGTTGGCTACATTTCTTTGGCACTACACCCGTTTCTATGGCTTGTTGTAGCCGTTTTGCTTTTAGATTCCATATATCGTTTCAACCAATGATTGCTGATTGGATTGATAGAATAAGATATAAAGGCTTTTGTAATACCTCGTTCAGAAGTAATACGTAGCCCTGTATCACGGCATAAGGCTTGAATCACCATAGACGATACAGTGTAATTTTCTTCTTCTAACAATAGTCTGTAATAGTTTAATTGTAAGGCCCAATCTAACACATGACGTACTCCATCTGTGAATAATTCTTTTCTTGTTTTAGGTTGACCTTTTTTTACTCCTGTTTTATACACTTCACCAGTTTCAACATCTTTTTTATAGTAACCTAATGCTCTCATCAACTTATAGGAACTCGTAATTTTTAAATCCCCCAGTGTAGTATCGGTATTGATAACACTTGACCATATAAATCAAATTGCCCTGTTGTGGTGGTGTTTTTCGCCGTTCTTCTGAAAGCATGTTACCGCTAGTATGGCGTTCTGTAATCGTATGCACAGCCGACCCATGTAAAGCGTATAGTTGCTTTTGTGGATCTACGGCATATTCTGTAATCTTTTTGAGATATAATTCGCGAGTACCACTTAATAACTCAGTAACAGATGGTTTGGTTAAATTACGTTCTAGTGAGGTAGCCACAGCTCGTAATGTAGGTAAAAACATACATCTCGTACCTTGTGGGCATCGCAATAAGCATTCATACATATTAATTTCATTCCCATTAGGGCAAATAAAACGTTTGGCTGGCATAATCATATCCTCCTTATAATTGTCCACATTCACTCATACTATGAAATTCACCATGTCCGATGATGATGTGGTCTAGTACTGGAATATCAAATAGTCTGCCTGCTTCAGCAACTCGTTTAGTACAACGAATATCTAGTTCACTTGGGTGAGAATCACCAGAAGGATGGTTATGAACAATGACAATCCCACTGGCTTTTAAACGAACGGCAGAAGAAAAATGCATTTGATATCAAGAGACAGCACTAGTTACATCACCAATAGAAATGTCCTCTGATTTTAATCAAATGATTTCTGGCATTTAGATATAGCACTCGCACATGTTCGGTTTCAAAGTACCGCATATCAGACATAGCTTTATAGATATCAATAGGTCGACCCACATTAATAGGGGCTTTACGAGGCCTGTTTTGCACATTCTTAATAATGGATTTAATGGCACGTAGTTTGGCAATGCCACGATTTCCCATACCTGGTGCATCATACCACTCAGATTCTTCTGCATGGAATAATGCATCATATGGATCTCATAACGTTCCACTAACTCTGAACGGATGCCTTTTGGCAAAATTTCTGTTAACATAGCTTCAACTGTAGTATCATAATAGATTCTCCTTGTATAGAAATAAATTATTTTTGATTCATAACTGGAAATTTGACACCAATTATTAGTATTTAACGATTTAATATGACGATTGATTTTTAGAGCGAATCGCTTTAATCACCGTCGAAGATATCAATATGTAGCGAAGGAAATGTCGCCACTAAAAATCTTTTGTAAAGTAGTTAGGTTTAGAAAATAGTTAATATCATAGGTTTCATCGATGTATAATTCAATCTTGAATCGAATTGGTAAGTATACATGCGATGTATCTGTATTAATATAGGTCAGTTCAGAGCGTTCTTCTGATACGTAATGTAATTTTAATATCAGGGACAAATACACTCTACAATATTCCATATCAATAGGGTGTGTATCGCCCTTCGCTTTCTGTATGAATACGTAAAATATATTCCTTTGTTTGATTATGCTGATAGAGATCATAATCAAGAATGCTATGTTTTCGGCTGTCCGAAAGTATATTGGCTAACATACCCATGCGAATAAGAGGCACATCTAAACGCTCGACTTGGTTTCTGAAAGCCCACTGTAAGGATTTCAGTAATGGCTGTAATGCTGACTGATGCCTACTTATAAATAAGAATGTGTTTTGGTAATATTTATTCATGACAAATCCTCCCATAAAATACTCCCTAGGTGTCAATGCACCTAGGGGTTAACCCTATAAGGAATAGCTATATATGCTATCAATGTTATAGTATATAATTGAAAACTTTGAAAATTTCAATGTAATAAATTTATAGTTTATAAATGGTAGTTATTTTCTAAGTTATGCAATTTTAAAATAATGTTATGGAGAAAATAAGTGAATCTCTATAAATAATTGTAAAATTCTTTTTACCATAACTTGTTTTAATCTGGCGTAATGCCAATAATATAATTCCGATTTATGTTTTCTATGAATGTTTTTAACATTTTGAGCTCCTCTATAGAGTCTATTTTTGTTTATGATTGTACGTAAAGCTTGATATAAATTTTCTGAGGCTTCCATAAAAAGCTGGATCTGGATCTAGAGGTACCCTCTTTTAGGAATCGTTATCTGTGTTAGATTCAATATGATTAAATTCTTCTATAGACATAAATTATCTCTTAATAGCATTCAAATTGAAGTAGTATAGGTTGATAGTATAGCGATTAGATGATTATATACTAAAAGGCACTTATAAGCCGTTGTTCTTATCATATGTTTTAAATTTACATAGTGTGCGTTAGTAAGATTCTCTTTATGTTTCTCCAAGAGCAACTTTAACATCTTTAGTTCTTCTATAGAGTCTGCCTTTTTCTATTAAAGTAATAAAAAGATTTATATAGCTTTTTGAGGATTCGTTAAAATAATTATCGTTGTTTGTGACTGAGTCTCTTGAGGTCTCTTCATTTGTAATAACTTTAGTATGATTATATTCTTCTGTTGACATAAATAGACTCCTTTCTTAATTGTTTGTCACTATAATATTTATTAACTGTATTATAGCATTTATTATTACTCGTATATATAAATACATAAATATAAAGTTCCTGTGAATATTGTTAATGACTGTTATGAATAAGGTAGATATATTATAGGGTGATAGATGATAAATATTAGATTTTTGTGTTCAAATACTGTTTTAATCTAGAATAATTAAAAATCGATTCTTATTAATGTAAAATGACGGTTGTAATTACACTATAATCAACATATCAATACTATTAAAGAAAGGAGATTTATGATGCTAATAGAGAAAAAGGTACTTTATGTTGCAGAGGCTGCATCACTTCTTGGATGCTGTGCACAAGTTGTATATCAATTGATAGAAGCTGGTAAACTTCAAGCCTATAAAGAGGAAGGTAGAAAATGTTGGAGAATACCGGCTGAAGCTTTTAGATCTTTATATAAAGAATTGTCAGGATAGTTTTTAGCGAAATAAATAATGGGGTTCAATATCTGATTTTATATTACGTTATAGCTCTATGATAAACATTTTATATAGTTTGCTTTTGATTTCTAGCAAACTTCTAACATAGAAGTAATATATATAATGAAGGAGGTATTGAATATGCTATTAAATCAAGAAAAATGATATATTAACTGTAGATGATTTATGTGAAGTGTTACGAATCGGTAAAAATACTCACTACAAGTTAATCAATTCAGGTAAATTGAAATGCTATCGTATGAATCGGGTGGAAAATACCTAAAAATTAGTGTGATTGAATATATTGATTGTGAACGAAGTAATTATAAAGACAATTCCCCAGGAGCTAGTGTCCTAGGGAGATTCTTTTGGCTGATTATAGTATAATAATCGATAGGTATTTGATGGAGGATACTTGGATGATTGATATTATAGATAAAAACCTTAGTGGATATCGTTTTATAGATTTATTTGCTGGCTTAGGGCGGGTTTCTGTTTAGCGTTAGAGTCCTTAGGTGCAGAGTGTGTATACTCTAGTGAATGGGACCATTTTGCACAAGAGGTATATGCACAAAATTTTGAGAAGTTCCGATGGGCGATATTACCCAAATTGATGAATCGAGCATACCCGAACATGATATTTTATGTGCAGGATTCTCGTGCCAAGCATTTTTCTATTAGGTGGTAAACAATTGGGATTTGAAGATAGTAGGGGAACATTATTTTTTTGATGTAGCAAGAATCGTAAATTACATCAACCGAGTGTTGTATTTATGGAAAAATGTAAAAAAATTTTGCATCTCATGATAATGGGAATACTTTGGCTGTTGTAAAGAGCACTATGGAAGAGTTGGGCTATTCGTTTTTATAAGGTGTTAAGTTCCCTTGATTATGGTATTCTCAAAAGAGGAAAAGAATATATATGGTTTGTTTTTCGGACCGACTTGAATGTAAATAAATTTAACTTTCCTAAAGGGTTTCCTTTAAACCATTTTTGTTGAAGAGTTTCTTTTACCAGCAAATGAGGTTGAAGATTTAGTAGTTGAACGTAATGATTTGTCTTTGGTGGAAAATTTACCAAGTAATAATGAGGCAAAGGTCTTTGCGTATTGGTACCGTTGCAAGGGGGACAAGGGGAGCGTATTTATAGCCCAAAAAGGTATTGCAATTACTTTATCGGCTCATGGTGGAGGTGCTTTTGCTAAGACTGGGGATATTTAATTGACGGGAAAACTAGACGACTACATCCGCGAGAATGTGCTCGTATAATGGGATTCCCTGATACTTATGTTATTCATAAGAATAGAAATCAAGCATATAAACAATTTGGAAATTAGTTGTTATAAATGTATTGCAAATATATAGCTGAAGCGATAGGGCAAACATTAAGATTGGCAAAAGATGAAGAAGTGTTAGGAGTATAGTGCAAAATAAAGACATTTTTTTGATTTTTTTGTTCTGGTATAGGTGGTGCCGTCAGGGGCTTGAGTGGGCAGGACTAAGATGTGTAGGGAGCATCTGACACAAGTTATTTATCTAATAGGACATATGAACTGCTATTTAATATTAGTAAAAAAATCATCAATATGGTAACCTTCGAAAGTTAATAGGTAAAAGTTACCAAGTTTTGATGTTATGATTGCCGGGTTTCCTTGTCAATCTTTCTCTGTAATTGGAAGACAAACAGGCACTAATGATCGTAGAGGCCAATTGATATATGACTTAGTAGAACTCATACGAGAAAATAGACCTAAAGCTGTTATATTGGAGAATGTTAAAGGACTTATAAGTCATGACAAAGGCAAAACTTTTGACGATATAGTACTTCAGATAAAATCGGTTGGTTATGATGTAGACTATAAGGTTTTGAATTCATTAGACTATGGTGTACCTCATATGAGACAACGAGTTTATATTATTGCTATTGATCATGAATTAGATATAGATTTTTCAAAGTTTATGTGGCCAGAGCCTCAAAAACATGTTAGATTGAGTCGTTTTTTACAGCCGAATGATAATAGAATGTCTGACGAAGATTATGAATGGTTTACAGAACGATATCTATTTAATGATGAGAATAAAGGCAAGTATAACATTGAAGAGTTGCTGCATCAACAATACTTAATTGTAGATACAAGAATGTCTGATCTTCGTTTATATAAAAATAGAGTTCCGACTTTAAGAGCACACAGAGATGGCATTTATTATGTTTATAATCGTGAGTTATATTATTTGACTGGAGCTGAAGCTTTACGATTACAAGGGTTTACTTATCATCGAATTAATAAGGTGAAAAATATAGTTAGTAATCGTCATTTATTGAAGCAAGCAGGTAATGCAATGACTGCTACAGTAATAAAAGCATTAGGGGAATCATTAAAACGCTTATAGGGAGGCTGTGTGAAATGACTTGGCAGGAATTTGAAATATTTTGTCTTAATTATTTAACTCGTATTTTTGGAAATTATTTTTCTTCAAGAGGAGGATCTGATTCCACTCATAGTGATATTGAGTATAGTAGTGAACGTATTAACTTTGCTATAGAGTGTAAGATGCCTCATTCACAATCTGGACAGTTTGTATTGATACCAAATGAAGAGTATAAAATTTTTGACTTTTCAAAAAAAAATAAAACTTCAAGAACACTAGATGGGACAGAAGAGATTATAACGTATGTGAATGAGCATTTTGATGAGTTTTCTTCGCCAGGTACAAAAGGTGTAGACTTACAAATGGATCCAAGTGTATATGAGAGATGGATTAAGGCGATGTATAGACAAAAGAATGTCGAGTACATTATGACATCAATAAATGAAACTATTTGTGATGAAAATATTGTTATTCTTCCATTGGATAAAATTGGAGAGTATTTTGATATTTCATGTAAATATCGTGTAAAGAAAAGTGGTTCGAGTGGAGTTGGCAAGAAGAAGTATAAAGATGCTTGTAAAATGTTAAAAGCAAAGTGGAATTGAGTTTGCTGAGGTAGATGATTACCAGATTTATATGGAAAAAAAGTTAATAAATAGTATTCATGTTGGTGCGGAAGGGAAGTATAAATTTAATCTTAATACTTGTGAACCTGCTTTTACATATATGATAAGAGTACTATCGAATACTTTTAATGCAAATATTATATTTTCTTTAAAGATAAAAAGATGGAGTAACTCAAGACCCAACTGTTTTTAGAAACGTTTAGAAAGCTAATTTCAGCTGATTAGGTTGATTCTGATTACAGAGGAATAATTGTGAACAGATACTTCGTGCAAGTATAAAAAAATAACGTAATTATGCTTGCATATATACTGCAAACATATATAAATGCTGGTAAACCTAGATAAATACTGACTTTGGCTACACACTTCTAAGCCGTGGGTCGGGGGTTCGAATCCTCCTGATCACTGAAAGAATTAAGCGGATAGCTCGTAATGAGCTATCCGCTTTTGTTTTGTATAAATTTATAAAGAAGATGACAAATAAAGTAAATTTATCTTTATTTTTTTATTGATGATGAATTGCAATAAGTAATGCGAGGCTTATAGGACAAAAAGTGTGGTGAAAAACCCTTATGACACTAGTAAATATCTAGTGTTATAAGGGTTTAATCTTTTTCTGAAGAAGTTTGAGGGTGGACAAAAAAAGTGTGGGTGAAAAACTTCAGTTAACCCTTGTAATTACTGACTAAAATGAGGTTATATCTTCCTATATATAAACAAATATGGAGGAAGAGTTTATGCGACAAATAAAATGTCCTGATTGTAATGAAACATGTATTAAACATGGTGTTTTAAAATCTGGTTCTCAGCGTTGGTTTTGCAAATATTGTAAGGTGGCATTTACCGTTAAAATTAATAAATTAAGTAAAGAGTTAAACCTATTCTTGAATTGGTTATTCAGCACAGATATTCAAGCTGATATGCCTGGTAAAGGTCGTACATTCAGGCGTAAAACCGCTAAATTTTGGTCCATATGGCCATTGCCACCAAAAGTGGAAGAAGTACATGATGTGGTATATCTTGATGGAATTTACTTAGCTAGAAATTTATGTGTTTTGATTTGTTGCAATGATACTCATGTTCTAGGATGGTATGTCTGTCGTTATGAGCATGCTAGAGCTTGGCAGTGTTTAATGGAACGGATTGCCGAACCTAAAGTCGTTGTGTCTGATGGTGCTAATGGTTTGCCTAAAGCATTACGTAAAGTTTGGCCTCATAGCAGTCACCAAAGATGCCTGTTTCACATTTTTTGTCAGGTTAGACGATATACGACAAGTAGACCTAAAACGTTAGCTGGGAAAGACCTTTATAGTCTTGCCAAAGCTTTATTTAATGTGAAAACAATGGATCAAGCCTTTGTATGGATTAATGAGCTTTCAGCGTGGCGAATGACATATTCTGATTTTTTACGAGAAATGACGATTGATGAATTCGGAAATAAACGCTCTACACATGAGCGTTTGCTTAAAGCTGAATCATCATTATGGCGCCTAATTAGGCAACAAACTTTATTTACATTTTTGGAATGCATTGATATTAAAGTACCTACAACAAATAATCGTATTGAAGGTGGAGTAAATGCTCAACTAAGAAGTATGTTACGGGCTCATAGGGGCCTTTCACTTGAAAGAAGACTAAAAGCGGTCTATTGGTGGTGCTATATGCACTCACCAAGACCGCTTTCTATTTCAGATATATTAAATTGTATGCCTACAGATGAATCGATTGCTGCTATCTACAAACGGTTATCTAGTTATTGCCAAATAGATCGTTCAATCCCTCAATGGGGTGATGCTCCTGTTTGGAATGAGCTACATATGTCTACAGATTTTCCAACTTATTGGGATTAGTCACACACACTTTTTGTCCTATAACCCTCAGAGCTGTAGTAATTTAAAATACACTGTTTATAGAGTTCTTCTGAATTATTAACCTATTATGTTCTATAATTAGGAATTTGAATATAAAATGGATTTAAGGCAATAAAATAGGAAGTATGTTATAATAACTTTGATGAAAAAAAGGTGAAAGATGTTAAAGGCGATATTATAGTGAGGCTTTAATAGGGATACAGAGAATATATTTAGAGCAATAAATTTATGTGAATATAAACGGGAGATAATATGTTACTATGATTCGGTTCACTGCTTTTTAATATAGGAGATGAATGAAGAGTAAGTGAGCTCAAAAAAACAATAATATTTTTACAGGAGAAGCTAGGTGTTTGGATAGAATGGTTAAGAGTAGAAGTGCCTATGGCTCATGTAAAAAGAGGTGCCAAGGGGGAGAATGGGCATTGTAAAACTATTTGTACGAAAATTATTTTGTTATGCAGTACTTCATGATGATATTAGGGAGAAGCTTAATCGTCTATAAGGGATGTATTTATTTTGAGTAAAACTAGGAGTGTTTTTATGCCCAGAGGAATTATATATGTGATGTCTAGTGTTGTACCGGGACTCGTTAAGATAGGTAAAACTAGAATAGATAACTTTGAGTCGAGAATGTATAATTTGGAACGACATGGATATAATAATGTCGTTGGTTTGAAAAGAGCATTTGCAATTGAAGTAGAAGACTATGATGAAAAAGAGAAGTTGTTGGATGATATTTTTAGTAAAAGTAGACTGCTAAATGCGGAGCTTTTTGCATTAGATATTGATTTAGTTATCCAATTATTATCGTCATTTGATGGGAAACAGATTTTTCCAATCAATAGTACAAAAGAGATAACTTTTGAAGAAGCTACAAAAGCGAGAGCTGTTAAAGTTGACTGGGAAAAAGTTCCGGATGGGGAATATTATTTAAATGAAACGAAAAAAGACTTTGGTGCTGTTACTGCTACGATGAAAGTTGAAGAGGGAATGTTCATTGTTTTGGAAGGCAGTATCTGTGCTCCGACTAAATCTGATTGGTTACCAGATGCTAGAAAGGCCGCTATAATAGAAATAATATCTTGATGGAGGATGTGATTTGTAATTCACCTTCCACAGCGGGGTGGGTTGTCTTAGGCTCTGCTAATAATGGTTGGAATGTTTGGAAAAATGAATTAGGAGAACCGATAGATATCTATAGATAATAGTTTTATATAAGTTTGTTGTTTGTATTGATTATAGAGGAGAAAAGATGAAGACTATAAGTCTGTTACGACAAGTATTATTAGTTGCTACGATGGTAATTGCATTAGGGAGTATAGGTGCTGTAACAAATGTTGATGCTGCAGATCGTTATGCAGGGTATACTAATCCACATGGCGTACATTGGTGGTTTGATGATCAATCTATTCGATGGGAAGGTAAGGAGTTGGTTGTTAAATTTAGAACGGACGTTTTTGATGCGAGACATCCTTATTCGATATGTCGATTCCGTGTGAATTCTGCTGGTGAATTGTATTACAAAGTTGATTCTCGTGGTTGGGTACGAGAATACCCTAGAGATGATAATGCTTATTGGTCTTTTTATCATACAGTATATAACTATCAGTCTACTTTATAATTGAAAAATTAGTTCTTTTTGTAAGTTCTATAGATTAAAACTAGAAAAGGTTGAATGGTTTTTCCGTCAACCTTTTTATTATTGTATGCCGAATAGGCATGACTACCCCCAGTTAAACTGGGAGTCGGTAAAAAATCCTTAGAAAAAAGGAAAGAACCTCCTAGTAGTAAAATGAAGTTGGTCTGGCAACCACAACATTTGAATATAGGAGGTTCAATGTTAATGAATGACGTAAAAAGCTTATCACATAGTAAATGGAGATGTAAATATCATATTGTTTTTGCACCAGAGTATAGAGGACAAATAATTTATGGTCGGATAAAAGCTGATGTAGGTAAAATTTTAAGAGATTTATGTAATAGAAAGAATGTAGAGATTATAGAGGCAGAATGCTGTTCGGATCATATTCATATGCTAGTAACTATTCCACCACATTTAAGCGTATCGAGTTTTATGGATATTTAAAAATCAAAAGTAGCCACATGATATTCGATAAACACGCAAATTTAAAATATAAGTATGGAAATAGACATTTCTGGTGTAGAGGATATTATATGGATACAGTGGGAAGATACGAAGGAGCGATAAAAGAGTATATTCGCAATCAACTACCAGAAGATATAGCACAAGATACATTAAACTTTAAAGAATATACCGACCCATTTACGGGTGAGCCGGTAAAATAGGCAAAATAAAGGCCCCCGAGTAGGGGGTAGCCAGTGGTAATAGAATGTAAAGCGCCTGAGGTCGATATATCATGTGATGATGTGAGAGAACAGGCCGAAAGATATCGCAACATTCTTAAAGCAGATTATATTATGTTGGTTAATGGTTATAAAATTATCATGTATAAATACCAAGATGGGAATAACTTTGAGCTTGTAGATATTTCTTCATATAAAGAACTTTTAGAATCAAAGGTCTCTTTTGGTGAAAATATTCCACTTGAACCATATTCCTATGAGGAAATCATATCCTATGAAACACAAAAAGAAATTTACCAAAAATATATGTTGGATGTGAGACCCCTGAAACCTATTAAAATTTTTTTGTACTTAATTTTTTTAAATCTAATTTTATTTAAAAACTATAGATGACGAATCTATTCTAGAATTATTAGGTGTATTTGAGGATAGAGGCATTGGTCGGACTAGATTCGGTAATAGTGCTGGTTATAATTATCAGATTAAGACTCGTTTGTTTATTGCAAAGGATAGAAAAAAATAAAGATCAAATTCTGGGGCTTAGTCTTTTTGGTAGATATAATACACAATTAAACGTATCTATAATGAATAGAGAAAGAAAACATCATTCGTTACAATTAGATATGGATAAATACTGTAAGTATGACTATCGTAGCAATAAGATTGTTATTACACATAATGGAACCTTATCAACGGGTAGAGGTGGCTCTATCAGTAAATTTACCGTTATTGATTATGTAAAAAATAATGCGCCTGATTTAATTCGAGATGAAGAGGTTTATCTTGGCTCTATAGATAATTCTCGATTGTTGGAATGGAATCAGCCAGATGTGCAAAATTTTATAAGAAACCTGTTCCTTTATGCTTATTCTACGAGATGAAGTGCGAAAAAAATATAAAAAGAAATAATATCTACAAAGCTAAAATTATTAAATAGAGATAAATTGTTACTGATATGGAGTGATAATACTAATGAAGTATATAGAAGAAATTTTTGACAATATAAAACTTGAAAAATTTGGACGGGTTGGTGATAGTATATATGATCCGATACGTTCCTTTTTATTGGCTGCTACACCAGAGGAGTGCGTTCGCCAAAAAACAATTGTATACTTGCAAAGGGACTTAGGGATACCTATTAATCGTATTTTTGTGGAAGAATCAATGGCGCATACTAAAAAAGGCGCACGTGGAAGAGCAGATATTGTTGTCTATCGTGATGATGAGTGCACAGATGTACTAATGATTATAGAGTGTAAGGCACCTCATATTAACGTACTTGGTGATGAGGTGTTCAAGCAGGCTTGCGGATATAGAGAGATACTTAATGCTGATTATATAATGCTTATTAATGGTATAGAGGTTATTGTCTATATTTATAATGAAGGGAAATATTTTGAAGTTAAGGATATTCCTTCCTTCGAGGAGCTTTTGAAAAGTAAAATTTCAATTGTTGAGACAGAAGAGTTTGAAGAATTTAGATATGAAGAACTTATGTCAGATGAGTTTAAAGAGGCATTTGCAGAGAATGGGGATATTAGTGAATATACGCCTCAATATATAAAAGGCTTTGCTCTTAACTTGATCAATCTAATTATTTATACAGAGATTAATAATAGTAAGTTTTTGGAAAAAATAGAGGTTTCCGAAGATTGCCGTGTAAGTATGCCACATTTTGGTAATAGTGGAGGTGGTAATTATCAAGTTTGGTCTCATATGTTTATTGCAAAAGACTATCTAAATAGAGACCAAGTTCTAGGTATTAGTATATGTGCTACAGCACATACAGAGAATGATCCGCATTGGGGTAATCGCACTGGTACTACTCAATTAAATGTATCTATAACAAATAAAGAATCGAGACATCACTCTTTACAATTAAACTTGGATCGGGCTTGTAGATATAATCCGCTTACTAATATAGTAGATATTACACACAATGGTTCTTTAACAAGCGGTAAAGGTGGAGCAGCTAAAAGAGCTGATGTTATTGCATATATTAAGGACCGTGCGCCTGAGCTTGTTCATGGTGATGAAATATATCTTGGTCGTTTAAATAACTCTCGTTTGTTAGAGTGGAAAGATCCTAATGTACAATCCTTCATAAGAAATTTGTTGCGCTATGCTGTACTTCGTGATGGATTTAGAGCAGAGTATAAAAAATCAAAGTAATATTGTTAATAAAGGGGCTGTAACAGAATGCGGTTTTACCGAATTTTAGTTGCAGTCCCTTTTGATATAAAAGAATTAGAGCTATATATATGCTGTTATGGAATTAGAACAGGCCTGTTCTAATTTGTAGGACCCTATATATGTGCCTTGTTAGGAATAGAACAGGCGTGTACTAATTTGTAGGCCCCTATGTATGTGCCTTGTTAGAAATAGAACAGGCGTGTACTAATTTGAAGGACCCTATATATGTGCCTTGTTAGAAATAGAACAGGTCTGTACTAATTTGAAGAACCCTATATATGTGCCTTGTTAGAAATAGAACAGGTCTGTACTAATTTGAAGAACCCTATATATGTGCCTTGTTAGAAATAGAACAGGCCTGTACTATTTTGAAGGACCCTATGTATAGGTCTCGTTAGAAATAAAACAGGCCTGTTCTAATTTATAGAACCCTATGTATCTCTGTCGAATTACAAATTCGTATCAATCTCTACAGTATTCTCCCGCAACCATTGTGCGAGTTCTGTATTTGTCATATTACCTGCGGCAATATCGATAATCATGTTTTCTACGTCTTGTTGTGTTGCCATAATATCGAATCCATTAATAATTAAATATACATACATGCTATGCAATGCTGTTCGTTTGTTTCCATCTGTAAAAGGATGATTGTTAGCGATGCCGTAACATAATTGTGCTGCTTTATCGTAGAGGGATGGGTATAGATCATTCCCCATAAAGGTTTGGAAGGGGGTATAGACGGCTGATGCTAATAGGTTTTCATCGCGTACGCCTGGTGAAAGGACAAATGCACTTTCTAGTTGGGCGTGGAGTTCATAGATATCTTGTAAGGTGAATTGGATATTTGCTGTATTCATTTGTTCTCCAATGCTTTATAGAGTTCATAATTTCGTTTTAGTACTTGCTGGGAAATGTCTTTAATACGCTTTGCTAGTTCTTTGTTGTTAGCACTTGTTATGATAGGTGTGTTGTGGAGTGCGGTGGAATCGGTATGGGGTGAAGAATTTTGTGCCATAGTTTGATCTCCTTTGATATATTTGACTTTTATTTCTATTATATAGGGAATAAATCAATACAAACAATAGAAATTTGATAAAACAAGCAAAAAAATATAAATAGGAAAGCTTCTATAAACCTAGTATTTATCTGTATTTTTCACCAATAAAATTATATTTGTCAAAATAAAAAGTCAAGAAAAAGTCAGAAATTTATACTTTGACCTATTGACTTTTTGACTTAATAAGATTATTATAATGACATAAGGTTAAAGAAACCTAGAAATAAAGCAAGAAATTAAAGAGACTTAAAAGGTCAAACAGATATACTTGTAGTGAAAAAGTGAGGTAATTTATATGAACAACAATTTCAATAACTTTGGTAGCGAATTTGGTAGCATGAATGATTTGTTTAATCAATTGATGAGTAATATGGGAGGTTATTCCACAGAAAACCGTCGTTATAAAATTAATGGTCGTGAAGTAACTCCTGAAGAGTTTGCTTATTATCGTCAAACAGGTCATTTGCCTACTAATGAAGAAATCCAAGCAGCACAAGCTGCAGCTCAACAAGGCAAAATGAAAAAGGATGGTATCCTTGCTCGTTTAGGTACGAACTTAACAGACGAAGCTCGTAATGGTAAGCTTGATCCTGTTATCGGTCGTAACAAAGAAATTCAAGAAACTGCTGAAATCTTAGCGCGTCGTACAAAAAACAATCCAGTTCTAGTCGGCGATGCTGGTGTTGGTAAAACAGCTGTTGTAGAAGGCTTGGCACAAGCCATTGTAAATGGCGATGTTCCAGCAGCGATTAAAAATAAAGAAATCATTTCCATCGATATTTCCGGCTTGGAAGCTGGTACTCAATATCGTGGTTCCTTCGAAGAAAATATCCAAAATCTTATCAAAGAGGTTAAGGCTGCTGGTAATATCATCTTGTTCTTCGACGAAATCCATCAAATCTTGGGCGCTGGTTCTACAGGTGATGGTCAAGGCTCTAAAGGCTTAGCAGATATCTTGAAACCTGCTTTGTCCCGTGGTGAAATGACTGTTATCGGTGCTACTACACAAGATGAATACCGTAACACAATCATGAAAAATGCAGCACTTGCACGTCGTTTCAATGAAGTAAAAGTCAATGCCCCATCTGCAGAAGATACTTTCAAAATTCTACAAGGCATTCGTCCATTATACGAAGCGCATCATAACATCGAATTGCCAGATGCCGTTTTGAAAGCCGCTGTAGATTATTCCGTACAATACATTCCTCAACGTAGCTTGCCAGATAAAGCCATTGACTTGATCGATGTAACAGCAGCTCACTTGGCATCTCAACATCCTGTAACTGATATTAAAACATTAGAAGCAGATATTGCAGATGCTAAAGCAAAACAAGAAGAGTTTGCTCAAAAAGAAGATTACGAATCCGCTATTAACGAAAAGATGCGTATTCAAAAATTACAAGAAGAAATCGACAAGCATACTGATAATCAAAAGGTTGTGGCTAAGGTTAACGATGTAGCGGAAGCGGTAGAACGTATGACTGGTATCCCTGTTTCTCAAATGGGTGCATCTGATATTGAACGTTTGAAAGATATGAAATCTCGTTTACAAGCTCATGTCATCGGTCAAGATAAAGCAGTAGAAGCTGTTTCTAAAGCTATCCGTCGTAACCGTGCAGGATTTGACGAAGGTAATCGTCCAATCGGTAGCTTCTTATTCGTAGGTCCTACTGGTGTTGGTAAAACCGAATTGGCTAAACAATTAGCCCTCGATATGTTCGGTAACAAAGATGCTATTATCCGCTTGGATATGTCCGAATACAGTGACCGCACAGCGGTTTCTAAATTGATTGGTGCTACAGCTGGTTATGTTGGTTACGAAGATAACTCCAACACATTGACTGAACGCGTTCGTCGTAATCCATATTCCATCGTATTGTTCGATGAAATCGAAAAAGCAGACCCTCAAGTTATTACATTACTTCTTCAAGTATTGGACGATGGTCGCTTAACAGATGGTCAAGGTAACACAGTAAACTTCAAGAATACTGTTATCATTGCTACATCCAATGCAGGTTTCGGTTATGGCAGTGACAATGATGATGAAAACAAAGTCGATGTAATGGCCCGCATTGCTCCATTCTTCCGTCCTGAATTCTTGAATCGTTTCAATGCTGTTATTGAATTCAATCAATTGAGTAAAGAAGATTTGAAGAAAATCGTTGATTTGATGCTCGACCAAGTTAACAAAACTTTGGCTAAAAAACAAATTACCTTAGATGTAACTGACGCAGCTAAAGATTTGTTGATGGAACAAGGTTATGACAAAACAATGGGCGCTCGTCCATTACGTCGTGTTATTGAATCTGAAATCCGTGACAATGTAACTGATTTCTACTTGGATCACATCGATGCAAAACACTTGCTTGCTGATGTTGTAGATGGTCACATCGTAATCAGCGACAAGGATGCTGCTAACACATCCGATGCTAAATCCGATGATGACAAATCTGCAGACCACAGCAAACAAGCTGATGATGCTGCATCCAAGGACAATAAATAATCGGTAGGCTATTGACCCTTTCATTGAATCCCTTACAACTCTCTCCATATACACACATATAACAATAGTCCTATTGATTGAGAAAGCACTCGACATTACGTCGAGTGCTTTTTTGCGTTATTATATGAATTTTGTATACATGACAAAAAAATCATTGATAACGTATCAATATATTTTTGTATAATCATGTTACTATATTCTATAGAATTAAAAGAAAAGATGAAGAATATAAGGGGAATTAGAATATAAGGGACATTAGAATATAAGGAAAACCAAGCATATAAGAAAGATGAAGAGCGAGAGGAGCATAGTGATGTCACATTATATAGATTTAAATAGCGATTTAGGTGAAAGTTTTGGCAATTATTCATTGGGCATGGATAGTGAGGTGTTAAATCACGTCACTAGTGCCAATGTGGCTTGTGGTTGGCATGCCGGGGATCCTCTCATCATGGAGGCCACTGTTAAGATGTGCAAGGAGAAGGGCGTAGCCGTAGGGGCTCATCCGGGATATCCTGATTTGATGGGCTTTGGACGCCGCAAGATGGCGGTGAGTCCCGACGAGGCACGGGCGTATATGATCTACCAACTCGGTGCGTTGCAAGGATTTTGCAATCAGTACGATGTAGAGTTGCAGCATATGAAATTACATGGTGCTTTTTATAACATGGCGTGTGTAACGCCGGAATTAGCTGATGCGGTGTTAGATGGTTTACAAGCGGTGAATCCCAATGTTCGCGCCATGGTGCTCAGCGGTAGTTATATTGCCAAAGAGGCAGAGCGACGAGGTGTCCCTGTGATTCAAGAGGTCTTTGCAGACCGAGGCTATACAGAGGAAGGTACCTTGGTGCCTCGTACGGAAAGTGGGGCTTTCATAAAAGACCCGCAAGAGGCCTTGGAACGAGTGCTCATGATGGTGCAAGAAGGCAAGGTCGTAACGAATACGGGTAAAACAATCGATATTGCAGCCGATTCCGTATGCGTTCATGGTGATAATCCAAAAGCGATAGCTTTCACAAAGTATATTCGTGAAGGCCTCACTAAGGCAGGTGTCGTGGTAGCGAATTTTCAGAATCGATAGATTATAATCGATTGCATAAGAGTAGATAGAATCAGAATAGATAAAAGGAGTCAGTATGAAACCGATTACAGGTAAAGCGAGTTTATCTGTCCTCTTAGGGGCAGCATTTTTGATGGCCACGTCGTCCATTGGGCCAGGATTTATGTTACAAACGGCGGCGTTTACAGGCCAGTTAAAGGCGGATTTTGCGTTCGCTATTGTGGTGTCCGTTATTTTCTCCATCATTGCACAGCTCAATGTGTGGACCATCATCGGCATATCCCAAATGCGGGGCCAAGATATTGCGAATAAGGTATTGCCCGGCCTTGGTTACTTCGTAGCATTCTTGATTTCCCTTGGAGGCCTTGCGTTCAATATCGGCAATATTGGCGGTGCGTCCATGGGCCTTAACATTGTATTCGGTATCGATACGACGACGGCAGCAGCCATCAGTGGTATCTTGGGTATTCTATTATTCGCATCTCCAAAAATGGGTGGCGTTCTCGATAATACGGCGAAAGTGTTGGGCACAGTGATGCTCGTACTCATCGGTTATGTAGCGTTTTCTACTAATCCTCCTATAGCAGAGGCCGCAACCCATGCCATTGTGCCAACCAATTACCCTTGGCTAGCTACGATTACCCTTATCGGCGGTACCGTAGGTGGGTACATTACATTCTCCGGCGGCCATCGCTTGATTGATGCGGGCATTACAGGCCGTGAACATTTAAAGATGTGCGTCGCGCTGCCTTCATGGGCATGTCCGTAGACGCCATTGTTCGTATATTGTTATTCTTGGCCGTACTTGGCGTCGTATCCATGGGCTTTGCGTTAGATCCAAAGGACCCAGCAGGTTCTGCGTTCTTACTTGGTGCTGGTGAAATCGGCCATAAATTATTCGGTATCGTATTCTTCTGCGCTGCGTTGACATCTGTTGTGGGTGCTGCCTATACATCGGTATCCTTCCTTAAAACCTTGTTCAAGGTGGTGGAACGGTATGAAATTGACCATCATGGCATTCATTTTCGTGTCCACATGCATTCTTATCTTTATTGGTAAACCAGCTACACTATTAATTGTGGCGGGCTCCGTGAACGGTTTGATCTTGCCTGTTACCTTAGCCGTTATGTTATTGGCAACGCGTAAGACGAATATCGTAGGGGATTATAAGCATAATCCGGTTCTGTTCTACACCGGTTGGATTGTCGTGCTTGTGACCGCTTATATCGGTGTTACATCCTTGCAAGGTATTGCAAAATTATTAGGTTAGGGGGCACGTATGAATCCCACAATTTCTCCGGTTGGGGATAGTGCTATCTCCATCGAATTTGGTCAAGTTATTGACCCTAAGATTAATCAGCGTATCCGTCAGACTGTGGCGGGTATTGAAAGCCTCCATTTAGAGGGGATTATTGAGATGGTGCCTACCTATTGTGCGCTTCTCATTCAGTATGATGCGCTGCGCTACACCTATGCTGAGCTGTGCCACATTATTGAACCTATTTGTACGCAGCCTGTCAGGGCTGATGAAAGTGAACTTCTAACGGTCGTAGAAATACCGACCGTCTATGGTGGTGAATTTGGTCCAGACCTTGGATTTGTAGCCCTCTCATAATCACTTGACAGAGGCCGACGTGGTGAGCATTCATAGCGGCACGGATTACCTCGTGTATATGATGGGCTTTATTCCGGGCTTTACGTATCTAGGTGGCATGGATCCGCGCATCGCTACGCCGCGATTGTCTTCGCCGCGTACACATATTCCGGCAGGATCCGTAGGCATCGCGGGTGAGCAGACCGGCACCTATCCATCGCATTCCCCTGGAGGATGGCAAATTATAGGACGCACGCCTCTGTCCATGTACGATGCTTCTCGTGAAGAGGCAGCTCTGCTTAAGGCGGGCGATTATGTGCGCTATGTTCCTATTGATGAAAGTGCGTTCCACTGTATTAAGAAATTGGGCTCTTCTTTTAAGCCCGTTGTACATCATGTAAAGGTAGGTGACCTCCGTGGCGGTAAGTGAATATAAGAATTCGTCATTTGAGGTGGTTGCGCCTGGTATGATGACCACCGTGCAAGACGGAGGGCGCGTAGGCTTCAACAATATGGTATGCCCGTGGCCGGTCCTATGGATGGTGAAAGCTATGCTATCGGACAAGCCCTTGTAGGGAATACGACGCCCGTAGGGGCTTTGGAGTGTACCGTACTCAGCCCTACGCTGAAGGTGAAGGGCACATGCATTGTTGCTTTCACAGGTGCCGATATGAGACCTACCATTAATAATGTTGAGGTGCCGCGGTACATTCCTTTTGTCTGTCATGACGGCGATGTAATTTCTGGCAGCTTTAGCCAATGTGGGGTGCGCATGTATATTTCCTTCGCTGGAGGTATTGATGTGCCCAAAATCAACGGCAGCGTGGCGACACATACAAAAGCGAATATTGGCGGATTTGAGGGACGTCCCTTAGTGGCGGGCGACGAAGTGCGTTTAAAGGACTGCATGCGTGATACTATCATCTGCGACTATACTAGTGAATCAAATCATTTATTTAATACGGTTCTATTTAATCGGGGCGGCCGTGAATGCCATGAACCGCTGCGCGTTGTACTGGGCTCGCAAGCTAAGTACTTTACAGAAACGGGTATTCGCAATTTTAGCAGTGAACTCTATACATTGACTATTCAATGCGACCGTATGGGATTTAGATTGGATGGGGCGCCTGTTGAACACATCGATGGCGCCGATATCATCTCGGATGGCGCTGTGTTTGGATCGATTCAAGTTCCATCTGATGGCAATCCAATTATCCTCATGGCGGACCGACAAACGACGGGGGGCTATACAAAAATCGGCACCGTTATTACCGCCGATTTGCCTAGACTGAGCCAGTTGCCTATTGGGGATGGAATTACCTTTGATATTGTATCTGTGGAAGAGGCACAAGAGATGTATAGGGTATATATGCAAAATTTGCATAGCAAAATTAACTTGGCTTCCGCACAAAGTACATTTGTATTCTCTGTGAAAAAAACATCTGTTACTTGAGTATGAATTGATGATATTATACTTAGTATGTATATATTATTGCTACATTTGTATATTTTTGATGAATGAATATGTATAGATGAAAGACACTACTCTATTTGAGTAGTGTCTTTTTGTATATAGAGTTATCTAACTAATAAAAATTATTATCTTAAAAAAATAAAATGGATTAGGTACATCAAACTAAATTATAAAAAAATATAGTTGCATATATAAATATGAGATGAAAAAAATACACGTATCAAAAATTAAAGTGGTATTTCTTGGTCTGTAATGCTCTATATTTGATATGAATAAATACTTATAAATATTTATTCATAAGTAAATAATATACATTGAATAAGATGATAAATATAGATTATATCTGTTTTTAGAGTGCTTTTGAAGAATTATTGATTTTCAATTAAATATTCTAAAAAGCATAGGGAATTTTATTGTTAGATACTAGTGAAATATGATAAAATTATGAAATGAGCTTTTAAAAATATAATGCGTATATTTTTATAACATTGTGAAAAATTCGAATATTAGAAAATGATTAGTAAATTATATGGTTTTGAGAGATAGTTAGTGAAAAGGAAAACGAATGAATAAGATTTTTAAAGTAATTTGGTCTAAGTCAAAACAGTGCTACATTGTAGTATCTGAAATTGCAAAGAACAAAACAGGTAAAAAGAAAATTGTAGTAGCTAGTATTTTAGCAGCATTAGCGATGGCTTCATCAGTACAAGATGTAAGTGCTGTTACCGGATCGGGAGGGACTAATAACTTTTCTAATGCTGGATCAGGCGTATCTTTTAAACAAGGTGAAGGTTTAGCCATTGGTACTAATGCTACCGTTGCAAGTGGAAATACTAATACTGTTGCAATTGGTGTAGCATCCGTAGCTAATGGATCATCCTCATTTGCTGCTAGTGGTGGTTCAACTGCTTCTGGTAAAGATGGGCAAATTGCTATAGGTTGGAGCTCTACTAATGGGAAAGGTGCTGTTGCAATTGGGGGTACTTCAGATACAGCTAGTGGTCGTGATACACGTGCTATTGGGACTGCGGCAGTTGCATTAGGTGTTGGATCAGCGGCTGATGGTAATAATACTTTCGCAGCTAGTGGTGGTAACGCTACTGGTGAAAGCGCTACTGCTATTGGCTCTAGTGCAATTGCTAGTGGTCGTGGTGGTGTAGCTGTTGGCTGGAATGCAGAAAGTGCAGTAAATGCTGTAGGTATAGGGTTTAAGGCTAAGGCGAAAGCTAATAATACAGTTGCTATTGGTGTTGAAGCAAATAGTGATAATTCCATTGGTGATAACTCTTCCAGTGTATCTATCGGTGTTGCAACTCGAGCAAGAGCCGTAGGTTCTATGGCTATGGGGGTTAGCGCTGATGCATCTGGTAAATACTCTATTGCCTTAGGCAGTGGGGATGTTCATAGTGACTATACAGCTAATGTAAAATATCCTAAAGCTACTGGAGAAAAGGCTATTGCTATTGGGTATAATTCTAATGCTTCAGATGCCAATGCTATTGCTATTGGCTCCAATACTTTGGCTAAAGATGCTGAGTCCATTGCGGTTGGCACTAGTAATACAACAGCTTATCGCGGTGGTGTAGCTTTGGGGCGTAATGCAAAGGCCGAAAACACAGCTATAAATAATGTAGCTATTGGTATTGATGTTACTGCCGGTGCAAATACAAATGGAACGGCTGATGGAGAGGCTGTCGCTGTTGGCCGTAATGCCAAAGCAAATAGTTTTAGAACTGTTGCTATAGGTTCTGATGTTTCTGCAACGGGTTCGACAGCGGTAGCTATGGGGCGTAGTGCCAATGTAAGTAATAATTATGGTGTTGCAGTAGGGGCTCGGGTCGAGGCTGGTAATTATGGTGTTGCTTTAGGTTATCAAGCAAAATCGACAGCATCTGGCGCATTAGCAATTGGTGCAGGTAATGATGATACCAAAGTGATGGCAACTGCAACAACTGCGAGTGGCGGAAATTCTGTTGCTATTGGTACTAGTGCTAAAGCATCAATAGCAAACGCTGTGGCTCTTGGGAGTGATTCTACTACTGCTACAAATGCTACAAATCAATCTAGTGCAACGATTAATAGCATTACCTATAATTTTGCTGGTGCAACCTCTGATACAGGCATGCAAGTTTCTGTTGGTGCAGCAGGTAAAAGAACGTCAAATTAAAAAAACGTGGCGGCTGGCGAAGTGTCTGCTACAAGTACTGATGCAATTAATGGGTCTCAATTATTTGCGGTGGCTAGTCAAATTAAACCTGTCAACTACTTTTCCGTAAAATCAACAGCCGCTGGTAACAAAAATAATGATGGGGCTACAGGTGTTAATGCTATCGCTATTGGACCTGATGCAACAGCGACAAGCGCTCAATCAATTGCGTTAGGTAAAAGCGCATCAGCTAGTGGAACTGATTCTATTGCTATTGGCAATGGTAGTACTGCTGCCAATAAAGTTGCTCCAGTTGCCATTGGCCAAGGTGCTAAAGCAAATGGGGATTTCAGCGTTGCTTTAGGTGGTGGTAATCATCAATTTGTGGGGGCCATTGCTAATGGTGTTGGATCGACTGCACTTGGCACAACTTCAAATACTGCTGATGGTCAGAATTACCAAACTGTAGTTGGGTTTGGCGCTAATACGAATAAAGCTGAATCAACTGCGATTGGATATAAGGCTACAGTAACTGTTGAAGGTGGTGTTGCTCTTGGAGCAAACTCATCATCAAGCACAGGTCGTACAGTTGGTTATAATCCAAACGATGGCCGCACTAACACATATAGTGCTCTTACAGGAAATGTAATACGTAGCACAACTGGTGCTATAGCTGTAGGTAATGGATCTACTGTGACACGTCAAATTACAGGTGTTGCAGCAGGTACAAATGATACCGATGCAGTTAACGTAGCACAATTGAAAAGCGTAAACCTAGCTTTCAAGGGAAATGTTGGTAGCGGTGATGTCAATCTTGCAACTAATGATAGTGATAAGAAGTTAACCATACAAGGTGATAGAACTTATATTACTACCAATGCAAGTGGGAATACACTTACTATATCTGCAAATAAAAAAGACATTAATGTTACGAATGGAACTGCAAGAGCTGATGCAGGTATAGCGGATGCTAAGAATGTGGCAGAAGCCATCAATAATTCTGTTTCACAGAATAAATATAAATGGTATCTAACAGCAGATAATGATACTGGGGGGGAGTAGATCGACTATTGATAAGGAAGGCACCGTAAAGTTTAGTGGTGATTCCAATATTACTGTGGCACGAAATGGTAATACGATTACTACCAGTTTAAATAAAGCAATTACCGTTGATTCTGTGAAAGTAAATAAGACTATAACAGTTGGTACTAACAAAATTACATTAGATGGTAATACTGGAGCTGTAACAGGTAAAGCTTTTAACGGTGATTCCTTTACCGCTGGAAATAATGTGTTGAGTAATACTACACTTCAGATTGGTTCTCCTACTGGTGGAAATAATGTGTCAATTACTAGAGATGGTCTCACTGCCAAAGCTGGTACAAAAACTGTTAAGTTTGGTACTAATGGTATTGATGCAGGTGACCAACAAATCACGCATGTTTCTAGTGGCGGTAATGTAGGAACTAATGCTGCTAATATTACGGATGTTAAGAATGCTGTATCTGATGTTACATTAAAATTAGACACAAACGCTAAAACTGGTAATGTTAAGCTCAGTGAAGGTCCACTTAAAGTAATTGGTGCTAATGGTATTAGAACTGATTTAGTTGGTACAAACAATGGCAGTCTTGTTGTTGGCCTAGATAGCAATACTGTAAATGCTACGACTAAAGGTATTGGTTTAACTGGAGATACGGGATCCACAGGACTCAAGTATCTAAAAGATGGGGATGCATCTTTTAAAGTGGCTGGTGATGGTAATCTGGTTACTACAAAGGCCTCTGCTACAGGTGTACAAGTAGCTGTTGATACAGCAAAAGTAAAAGATTTAGCAGTAGACGCAGTAACCGTAAGTAAAGCTACTAATATTCCTGATAATCCTATTACTGTAACTCCAATAGCAGGTACTAACTCTAAAGATTATGCAATTGGCATCGATACTACAAAACTTGTAGCTAAAACGAATTTAGCCTATACAGCCAATGGTGCTACAGCAAAAACTGTGTCTTTAGCTAAAGGTCTTAACTTTGTTAATGGCACAAACACGGTGTCATCTGTAGATTCTGATGGTAAAGTATCTTTTGATTTAAACCAAGCTACAAAAGATTCTATTAATAAATCTGCTACAGCAGTAGGCCGTACCATTACGCTTAACGCGGATAATGGTACAGGTTCTAGTCAGTCTTTAAGCAATGGTAATGTGTCCTTTGCGGTGAGTGGTGCAACTGGTGACTATATCTCCACTACAATGGATGGTAGTGCCGTAAAAGTATCTACAAAGCGTGCAACTATCAATAGTGATGCCAATACTGGTAAAGCTTCTGTAACAGGTGCTGATGGTTTAGCTACTGCTAAGAATGTAGCTAGTGCTATTAACTCTGCTGTTAATGGTTTATCTCAAAACTTAAACATCAGTGATGGTACACAAAATAGTACCATAGCTCTTAAAAATCAAAAATTAATAATTACAGGCACGGGTGCAGCAAAAACTACTGTTAATGGTCAAACGATTACTATTGATGTAGCAGAAGGTACATTAACACCTAATACAACGGATGGTACTGTAACGGGGGCTACCGGTGTAGCTAAAGCCACAGAGGTTGCTACGGCAATTAACAATACAAATACTGTATTGGGTGATAAGATTGCAACAAACACAACAAATATTGCCCATACTATTGCTTTAGCCGATGATAACGGCACATCTACAACTGCTAAGTCCTTAAAGGATGGCGATGTATCCTTTGCTGTCACTGGCGATGGCAATCTTGTGAGTACGTCTGCTACTGCAGCGGGTGTGAAAGTTGCTGTTGATGCGGCTAAGGTGAAAGATTTAGCCGTTGCTGCTGTAACGGTAAGTAAAGATGGACAAGCAGATAATCCGATTACGGTAACTCCAACAGCGGGTACTAATTCTAAGGATTATGCAATCGGTATCAATACAACAAAACTTGCGGCTAAAACGGATTTAACATACCGTGCTAATAGTGCTGCTGATGCTAATGCGAAGAAGGTTTCTTTATCTAAAGGTCTTAACTTCGTAGATGGTAATTCTACAGTTGCTACTGTTGATAATGATGGCAAAGTATCCTTTGATCTTAATACAGCAACTAAGAATCAAATCACCACGAATACTACAGATATTGCTCGCTAATACAGGTAAAATTGCGACTAATACAACCAATATCGCTACCAATACAACTGCGTTAGCTAGACATATCTCCCTTGGTGCAGATACTGGCACTGCGTCTAGCCAATCCTTGAGCACTGCTGATGTGGCATTTAATGTGAAAGGCGTAACAGGTGACTTTGTATCTACTAATATGAATGGTAATACAGTTGAGATTTCCACAAAGCGTGCGACTATTAACAGTAATGCTACGACAGGTGAAGCATCTGTAACTGGTAATGATGGCTTGGCAACTGCGCAAAATGTAGCTGATGCTATCAACAAAGCAGCTGATGCAGCAAAAGCAGGTGCGACTTGGAATGTTACAACGAATTCCAGCACAACCGATAAAACGGCTGTTAAAGGCGGCGATACAGTAGATCTTGTTAATGGTGATAACATCGAGATTACACAAGATGGTACAGATAAAAAGAAAATCACTGTTGCTACTAAGAAAGATATTACTGTTGATTCTGTAACAGCTAATAATAAAGTAACTGTTGGTTCTGGTGCGAATAAAATTACCTTAGATGGCACTGATGGTTCTGTAACGGGTAAAGCTTTCACAGGTACTACTTTCACAGGCACATCATTTACAGGTACATCCTTCACGGCAGGCAATACGGTTATCAATACAAATGGTTTAACGAATGGTACAACGGCCATTACAGGCACTGGTGTAACAACAGATAATGTGACTGTTGGTGGTATTTCTATTGATAAAACGACTGGCATTAATGCTGGTAACAAGGTCATTAGCAATGTGGCTAGCGGTGGTACAACTGCGACGAATGCTGCGAATATTGGCGATGTTCAAAATGCAGTGGCTAACTTGTCTCAAAACCTCAAATATTACGGACGGCACACATGACGGCACTGTAGACCTTAAAAATCAAAAACTTAATGTAGCTGGTGCCAATGGCGTAACGGCGACTGTTAATAATCAAACGATTACAGTTGGTTTGGACGCGAATACTGTTAATGCTACAACTAAGGGGATTGGCCTCACTGCTGACACTGGTTCCACAGGTAATAAATACCTCAAAGATGGGGACGTATCCTTTGCCGTGACCGGTGATGGCAGTCTTGTGAGCACATCTGCTACGGCAGCAGGGGTGAAAGTTGCTGTTAATTCCGCAACTATCACGGCAGGTGCAGATGGTACAATTACAGGTCCCCACCACAGATGGCGTGGCAACGGCTAAAAACGTAGCTGATGCTATCAATGCTGCTAAAAAGGCGTCTAAAACTGATATCACTGCGAATACAGGTGAAGCTGCTAATGCTACAACAGGCAATGTAACGCTTACATCTACTACAGCAGCTGATGGTCATACTATCTATGATGTAAAAATTAATGATAAGGTGACACTTGGTACTGGTGCGAATGCGGTAACGATTGATGGTACAACGGGTACTATTACAGGTAAAACGGCTACTATTGGTGGCGTTACTGTAAATGGTACGGCTAATACTATTGGCGGTTTATCTAATACAACATGGAATGGTACAGCCGTATCTGGACGTGCTGCAACAGAAGACCAATTGAAGGCTGCCACTGGTGCTACGACATTGAAGTTCACAGGTGATGTAGCGGCTAATACTGGATCTGTAAATCTTAAGGATGATACATTCGGTATTAAAGGTGATGGTAAATACATCTCTACTGACGTAAATGGTAAAAATGTAAATCTTACAGTCTCTGAAGCAGAGGTTAAAAAATCTGCTGTAGCAGCTGTAACAGTAAGTACAGATACAACGGATGCTAATAATCCATTAACTGTAACACCTACAACGAGTCCAGATGGTACAACTAAGGATTACAAAGTAACGATTGATGGTACTAAGATTGCGAATAAGACTAACTTGTCCTACAAAGCAAATGGTGGTACTGCTAAACAAGTATCCTTAGCAGATGGCTTAGACTTCACAAATGGTACTTTGACGACTGCATCCATCGATGATAAAGGCGTTGTAAAATATGATGTAAATACTGCATCCATCACTGCAGGTACAGATGGTACAATTACAGGCCCAACTACAGATGGTGTGGCTACAGCTAAAAATGTAGCTGATGCTATTAATGCGGCTAAAAAAGCATCTAAAACAGAAATCACTGCTAATACTGGTGAAGCAGCTAATGCAACAACAGGCAATGTAACGCTTACATCTACTACAGCTGCTGATGGTCATACTATTTATGATGTAAAACTCAACGATAAAGTGACACTTGGTACTGGAACTAATGCTGTAACTATCGATGGTACAACGGGTGCTATTACAGGTAAAACTGCTACTATTGGTGGCGTTACTGTAAATGGTACGGCTAATACTATTGGCGGCTTATCTAATACAACTTGGAATGGTACAGCTACTACTGGCCGAGCTGCAACAGAAGATCAATTGAAAGCTGTTGCAGATGCTGCATCTAGTCAAACTTGGAATATTACGGCAGACAAAGCTGGTACAACTGGTAATCAAACAGGTACTAAGAAAAATGCTACTGTTGGTAAGGATGAAACTGTTGAATTAGTCGCGGGAGATAACCTTACAATCAATCAAAATGAACGTAAGTTTACTTATTCCTTGAATAAAGACCTTGCTGGTTTAACTAGCGTATCCATTGGTACTGGTACAACTGAAACTATTAAACTTGATGGCGCAACTGGTAAAATCACTGCTAAAAATGCATCTATCGGTGGTGTAACTATTGATGGTGATAACAATCATGTAACGGGCTTGGCCAATACAACTTGGAATGGTACAGCAACAACTGGCCGTGCAGCGACGGAAGATCAATTGAAAGCCGTAGCCGAAACAGCTAAAACAACTACCGATGCAGTTAACTTGAAATTCACTGGTGATACAAATACGTCCCCTGGTGTTGTAAATCTTAAAGATGATACATTTGGCATCGTTGGTGATGGTAAATATGTATCTACTGATGCGAATGGCAAGAATTTGACTGTGAAAGTCTCTGAAGCAGAGGTTAAAAAATCGGCTGTCGCTGCCGTAACAGTCAGCACAGATACAACAGATGCTAATAATCCATTGACCGTAACACCTACAACTAGTGCAGATGGTACAACTAAGGATTACAAGGTAACGATTGATGGTACTAAGATTGCTAACAAGACAAACTTGTCCTATAAAGCAAATGATGGTACTGCAAAACAAGTTTCATTAGCCGATGGTTTGAACTTCAAGAATGGTACATTAACAACTGCATCTATCGATGATAATGGCGTTGTGAAATATGATGTCAATACAGCATCTATCACTGCTGGTGCAGATGGCACAATTACAGGCCCAACTACAGATGGTGTAGCAACAGCTCAAAACGTAGCTGATGCAATCAATGCAGCTAAAAAAGCGTCTAAACCTGAAATCACTGCTAACACTGGTGAAGCAGCTAATGCAACGACAGGTAATGTGACATTAACATCTACTACAGCTGCTGATGGTCATACTATTTATGATGTAAAACTCAACGATAAAGTAACGTTGGGCTCTGGTGCTAATGCGGTAACAATAGATGGTACAGCTGGTAAAGCTACGATTGGTTCCTCTGTCATTAATGGTGTCAATAACACATTCACTACAGGTGGTGCTAAGGCCGTAACCTTAGATGGTGCCACAGGCACAATTACAGGTACAACTGCCAATATCGGTGGTGTTACTGTAAATGGTACGGCTAATACTATTGGCGGTTTATCTAATACAACTTGGAATGGCACAGCTACTACTGGTCGTGCTGCAACAGAAGACCAATTAAAAGCCGTCGCAGATGCTGCAGGTAGCCAAACTTGGGAAATTACAGCCGATAAGAAAGCTGGCACTTCTGGTGCTCAAACTGGCACAAAAGAAAATGCTAAGGTTGGTAAGGACGATAAGGTGTCCTTAATTGCTGGTGAAAACCTAACTGTAGACCAAGCAGGTAAAAACTTTACATACTCTTTGAATACGGACCTTGTGAAGATGAATTCTGCCACATTCCTTGGGACCGGTACGAATACAACTGTTATTACTGGTGATTCCATTACGCAAACGGCAGGTACACAAACAAATACATCTACAGCAGCAGGTAATACTGTAGCTAATGGTACTAAATCCACAGAAACTACAGCAGAAGGTCAAGTGATTAAAGATGGTACTAAGATAAATACATCTACTGTTGATGAAAATACAATTGTTGATGGTGCTAGATCTAATAAGACTACTGTAGATAGTAATGTTATTGATGATGGTAATGGTAATGTAAATACATCCAATGCAACATCGAATACAATTACTGATGGTACTAATACAAGTACAATCACAGCTGGTAAAGCTACAATTGGTTCCTCTGTTATTGATGGTGTAAATAACACATTCACTACAGGTGGCGCTAATGCTGTTAAGTTAGATGGTGCAGCCGGTATAATTAAAACTGGTACTGTAACTGTTACTGGTGGAACTACAAACGATATCACTGGTTTGTCTAACACGACTTTATCTGCAACTGACTTTGCAACTAAGGGCCGTGCAGCTACAGAAGAGCAATTGAAAGCTGCCACTGGTGCTACCACGTTGAAGTTCACAGGTGATGTAGCAACCAATACTGGTTCTGTAAATCTTAAGGATGATACATTCGGCATTAAAGGTGATGGTAAATACATCTCTACTGACGTAAACGGTAAATGTAAATCTTACAGTATCTGAAGCAGAGGTTAAAAAATCTGCCGTAGCTGCTGTAACGGTTAGCACAGATACAACAGATGCTAATAATCCAATTTCTGTAACACCGACAACAAGTGCAGATGGTACAACTAAGGATTACAAGGTAACTATTGATGGTACTAAGATTGCTAACAAGACTAACTTGTCCTATAAAGCAAATGGTGGTACTGCAAAACAAGTTTCCTTAGCCGATGGTTTGAACTTTAAGAATGGTACATTAACAACTGCATCTATCGATGATGCAGGCGTTGTTAAATACGATGTAAATACGGCATCTATTACTGCTGGTGCAGATGGCACAATTACAGGCCCAACTACAGATGGTGTAGCAACAGCTAAAAACGTAGCTGACGCTATCAATGCGGCTAAAAAAGCGTCTAAAACTGAAATCACTGCTAATACTGGTGAAGCAGCTAATGCAACGACAGGTAATGTGACATTAACATCTACTACAGCTGCTGATGGTCATACTATTTATGATGTAAAACTCAACGATAAAGTAACGTTGGGCTCTGGTGCTAATGCGGTAACAATAGATGGTACAGCTGGTAAGCTACGATTGGTTCTTCTATTGTGGATGGTGTCAATAATACATTCACAACAGGTGGTGCAAGCCCTGTAACATTAAATGGTGCTACAGGTACAATCACAGGTAAGACTGCTAATATTGGTGGTGTTACTGTAGATGGTACAAATAACCATGTAATGGGTCTTGCAAATAAAGACTGGACACCAGGTGTAACACAAGCTGTTTCTGGTCGTGCCGCTACAGAAGATCAATTACAAAAAGTATCCGATGCAGTTGGTGCTGGTTGGAAGGTCAACACCGGTAAGGTTACTGGTTCTACTGGAGAATCTAATGGTGCTGCATCCACTAAGGTAGCAAGTGGTGAAGAAGTTCAATTCCAAGCAGGTAACAACTTAGTTGTTGACCAAAATGGTAAAACTGTAGCGTACTCCTTGAATAAGGCGCTTAAAGATTTGGAATCTGCTACGTTCAATGGTACAGGTACTAACAAAACTGTTATTACTGGTGATTCCATTACACAAACTGCAGGTACTCAAATGAATACATCTACTGCAGGTGGCAACACTGTAGCAGATGGTACTAAGTCCACAGAAACTACAGCAGCTGGTCAAGTGATTAAAGATGGTGCTAAGTCTAATAAATCTACTGTAGATAACAATGTAATTGATGATGGTAATGGCAATGTAAATACATCCAATGCTACATCAAATACGATTACAGATGGTACAAATACTACAGCAACAACATCTAGCTCTGTAACGGTTAAAGATAATGCTGGTAACAGTACAGTTATTACAAAAGACAACATTACAACTGGTGTTGGTGGTAACAAAATCACTCTTGATGGCACAGCTGGTAAGGCTACAGTTGGCGCCTCTGTAATTGATGGTGTAAACAACACATTCACAACTGGTGGTGCTAATGCTGTTAAGTTAGATGGTGTAGCCGGTACAATCAAAACTGGTACTGTAACAGTAACTGGTGGTACAACAAACGATATCACTGGATTGTCTAACACAACCGTAACCGCAGCAGACTTTGCAACAAAAGGTCGTGCCGCTACAGAAGAACAATTAAAAGTTGTAGGCGAACAAACATGGCAAATCACTGCAGACAAAGATGCTACTACTTCTGGTGCTCAAACAGGTACGAAGAAGGATGCTAAGGTAGGTAAAGATGACAAAGTTCAATTGATTGCTGGCGAAAATATGACAGTAAACCAAAATGAACGAGACTTTACATTTACTCTTAACAAAGATCTTGTGAAGATGAACTCTGCTACATTCCTTGGTACAGGTACTAACAAAACTGTTATTACTGGTGATTCCATTACACAAACTGCAGGTACTCAAATGAATACATCTACTGCAGGTGGCAACACTGTAGCAGATGGTACTAAGTCCACAGAAACTACAGCAGCTGGTCAAGTGATTAAAGATGGTGCTAAGTCCAATAAATCTACTGTAAGTAGTAATGTTATCGATGATGGTAATGGTAATGTAAATACATCCAATGCAACATCGAATATCATTACTGATGGTACTAATACAAGTACAATCACTGCTGGTAAGGCTACGATTGGTTCTTCCATTGTGGATGGTGTAAACAATACATTCACTACAGGTGGTGCTAATGCTGTTAAGTTAGATGGTGTAGCTGGCACAATCAAAACTGGTACTGTAACTATTACTGGTGGTACTACAAACGATATCACTGGCTTGTCTAACACAACCGTAACCGCAGCAGACTTTGCAACAAAAGGCCGTGCCGCTACAGAAGAACAATTAAAAGCTGTAGGCGAACAAACATGGAAAATTACTGCAGATAAGGATACTGCTACATCTGGTGATCAAACAGGTACTAAGAAAGATGCTAAGGTTGGTAAAGACGATAAAGTTCAATTGATTGCTGGCGAAAATATGACAGTAAATCAAAATGAACGAGACTTTACATTCACTCTTAACAAAAATCTTGTGAAGATAAACTCTGCTACATTCCTTGGTACAGGTACTAACAAAACTGTTATTACTGGTGATTTTATTACGCAAACTGCTGGTACTCAAACGAATACATCTACTGCAGCTGGTAATACTGTAGCTGATGGTACTAAATCCACAGAAACTACAGCTGCTGGTCAAGTGATTAAAGATGGTGCTAAGACAAATACATCTACTGTTGATGAAAACACATTAGTTGATGGTGCTAAATCCAATAAGACTACTGTAGATAGCAATGTAATTGATGATGGTACTAATACAAGTACAATCACTGCTGGTAAAGCGACTATTGGTTCTTCCATTATTGATGGTGTAAATAATACGTTTATTACTGGTGGTGCAAGTCCTGTAACATTAAATGGTGCTACAGGTACAATCACAGGTAAGACTGCTAATATTGGTGGTGTTACTGTAGATGGTACAAATAACCATGTAATGGGTCTTGCTAATAAAGATTGGACACCAGGTGTAACACAAGCTGTTTCTGGCCGTGCCGCAACAGAAGATCAATTGCAAAAGGTATCTGACGCAGTTGGCGCTGGCTGGAAAGTAAACACTGGTAAGGTCACTGGATCTACTGGTGAATCTAATGGTGCTGCATCCACTAAGGTAGCAAGCGGTGAAGAAGTTCAGTTCCAAGCTGGTAACAACTTAATCGTTGATCAAAATGGTAAAACTGTAGCGTACTCCTTGAATAAGGCACTTAAAGATTTGGAATCTGCTACGTTCAATGGTACAGGTACTAACAAAACTGTTATTACTGGTGATTCCATTACACAAACTGCGGGTACTCAAACGAATACATCTACTGCAGGTGGCAACACTGTAGCTGATGGTACTAAGTCCACAGAAACTACAGCTGCTGGTCAAGTGATTAAAGACGGTACTAAGACAAATACATCTACTGTTGATGAAAATACAATTGTAGATGGTACTAAATCTAATAAATCTACTGTGGATGGTAATACGATTACAGATGGTACAAATACTACAGTAACAACATCTAGCTCTGTAACTGTCAAAGATAATGCTGGTAACAGCACTGTTATTACGAAAGATAACATTACAACTGGTGTAGGTGGTAATAAAATCATTCTTGATGGTACAGCTGGTAAGGCTACGATTGGTTCTTCTATTGTGGATGGTGTAAATAACACATTCACTACAGGTGGCGCTAATGCTGTTAAGTTAGATGGTGTAGCCGGTACAATTAAAACTGGTACTGTAACAGTAACTGGTGGTACAACCAACGACATCACTGGTTTGTCCAATACAACTGTAACTGGTGCGGATTTTGCAACAAAAGGCCGTGCGGCTACAGAAGAACAATTAAAAGCTGTAGGCGAACAAACATGGCAAATCACTGCAGATAAAGATGCTACTACTTCTGGTGCTCAAACAGGTACTAAGAAGGATGCTAAGGTAGGTAAAGATGACAAAGTTCAATTGATTGCTGGCGAAAACATGACAGTAAATCAAAATGAACGAGACTTTACATTCACCCTTAACAAAGATCTTGTGAAGATGAATTCTGCAACCTTTGAAGCAACAGGCGGTAAAACAACTGTTATCAAAGGCGATAGCATCGTTCAAACTGATGGCACAAAAGTGAATACATTTACAGCAGGTGGTAATACTGTAGTCGATGGTACTAAATCTACAGTTACTACAGCTGATGGTACAACTGTAACTTCTGCTAACGGAAATACTAATTACGCAGCAGATGGTGTACGTATCAATACTACTGGTAAGAACCCTGTATCTTTAACGGATGCCGGCTTAGATAATGGCAATAATGTAATTAAAAATGTTGCTAGTGGTCATGTGAATAATGATGCTACAGATAATACAAATGCAGCTAACATTGCAGATGTGAAAAAAGCAACAACTACAGTGACTGCAAATGCCGGTGAAGCAGCTAATGCAACGACAGGTAATGTAACATTAACATCTACTACAGCGGCAGATGGTCATACTATTTATGATGTAAAACTCAACAATAAAGTAACGTTGGGCTCTGGTGCTAATGCGGTAACGATTGATGGTACAGCAGGCAAGGCAACTATTGGCTCTTCCGTTGTGGATGGCGTAAACAACATATTTACTACTGGTGGTGCTAATGCTATTAAGTTAGATGGTGTAGCGGGCACAATTAAGACTGGTACAGTAATAGTAACTGGTGGTACTACAAACGACATCACTGGTTTGTCTAATACAACCGTAACCGCAGCAGACTTTGCAACGAAAGGTCGTGCGGCGACAGAAGAACAATTGAAAGCTGTAGGCGAACAAACTTGGCAAATCACGGCAGATAAAGATGCTACTACATCTGGTGCTCAAACAGGTACTAAGAAGGATGCTAAGGTAGGTAAAGATGATAAAGTTCAATTGATTGCTGGTGAAAACATGACAGTAAATCAAAATGAACGAGACTTTACATTCACTCTTAACAAAGATCTTGTGAAGATGAACTCTGCCACATTCCTTGGTACAGGCAGTAATACAACAGTCATTACTGGCAACAGTATTACACAAACTGCGGGTACTCAAACGAATACATCTACTGCAGGTGGCAACACTGTAGCTGATGGTACTAAGTCCACAGAAACTACAGCAGATGGTCAAGTGATTAAAGATGGTGCTAAGTCTAATAAATCTACTGTAGATAACAATGTAATTGATGATGGTAATGGTAATGTAAATACATCCAATGCAACATCTAACACTATTACAGATGGTACAAATACTACAGCAACAACATCTAGCTCTGTAACTGTCAAAGATAATGCTGGTAACAGCACAGTTATTACAAAAGATAATGTTACAACTGGTGTTGGTGGTAACAAAATCACTCTTGATGGTACAGCTGGTAAGGCTACAATTGGTTCCTCTGTAGTTGATGGTGTAAATAACACATTCACTACAGGCGGTACTAATGCGGTAACTATGAATGGTGCTGCTGGTACTATTAAGACTGGTACTGTAACAGTAACCGGTGGTACAACAAACGATATCACTGGATTGTCCAATACAACTGTAAATTCTGCAGATTTGCAACGAAAGGTCGTGCGGCTACAGAAGAACAATTAAAAGCTGTAGGCGAACAAACATGGCAAATCACGGCAGATAAAGATGCTACTACTTCTGGTGCTCAAACAGGTACTAAGAAGGATGCTAAGGTAGGTAAAGATGACAAAGTTCAATTGATTGCTGGCGAAAACATGACAGTAAACCAAAATGAACGAGACTTTACATTCACCCTTAACAAAGATCTTGTGAAGATGAACTCTGCCACATTCCTTGGTACAGGCAGTAATACAACAGTCATTACTGGTAACAGTATTACACAAACTGCAGGTACTCAAACGAATACATCTACGGCAGGTGGTAATACTGTAGCAGATGGTACTAAGTCCACAGAAACTACAGCAGGCTGGTCAAGTGATTAAAGACGGTGCTAAATCCAATAAATCTACTGTAGATAGTAATGTTATCGATGATGGTACTGGTAAATGTCAAATACATCCAATACAGCATCTAACACTGTCTACAGCTAATTTTAGATGGTGCCATTGCTAAACAACATCTAGCTCACCTGTAACTGTCCAAAGATAACGCAATGGTAACGCTTCGGTTATTTCCAAAGAGACAACATTACAACTGGTGTTGCGTAACATAAGTCACTCTTGATGGTACGGCAGGTAGGCTGCTACGATGTGGTATCGTCTGTTGATGGTGTAAATAACACATTCACTACTGGCAGTGAATTGCATGCTGTGCGGTGGGTAGGTGCATGACCAGCACCAATCAAAGACTGGTGCAGTAACGGTGTGGTGAAAACTGGCGGTACAAACTGACTATCCTGGTTTGTCTAATACAGCACCATAACTCATGACAGACTTTGCAGCCAAAAGGCCGTGCGGCTACCAGGAGAACAATTGAAAGCTGTGAGGCGAGGAAACATAACGGCAAATCACGCCAGATAAAGATGCTGCTTCTGGTGCTCAAACAGGTGCTAAGAAAGATGCTAGGTATGGTAAAGATGATAAGAGTTCGGTGATTTGCTGGCGAAAATATGACGATGAAACCATGAACGAGACTTTACATTCCTCTTAACGAAAGATCTTTGTGAAGATGAACTCTGTACCATTCCTTGGTACAGGCAGTAATACAACAGTCGTACTGGCAACGGTATTACACACAAACTGCGGGTGCTCAAACAGTCATCTACACGGCAGGTGGTAATACTGTGACAGATGGTACCCAGAGATCCACAGAAACTACAGCTGACTGGTCGAAGTGATTAAAGAGGCGAGTTGCTAAATCCAATAAATCTACTGTAGATAGACAATGTTGCTCGAGTGATGGTAGTGGTCAAATACATCCAATGCATCGATACGTACTACCATGCTGATGGTACTAATACAAAGTACGATCACTGCTGGTAAAGGCAACATTGGAAACATTGCTGTTGATGGTGTGAACAATAAGATTACATATGAGAGAGATGGTGCTGCTCCTGTTACACAGCTGGCATAGCTAATGGTCATTTTGGATGGTTTAACTAATACACAACATAGGTTCCAGGTGTAACAAAAAGCTACTACTGGCCGTGCTGCTACAGAAGATCCAGTTGCAACAAGTGTCTGGTGCAGTAGAGCGCTGGTTGGAGAGGTGAACTCACGTATCGTTGCTGGTTCTGGCGGTGTATCTAATGGTGCTGCTTCAACTAAGGTATCCAGTGGTGAAGAAGTGAAACTTTCAAGCCGGAGTCACTTTGTCATCGACAAAATGGCAAAACAGTGTCTTATTCCTTGAATAAAGACCTTACTAAGATGAGTCTGCAACTCTTTTGAAGCAACAGGCGGTAAAACAACTGTTATCAAGGCGATTAGCATCCGTTCAAACAGATGGTGGTAGACAAATACACATCTATCTGTCGGCGGGTATCACGGTTGTAGATGGCAGTCGTCCACTGCACAACTGCGTGCAGCTACCTATCACTGATGGTGCACTAAGACGATACTACATCTGGCTGATCAGACTGTGATTAATGATGGTGCTGGTAATACCAATGACTGCAGCAACAGCTAGCAACAATTGGCAGATAATGCAGGCCAATTCTAATGTATCAATGCAACTAGTAATACATTGAAAAATGCAGCTGTGATGACTGAGGCGCGTGATGCTAAAGGATTTAACTGTAAAAGATAGCTGCTGGCAACAGTCAACTTTCTCTAAAGATAGCATGTGATTACACCTGGTGAAAGATACGGTTTCCTTGACTGGCGATGGCCTCGATAGTAGCAAGAATAAAGATTGTGAATGTTGCCGGCTGGTGCGCAGGCTACTGAATGCAGTTAATGTTGGTCAGTTGAAGAGTATGCTTGCTAAGTCCACTACTGAATTGAGCTGCTAGTGGTGGTGAAACCTGCGGGTGGTACGACGGGCAATATTGTATTAGACTGAACTCTTTGTAACATGATGGTCCTTACAATTTTACGACAATAAGTTGAATGATTAAAGATTACAATGGAGGGTCAACGAATCAACTAAGGCGGTTACGGTAGATGGTACTGCTGGCGTGGTGGACAGGCTTAACTAATACGCTTGGACACCAGGTTCTATCGTTTCTGGCGGTGCGGCTGGAAGGATCAATTAGAAAGAGGCCGCTGGCGATTCTGTAGTTTGAAGCACTGCTGTTGATAAAGAGGGATCTGGTCAAAAACACTGTTGTAGGTACAAGCCCTGATTAAGGCTGAGAAAAGCCAGTGCTTTCAAGCAGGCAATAACACTGATGGTTACTCAAACAGGCTGAGAAATCTATCAGTTCATGCAGTCAGCCTGAGACTTACAAATATGACGTCTGCTTCATTGGGGATGCGGCTGGCAATACCAGCGGTAACGAAATGGCAATGGTGTACCATTACGCCTGGTAGTGCGAACCGAAATCACATGCACGCCCTGTGTCGCTATAACGAAGGATGGCGCAATAATGATAACGCAAATTAAAGGGTTGCACTGCCGGTACAGATCCAACAGATGCAGTGAATGTATCTCAATTAAATGCGTCCAATGCAAATACTAGCCAGCTATCAATCAAATAGCTGGTGAAGTGCAGCGCATGTTGGTGCTCATGCGGCGGCAATGTTGCGAGCGTGGAGACCCTATTCAATGTGCCATTGGAACCAACACAGAGTCTTATGGCAGATGTAGCCGAAGCAGCTATCGTGTGAAGGCTTGCAGCTGAGCTTGGCCTTGCGCATTACACAAAGTGAAAACACTATGTTCAACATGGGCGTTTCCGTTGGTGTGTCGCCATAATATGGTTGATGCCGGGTTGTAACTCATAAATTTGGTTACAGCCAGAAAAGAAAAATATTCCAGATCGTTACAAAGCAGGCCCTATTAGCTCTGTGTATGTAATGCAGATGAAAGTATCTAGCCTTAAAAAGAAAATGCGGAACAAAATATGTTGTCGCGGATCAAGCAGCTCGTCTTCTACGTTGAAGCTGAGAACGAACAACAACGTCGTGAATTGGCAGAAACGAAGAAGGGCTTAGATGAGTTTGAAAGCAGCGGTAGATAAATTGTTAGCATCAAAAGGCTAGTAATATATGATTGATAACTTAAAATCAATTTGTAAAGATATAATAATCTTGGAATAAAAATAAAGAGAACCTCTTAACTACGATACGCACCTGATGGGTATAAAAGCGTATGCAAAGGGAGAGTTCTTTTGCGTCTGATATAAGTTATTATTTAAAATGCATAACATATGAATGACTTCTCATATGTTATATGATATATCTGGTAATATTATGGGAAAGTTTAATGTAATCTCTTGAGGTTTATTGTAGAGTCGTTATGTTAACATCATTACAACGCTGGTTCTCCAGTAGATACCATATTGCCGATGAAAGGATCGACTGGGACAGTAGATACTACTTATATAATAAATACTTAAAAATTGGCAGCCTGCGACCTTGCAAGGACTCATGATGCAGTTGATGACTGCCATTGATTTGGCTATGGTAGGCTCATTTGGGTGCCTCACACTGGCTTCTGTGAATCATGGGACAACCAGAAATGGTTATGCTCGTCATTTGTCAGGCCTTATCGATTGCAGTCACCGCAATTATTGCCCGTCGTCATGGTGAAGGTGATGTGAGATGGCATGAATGCAGTGCTCAAGCAATCCATACTACTGAACTTTTTAATTTATATTCCATTGCTCGCCATATGTTTGTTAATTTAGAGCATATTTTGCGATTTACAGGCGCAGAGGATGGGTATATTGAAACGGCTGTTTGGTATGGTCGGTTCATTGTCATGAGCCTTGTGTTCCAGTCCTTTAGCCAGATCGTAGGAGGTGGGTGCCCTCATCGGGATATGGCAATACAAAGGTTATCTTTAAATCCAATGTGGTGGGAATATCTTAAATACGATTTGAATTTCTTCTTAATCTATGGTGTGCCTTTTCCCAGAATTTGGTGTCATGGGGGCTCGTATTTCGACGCTCATCAGTGGTGCCGTGATGCAGCATTGTTGTTGCGGGCTATTTCGCAACATACTAAAGACTGGTCTCACTGTATGCATCCGATCAAAATGGCGCTTTAGAGCGTTCCGTACTTCACCACGAGTATTCCACGTAGGAGGCAGCTCGTTTGGGGGAACAGTTCTTTGAACGCTTTTGGTATGTATACATATACCATGATTGTGGCATCCCTTGGTGCTGTGCCGTTGGCTGCCCATTATGTGTGTATGAACTTGATGGACATATTCTATTGCTTCGCCATGGGCCTTGGCTTTGCCGGTGCTTCTCATACAGGCAAAACTTAGGGACATAAACGGCCGGATTTGCGAAGGCTTTTGGTCGTATCGGTGCTCGCATGGGTTTTATTTGTGGGGTCGTTAGCGGTCTCATTTTTATTAGTGCCCGGTCATTTGCTGGTACAAGCCTATACTCGTGAAAGCAGGGGTTGTCACATTAGCTACAGCATTGATGGGCATTATGGCTATCAGCAGCCTTTTCCTCAAAGCACTACAACAGGTCTTTGCAGGGCGTGTTGAAAGGTGCAGGTGATACCTTCTATATCATGAAAGTATTCATTAATTAGTGTTGCTGTTATTCTCAATCATTACCTATGTACTATGTATTACATTGGGCCTAGGGCTATATAGGGGCATGGATTTCTCTATGCTTAGATCAATCGTTACGACTTTAGTTTGTGCCTACATACGTTTTATAGGTGGTTCATGGCGGCATAAGGCTGGTATAGAGTATATTGAAACTTTTTTAAAAATAGTTTATGAAAGTTTTATGAAAATACTTCTTGCCTAGTAATTGAGAATGGTATACAATACAGATGTGGAATAAATGACACGTTGAGGGAACGTGTTGTTTGTAAAAATCATCAATTTCACGTATATGTAGAGGGTATATATATGAATATAAAGAGGCATCGGCCAATAATGGTCGATGCCTCTTTCTATACTGCGCATATGACTAAGCCCCCAGATAAACAGGGGGCTTGTAGTATGTTTATGAGATTAATTATAGATTATTACATTCTAGCCATGCGGCCATAGCTTTTTTACCTGCTGCTGGTAGGGACTCGGAGAATACTCGTGCATCTTTGCGGATTCTAGGAATATCAATGCCCGCATTACATAGCTCTGCACAGTGGCCCACAAGCCAGCTTTCAATAACGGTCGGATCTGCCTCTAGGTGAAATTGCAATCCTAAAATATGATTGCCAATCGAAAAGGCTTGGTTAGGACAGAGGTCTGTTTCAGCAAGGCGAACGGCACCTTCTGGAATGTCAAATTCATCGCCATGCCAGTGTAGAACAGGCGTATTGCCTAAGAGGGCTAGTGGTGTATGTTGCCCTTCAGCAGTAAAACGCAATGGGCCAAAGCCAATTTCCTTCTTACCATGGCTCATAGGGCCCACATGGCCGCCCATGATGCGGGAAATAAGTTGCGCCCCAAGACAGATGCCAGTAATGGTTTTTACTATCGATGCGGTCCTTAATAAACTTGATTTCATCGGTCAAAAAAGGATAGATTTCTTCGTCGTATGCGCCAATAGGGGCCCCACAAACGATGACAAGATCTGCCTTAGTTGCATCGTACTGATTAAAGTCAGCAAGGGGGGCATCAATATATTCTAAGGTAAAGCCGCGTTCTATTAATAAAGGTTCTAAAATACCGGCGTTTTCAAAGTGGATATGACGTATTACATAGGCTGTTTTACTCATGGTTCCTCCTTATAACTACATACAACTATTCTAGTGCTAGTATATCATATTCTATAGAATTTTATGTGAGCTTTCACACAAAAGTAAAAGCAAGTGGGAAGCGTCATGTTTACTTTCATACAATTATATCGAATAATATCGTTGACTTGATGACCAAAAGTTGTATATATTCATAAGGAAACTTTATTAGGATGTAGTATTTTTCGAAGAGTTGTATACAATAAATTATCGTTAAAAAGCCCTTATGTGTGTGAGGAGTGATTAATGGAGAATATTACAATGAATAAAAATTAGCTAGCATTATTGGCTGTAGCTATCAATGGGTATTTCTGTTGTGAGGTGCTACACCACCACAATTTACAAAAGGTGAAACTCAAGATGATCTTGGCGCTGCAAGCGTTGAAACTAAAGACAGACGGTTTTAAAGCTGCTCATAAATGGAACTTCGATGGCAATATCACTCACGCATTGCGCGACAAAACTGCTGTCAATACGTTTACCATGGTTTGAACTCTAAACATGTTGATTCCAACAAAAGTACGCTTGATTCAAACATTGAGCAGAAAACTTTGCATTGTATGGTGGTTTGGTCGCATTCATAGCGATGCTATCAACCATACCTGACAGCTATCACAGTTGGTATTATCGGTAAAGCTGCTTTAGGTTCTAAAGTAGACGTATGCACGAAAGCTGGTATCGGTGCAAAAGAAACACAACTTTGGAAGCGAGTTTGGGTTACAAAAGCAACTGATGATCGCGATATCAATGCTGGTTACCGTTATGTAAATACAAAAGCAGCTGATATACCTAGCATGTCCTTCAAAGGTCCTGTGGTTGGTTTATCCTACCATTTCAGTGGCGCTGAAAAAGCTGAACCTATCGCGCAATCCAGCACCAGCTCCAGCTCCTGTAGTTGAACACTGCAGCACCTGGCACAAAAACAGCTAAAAGCTGTTACTATGTACAATCCATCTGCTTGATTTCAGTCAAGACGTTCTCGTGCAGACCAGAGTGCTAACTACAAGCTGCATTGAACGCTGCTAACTGTATAAAACGACCAAGTAAAATTGTTGGGGCTGATGCACAGTACTGATGCTAACCCTCAGTACAACATTGAAAGCTTGTCCCGAACGCCGTGTGCAAGATGTTGCACAATACTTGGTAAATAATGGTGTAGATGCTAACCGTTTGATCGGTATCGCTAATGGTGATGCAAAACCTGTTGCTACTAATGCAACTGCAAACGGCAAAGCTGAAAACCGTCGTGTAGACGTTTTCATTCACCGCTAATTTGAGCTTTCTCAATTTAATCTAAGCCCATACAAGTCCATCTTTTCGTCTCTCTATATATTTTGAGTGCGATAAGATGGACTTTTATCCTATACTAAATCTATTAGAAATACTACTGTACATATGTAATCTGATCGTTGTCATATAGCTTTCATTTACATTGTGTACAATACTTACCATGTGTTTAGTAAAAGTGAGTTATTAGTATGGAAAAATTTAAATATTATAAGGAGCTTATCGGTGCGATTATCCTTGCAGGACTCATGATAATGGTGGCCTTGCGCATTAGCGATATAGCATCGGGCATCGATGCATTGATAACGACCTTTGTACCGCTTATCGTGAGGTGCCTGCGTGCCTTTGTCCTCGATACTCTCGTCGTCCGCTATGAACGTTGGCTATGGCCGCGTATCAAATCGGGGTGGCGTATAAGATTCGTCGTCCGTTGAGCATTATCCTATCCTTTGTGACGATTAGTCTCATTGTGTACTTTATTGCCCGTATGGCTGTGCCGCAGTTAGTGCATTCCATTACACTTATCGTGTCCGCAGCACCGCAACTATATCTAGACTTTCAACAATGGATTTATCATTTAAGTAATACCATTCCATTGGCCTCGAACCCTACGGTATTAAATACCTTGAATGGTGAAAGTATGGTTAACTACACGCGTGAATGGAGATAAAAGGGTGGCATATAGTGTGAAATACGATGGGCACTATCTATCGTGGACTAAATATTGCATTGAGTCTTATCTTTGCCATTTACATGCTACTCGATAAAGGAACGCCTCATGTGCGCAAAAGGTAAGCGTATTTTGAAAGCCTATGCATCTGATACGTGGGTGAATCGTGTAACCTATGTGACCAAGGTTGCTGTTCAAACATTTAGTAGTTTCTTTGTAGGACAGTTTATCGATGCCTTGATTTTAGGTATCATGGTGGGCGTTACATTATGGATTTGTAATATTTCCTATGCTACGACCATTGCCTGTGTTATTGGTCTCACTGGTTTAATTCCATTAGTGGGTATATATGTAGGCGGCTTGATGGGGGCAGTTATATTGCTTACCATTAGCCCTATGGATGCGTTGATTTACGTCATCATTTTAGAAGTTTTACATCAAATTGAAAGCAATGTGATCTACCCAAAAATCGTAGGTAATTCTGTAGGGGTTACCTGACCTATGGGTCTTTGCCGCTGTTATCATAGGCGGTAGTTTGATGGGTGTTACAGGCATGATTATGAGGCGTGCCATTGGTAGCCACTTGCTATAAATTGCTGATGACTGACGTTGAAGAACGTTTAGCCTCTAATGAAAGCATAGCATTTATTAGCTGTAATATAAATAAAAAAATACAAGTTTGTAGAATCCGATTACTATTGGGAGGATTATAATGAATAAAAAATTACTATCTTTGGTTATGACTGGCGTGTTGGCCGTTGGTGTTTTTTCAGTAGTCACACCGTATGAAGCACAAGCGCGTAAGACTAAACCAGAAACAAGCACAGATATTACAATTAAAACGTGCACCTGGTCAATCTGTGGTTATGACAATGAGGCAGAAATTGGTACGATTTTTCAAAATCGTTTCCCTAATGCAACGTTACACTCTGTAGAATTGAATTCAATGATTTTGGCCTATGCTTACAAAGTAACTGGATATAGTAAATATCACGAATACAAAATGAAGATTGATATCATCACTGGTAATCAATCCGATATGAGCGAAAGGTGGCAAACCTAAACGCGTTATTGGTGAAATCTTCAACAAAGATAAAGTTATCGAACCATCTCAAGCAGAAGCAGCTGCTAAAGCGCAATTAGGGGTGCAGATGCTGTTATGAAGGGCTGGAAGGTTGAAGCTCACAATGGTAAAAGTTAATTACTATGTAACGATGCATCAAAATGGTAAGAAAGACAGTAGTGACTGTTGATGGTAATACAGTGCTTACATTGAACAAAGTAAAGCAACAAAATTACCTCCAGAACCAGATCAAGAGTTTTGACAAACGCCGTACGAACCTCGTATGGGAGCCATGACATCGTTATGGATAAAAATAATATAAAAATGAGAGTCAATATCTAATGATGTTGACTCCCTACTTTCATTATTAAGTACAATCGATTACCAACGGTTTTCATGAGTACACTTGTGTCCCATAATAACCTCGATAAGAGATGGATGTGGGCTCATTGTTTCACCTACGGTGATTACGGATCTAGGATCCATATTGCGCATAATACCTTTTTTACGCAATCGTTTTGTGCGCTCAGATGCGATTTCTTCATTGATAGCTGTCAATGGGGTTACACCGCTGTTCATAAGGTTAACGTATGGTTGGAATAGGATAGAGGCTTGTGGTCCGATTACGTGAATACCAAGGATATGGTTTGTATCTTTGTCGACCACGATTTTTACAAAGCCGTCGTTTACATCACCAGGATCAATGCCCATAGCATAGCCTTTGGCAGTAGAGGAGTAGAAGTTTTTGCCTACGCCTACATTGTAACCAGCCTTAGTTGCTTCTGCTTCGGTAAGACCTACGCTACCGATTTCAGGATAGGAGAAGGTAACTTTTGGCAACACGTCGTAGCGGGCCCAACGGAAATCTGCTTCATTTTTGGCAAAGTAAAGATTATGTGCAATGATATCCGCTTCGTAGTTTGCGCGATGACGGAATGCAGGTTCGCCGTTCACATCGCCTAACGCATAGATGCCGTCCACAGATGTTTCAAGAAACTCGTTTGTTTTGATCCAGCCCTTTGGCCATGTTTCAATACCTGTATTTTCAAGGTGTAACTCTTCGGTAGCAGGGCGGATGCCAGCAGCTACAAAATTTCTTCCACCTTAGTTTCTGTGATTTCACCTGTTGTACGATCTTTTGTAACGACAACTTTTAAGCCATCTTCTTGGCGAACCTCTACGGTATCTTGATTTAGAATTATGTTAATACCACGCTCTCTATAATTGTTAAGGAGATGCTCGGACATATCCGCATCTTCCTGGTACTAGGCGTACATTATGCTGAATAATTGTTACGTCGGTACCAGCAGAGTCAATCATGAGCGAACTCTACGCCGATAGGACCAGCGCCTAAGACGGCAAAGGGATTTGTACGGTTGTTTCAGGGAACTTATCGCCAAATAAACTTTCACTAGAAAGGAAGCCTGCCTCTTTTTAGACCAGGTACATTTGGTATGTTACTATAACCACCAGTACCAGAACGATGGTTGGAGCTGTGATTTCTACGATACCAGAGCCATCGTTAAGGTGGATATTCATCACCTTATCGGACACAAAAGCTTGCAGCACCGCGATATACATCTACGTTGTCATACGCGTTATAGTAATCATAGATGCCTGCAGACTTGTCAATCATATGCCATGTACGTTTAGCTACAGTGTCCCAATCCATTGTTGCATCGCCAACATTGACGCCGATTTTGCCGAACTCTTTTACCTCTTGTACAGCATTCGCAGCTGTAACCATAACCTTTCGTGGAATACAACCGCGAGTTGAGGCATGTGCCAAATTTTACCTTTTTCTATGATAGCTACTTTTTTTACCTGTTTTTTTATAGCAGCGTCAGCGACGATGGTTTGCACCACCTGTACCCACTACAATAATATCGTATTGTTTCATGTTGATTCCTTTCTATATATATCTAGTAATAGTTATTATCATTAAATATATTATACCCCATTATATTGAAAATAATCAATATAGAAAATATATTGTTTTTGTTATTAGTGAAAGTTGGCGCAAGGGTAAACTTTCACAAAAAGAAAAGACGACCTCATGGATCGTCTTGTTCTATATGATGGTTTAATCCCAGTTTTCGTGATAGCCACGTTTTGCATAATCTGCAGTAGCAGTGAAGAGAATATCTGTACTGGAATTGAGTGCTGTTTCTGTGGAGTCTTGTAATACCCCGATGATGAAACCAACGCCTACTACTTGCATAGCCACATCGTTGGAGATACCGAATAGGGAACATGCCAACGGAATGAGAAGCAAGGAGCCGCCTGCTACGCCAGAAGCGCCGCAAGCGCCGATAGTAGCGATAACGGATAGAAGGATAGCTGTAGGTACATCCACGATGATGCCCAATGTATGAGCAGCAGCTAATGTCATAACAGTAATTGTGATTGCAGCACCACCCATGTTGATAGTCGCACCCAATGGAATGGATACGGAATACATATCAGGGTTAAGTTTCAAACGTTTAGCCAAGTCAAGGTTGACAGGAATGTTGGCTGCGGAGCTACGTGTAAAGAACGCATAGATAGCAGATTCGCGCAAACATTTGAACACCAATGGATATGGGTTTCGGCGTAAGTAGATGAAGGATAAAAAGTGGATTGATTACCAAGGCAACGAAAAATCATGGAGCCTAAAGAGTAATGCAGAAGTTGGAAGTAGCTGATAAGTGCTTCGATACCATTTGTTGCGATGGAATCAGCCACAAGACCCATGATACCAAGAGGTGCGAAGCGGATGATCCAACCTACTACAGTCGTAATTGCTTGAGAGATGGATTCCATTACTTCTTTTGTATTCATAGGTGCATGACGTAGAGCACCACCGATGATAAGAGCCCAGCCTAAAATGCCGATGTAGTTAGCGGACATTAATGCTTTTACAGGGTTATCAACGATATTCTTGAGTAAAGTTTTCATGACTTCCGCAATGCCTTGTGGAGGCGCTGCATCAGCGGCACTAGCTGCTAGATGTAATGTAGTTGGGAAGAACCAGCTCACGAGTACGGCAGAGTGCAGCGAAAGGAATGTACCTAATAGATGAGAGCGTAATTACGGAGCCCATACCTGTTTTTGTCCGGAGCGATGTTTTACTAATCGCCGCGATGACTAAGAAGAATACAAAGATTGGTGCAATACCTTTGAGGGCACCAACAAATAATACCCCTAATAGCGATAATTCGTTTGCAATATCAGGGACATAGAGAGCCGTCAAAATACCGATAATCATACCGATGATGATTTGTTGGATGAGGCTGACTCTATTAATGGATTTCATAAATCGATTCATAATAGACTCCAATACTGAATTAGACTACATAAAACAATGAATTCTGTCGTTTATCGAGAGAAATAATAAATCCTCATAGAAAAGACATATGTCATTATATAACGAACATTGTTATAATTCAATAGATAAATACTAATTATATGATGCATTTTTCTATGTGAACATTTTGTAATTCTTTGTATATATAGTATATATATTAGAATTCGTCTAAGTTCTAGAATGTCATCGTTGGTTATGGTATACTGTCAACATGTGATATTCTTGATTATGAAAGTGGGTACCATGAATACTAAAAAGAATTTAACACGTATGAAGACAAAAGAACAATTTGTGCAAGGTGTATTTTCTAATATTGCCAAACATTATGATTTGATGAATACATTGCTCAGCTTTGGGCAAGACTATTTCTGGCGTAAGTTCGCCGTTAAAGAAATGAATATTGGACCTTATCAACATGTGCTGGACGTAGCTTGTGGTACTTGTGTGTTTACGAAAGAAGCGTTGCGCCAAGGCCGACTTTGACAGTAGAAGCATTGAGACTTTAATGCAGAAATGTTAGAAACAAGGTCGTGAGCGTTTGGATCAAGCGGATCTGTTGAACCAAGTGAACTTGGTCCAAGGCGATGCTATGGCATTGCCTTATGCGGACAATACATTTGATGCGGCTATGAGTGGCTTTGCAATGCGTAATGTACCTGATATTAAACAAGTGCTATCCGAAATGCAACGCGTTGTAAAACCAGGCGGCAAGGTGGTAGTCTTGGAATTGGCTAAACCAAGTGCATTTGGGTTTAAGCAATTATATAATTTCTACTTCTCCTATATATTACCTATTATAGGCAAATTAAGTAAGGATAATTCTTCCTATGCCTGGTTGCCTGAATCGTTGCGTCGCTATCCTCATCAAAGCGAGATTTTAGAAATCTGGAAATCTCTAGGTTATGAAAATGCTACCTATACTGAATTAACTGGTGGCATTGTGGCGGTTCACGAAGGTGTTGTGCCAGAATCCACTACAAAATAATACAAAAATAAAGACCGTATAACATGGTTAGTATCGTATGTTATACGGCTCTATAATAAATATTGAGGGTGACACACTACGGTGTCACTTCCAACAGTATTTTTACATAAGCATATAAGGCTCATGCTTTTACAATAAAAGTGTCAAGTCCTAAAAGAAAGGATGTGAGCTTATATGCTTTCTACTGATTATGCTAATTTTTACATAATGTAAAAACAAGAATATATTACAAATAGCTATGAATTAGACGGAATATTTATTTTGACATAGAATTACCAACAACATCACATATTTGCCCAAGTATTGGAGAAACCACAAAGCATATTAAGGTTACCGCATACGTACTGTAAAGTTTGGAAAAAGTACAACGAGGCCCACTAATTGGAAAATAGCAGACAGTCGTCGGTATGTTTGTCACATTGGTCATTCTTTTGCTGAAAAGCAATCCATTTATGCGAAAACTATGCAACTAAGTAACTAATAGTGAATGCTATTTGATAAACTTACTGAAAGTGTAACCTATAGCTAATGCTATTGAACAGTGTGATCATCTATTACTACGAGTATTACGTTGTTGCTCTATGATCACTATACCTAAGCCCAAGACCTTACCCACTGTGATTGGTATTGATGAGTTTAAAAGGAAATGCAGAAGGCTACCAATACCAAGTTAATTTAACAATCCAGATACACAAATATTAGATATTTTACCGAAACGTGATACGCAAGCATTAATCACTATTTTGCATCATTTTAAACATATAAGGATCGCCTACAAGTTAAGTTTATTGTAATGGATATGTCCATACAATTTAAGCGCATCATGTGAGGCGCTATTTCCCACATGCGCATATTATCTGTGATCGATACCATGTATGTCGACTTGTAGATTGGGCGGTAGAGCGAGTTAGAAAGCGTGAGCAACATAAACTGGCTGCTTATTCACGTATGTTGAAAACAGAATCGACGTGTACTAATGGGCATCCAGACCATTTAACGGAAGCCGAACATATTAAACTATGTGAAAATATCAGAATATCTGATGATTTACGAAAAGCATATAGCTACTTTTCTTTTAGAAAAATCTTTTCAATCTATGGTAAACAAAAGAATAGCTGCACATTTAACGCATTGGTTGGAATTAGTAGACATCTGGCTTAAATAGATTTAATAACTTCTTTACATCATTTTCCTGCATGGATGACGCAATTAACTAATGCATTCTTACTTCCATATTCTAATGGATACACAGAAGGAACTAACAACAAAATTAAAGTATTAAAAACGGATAAGCTATGGACTTCGCCACTTTGGTAGATTTAGAGTATATTCTCTTTTGAGCAAAAGAATAGCGCCAACCATGCATATGATTGGTGTAAAAGAAAACTCGTGAGGTGAATACCCCAACATTTGACAGAGAGCCTGTTATACGGTCTTTTGTTATGTTTGTTGTTTGAAAGTAATTGATTATAGACCATAGTCGATTATGTTGCTAAAACGTAATGGACATAGTATGTAACTAACAATCTATAAACAATAGTTGTTATTGTAGATAGTATACAATATCTGCATCTTGAGATACGATTAACGATCCTTTTTCAACAGGTGTAGAAGTGCTAAGATTTGCAGCAAGCACTTTGGCACTGCGATAATAGCTTTGGTCGAATGTACTTGTTTCTGTGTTGCTAATGTTTACAGTTTTTACAGGACCCTGAGGTGCGGCCTAGAGCAGCAGCAATTACCTCAGCCTTGTGTTGGCCGTTTTGAATGAGCTTCTGTAGTTAAAGATCGGATAGCTGTTGAGATGTGTCGTTTTGGAATGAAAGGCTGTTTATGTCATTTGCACCAGCATTGACAGCTGCGTCTACGACCTTACCTACACTATCCAGGTTGTTGATTTTAACTGTTACAAGGTTGGATACTCTGTATCCTGTATTAACGCGTTTGCCTTCTTGGTAATCATTAGTAGGATTGATTGAAATATTGGACGTGTAAATGTCTTTTTTTGCAACATTTAAATTTGAAAGTCTGCTAATAAGGTCGCTCATGATGCGATCATTTATTTGACTTAGCGGCGTTGATATGTTGTGTTTTCATTGTAATGCCTAGTGTGAGTATTGCATAGGTAGGCGCCACAGAGCGGGAAGCCTGACCTGTAACATGGATCTCAGATGTATCAAAAGATCCTTGTGGTGCTGCAAAGCTTGCTGTAGCCACAGAAGCACAAATAGCAGCCAAAGCAACTGTTTTGGTAAATAACCGTTTTGAGAATTTCATATATCTCTCCTTATATAGTATTAAAAAGAACGGAGCAATACCCCTAAAATATGACATGTATATCTTTATAAGTATGGTATTCATGTATATCATCGTAAGTTAAGTATATTGTACAAAATAGATTGCGTAAAAATCAATATATTTTATTGAAAATGAGTTAAAAGTGAAAATTTTTGTAAAAATGAGAATTAGGGTTGCGTAGGTATGTGGTTTGTACTATAATAACCATACAGTCGTTGAGGGCGACTGTTTCTTAATGAAACA
>BNJU01000994.1_pt1 | contig 106962 bp, 168 predicted proteins | sample 8539281 | NCBI WGS metagenome assembly BNJU01 (sample SAMD00202456, study PRJDB9452) | human saliva metagenome | isolation source: human saliva | place: Japan
ATTTCGCCAGCCGTGCTGCCGCTTTGCTGGAGCGGCGCATCCTACTGTATATTCCGACCGCACCCGCCACACGGGCGGTTGCCACCTCTCAAATACCGCCGTATTGAGCGCGTCTGCCCGCCTTCGTCTGAGAAAGCCAGCGTGCCAGATGGTGCATCGCACCCGCACCCGGTTACCGCAACCCGTGACCGACGAGGAAAACACTACGCGCACTATTTTGCGTACCCTGACTCGCCGCGCTTCACGGCAACGCTGTTGACGCTCACCGCCGCGCCCGCTATGCGCACGACGAGGCTCGTCAGCAGCCCCGCCGCCGATGCGACCTCAGCAAGGCACCTTGACCGGAAATCACGTCACCCACAGCGCTAACCTCATGAACGTTGAGGGTGGCAACCGCGCGCGTGACCGACCTCGGCTGGCAACTCCCTTGTTGAAGGAAAGCGACGCTAAAGTCAGCGGCAACACCGTCACCCAGACCAACCTCGAAGACCCCGCAGCGGATGAACGTACACCGTCACTGGCGCGTGGTTCATCCGGACGGCACCCCATTCAGGGTACCTACAGGTTTACTGTGGGGCCGGTAAAACCGCCTCGGTCACTCTGTGAGCAGCGCCTCCACCGAACAGAGCAGCGAGGCGCAGAACGGGTCGACACGGAACATAGAAAGAAGAACTCCGCCCCTGGCTGTGGGCGGCGGCGGGCTCGCTGATCCTGCTGGTCGGGGCGATTGTGGTGATGTTCATCCCGCAAACGCAACGACGGCCGGGAACCAGTGAGTAGCCGCACTACCGCTAAGCGCAATAGCTGGGGTCGTCCCCTGACCTCAGCTGGCACTTTAGCATACACCGGGCTACCGCCCAGAAAGAGAAAAATCAACCATTCTAAGAATCATCAGAAGCTCGTAACCTACCTGCACCGCCGCAGCCGGGATGCTGCTGCTCTGCCTCGCGCCCACCAGCACTCGGCGCATCCGGTTCCGCATCAGCTTCCTCTCGGCAAGCCATCAGCCTCAGCGAAGCCAGCGCTGCAGGCGGACAGGGGACAGTGCCTCGTCAGGCACTCTAGTGAGGGGCCTGGGTGAAAGCCAGCAAGGGCGGCATGACCGGCGTGTTCGGCTAAAATCACCAACGCGGGACAAGCCGGTGAAGATCACCAGCGCCTCGACCGCCACCGACACCGTGCAGGTTGCACACCACCACCAAAGGCCAGACGGCGGCACCAAGATGGAGCAGGTGCACGAGTTCACCATTGCCCGGTGCACCCTGAACTCAAGCCCGGTGGTGACCACATTATGCTCATGGATATGAGCTGTCGCTCGCTCGGCGGGCGACCACTGGACGGTCAAGATCGAAGACGGCGCTTCCTTGAATGCCGGTGGCCCGCGACTACCAGGGCGCGAAGGAAGATACAAGTGAAGGCTCCGCGTCAGCCACCGCCGATGCTCGGCAGCGGGCATGACCACTGCGCGAGGGACATGACCATGAACACGGCGGGCACGACCACCGTCGCACGAGGGACATGACCATGAGGCACGGCGGGTCCTCGCCTCTCGGGTCGGCCTCCAGCCGATTGAGCATCGCATGGACCGCGACCACGGGCGAAGGATCCCACGAGCATTCACACGAGTGCGGCAGGGGCCTCGAATCGCCGCTGCCCGAGTGCAAGTAAATCGCAGCACCGCGCGCTGGGCTCAAATACCGTCGTCGTTATGGGAGGCGGGCAGGCAGATGGCGCCAGGTCAAAGCTCGACACAGGTGCCTCTGCGGTGCGGACTTTGAGCCTGCACCGCAAAGGCAACGGGCGCCGCGAAACCCAGAAAACAACGGCAAACCACTCAGAACCGAAAAACTGTTTGGTATACAAATGGACTTAAAGCCGCACCGGATCGGGCGGGTAGCGGCCCTATCGTACCTGTCGTCAGGAAAGCCACGCGCGGGTGCAGCAGGATACCGTCACGCCATCCAGAATGCACACACGCAGCCACCACGAGTAAGCGCAGGATAAAACATGCCACGCGAAAACCGCACATAAACCACAGATGCGTGGGCGACGCTGGGCGCGATGCGCCGCCGCTACCGTCATTGCATGGCGCCGCCGGGTAGGGGTCTACGGCGCTGTTGCGGTAACGCCCACGCGTTGCTGTCACGCGCTCCAGCATGAAATCGGTCCCCGGGCGGAAACCCGCCGACATTGCTCACCGACGCCACGGCAGGATTCTGATGGCGAACACCAGCGGGGATCGCCACAGAATCCCAGCGCACGCCCGGTTCGTCGCCATTGAGTCGAACGAAACCCACGCGCTGAGGGCAATCCGGCGGCTCTCGCATCCTCACCAACGATGCTGCGGCGTTGACGGGAGAACCGCTGCTCGCCGACCAAGAACCTGAACTTGCCCAGGTCAGCGCGAACCCTGGCCGTCACTCTTGGGTTCGGCTCCCGCGATCTTCGATATCGCCGCACCCGAGAAACACCGGCTGGCTCGCGCCCTCACCGGCGTTCCCGCCATCGACAAGCTGCAGGACGCCCACGGCGGCGGCGACCCGCTGCGGATATGGCGCTGCGGACGACACGGTACTCTCCCACGCCCAGCGGATGCTCACCGAAAGACACCCGCTCCTTCGGGCGTAATGGGTGGTGCAGAACGGGTTCCATAAATGCGTCCGGTTCGGGCACCGGCACCGCGTAACCCGTTCGGGCAGGTAAGGCTGCACCGTGAATCCCGACCGCTCGGACGCCTGCAAAGCGGGACGCGGCGGCGCCAGCCTCGACGACTCATTATGCAGTGCCAAAAGGCATGCCAGCGCTGGTTACCCGCAGGCGTGGGAACCCGGCGGCACCTCCGTGGTGATTCGGGTCATCCGCATGACCCTAGATTACACCTGGGATGATGGGCACCCCGCCTGTGAGGACGCGATCGGCCGTAAACTTTCCAGCGGGGCACCACCGGCCGGGCAAAGAGGTCGACGACCCCGGCTTCGCCAAAACCAACAACCTGGGGTTTGGGCAAATGCTCGCTATGCGCGCGCTGGTCAGCGCGGGAGGAGCTCGATAAAAACCGTGGGAGCGCATCCTGCGCCGCGCCCAGCTCTTCGACGAACCCGTGGTGGCGAACGCGGGCGGGCTGTCCCGGCACGGGAGGTCTCCGGCGGTGTCGCCACCGCGGCGCTGATTTTCGTGGCCTACGAGACCGACCCGGTGCAGCAGTTGTGCCCATTCAGAAACAGCCCGGAAAACAGTGATCATGCTCAACACGTGGTCGATTCCTACCGGGTCGGCGGTTGCTATCGCGTACGAGGATTGCGGCGGGCATATCGGCAGCTCTTTCACCCAGCCGCCCAGGAATGTACGCGCATACCCTACCACGCATCGCACACCACAGATAAAAAGAACTATTAGCTGCATGTCTTCTGACAGACCGCAGAAAACCGAGGCAGTCTGCGCGCCGTGCGCTTCGGGCCGAGCGCACCTGGATTGCCGCGCGGGCGTGGGCTGCTGCGCTGATTATTTCACTGCTGCACGGCCGCGCCAACGCCGCGAAACGGATCGTATGCGAGCGCTGTGCGCTGCCGCCCATCACCGAGGTTGTGCATAACTGCAGTGGCGACGACCCGCGGGCGCGCTAATCTTCGCGATGGGGCACGTATTCGCCCGCCGCCGATGCCGCCGGAACACGCCACACGGCACACGCTCCGCACACAATACCGCTTGAGAAAGAGTGCGGCCCGCTCGCCGATGTGCACAGACTCGCCGCCGCCTCCGCACGTGCGTTGTGGACTCTGGCGGCGCTGGCTGTGCTATGATTCTTTCGCCGATGTTCGGGCGGCCCATTGGCCTCGGTGCCGGGTAATGCGCCAGTGAGCTGACCAGCTACGTCGCACGTTAGTGCCAGGCAAAGAAAAAGGCATGACCGTGGTGGTCGCCGCCGTGGTCGCCACCGCGCCTGTTTCGGGCGTGCTGCACGACTGGCTGCCTCTACCCGCGATCCCGCCTCGTCGCATCGCGGATATGGCGCTTTCGGGCATTCCTCAGGCGGGCAGGACCATGGGCAGCGTTAACCCCTGGGGCGCATTCTGCTGTGAGTATCTGGTGCGAAGCGGGCCGGATCGCGCTGGCGTTTATCTCGCGCGGTATTTCGAGTGAGGATGCGCGCACCAGCGCACGTCGTTGAGGAAGCGCTGCGGCGAACACACGTGCGTGCATCTCGTCGGCGTTGACCGATGGCCCATGCCGGTACTGCGCCGCTACTCGCTGCTTGCCCTCATCGGGTTCATTCTCGTGCCTGCTGGGCACTACGAACGCCGCGCGCGGGTATCGTCGTCGGCGACTAGCGCCGACCACGGCAAGATTTGGCTGCTCAAAACTTGCGCTGACCACTGAGTTCTGGGAACTATTGGCGCGGCGCATCGCCTCGGGCTCATTCCGCGCTTTGCGCCTGCCGGTAGATGGGCAGCACACGCGCCCCTGCGGGCGCCATAGCTGCCAGGCTTACGCTGATTATGGGGCGGCCTCCGGGCTGGGGGCTTCGCTCACGCACGCCGCCTGCCGGTTCCGGAAACTCTCGCGCCGGATGCCACGCCGGTGCGCATTATCACTCCTGCACGACTATGCCGCCCAGATTGCCATTTTCGGCGCTGGTTCACGCTGAGTGGCGTTGACCGGTTCCTGGGTTGCTGTGCGTATCCTGGCGATTGTATGCATGTCGCGTTCGTGAAAGCACGTCGTGGGGGTGACTCTGGCCCGTGATGCGCGCCGTCTCCTGGATGTTAGGGCTGCTGGTGCTGAACACTATCCTCCCGGCCACGCCGCGTGTATTCGCGCGTGCTGTTTTCGGTGCACATGTTTGAGCATATGGTGCTCCCGGTGTCGAATGCGATTCTGCTGGTATTAGGTGCGCTCAGGAGGTGCGCCTGTTTACGCTGCTAGCGAGCGCTGGAGCGCATGGACGTCACGCAGGCTGCGCGACGTGGGATTGTGCGCATTGTGCATTCGGCGGCTCGAAAGCTGTTACGCACCCCATTTTGCTGCCGTCTGAGTTTGCTGGCTCAATCGTTAAGTTGTGTATTTCACGCCGCTCGTGATGCGCAGTACCATATCGCGGGCACGAATTTATGATGATTCGCTTTACGCTCACGGCTATATCTTCATGCTGGTGCTGATCCGGCGTGGCCTGATTCCGCTCCGCCCTCGCAATGCCGATGCGCTCTATCAGTTATGCTGATCGCAACCACTGTGCCACGCCTTCCGTGCCGGTCGGCTTTCGATCATGAACTCCGGGGCCCTGCTGGCCGCCTCCTGGTTCGGTGACTCGCGCACCTGGGGCCTGTCGGCGCTGGATGACAGCAGATGGGCGGTGCGCTCGCGCTGGGAGTATCGGCGAAATCCCGGCCATGATCGTGGCGGTTGCGGTGAGTTCCAGTGGGCAAGGCCGACGACTCGCTGCACGCACTGACCATGCAGGCCGACCGTGACAGACGCGAGACCGATCCTACAACGAAATGTTTGAGCGTCTGCACGAGGAGTGACGCCGCGCCGCGGCTTCATAACCAACCGTGTAGCCAGAAAGCCCCGCCCGATTCTGTGATGCGTGCCTTTGTGCGGTCGTCCCGTAGAACGTGACGTGGCGGCGGTGGTTTCTCCCGAGGCTCTCTCATGATGTGTGGATGTCTCGCCCGGACCGTCGCGCCAGCGAAAAGCCCTGCGTGAATATAATAGTGAAACATGACTAACAACGCATCAGCACCTTCGAAGAATGGACCAGGGAAGATCCCTGCAGGCCGTGTCTTTCTTCCGGTAAAGGCGGCCTGTGTACTGCAGAGTTGTCGGTTTACATCTCTCGCGCGACGCGACGGCGGGGACTAGAACAGCGTAAGCTTTGACGCGAAACAGCGCAAGCGCCAGAAGCCCTGGCGTTGTGCAGCCGCGGTTCCGTCGAGGCGACCGGGCTGCCCAGCTTAGCCTCGGAAATCCGCGGCTTCACGAGCACTGGGACGAGGACATCCTGCTGTGCAGTATCCTGCCGTCGCGTGGAGGACGCGAAAAGTACCTGCCGGATGAGACCACCAAGAACCGGCTGAGACACCCGCGCGACCAGCTGCTTCGTGATCCGCTTCGGTGGCGCGGTGAGCAGATCATGCGTAAGCTCGCGCAGGACGGCGACGCTGACCTTCGTGTTCAGCAAACCCCTCCGGTATTGGCAATGGTAAAGGGCCAGCGCAGTCGGTACGGTGCGCATTGGCAGCGATGGTTGATTATCCGCCCGGCGAGTGCGTGAAAGTCCATCCAGCCCGATAGGTCTGAGGAGACCCGCCACGAGGCAGGGCGTGATGGTGTCCATGATGATGATGAAGGCGTGGCCCGAAACAACACCGGCGAGCGTGGGTAACCCCGCACCGGTGCTGATCCGCGCCTGGATTGCGAGGTGCGTGTGCGTCACCTCTCCGAGCTCGTTCCCCAGCTGGGATCTACGCCACGGCATGTGTACTACTAGGGATGGCGTATCCGGCGAAACCGCCGATCCTGCGCCGCCAGCCTCCGATGCGGCGAACGTACCGTAGTGCGGGTTCCGAAACCAACATAGTTCTTCCGCCCCAACCGGCCTGTCGCTGGTTGGGGTGGGAGCTTTTATGTGGGGTATCGTCGGAGTGTTCTAAGCCGGTGAGTCATCGAGGGCGGAGGCATCCGGGGCTGCTGCGGCGCGAGTGATTGCGCGATACCGTCTGAGGATGATGGTGATCTCGCGTGAGTGGGCCAGTCGTCACGGGTGCACTGCGTAAAACATCCTAGCCATTGCCTGTTGGGCTCTGCTCGTCAGGTATCCTGGTCCTGATCACTTAGCTGGTGCCGGGTGCGGGCTGGTCGTGCACCTGCTCCAGGATGTTCTCGCCCGGGCCGCCATCGGGGATGAGGCATCGCGTATGCTCGACTCCGCCTCGTTGTCGATCACCATATCGAGACAGGGGTGTCGCGAGGCACATATAGCAAGCTGTGAACCCGCGGCGAATTAGGGCGGCGGCAGCTCTTCCAGGAAGGCGCACATTGCCACGGCGGAACCACCCGCGTGCGGCTGATGGCGGTGGCGGCGTATCTCAAAACTGCGCCACCGCACCGCACTGGATGGAGGATGTCCCGCCAGCAGTGCTGCCGCTGGCGGGGCATTTCAGCTGGGAGAACGCATAGTTCGAGCCCATTCGTACAAGCTCGTCGTGGTCGGGGGCGTACCGGTAGAGGGTGCTGTCACCCACCCCCAGTCGCGTGCCGCCGCGAAGGTGAGGTTTGGGAAACCAAACGTCAACAGACCGCCTGCGCTATCTGGTCGCCGGTGATGCCGCAGGCGTCGCGCGTCAGTGATTGGGTCGATCCACGCCAGCGCAAGTCGCATGTGCGCTGTGTGGTTGTTTGTTTTCTGCGTCTACTTTCGATACCACGCCACTGGGCGAGAGTTTTATCAGTCATCGGTGTGTTCTGGCTTGCGGAATACCTTTGCGGGCCTGCTGCGGAGAACATGCTGTGCGGGGATGTGCTTGCTCGGTGTGGGTTTGTGCCTGCGGAGATGCCGCATCACCACACAGATTTTAATGCATTACAGCCTACCAAATAATTGACTTTACGTTAGCAAAGCTTACTTAGGGTGTGGTCTAACGCATATGAAGTGGCCCTCGCCCCTCGCCGACACGAAGGATGCAGCAATGACGCGGTAACACGCAGAAAGAAGCGCATCAATGGTAGCAGGTCAGCTTCAAAACCGAGCGAACTCGCAGAATTCGTCACGGTTCAAAAAGCCTAGCCTGGACTTCACCGAAACCGCCTGGAAAGCGCTGACCATCTGCGACCTGCGCAAAAATCGCTAAGCGCCGCACCCCGCCGCTGCTTTTCGACTACGCGACGGAGCCGCCGAAGGTGAATTCTCCATGAGTGCATGCCCGCCAGGCATTCAAAGAGACATCGAGTTTCACCCCGGCGTGCTCACTGATGTTTCGACCGTGAGACACCACCACCGAGGTGCTGGGCGGGTACCTCCGCCATGCCGTTTGGTGTGCCCCACCGGCTCACCGCCTGATGCAAACCGAAGGCGGATCGCGGGTCTGGCGCGCCGGTACGCAGGCATCCCGTTCTGCCTCGCACACTGGGCACCACCAGCATTGAGGATGCGCAAGAGTAAACCCCCGACGGGCGCCTCTGGTTTCAGCTGTACGTGATGCGAGGCGTGAAATCTCCTACGGGCTGGTTGAACGCGCCGCGAGGCCGGGTTCGACACGCTCTTCTTCCTGTGGCACCCCGTGGCGGTGCGCGTCTGCGCGATAAGCGCAACGGTTTCTCCATCCGCAGCTGTCGCTCAGACCGTGGCGAACGCTATCCCGCGCCCTGGTGGTGGTTCGATTCCTGACCACAAGCGGAATTCGCATCGCTCTCCTCAACCAGCGGTACCCGTGGGCGAGCGCTGCTGAGCGCGGCGATGGACCCCTCCATTAACTCTGAGGACCTGAGAAATCCGCATCTGGCCCGGCAAGATCGTGATTAAAGGGCGTGCAGATGTTGAGGACTCCAAGAAAACTTTGCCGATCTGGGCGTGGACGGCATCTGCTCTCGAACCACGGCGGACGCCAGCTGGACCGTGCGCCCGTGCCGTTCCACTGCCCCGGAGGTGGTGCGTGAAGTTGGTATGGACACCGAGGTGATGGTTGATCAGGATTATGAACGGCGCCGACGTGGTGGCCTGCCTGGCACTGGGCGCGAAGTTCACCCTGATTGGGCGCGCCCTACCTGTACGGGCTGATGGCGGGTGGCCGCCGCGTGGACCGCATCGAAATTCTCTCCGAAGAGGTGCGCCGCACCAGCGAAGCTGCTGGGTGCAGAACGTGGCTGAGCTGGGCCCCAAACACGCAACCCAGCTGCGCCGGCTGCAGCCGATTCCGAAGCTTACTAAAATTTGCTCATCATGTAACCAGCCCGCCCGCCGGATATCCGACGGGCGGGCTTCATAACTTGTCAGGGCTGGAAGGAAAAGCAAGACGTGGCGTGCGAATGAGGAACAACCCAGCAGGCCACCATAACAACAGGAGAAAAGAGACTCTATGACAGAATATGACGGCGTATTGCGGGGCGAGTTCATCAGCTTTACCGCCAGTGAACACGCCCGCACCGCTGGCATAATAGGGGTGAAACGAGGCGCACCCTGCTGCTAAGCGGGGTCTGGGTGCGAAAACCATGGGGAGAGAATCGTGAGGCGAAACCAGTAACCAGCATTCCGGGCAAGATCATGCCGGGCGAAAACATGCGCGTGCGCGCCAGCGAACTCATCGGACGATCCTGGCTCAACACCGGCGAGAGAACCCATGACCCGCAGGCTCTTCGTGGCAAAAAGTCGTGATCCTCGACTTCTGGACCCTGTGCTGCATTAACTGCCTGCATGTGCTCGACGAGCTGCGCCCCTCGAAGAAGAATTCTCGGATGTGCTCGTCACCGTGGGCGATGCACTAGCCCCAAATTTGAGCATGAGGCAGACCGCAGCGCTCGCCGCAGCCGTGAGACCGCTGCGACATCAAACATCCGCGTACTCGACGACCCCGAACTCATCACGCGGCGAGGCATACCGCCCGCGCCTGGCCCACGCTCGTGGTTATCGACCCCGAAGGGTATATTGTGGCGCATCTTTCCGGTGAGGGACACGTGCAGGGGCTTACCTCACTCGTGCGTGAGCTCGTTGCCGAACACGAAGCAAGGAGTACCCTGCACCGAGGCGACGGCCCTATGTGACCCCGGACCCAAAACCGAGGGAACATTCGCTTTCCGGAGCTATCGAACTCCCCACAGAGTTCGGACCCAAAAACCTGTTCGGCACCGGCGCACGCACCTACCGGTGTCTGACACCGCTAGGCACCGCATCCTGCAGGTCGCCGAAAGACCTCCAACACGGTACTGGCAACCTACGGCGGGAGAGGCGGCGAAAAGGCTACGCCGACGGAACCGGAACCACTGCACGCTTTAACGAACCGCAAGGGCTTGCCCTGGTACCCGCCGAACTCCGTGAAAAACTCGGGTACGATGTGCTGATCACTGACACCGTGAATCACCGGCTGCGCTTCGCTGAACCTGCGCACGGGCGAGGTTCGTACCCCCTTGCAGGGCAACGGCGGCAGCGGCGTGATTGATGGAGACAACGCCGTCACGGGCAACGCGAGACCATATCCCGCAGATGCGTCGTCACCGCTGTAGCCCTCTCATCCCCGTGGGATGCGGTCTACTCGCGTGAAGCCGGGCAGTTCGTGATCGCGATGGCTGGCACCCACCAGCTCTTCGGCTACGACCCCGTGTCTGAAATCGTCAGTATTTTTCGCGGGTGCCGGGGTTGAAGGGCTGCAGGATGACCGCCGAGGACGCATGGTTTGCCCAGCCCCTCCGGCATTATCGAGGCGCGTGACGGCAGTCTGTGGGTCGCCTGTTCGGAAACCAGCGGGTTGCGCCACGCAACCTTTACGCGGGACGAACACGGACACCAGAGCGTGCAGGTGACCTCTGCCGTAGGGGGCCTGTTCTGATTTTCGGGTTTGTGGACGGCGACTCGCGAGACCCTCACGTATCGCAGCATCCGCTGGGACTCGCGGAGCTTCCCGACGGTTCTATCGCGGTGGCGAGCACACCTATAACGGTGCGATTCGCCGCCGGGATCCCTGCCGCGAAGGAACTGAGCACCTTGCAGCGCGGACTCGCCGAACCCTGCCGACCTCCTGGTGAGCATAGCACGGGTGAGGATCGCCTGATAATCGTGGAAACCAATGCGCACCAGTTGGTGCGTGCCGCCATTCCGGCGCAGGCGCAGAAAGTGGACGAAGGCGATTACAACCGCCCGACCCGCCACGAAAGCTCACCGGCGGAACCCTCGAATTACCTCGCGGTTTACCGTGCCGACCGGGCAGAAACTCGATACCCGCTGGGGAGCCCGACCCAGCTGAAAATCTCATCCACCGAAAACTTCCTGCTGGACGGCGCCGGTACCTCCCCAGGGACTCAGTCGTACCCTCGTGCTCAACCCCGAGGTTCAGAGGCGGTGCTGCATTACCGCTCCGCGCCGCTGCCGCGACGGTACCCCGACGGCGATATTCCCGAGCACGCCGCATGCCACCTGTACCAGCAGGGATTGGGGGTATTCCGGTCATCGTCACCGGTGATGCCGCGGATGAGAGCGAACTTGTGCTGGATTTGCGGGGTATTAACCAGAGCCCGCCCTGTGAGCCTATAAACGTCTGCGATATTGCAGAAAATAACTTTAGCAAAAAGTGACCAAAGGCACGCCAAAAAACAAGAACGGTATGACGGGAATTACATACGTACTAATAGTGCACTCACTGTGAGCTATTCTTTATCTATGCGTATTCCTCTCCCGTCGAGGCTCCTGACTGCCTGGGTCATTGGCGTTATCGTGTCTCGTGGCGGCCGCTGGCGCACGCCGCCACCAATGAGCTGCTGTACGGGCCGGAGGAAAGTACGCGAGCTTTCCACGCACTCCAAACGGGTAACGGATCGTACGCACTGGGGCTGCTCGGGCCAGAATCGACGGAGACCCCGCTATGCTCGACGGCGACACGCTGCGGCGTGCAGCCTCAACCCTCAAAGATGTGCAGATTGACGTCATAGAAAAAGACTCAACGGCAATAAAGCAACGGTGCGCGCCTTCCTACACCGTACGACGGCAAAAAGCGAACACACTGATTTCCGGCTCCACGCAGGCGGGCACACTGGGGGTCTTCGACCGCTGGGATATTGAGTCGGGGAGCTCCACCCTCAAAGTGAAAAATTGCGGGGGTTGAGGCGGCCACCGTGAATAACCGTCAAAGTCGCCGTCGATCAGGGCGAGGCATCATTCGGTATTCTACCCCCTGGGTGTACATGTCGCCCATGACTCCGCAGTGTACACCACCTCAAAAAGCGTGCAGCAGGTGCTCACCGCGGATGCATCCTCCCAGGCCGATATAGCCCTGGAACCAAGCGAAAAGGCGCTGGAATCCGTACAAACCCAGGTGCGTTCCACGTTGATAAATGCGCGCCCAAATACCCTATACCCGTCCGGATGCCCATTTGAGTACCTCTCGTGGGCGAGTAGACGGGGCAGTGAAATGGTCAGTTATTGAATACCCGCAGCCGATAACGCAGAATCAGACAAAAGTAGACTCTCACCGCAGAAGGCAGTAAAAATCTCGTTTGAGCAGCTGGATTTATACACAGGGAACCCATAAAGAAATAACAAAAAGAAATCCTGTTCACACTCAAAGGCATGGCCGAGGTAGACGCGAAACCGTGCGCGTCTCTTCTGAAACACCGCCAGTATTATCCGTTCCCGCCAGCAGGTAAAGCGCCCCCAGCTACGCGGAAAGAATGCCCGCAGAACACCGTTCCCGCCAGCGGGTAAACGCCCGTGTTCGCGCACCCACGCTACAGACCGGCTGCACTCTGAGAAACCATGTCCGAACGGCAGGAATGGGGCGGCAGAAAACCGCGCGCCCCACGAGGCTATGAGCGATCATACCACTAAAGTGGAGAGGCGGCAGAACGCGCACGAAATCCAGCAGCAAACACGGCACGCCGAACACATCTACCACCCGCGCATCCGCTCTCTGCGCGCGTCAGCGGCAGCTCACCGGGCACCACACTTCGCCGCGCTCGCCTTCCTCGGCTACAAACGGCTCGCCCGCTGCCCCTACACCATAGTGACGCCGCTCATCGCGTTCTGCGCCGGTATCAGCTCTACTGGTGCTCAAACCCACCATTGTGGCCCTGACCGACACCCACGTGCTGCGTGCCCGCCTCATCGGCTGGAAAGCCGTGCCGCTCAAAAAGCATAGACCACACCATCCTTGTTGAAAAGCTCCCACCCAAAGCAGGCGCACGGCAAAAACCACCGGCATGGGGCGGTTGCGGTGCTCGCCCTGTCCCCCGCCATGTGGGCCATCAGCACAAGAAACCGCTCATGCGCCCGACGGGCGCGTCTGGGATGCAAAACGATGCGCACCGTCTCCTCAAAACTCTCGAACAGACTCACCGTCTACCGAAAGCGAACGTGCTCGATATTGATAGCTGCACCCGCACCTGATCACCCTAACGAGGCGCACCGGCTGGCGCTCAGCCACCATTGCCGTGGTCGCCGCGCTCGTCATCCTGCTGCTGGGAGCCGCGCTACTGCCCGAAGAAACAGCACGCGCCATCCACCTGATTTCTCTCAGTAGCCACCTGTATGACATAACGGGGCGGTACGTTCGACAACATACCGCCCCCGAAGCCTGACGAACCCTACTTAGCCCGCGAAAGAACCGCCACCATACCGAATCTCGGTGAAGGACAAATCCCAGGTGCTGTAGGTGGCATCCACGATTAAAAACCAGCCTGAGCGCGCATCCGCGGAACTGCTCAAACGAATAATCCGCCCAGGCCGGAACCATACCTACCACGGCCCGGCCGCCCGGGACCAGCACCGATAAAAATTCTCAACCACAGGGTTACCGGGTAGAACGCGCCAAAAAGCCCATCATATTCCCCGAACACACCAGCAGCTCAAAACCGTCCTGACCGGCATCACCATTGAACCCAAGAGCCTGCGGCATCCGCCAAATCAGCGGTGACCCAGGAAGCCTCGGGGCACACACGGTCGCCTCATCAATCAGCTCAGGGTCAATATCCACACCGGTGACGCGGTGCCCCAGCGCGTGCAGCTGCTTACCCACCCGGCCTGCCGCACCCGGCATCCAGGATTTTTGCCCCTCGGGAAGCCACGCATCCAGAACACGTGACTCACCGCCCAGGTCGTTACCCTCAGCCTCCATCTGCTTCAGAAACGCTCAATATACCACCGCGAGTGGCCCCGGGTCGCTTCTTCTTAATGAGCCACAGCGACTTTTCGCGCTCGCTCGCATTGAACTCAAATCTCAGCCATCAGTTGCCTTTTCTATAGCGTGGAGTGTGCATCGTCTCGTTGCGGGCGGGCCGCGTGGGAGCAGAAACCGGGCCGCATAAAGAGCATCACCGCGCTCTGTATGCGACCCGGTGTATCTGCTGTGTGGCGCCCTCAACAGTCTCACTTTCTTGCCGCCGCCTTCGAATAATCTGCTGGCTGCGCAGCTTCGCCAGAGGCAGAAGCGGCACGTGAGCTGGGCTTCAGAGGCGGGCGCGTAGCAGCCTGAGGACCGAGACAGCTCGGCGGGGAACGCCGCGACTTGAGCATGCTGGCCCCCTCGGCGTGCCGCTTACGCGGCCCGCTTGAAACTAGCAGAAGGAGAAGCTCACCACGCCGGTGGAAGAGCCAGCCGGTGCTGACTGGGCGCCTGCGGATTTAGCACGCACCGCCTGCCGCCGCATCCCCAGCCGGTACGCTTTCGCGGCGCTGGTGGTCTGGCTCGCCTCCGCACCGCCGCCTGCAGGCTGCGGCTTATTCGCGGGTTGTGCGGGCTGTACACGTGCAGGCTGGGTCTGCTGCGCGGCCTGGCCGAGCCGTAGCCGCCTCCCTGCTGCGGCCGGGAGGCTTTCTGTCTGCCCCACCTGAGTCAGGGCTCGGTGACATCGTTGGGCTTCTGCGTCGGCACCGGAGCAGTGGCCTGCACTGAGTCCCCAGATGCCTGAGCGGCAGAAGCTGCCGGGGCTGACGTTTGAGCTTTCTGAGCGGGAGGAGGCGTCCTGAGCCTTCTGCTGCTTTGACTGCCGTGCAGCGGCCTCTTTCGATGCCGTTGAAGAAGCCGCGGCAGGCTGCTGCGCCGCCGTATTCTTCGCGGTTTTTGGGGCTGAGCTGAACCCTCGCGCGGGCACAACCCCAGCAGCCGTACCCTGTTGGGGCGCTGCGGGCTGCTGCTGGGATGCACTCTGCCGCTGAGCTGCGACGTTTTGCTGCGTGGAAGTACCTCGGCCCCTGCGTGCTGCGTATCCCGTTTCATGGGTGTGGGCTGCTGCATTCTGGGATTTTCGATACGGCAGCCTGAGGCTGGGTCGGCTGCTCGGAAGCAGGCGCCTTCTGCTGCGCTGGTGCGGTGCGGCCCACCTGACCGTGCGAGACATTGTCCACAGCGGCGGGCCGGGCTGGGGCCTGCGTCGCCGAACCGCCCTGCACTGGTGCGCGCTGCTCTGAGGCTCCCTGCTGCCGACGCCGAAGCGGCGGCCTGAGCGGGCTGCGCCTCCTGAGCGTTCGGGTCTTTAATGGCGCCGAATTCAACCAGCAGATCATCCATAAGCTGCTTCACGTCGCTCGTTTCGCTACGGGGCCGCCCGCCAGCATCCCGTCGGAACCCAGGATCACGGCCATTGGGGTGCCGCGGCCAAAGTTGTGCATTGCCGCACGTTTGGGGATCCACCAGCGCCTCAACGCCCTCATCCAGTTTCTCCAGCTTATGGGCCTGACGAATCTCTTCACTGCTGAACACGGGTGCAACCCCAGCTGCGGCAGCAGCTTCTGCCACCGGGGAATGGTCTTCAAAATAGGGTCAAGAACCGCACGTGGGAGACGCGAAAAACAGTACACGCGCCTGCACCGGGACATATCGCGCAGGGTGGTCACACGCCCATCGGTCGTATAAACAGAGGCGGCGGGATGGGCACCCGCACATAATCTCGGACTCATCAGCTGCGGAGGGCAGCACCACCCGGAACATCTGGGGCGGGCTCGGCCAGGGACTCGCCCCGCTGAATAGCCCCACAGGGTCAGCGCGCGATCAGGCCCGCGCCAACAGCCCACAGCCACCCGGAACCGTTAGCGCCCACCAGCTCATACACCACTGCCTTCCCGCCAACAAACGAAGCCACCACGGTGAGAATACCCGCACGGTCAGCGCAATATTACGGATCAGCGTGTAACGGCTCACCGGTGCCGCTGATTTTCTTCCCAAAAGCAGTTACAGCCTTCGGTGCGGCCGGTAGCCAACGCCCGAGCGATCACCACCAGGTAGAACACCATGAGCGCACACGAGGCTATGGCGAACACCGGGAACAGCGGGCCGGGGCGACACAGCCCGGCGGCGAGCACCAGCTCAGCCCACGGGCAGTACAGCGGGGTGAGCTTCAGCGGCGCAACCGAGTCTAAACCTAAGTTCAGAATACCTTCAACGGTGCTAGAAGGGTCTTTAGCCTTAGCGATACCGCTGGCCGTGAGAGTAACAACAAGGATAGAAGTGCAAAGCAGGAAGGGGAGTCATGAGTCCTTGAAAAATTAGCCAGAAAATTGTTGTCCTTCCCATACCACTTTCGTTACGTATAAAGATGCGCCGAATCTGCAAGCGCTGTGCACATCATTTTTAAAAATAGCTCCCGAGGTGCGAAAAACGTGTGAGCGAATGAATTTCGCGTGCAAAGACGAATATTTTAAGCGGAGCGGATAAGGGAAGTTAGGCTCCACTGTGCATGCATAAACAGGGAGATCGGTCACACACACCGTTACGCCGCCAGTGCTTTTGTGAAAAGTCGGGCGACGGGGTGATACGATGGCAACGCATGCCGGATGCGGCAGCACCACCCAATCGGCATACCTGTTGAGGTTCGTGCGTACCGCTTTGAACTCGCGGTGAGGCGCATCAGCGCCCGTCGCTACCGTTGCAGTGAGGTTTCCCATGTCCATAGTCGTCACCGAACCTGAATCCCTTGCCCCTGAAATCTTGATTCGAGACCGACGCATATTCGCAACAACCGACAAAACGGCAACTATTGAGGTTCCCCATGCAGAGCTTTTTCACCGTGCGCACCGACGAAGGCGCCAGGGCAGCTCACCCAGACAGAACACACTGGCAGTCGACTTCGCAACCCGCCCCTCACTGCTGCACTTTTCTGGACACGCCCCAGGGTAAAAATCACCGTCCCCACCGGGACGTTCCTTGACGCGCGTTACGGTGCGCACCAGCCTGTACCGCACATCGGCGGATGAGCGCCAGCTACGCCGACCTGACTGCCACCGAAGGCAACAGCATCCGGTGCAGGAACCTGACTTTTCACACGTTCAGGCGCGCGTCATCGGCGTCGGTCCCGCTAGCGAACTGCACTGTTGATGAGGATGCGTCTCAGCGGCTGGCGGGTGGTGCTCACGGTGGGCACGTTTGATGAGATGCCCGGCCACCGGGTGCGGAGGCAACCGGCAGCGTGGAAATATCTGGAAAAACAGTGCCGCACCGGCGACTCGTACGATGCCGAGAACCAGCCGAGCGTGTACATCACCCGCTCCGGCGGGCACGTGGAAGTCGAATAGGTGCAGCTCAGCAACCAGGCTGTATAGAAGGGGAGGAAAAACGATGAAAGCCAGTTTTATCACCGGAACTGAAGCGCCGAAGCGCGCGAGATGACGAGGCAGCACTTTCAACAACCCGATGAGGCTTCATCCGCTGCTCCATGCGGGCATCTGTGGAACCGACCTGAACTGTACGACGGCACTCAAACTGCCTGCGGCGCGGTCTCGACCGCAGTACCCGCACCACGACGGGCATGAGTGGGTGGGCGTGATCGAAACCCCGCCGCAGACTGTCGCACGGCACTCAGCTGAAAACCCGGTGCGGTGGTCACCGGAAGCACCATGACTCTCGCCCGATATGCGATTTTCGTCAGCGCGGGCGGCGGAACCTCTGCACGAACCTGCGCGAAGTTGGTCTCTCATGAGCATCGGTGGGCGGCGGCGCAAAGCTTTGTAATGCCAGCGCACGCGCTGACCGTCATTGACGACGGCCCGGGTGCAGAGCCGCATCCCGAATATATTCTGATCGAGCCCTCGTGACGGTTCTGAGGCCTGGCGAAAAGCCACCAGAACCCGGTGACAGGGTGCTGGTGCTGGCGGTGGCACGACCGGCACCCTCGCGGCACTGGTGCTGGGGCAGTACCCTGCTGAGGTGGCGGTGGTTGATCCGCAGCCCGTGCATCTGCCGAGCTTGGATGACGGGCCTGCAAGACGGTGGATGCGCCCCGCCGGAGGACGGATGCCGTATGGGAGTGCTCGGTTTGCTGCATGGCGCTGCAGGCTACGCCGTCTCTGCTGAGGAACGGGGCGGGCGGTGCTGATCGGCTTCCCGCCGGCGCAGACCGGCCTTGACGCCTGGAGCCGATACTTGCGGGGCAGTACCTGCGGGTGTGCGCCACGGCATCGACCACTGCGCGGCTGCCGCGCAGTTCGTGCGGAGCACCGGGACAGCTAGGGCGCTTCATCGACACAGTTGCCAGCCTCGACGATGCGCAGGCCGCCTCGAGCGGCTAGCGGGGAGCGGGAACGCCCTGCAGTGATGCTGAGTATCGATAACAGTCCCCATTTTCGTTAGAAAGGCTCTTTATTTCAATAAAGCATTAGAGATCCGCTTTATTGAAATAAAGAGCCTTTTTAGTACCGAACCCAACAGCCGATGCCTGCGCAGCTTGGGGATTAGCTAATTTACCCAACCCACTGGTTGATTTCTGTTCTGCAGAGCCTTGATGGTCTGGGAAGGACGCATCGAGCGAGCCGTCTGCGGAGACACCTATAGTGGCTCATGAAGCGCAATGCTTCGCGCACGATATATGCATTGCCGTCTTCTGTCAAGCCTTGTTGCACCCAGCCATTTGTGCATGCAAGCTGTGTAGTGGTGAACCGGCAGGCCTCGGTAGGAGCTATCCCATTCCCATCCACCGACGATCCCTGGGCACCAGGCAGAAGCCATCCCGAAGGCTGATGAACTAATGACCCTGTCAACGATAAGGCCGCGTTCACGATAGTCGCTGAACCGCTGCAGCCCTGCGCAGGTTTTCTGGAGCCCCACCAGCCGTCGGCGGAGATAGCGTTTGCGGGTGCTGCGGTCACAAGAGTGGAACGAAAAGCAAGCAAACCGGCGGTGAACAGTTTCCACGGCGCCTGCTTTGAGGAGCTTGCGCCGGAGAAGCCCTTATTTTCTGCGGTCATGATGGTAAAACCTACACATAACGCGCTGTTGTACATGCATGCGAATACTGAAATCTGCAAGAACTTAGACGTACTGGTTGATTTTCGTTCTTGCAAAGCTTGGATGGTCTGGAAGGACCGTCAAGGCGCCGATCTGGGGAGATACCATAGTGACTTTGTAACTTCTCAATGGTTGCGTCGCGGAAACAACGGCTAGGGTTTCGCCATCCCAGCCATTTGTGCACATAATAAAATTGTGGGAGAGCCTTTTGCGTCACTTGGTACCCATTCTCAGCCGCCGACGATTCCAGGACACGCAGGTGCCATGTACGAAAGCTGGAGCTATCGACCCATCGACAACAAGGTTTGCACCCATAACTGCGTTCATGAACCGCTGCAGTCCTGCGCATAGTTTCAGAGTCCCCCACCAGCCGTCGGTGGAGATGGCGTTTGCAGAAGTCGCGGTCACGAGGGTCGAACTGAAGGCGAGTACACCTGCGGCGGGAACACCCTATAGCACCTGCCTTGAGGAGCTTGGCAGGACGGGAAAGACTATGTGCTTTGATTCGTCAGCAGACATAAACTGCCATCACATAAGTACCGAGCTATTTCCAGCGAATGAGTGAAGATGAAGAAACTCCAACGCACTGGTTGACTCTCTCGCTCTGGAGAGCCTGACGGTCCGGGAGGGAGCGTCGAGACGACCGTCCTGAGAGAGTGCCATGACCCCACGGTTGATGTGCTGCAGCCGATCATGGGAAGAACCTCCAGCTGCTGGGGCCAGATCGAAAGCATATTGTCTGAGGATGTCAGCCATCTCAACCATGACTCGTAACGATTTGATGGTGGGAGGCGTCTCGCTTTGCCATTCTACCCATTCCCCAGCCGCCGCACATTCAGGGCACTGGTAGGCCTATACTGCAGGTCCTGGGAGCTGATGACCCCGTCGAGCAATCAGATCTGTCTACACACCCTCGTTTGTGAGCCAGCCCTTATTCGCATGACCACAGTATTTAAGAACCGCTGCAGCCGCGCGTTGTTTCAGATCCCCACCAGCCGTCGGTGGAGATAGCGTTTGCGGAGGTTGCGGTTACGAGGGTCGAGCCAGAGGCGCCAGGCCTGCGGCGGGGACACTCTATAGCGCCTACCTTGAGGAGCTTTGCGTGCGGGAAACATTCAGTGTGTTCATTCGTCATAACGAAACCCCTTACACATAACGTACTGAATGACATCCATGCGAATACTGAAATTCGCAAGAACTTAGACGTACTGGTTGATTTCGTTCTGCAAAGCCTGAATAGTCTTGGAGGGCCGTCAGAGACGACGAGTCCTGCGCGATGCCGTAGTGACTTTGTAGGTATTAACGATGTGTCGAGGAGAAATGAGGTAAAGCGTAGTGAATACGAACTACCGTCAGCACCTTCCATGCATTCCCAGCCACTGACATCTTAGAAAGTTGTGGGGAGCTTTGACCTGTCAGGCTGGCCCATCCCCAGCCACCACACGCCCCGGGCAGTAGTGCCATTGCTGCAGGCTGGGAACCGATCCGTCCGTCGACAACTAGGTTGCGCCTGAAAGCCGCATTCATAAACCGCTGGAACCCTGCTGAGGTTTCGGAGCCCCCACCAGCCGTCGGTGGAGATAGCGTTTGCGGAGGTTGCAGTGACCAGGGTGGAGCCGAAGGCTTATGCCTGCGGCGGGAACGCTCATAGCGCCTGCCTTGAGGAGCTTACGGCGGAAAATCCAGTGTTCATTCGTCATAAACGAAAACTCCTTACGTGTAAAGCATTGGCCACACTGCGAATACTGAAATTCGCAAGAATTTTTAGACGCAACGGTTGATTTCCTGCTTTTGGAGAGCCTGAATAGTCCGGGAGGAGCGTCGAGGCGACCGTCCTGCGTGATGCCGTGGTCCCCTGTGGTTTTTGATCCCAGGAGGCTGATTGTGCCATAAACCTTTTGTCCCTGGCAGACCCTAAGTTATCCCCATGATTGATAATTATAAGGCAAGATCAGCCAGCGTTCATAGCTCGGATGGTTGGGGAGCCTGCTGCACTGTTTACCCATTCCCAGCCACCACAATACCCTGGCGCGGCTGCCGATACTTGAAGGCTGGAGCTGATGACCCCATCAATACCGAGGTTTGCGCCCTTTAATTGCGTCTCATGACTTCTGCAACCCCTGCTGAGGTTTTCGGAGCCCCACCAGCCGTCGGTGGAGATAGCGTTTGCGGAGGTTGCGGTGACCAGGGTGGACCCGAGCAGAGTACGCCTGCGGCGGGAACGCCTGCGGCACCTGCCTCGAGGAGCTTGCGGCAGGGAGGCCTTTATTATTGGTGGTCATGGTAGGCTCTTTCGGTAGGGGATGTCTCCCCATCTACCCTAGAAGACCCAGTGCCAAATCTCAAGCATTTACTCGAGCAAACTCTAAAGCTTTAATGTAAAACGTTATTTTTCCTGCTCAGGTTTATAACGCCTCGTGGCGCACCCTTCACGGCGTGAAGAAGCCGCACGGTGGTGGGCTACACCTCAGTGAGCCTCACCCATAATCTGCTGCAACCGTATCCCACTCTTTATAAACCCTGCCTGCGTGCCCCTGGATTTACAAAAACACGCCCACGCGCTCCCCGGCGAGCGGCTTCAGCACGGCGCGCACTGCATCCTCGGTAGCGGCACGGTGGAAGGTGCAGGATCTCTGCATTCACCTGCTTTGCGTCTCGCTCTGCTCGCGCACATCCGCAGAATTTTCGGCAGTTCATAGGCGCTCAAATCCGTCACGGGCACCCGCTCCGGGTCTGGGGAGAGCGCACCCTGGAGTGCCGCTCAACGCCTCGTAGAGGTGAGCGTGTCCTCAAGCGTGGGCAGCCCCGCCAGGAACTTGAGCGTTTCGTCGCCATGAGCGAACCAATCACCGCCGTGGTAGCGCCCAGCACCCCGCCTCGGCGCAGGATTCCAAGGTTTCCGGAGTTGTAGGGAACAGATCGCGCAGATGCACCGACCCCGTGCGGAAGACGCTCACGCTGCCCTGATACCGCAGCACCGACCCCCACACCAGCGGAATACCGGTCAGCTCGGCGGCATCGGCAATCAGATATTTAGTCGCAAAGGTATCGGTACAATCGACGATCACCGCCGGGTTCTCCTCGGCGAGCAGATCAAGAATCCAGGATGCTTCCAGGTACCGCCTATACACCGTCACCGTGAGCGCCGGGGCGATCTCGCGGGCACGATGCGCGGCAACCTCAGCCTTCGCCCGGCCGCAATCGGCGGCACCGAACAATGGCTGGCGCTGCAGATTCGACAGCTCAATCACATCGTGATCAACGAGCGCAATCGACCCGACCCCGGCGGTGGCGAGCGCCTGCACCACGGGGCACCCCAGGCCGCCCGCACCGATAACGAGCACATGCGCAGTGGCGACCGCCTGCTGGTCGAAACCGGGCAGACGGTCCTGCCGCGATATGCGCTCTGCTTCGAGGGCTTGTGCCTGCGCGGGGTTCTTTGGTGCTAGAATCTGCGGTGTATCAGGCACCGAAGGGCGATCATGCGAGGTCACATCCATGACACCAGACCCTCCGCAGGGGAGGAAGCTTTCGCGTGCTCGCGCTGAGGAATCCTGCCTGCGCTTCGCGCCAGATAGCCCGCTTCAACGGCGGCTTTCATGGCTCGCGCCATCGCCACCGGATCCTGCGCACGGTTGACCGCCGAGGCCAACAGCACACCCGAGCAGCCCAGTTCCATAGCAAACGCGGCGTCCGAGGCGGTGCCAACCCCCGCATCCAGCAGCACCGGAACCGTGGCGCGGGAGCAAATCAGCTCAATATTGTGCGGGTTCAAAATGCCCAGCCCCGTGCCGATGGGTGAGCCGAGCGGCATGACCGCCGCGACGCCCACATCCTCCAGACGCTTGGCGATCACCGTCATCAGAGTGTGTACGCCATGACCGTGAACCCTTCCCGCCACCAGCGTTTCTGCAGGCGGTCACGGTCTCGCATCACATCCGGCAGCAGGGTGCTTCGTCGCCAATCACCCAACCTTAATCCACTTTGTCGGCCGCGCGCAAGCCGGGCGGTGATAACGGTAGTCGCGCGGTGCGGCACCCCGCCGTATTGGGTAGAGGCGCAATATTTAGCCTGGTCAGAAGCGGAAAAATAGGGGTCCCCGAGGCGTGCCTGCGCATCGCGACCGTGGTCATCTCGGTGCCGGATGCGACCAAAGCTTTTTCGAGCAGGTCCATGCTGGTGGCGCCCCGGAACCCATAATGAGCCGGGATGAGAACTTTCTCAGCAATCAATCATGGCTTCTACCCGCCCTGAACTGCGGTCAGCGTGATCGACCCTAGCGCCCTCGGGCACTTCGGTACTCGCCCACCGTGAACGCGGCACCACAGCACTATCGAGTGCGACGGCGACCCCTGATCGGTGCCTCGCCTGCTGAAGAATCAGCGCTCAAGATCTGGGGGTGAAATGTCTCAATAGTTCGCCGTTATAGGTTATTTTCATGGGTTATTCCTCTCGTTTCTGGTGCACAAACCGGCGGTATGTTGTAGCAAATCGCGTATCAGCGTCAAACCTCTCCGGGAGCAGGGCGCGAACTGGGGCGGAATATCCTCACCCAAGAACACCTCCGCACCGGCTTTCCCCGCGAGTGCCGCCAGTAAAATTCCGTGCCGAAAATACCCGCTTTGAGATCAGCTGCCGTCGCCCGGTCGCCGTTATGCGATTACCAAAGATCGGCAGATCATCCGTTCCGCGCACCTCCACATTCGACTCGATAAGCTCACATTCCTCTACCGCAGGAACCACCTGAATCGCATCTTTGAGCAGCTGATACACGCCGTCCACACCGGGGCGGGTGCGGTATCTCGCGGCTTGTCGCACCGATCACACCTCACCGCCAGGCCGTGGAATCACATAAACGGGCCGCCCGTTCACGAACCCGCGCACCACATGCTCCACCAGCGGATGCGGCGCCTGCAGACGCGAGAATATCGCCGTAAACCGCCGCAGCGGATACTTCCCCGTCGCGCCCAAACCGGTGACACACATCCCCAAAATGGCCAGTCACACGCTCACCACTAAACCGACCCCCTGCGCGCCCTCAACGCCTTCACGAGAGCTCGCATAAAACAGCCGGGGCGCCACCTGATGATCGCCCCTTTGATCAACGCCGCACCCGCCGAAATCCGGGGTGCGGTATCCCAGGGTGCGCGCCCGGCTCACGGGAATGGCCTCGGCACTGCGGTTGAGCGAACGGTAACACTGGAAACATTGCGCAGATGCGCCGCATCCGCACGGTCACTGCTACCACCAACGTGCCGGTCGTATCGTAGCCGGTGGGCGCGTCCGTTACCGCGGCGAGCCTGCGCATGAGCGAAGGGTACGCATCTCGCGCTGGCGGTCGATCAGTGGAAAGCGCATCCTGCTGAAACCGCACTTCGGCAATAGGCGCAAGCATCCCGCCCGCAAAATAGCTGGCACCTGTGCCGCGCTCGCCGAGGGTTGGTCATAGACGCGCACCCGCTGGCCGCGTTCGGTGAGCTCAAAGGCGGTGGTCAGTCCGATAATTCCTGCCGCCCACCACGCAATAACTCGCCATGATTATGCCTGCAACCCGGATTTTTCCACGAAAGGCGCGTGCCATTGCAAACCCCGGCAACCCCTGTTTCGCGGATGCTCGGGCAGTCTTGCGGCCAAATATCGCCGATAGCGACCACCGGAACCTCTGAAAGCTCGGCGAGTTCACGCAGCCCCTTCAATACCCAGCGGCGGGCGGTTTGAGGTTTTTGGTCGGGGAGGGCGGAAACGGCCCGGCACCAACGTAGTCGATCAGGTGCGCAACGGCGCGGGCACGCTCAACAAGCTCGCGGGTGCCGGTGGTGAGACCAATACGGCGTGCTCGCCCAGCAGACGGCGGGCATCGGCGACGGGCAGATCGTCTTGCCGATATGCACCCTGTCGATGCGCACCCCGCGAGTACGCGAGGCGAGGCAACATCAACCCGGTCGTCGACTCAGTATCTTTCTGGTGGGGAGCGCGATGCGCGCACCCTTCGGCAAGAGCATACAGGTTGCGGGCGCTGATGGGCTTGGAACGCACCTGTATGCAGGTGGCGTGCCGTGCCCGCCGCACCGTTTCGACGGGGTTTTCGCCGGTGACCAGGTATAGCGAAAGGTCTAAGGGGGTGACGGTTTCGGCGATGCTGTTGGTTGTCATGGACCACGATTCGACTGTGAGCAGTGTTTCCTGCGTGCTTGCGCGGGCGTTGCGGTGATTTTGCGACGATGCGGCACACGCAGATATTTCTCATTCAGGCTAGCACACAACCTTCGTTGTGCTTCCTGGCGGCGGTTTATTGCTCTGACACGCCGCCAAAACCACCCGCTCGCGGGTATAGTCAGAAAATAAAAAGCCTGCAAAATACCAGAGTATTGAGAGAGGCTGACGGGCTGGAGGGTACGGATTCCGAGCGAGGGTACCAAATCCGCTTGCAGCGATTCCTCGTCCAAGGCTGGTATGCAAAAACCCCAACAGAAGCTAGGGGTTTATGAGAGCGGCGACGTTGGAGGTAAAAATCGTCCCTGATGGGGCGATTTTTAGTGTAGCGATCTCCTGTAAGCCTGGGGAGGTCTCCAGCCGTTAGGCTGGAGACACAGTGGAGCGGCTGACGGCTGAGGGTGCGGATCTCGAGCGAGCGAGGTACCAACCGCGCCTGGAAGCGATTCCCCGTCCGGCTGGGATGCAGAAAACCCCAACAGAAGCTAGTTTATGTGAGCGGCTGACGGGCTGGAGGTAAGAAACGTCCTGATGGGCGATAGCGTAAGCGATTCCCGAAGCCTAAAAAGAGGTTCCAGCCGTTAGGCTGGAGACACAAAGTGGAGCGGCTGACGGGAATCGAACCCGCGTATCAGGCTTTGGGAAGCGTGCGCTCTCACCATTGAGCTACAGCCGCGTATCCGTAATGGACATATCTAGTGTAGCGTGTGTTTGGGTTTTTCGCATACCGGCCGGGTGCGTGCCTCATCACCCCGCCCGCTAGCACCCCGCCGCCGTGCTGTTCAGGGGACCGATGCGTGGGCGCAATTGTGCGGCACGCCCTAAAATCGCGGCGCTTCGGTGCGCACGGGAGGGATCACCAGGTATCCTTATAGGGTGCTTATCTCAGACCGCGATATACGACAGGAAATTGCTGACGGGCGCATCGTGCTCGACCCGTTCGACGACTCGATGATTCAGCCAGCCAGTGTTGATGTGCGCATCGACCGTTTTTTCAGGCTGTTCGATAACCACAAGTACCCGTACATTGACCCGTCGCAGCCGCAGGAAGACCTCACCCGCCTGGTTGAGGTTGCCCCTGATGAGCCTTTTTATTCTGCACCCGGGTGAGTTCGTTCTCGGCTCAACCCTACGAGAAGGTGACTTTGCCGTCGGATGTGGCGGCGCGTCTTGAGGGAAGTCGTCGCTGGGGCGTCTGGGTTTGATGACGCATTCCACGGCCGGGTTTATTGACCCCGGCTTTTCGGGGCATGTGACCCTGGAACTGTCGAATATGGCGACTCTGCCGGTCATGCGTGTGCCGGGTTCTAGAGTGGGCCAGTTGTGCTTCTTCAGGCTCACGAGCGAGACTGAGCACCCTTACGGTTCGGGCGCTTACGGCAACCGCTACCAGGGTCAGCGCGGGCCCACTGGCTCGCGCAGCTATTTGAACTTTTCACCGTACCGAGATCTCCCGTTACTGAGAATCCCGCAGATTAGCCGGGGTTTATTGTCCTGATGGCTAAGAGAAAAGAGAATACTGTTGTTCTCACAATGGTTGTGCGGCCTGCTGGCGCCCAACTGAAGGTGGTGTTTGGTCCCGGCGCTGACGAGCAGTTCGTGAGCAAGGTGGAGCAGATTTGGGCTACCCTCGACCCGGTGCTGTATGAGAGCGTTGAGGCGGCTGTTGAGGCGACCCGCTCCGTGGCGCATATGCTCGTGGCGCATGATGGCAGCAGAAACCTGTTTGATGAGGTCCCGCAGCTGATGAACGGTTTCGAGACTATGCAGATGGTGAACGTCACCCGTGAGGCTGAGGCGCTGCAGTCCGTGACGTCCATGCTCACGGTCGCTATGATTCAGCAGCTGGTGGGTGGTTCTGAGGTGCTGCACGCCGCCGCCATTGGTGACCCCGCCACGAAGCGTGCCATTACTGGTGGGGGCATCCGGCAGCGGTAAAAACCACTGCCTCCCGCTACCTGGGGCAGCGTTTGGCGTACCCGACGGATGAGACCACCATATTGAGCGCACCACTGGTGCCGTGGTGCCGTACCCGAAGCCGCTGTCGGTCATTGTTGCCCCCGACGAGCCGAAGAGCAGCAGAACCCCGCCGAGCTGGGGCTGAACGTGGTTGCTGCGGATGATCACAGCTACCGTCTTGAGCGTGTGGTGATCATTGACCGCCGTGACGAGCCGACCTCCCGCGTATTGAGCCGGTGCGCGCTGGCGCAGGCGCTTATGACGATCTGTGAGCAGACCTCGGGCTGATGTTCACCCGTGAGGGGCTGCGCAGCATCGCCGATGTGATTATTGAAAACGGGGGTGCGTGGCGTCTGGTGTATTCGAGGTGCAGCAGGCTGAGCCGCTGGTGTATCAGCTGCTTAGCGGTGAGGGGCCGCCGGAGCGTGAGGCTGAAGGGTACCAGACGTTTGAGCCCTGCAGATGCCCCTGCCGAACGTGTTCGCTAACGGTACTGTGACGGTGGCTCGTGCGCCCGGTAGTGAGGGGTACCTGGTGGGGAGGAGACGTTCGCTGCACCGCGGTGAGGCCCTGAACGAGCTGTCGGGAGTTCGCAGCCGAATGCTGGATCGCTGCTGAGCAGCAGATCTCTTCAGAGACGCACTATGAGCTGCTGTGCGAACTGTTTGAGGGTCTGCCGCGGGATGCGTACGATACGGTGATTACGCAGCTTTCGAGGCGGGTATTTTGACGGTGCGCACGGTGGATGACCCGCTGTATCACAGACCCTGAACCGGCTGAGCTGGATGCCGCCGACCCGGATGCGGCTGCCTCGAAGAGGGCGCTCCGGTAGCGAAACCGCCGCAGAAGATACCGCAGAAGACGCCGATGGGACTTGCAGGGATACCACTCAAAACGCGGAGGCCACCGAGTAGGCTCAGCCGCAGACTAATCTAGGCACAAACGCACCGGCCGCATCACTGAGTTATTTTGTGATGCGGCCGGTGCGCTGCGGTATGCTGCTCCCTCACCGCCGGTGGGCGGTCTTCTCTCTTTCCTCCCGCTTCACCTGTTTTTTCTCCAGCCGGCTGGGCTTTTTACGCTGCCGCAGACCCTCGGCGACTCCAGCGGCAGGAGCATGAGCAGCCCGGCCAGAATCACGATCATAATCCCCAGATGCCCCACACCTGGGCGTTGAAAAATCACCACGAAAAACACCGAACAGCATGGGGGCTAAGAAGCTTTGTGGCCCGCCCGGTTGTGGAGTACAAGCCGAACAGTTCACCCTCCGTACCCGGGTCGGCAATACGCGCCAGGAACGTGGGGATGCCGACCGCGCCGGACCCACAAACAGGCACAGCACCAGCGCGCACACCCAGAACGTGCCCGGGTACGGGAACAGCAGCAGCGGGGTGGCGGCCAGCAGAATACCCACCAGCGAGAACACAATAATTTTTCTTCGGCCCCAGGTAATCGTCCAGGTACCCGCCAAGGACCGCACCAATAGCGGCCACGGCGTTACCGGCAATACCGAAAATAATCACATCAGAAGTGGTAAAACCGAACGTGCCCGCCGCCAGGATACCGCCGAACGTGAAAAATGCCGGTCAGCCCGTCACGAAACACCGCGCTTGCCAGCAGAAAGTACAGGGTCTGCGGGGCGCTCTTCTGCAGCCGCACAATGGTGCGCCACAGCTCCCGGTACGAGGCGAACAGCCCGCCCTGGCGGGCTGGGGAAAGCCGCGTAAAACCGCGTTCTAAGAACTTCAGTTCACGCACGGGCAGCACCTCCGGCAAGAACTGTTCCCCGACGCCGCATCCGCACCAGCAGCGGCAGGCAGAACACCAGGCACCAGAACGTTGCGAGAACAGGGCGACCGCACGGATATTGAACGCATCGTCGGTGCTGAGCCGCAGCCCGTTCGGTTCAAGCACGAACCCCCACAGCACCACACCCAGCGCCAGCACCCCGCCCAGGTACCCGGCCGACCAGCCAAGACCCGAGATTTTGCCGATATTATTCGGGGTTGAAACCCGTGGAAGCACAGCGTTGTAGTTCACGAACGCGAACTCACTGAACACGCTTGCCGCCGACACCAGGCTCACCCCAGCCACAGGTACGCCGGGGAGGGCGCAACGAAAAAGCACAGCGCCGTCAACGCCACCAGCGAGAGCGTGTTCACACCCAACCAGAAGACGCCCTTACCTGTTTTATCGGCACGCTGGCCGGTGACCGGCGCCAACAGGGCAATGAAAAACCCCGCAATGGTCAGCCCCAGCGACAGCGCCGCAGAGGTGCCCTCCTTAGACCCGAAGTATGCGCTGGTGAGGTAGACCGTGAAAATGAAGGTGGTCACGATGGTGTCGAAACCTGACGATCCGACGTCCCCAAAGCACGCATGAGGCCACCGAACGGCGGCTGGTGCTGTGGTCAGGTGTAGTAGCCATGTTCTTTGAAAAGCTGTCAGGCGGGCGCGACCGTGCGCATTCCGCGGGGATGTTTTGTGTGAAAAAGTGAAGGACACGCGGGCCGGTGCGGCGAACCCGCGCATCCCCTCAAAATACCCGCATCAGCGGGTGGTGTGCGGTACGGTACGCGCTACCGGGTGGGCAGGAAACGACGCTGGGCGCGGGCAATACCAATGCTCACCAGCGTACCCACCACCGAGGTGAGCACCGCCCAAATAATAACGTTGCGCACGGTGTCTTCAGATTCGGGGGCGATAGTCGGCGGTTCATTGCCGGTAACACCCTTCCACACATAGCTCAGGCCCTTACCTACGAGAGCGGACGCGGCGAGGTTCACACCGGTGATGGCGATTTTGGCGACGGGGTTCATATAGTTTCTCCATTCGATAGAAATACCCTACCCTCTAGCGTGATATGCTTTTTACGAGGTTACGCGCACCCGGCGCGGATTTTTCAGGGTGTGATACCCGCCCCGCTACACCAAAAGCCACTTTCGGGCAGCTTCACGCCTATTACCCGCTATTCCTTGGGCAGAACACGGTCTTTGAGCGGGATTCACCAAAGCCTTCACCTGTATGTAGAATATGTATGGACCCCGGGGCGACACCCGGGCATTAACGACAGGGGAGCGCCCTACGGCGCTGAGAGTGCTACGCAGACCCTCGAACCTGATCCGGTTAGTACCGGTGTAGGGAGTCGACTATTCTCGATAACCCCGCCCACATACACGGGGCGAGGCTGTCCCCCTTCCAACGACGGGAGGAAAAATGTCACATAAATCTCGCCTCACATGGCGTGTGAACGAAATCGTGATCGTATCGGTCGTGGCGGTAGCCTGCGCCGTAGTGTTCTGGGTGTGGGATATTGGGGTGAGCCCGGCCGCTAAAAACCATTTTTCGCGGCCGTCCCCGAATACCAGCCCCTCATTGGCGGCGCCTGGCTGCTCGCCGGGGTGCTCGGCGGGTACCTGATCCGCAAACCCGGTGCCGCACTGTACCGCGAGGTGGTGGCCGCCTTCATTTCCGTGCTCCTGACCGGGGGCGCTTTCAGCGGTGAGATTCTGCTGGCGGGCCTCATCCAGGGTGTGGGTGCCGAAATCGCCTTTGCCGTGTTCGCATACCGGCGCTGGAACCTGCCGGTGGCGGTATTCGCCGGTGCGCTTGCGGGGCTGTTCATGGGCGGCAACGAAATCCTCATCTACTACCCGGATATGGACCCCACCAAAGCCGCAATCACATCGTGTGCTCCGTGCCCGGGCTGGTAATGTCCGGTATCGGCTCGTGGGCGCTCACTAAGGCGCTCGCGAAAACCGGTGTGCTCGCCTCCCTCGCCTCGGGGGCGCAAGCCCCGCACCGTGCAGGCGTAACACCTCACTATTGCAGGAGAAAGGCACACCGTGAACACCACCACCGTGGGCAGCACCGCACCGCAGAACCAGCAGGCTCAGCGGGGCACGCATCGAACTGGACGGGTTCGGGTGGCACCACCCCGGCCGTGAAAAACCCGCGTTTTCGGGGATTACCTGAGCATCGAACCCGGCCAGAAAAGTGCTTGCTGGGGCCATCCGGCGCCGGAAATCCACTCTGCTGCACGCCCCTAGCGGGGTTATTCACGATGATGACGGGCACAGCCAGCTGAGTATTGCACGCATCGACGGGCACACACCCGCCGATGCGCGCGGAATAGTGGGGCTCATGCAGCAAGACCCGGAGTCGTCGGTGGTGCTGGCCCGCGTGGGCGACGATGTGGCCTTCGGCCCCGAAAAACCCTGTGCATTCCGCGCAAAGAAATCTGGGAGCGCGTCAGCTAAGCCCCTGAGCGCCGTGAACCTGAGCACCTGAGCCTGGACCACCCCACCAGCGCCCCTCTCCGGCGGGCAGAAACAGCGCCTGGGGCTTGCCGGGATCCTGGCGATGCACCCGCGCGCCATCCTGCTGGATGAACCCTACCGCCAACCTCGACCCGCAGGGGGTGCAGCAGGTGCGTGAGGCCGTGGTGCGGGCGGCCGCGCACACCGGGGCCACCCTCATCGTGGTGGAGCACCGGGTGAGCGTGTGGGCGCAGCATATGGATCGCGTGATAGTGCTCGGCCCGGCGGAGGCATCACCCACGACGGCCCGCCCGAGCAGGTGCTTGATGAGGCCCGCGAAACCCTCATCGCCGACGGCGTGTGGGTGCCCGGCTACGTACCCTGAAACACCCTGGCACCCTCAACGGCGCCAAAAAGCCGAGCTGCTCTCCGCCGAAAAACCTTGCTATCACGCGGGAATACCCCACCAAAAAAACAGCTGCGTGCCCGCCGTAAACAGCTCAAAAACCATGCCGGATGCCGCACCCGTGCGCATCAGCATGCCCACCCTGCGCGGCGGGGTGAACCTGAGCATCAGGCAGGGGGAGCACCTGAGTATCCTGGGCCCAAACGGCGCAGGAAAATCAACGCTTGCCCTCACCCTGGCCGGGCTGCTTTCACGCCGCCGACGGCACCCTGTGTGCATCCGGCGCTGCAAAACCTCGCCCACGAGGCGCACCCCGCCAGCTGGGATGTGCCCTCATGGAACCCGGCGCAGCTGCTTGGGCGAATCGGGTACGTGTTTCAGGAACCCGAGTACCAGTTCGTGCGCGGCACCGTGCGTGAGGAGCTGCAGCTGGGCCCGCGCCGCCTAGCCGCTTTACGCCGTGAGCCCGTGGATGAGGGCGCGCTTGCTGCCGCCACCGAGTCCCTGGCTGAGCGGCTGCGCCTAGCGGGCTGCTGCGCTAACCCGTTCACTCTTTTCCGGTGGGGAGAAACGCCGCCCTGTCGGTGGCCTCGGCGCTGGCGACCGCGCCCCGCGTGCTCATCCTGGATGAGCCCACGTTCGGGCAGGACGCCCACACTTGGGGTGAGCTGGTGCGCATTATTCGCGGGCTGCTGGCCGAAGGGACGGCGGTGCTGTCTATCACCCACGATATGGAGTTCACGGCGGCCCTGGGTGGGCGGAGCATCACCCTGATGCGCCCGCCCGGGATGCTCGGAAGGAAACCGCGCATGAACACGGATTTTTCGGGCCAAGCGCCGAACGGAACAGCTGGTTTGGCGGGCTGAACGCGAGGGTGAAATGCGTGGTCACCGTGGTGCTTATCCTGGCGGCGATCTCATTAAAGACCCGGTGAGCGCCACCGTCATGCTCGTCCTCGAACTGGTGGGGTTCACGGTGGTGGGTTTCCGCCCGGTCAACCTGCTGGCCCGCGCCTGGCCCATCCTGGTGGCGGTGGCCAGCACCGGCTGGAGCGTGGCGATCCTGGTGAATAAGACCGGCCCCGTGATCCTCGACTTCGGGGTGAATAGTATTACGCAGGGTTCGTTGGCTGCCGCCGTCTCAATGATGCTCCGCTCCCTGGCGATGGTGCTGCCCACGTTCGCGTTCGTGCTCTCAACCGACCCCACAGACCTGGGGGATTCGCTGGCGCAGACCTTCCGGCTCCCGGCACGGTTTGTGCTGGCCGCGCTGGCGGCGCTGCGCCTGGTGGGAATCCTGTTTGGGGAGTGGAATACGCTGGGGCAGGCGCGGCGTGCCCGCGGGCTGGGCGCGGGGCAGGGCCCGTGGGGCGGCTGCGCACCGGTGCGGGGCAGATGTTCGCGCTGATGGTGCAGGCTATTAGGCGCGGCTCACGCCTGGCGGTCACCATGGAGGCGCGCGGGTTCGGTGCGGGGGCGCGGTCGTGGGCGCGTGTGCCCGCCTATTCGCGTCGGGATGCGTACCTGGTGGTGGCCTCAGTGGTGATTGTTGCGCTCGCGTATGGGGTGTCGTGGTGGCTGGGCGCCCTGCAGTTCCTGTGGGGTAGCGGGCATTGAGTACACCTGGTGATTGGAGGCGGTCACCGCATGGATGTGTATGCTGCTGGCTTTACGGGTATGCAGGTGACAGCTGCCGGTGAGACAGGGGAGTATTTTCTGCACGGCATCTTTAAACATATGCCGTTCTCCATTCAGCTAAGTGACCCTGCCGACTATCACGATGCTGATTTTGTGTTTGTTGCCCACAGAATGAACCGTGCATCTGCGTACCGGCAGGACGCCGAACTATTGCTACAGAACATCCTGGCTGAAAACCCGGGCGCATTAGGGGTCTCTGAGGGTGATCGTGCACCCGACGGGCCGCTTCTTTCGCTGCCGGAATTTATGTTCTATGAGGGCAGCAGCTGGTCTATTGTTTTTAGGGAAAGCCCGCTACCTATTGCCGAGCCGTACGGCATACTCATTAACTTTTGTGATAGCAAAATTATTGGTTTTGAGGATATTTCCGGCTCAGAAGAAATATGACAAGCCATGAGCACGCGGGCGGAAGCCCACCCCGTCTGGTTGACCACCTAAACGCCCGGGGCGTCTTCTGCACGGTTGTACTGCGGCACATGTGGGCTGGTTTTGGCACAGGAGAACAGTAGAGAAACCGGGGACACCGTGGTAGGTTGAGAACACTGGTGTTAAGACTCGAAAAGCTGGTGCGGGTAAAGCATCTGATGCCTGCCGCCGCCGTCTTAACCTTGTGCATACAACCAGTCGTAGAAGGGCTATTAGTATGGCGGTGTACACGCGCCAGGTGCTGGTGAACGCTCCACCCAATCAGGTGTTCCGGTACTGCACCTCACAAACCGGGTTCTGCCAGCAGTTCCCCTTCCCCGTCCGCTGGCTTACCGGCACTGACCACTGGCAGCTGGGCGACATTCTAGATTTCAGGTACCGGGTGTGCGGCCTGTGGCTGCGGCACCGTGCAGAGGTGGAAAAGCATGAGTGGGGAGCACTGTTCACCGATACTATGCGTAAAGGCCCCTACCGGACATTCCGTCACACACACCGCTTTGAGCCTTCAGCAGGCGGCACCTGCATGACAGACACCATCGAATTCACAACAGGGTTAGGTGCCCTAATCGACAGGCTCATTGGTGTGCCCATTCTGAAGTACACGTTCCGCAAACGTCACGAGGCCCTGTCCCAGGTGGACTGGGCAGACGTCTTATAACTTGAGGAGAAGCACATGCCCACCACGCACTATCAAGACGCTGATTTGTTCTACCGTCTAAGCGGTGAGCCTGAAAACCCGGCCATGCTGCTTCTGCACGGTGGGTTCGGGTCAGCAGAGGATTTTCGCTGCTATCCCTGCCTGAGCTGCAGCAGCACTTTTTGTGGTTGAAACCGACGCGACGCGGTCACGGGCGTTCCACCCGCGGCACGGCTGAACTCACCCTACGCGCAGCTTGCCGAAGACGCGCGTCATATTGTGCAGGTTACCGGGCTGCGGGAATACCATGTCTTTGGTTTCAGCGATGGCGGCACGGCGGCTTACCGGCTAGCGGCTGAGGATACACGAGTGCTTTCGGTAGTGACTGTTGGTTCGTCGTGGAGTGGTGTACAGGATGCCTCCGTACGGGAGATGTTTGAGAACCTGTCGCCCGCACTTTTCCGTGAGCGCATGGCTGACAGGGTCGCATCCCTACGAGAGGCTGAATCCGCGCCCTCACCTTGAGACACTTGTAGACGATCTGCGTCACCGGTGGCTGGACACCACCGGAGACAGGATACCCTGAACGAGCATGTTTCCGCGATTAAGGTGCCCTGTGCTGGCCGCGCGTGGGGAGAACGATTTTCTGTTTTTCTCACAAGAGCTGGCGGAACTGCGTGAGCACCCTGCCCGAGGCGCACCTGATGAATGTGCCGTTCGCCAGCCATGAGGCTATCAGTGAGCAGCCCGGCATCATATGGGCTGCCATGAAAACAATGTACGGACTATAAACAGAGGAAATCGCTGAGGGCTGGTGCTTCTGCAGGTACGATAAAGAAGCACCTGCCGCAACCGAAAAATTTGAGAAAACCCATGCGATATAACGACTACCAGCAGCCTATCGGCGATGCCCCTGCCCGACTACCGCGCGGGTGAGGGTCCCCAGTGTTGATTGTTTACAGGGCGCTACTGCCGCCTCGAAAAACTTGATGCAGAACGCCACGGCGACGACCTGTACGAGGTCTACGGCCCTGAAGCGCCCAAAACCAAGTTTCACCCTATTTGTCCCTGAACCCTGTTGCTGACCGAGCAGAGTTAGAGACCCTCCTCAAGCGCATGGAGGAATCCACCGACCCGTACTATCTGACTGTGATAGATCAGGATGGGCGTGCGATTGGCACTTTAGCGCTCATGCGCATTAACCCCGCCCACCGTGTTATCGAGGTGGGCAGCGTGACCTATGGCGAACGTCTAAAACGCACGCGCGCCGCCACGGAAGTGCAGTACCTGCTGGCGCAGTACGTGTTTGAGACGCTGCACTATCGCCGCTACGAGTGGAAATGCGATGCACTGAATGAGCCTTCACGCCGCGCAGCCGAGCGCCTAGGCTTCACCTATGAGGGAACGTTCCGCCAAGCCGTCGTATATAAAGGCCGCAACCGCGATACGGCGTGGTATTCAATGCTGGATACCGAATGGGAGCAGCGTAAACACCGGTTGCTGCAATGGCTGGATCCGAAGAATTTCGATGCGCACGGTCAGCAGCGCACCTCCCTGCGGGAGATCGCTGTGTAGCCGTTAGCCGAACGGGTGCCCTGGGGTAATGTCAGAGCCAAACGGCATAGATACTATGGGTATTTTCTAACGTCGAACGGAAGGAAATACCATGAAAACCCTTGTAATTGTTACTCACCCGAATATCCACGAGTCTACGGTCAACAAAACCTGGGTGCAGATGCTGCGCCAGCATCCGGACCGGTTTACCGTGCATGAGCTGTACAGCGAGTACCCCGACGGTGTGATTGATGTAGAGCGCGAGCAGGCTCTCGTGGAAGAGCACCAGAACATTGTGCTTCAGTTTCCGGTGTACTGGTTTAACTGCCCTCCGCTTCTGAAACAGTGGTGCGACGAGGTGCTGACGTACGGGTGGGCCTACGGATCAAAGGGTAAGGCATTCGAGAATAAGAAACTCGGTATTGCCGTCTCGCTGGGCGCTCCCGCCTCAGAGTACAGTGCGGAAGGCTCCGTTGGGTACACTGTTGCTGAAACCCTGCGCCCCTTCGAGCTGACGGCCAACTATATCAGCGCCAATTATCAGCCTCTCTTCACGTTCCACACCATCGACACCTATGAGAGCTACGATGAAGCCGCCGCCCAGCTGGTGGCAGACAGCGCGGATGACTACCTGGCGCACCTGAACACCTACTACGCCTAGCAACAGCCTGTGCGGCCTGCGCGTGCCGGGAAAACCCGCAAAAGCTTATGGGGCAGGGGGTTAGGAGAGCGAGTTGAAGTTCCCCAAGAATACCGCCAGCCCCATGAGCAGGCTGTACGCCAGCGCCACAATACCGGCCTGTTTCAGCACGGGGATGAGGTCTTTGCCGGTGCGCCCAGAAAGCACCGTCACGCATGAGTAAACGGTCGGCCCTACCAGCACAAAAATCAGCGCAAACCATGGGTTCTGCGGCACCAGCACGGTACACAGCAGAATCGCCAGGATCATCTCAACCGCGTAGGTGATGCGTGCGACCCTATCACCCAGCCGCACCGCCAGGGTGAGCTTACCCGATTCACTATCGGTGGGGATGTCGCGCACATTATTCGCCATGAGCAGCGCACACGAGATCAGGCCCACCGCCACGGCACCCACCCACCCGGTGAGCGTCAGCTGATTAGTTTGCGTGAATAACGTACCTAAAGTGGCAACCAGCCCAAAATAGATGAACACGAACACATCGCCCAAACCCATATACCCGTAGGGCCGTTTCCCGCCGGTGTACCCCCACGCCGCAAAAAGCGCGGATGCGCCAACCGCCAGGAACCACCACTGGTTCGCCAACGCCACCAGCAACACACCGGAACACACGGCGAGACCGAAACACAAAAACGCGGCGAACTTAACTGCTTTCGGGCTTGCCGCACCGGAACCGACAAGGCGCATCGGGCCGACCCTGCCCTCATCGGTGCCTTTGACACCGTCAGAGTAGTCATTCGCATAGTTCACGCCCACCTGCAGGAAGAACGCCACCAGAAGAGCAAGCACAGCCCGTACGGGGCGGAACGAATGCAGCTCAGCCGCCGCCACAGACCCCGCCACGATCGGCGCCAAAGCAAGCGGTAGGGTGCGCAGACGCGCCCCCTCAATCCATTCTGCCGGTGATGCCACGGCTATGCCCTCCTTCACACACGGTTGGTTTGCTGCTCGGCGTGCGCCTTACACAGCATACTGTATATTGCCAGCCGGTCAGGTTTGCCCGTGCTTGTGGCCGGAAAATCAGGCACAATACGCACCACCTTCGGCACGCCCGCCGCACCCAGCCGTGCGCCGCACAGCTGCTGCAGCTGCCTTGCTGTTTCGGCAGCGTCCGCACCATAATGCTCGGGCAGGGTTCCGCAGGGTGACGGCGGCAATGACGGCGGCCCCCCACCGCGCGTCGGGAACACCGGCCACCGCAGCCTCACGCACCGCCGGGTGGCTTTCAAGGACGGCGGCGACTGCGTGAGAAGAGACTTTCACCCCACCGGTAATAATCACATCATCGGAGCGCCCCAGAACACTCAGCGTCGGGGCGCCACCGTCCTCGGGTGTGTTTGGGGCGGGGGGCACGAGCGAGCCGTAATCGTCGGTGCGGTACCACCGGCACCCGTGGGCATCCACGAAGAAATGCGATGCGGTGCGCGCGCTATCGCCCTAGCTACCCGCTGGCAAGGTGCTCACCACCGAGCCAGATACGCCCGGCCGCTTCAGCCCCGGCCACAACCGGGCTGTCTGCTAAACCCGCATCCTCGGGAACCACACGCAGCCGCACCCGGGCAGGGCTACCCCGAATAGACGCACCCGCCGGCGGTTTCTGCGCTGCCATAGGTGGTGACCACGTTCAGCCCAAGCTCGCGCGCGGCTGCCAACAGGGATGCGCTCGCCGGGGCACCGCCAAGCAGGATGCCAGTGAACTGGCCGAGCGCATCGTAAATCTCTGACCCCAGTGCGGGGTTGGCTTCGGCGGCTTCTAGGAGCTTATGCACCTGCGTGGGCACGAGGGAGACGAACCGGCGGGCACAGCTGAGCCGCTCGGCGGCGTTCAGAAAGACCTCGGGTGTGAAACTAACCCCGTCGGTAACCGATGCAGCAACTACCGGCGTCGTTCCGGCGAGCACCGACCGGGCGAGAACCTGAGCCCCCGCCACATAGTGAGCGGGCAGGGCGAGAAGCCATTGCGCCGGGTCCTCAGAAACTACCCGCCGCTGCTTTGCCGAATCGGCCGAAGGGCAGTCCGCAAAAAACCTCTCGGTCGCCCGAGCGGATGCCCGCAGCGCCCGCACGCTTAACGCCGTCTGTTTGGGTGCACCCGTGGACCCGGAGGTGCCCACCACGAGCGCAATAGACTCCGGGCTTTCTGTCTGCCCGCGCGGGTCTTGACCATTCCGAGCACTGTTCGGCAAGTCCCCGGTGAGAGAACGCTCGAAGGCACGCAGAATCTCCTGTGGATTGGCGGGCTCATCGGCGCTGAGGATGACCGCGTGCGGATGCAGCGCATCCTGGGTCGGGGCAGGAAGCGGCGTGAGTGAACCGGGGAATGCACCCGTCATAGCGCCTGCTTCGCCGCTATACGCCCGGGACTTACGGGGATCGCAAGGGCATTCCGACACAACAGAACGGTTATTCTGCAACGCGTAAAACCCTAGAAGTAGTAGGGGTAGTTCGACCAGTCAGGGTCACGCTTTTGCAGGAACGCATCGCGCCCCTCAACAGCCTCGTCGGTCATATACGCCATGCGGGTTGCTTCGCCCGCGAAAACCTGCTGCCCGAGCATACCGTCATCGGGCAGATTGAAGGCGTACTTGAGCATACGGATAGCCTGCGGAGACTGCCGGGCAATATGAGCCGCATATTCCAGACCCTTATTTTCCAGCTCTGCGTGGGGCACCACATCGTTAACGGCACCCATCTCGTACATGCGCTGTGCATCGTACTCTTTGGCGAGGAAGAAGATTTCGCGCGCAAACTTCTGCCCAACCTGCCGTGCCAAAAGCGCCGAACCGTAGCCCGCGTCGAAAGAACCAACAGTCGCATCGGTCTGCTTAAACTTGCCGTACTCTTCGGAGGCTATGGTCAAATCCGCAACCACGTGCAGGGAATGCCCGCCACCCGCAGCCCACCCAGAGACCAGGGCGATCACAACCTTGGGCATGGTACGAATCAGGCGCTGCACCTCCAGAATATGCAGCCGCCCAGCACGTGCAGGGTCAATAGATTCGGCGGTGTCGCCGCTGGCGTAGTGGTAGCCGTCGCGCCCGCGGATGCGCTGGTCGCCGCCCGAGCAGAACGCCCACCCGCCATCTTTGGGGGAGGGGCCGTTCCCTGTCAGTAGCACAGTGCCTACATCAGAGGTCATGCGGGCATGATCGAGCGCTCGGTAGAGTTCGTCCACAGTATGCGGGCGGAAGGCGTTACGCACCTCGGGCCGGTTAAAAGCAATGCGCACGGTCGGCAAGTCGCGCAAGATTTCGCCCGTCTCGTCGCGCTGCACCTGGCGGTGGTAGGTGATGTCGGTAAAATCCTCAAACCCGTCAACGATGCGCCAGTGCTGCGGGTTGAAAATATCGGAAACCTGGGGAGGGAACGTAACAGTCATGCCCCCTATTTTACGCGGGGTTCACCCGCCCGTGTCCCAAGGGCGAAACGGTGCTGCACCCTCAAGGGAACAGCCCGTCAAATGCTACAATCAGGGCATGAGTGGCGTAGCCGGTATTCAACGTATGTACGCTCTTCCACATGAGGAGCGCGTACTTAACATTTTGCGTGCTTACGGTGCTACCCGCGCTCGCCTTTTTGGGAGTGCGGCACGTAACGAGCTCACCCCCACTAGTGATATTGACATACTTGTAGAGTTCGGAAATGATTCCGGTTACCAAGCTTTCTGCAAGAGTGTGGATGCTGCGGTTGAGCTGGAACAAGAACTGCACCGTCCAGTGGATCTTGCGTTATCAATTGATCCACGCATGTGGCAGTATATAGAGCCGGACCTTATTGAGCTTCCCCTATGAAAACCCCGTTACCTTATCTTGAAAATGCGCTGGATTCTGGGCATCGTCTGCTCGGGTTTTTACCGCCCAGCTATGACGAATTCATGGATTCAGATCTAATTCAGAGCGCGGTTTTGCATGAGACTGCATGAGCTTGGTGAAAACCTGGCAACTATTCGTCGGAAATTTCCCCGAATTCTGCGAAATGCATCATGCGCCTGAATGGCAATATCTGATTGCAATGCGACACATCATTTCTCACGGATACCGGCAACTTGATATGGGCATCATATGGGAAGTTAGTTCCACCAGACTGGTAGAGGTCCTTAAGGGTATCCAAACAACTCGTGACACCCTAGCTTCTAGCAAATAGTCCACTGCTTGGTAGCGGGTGATGCACCCTGAATATCCGTTATTTTCCGCACATGCCCGTCTACCGCTTCCGTGGGCACCGTGGTGCATCCTGTGCGTGCCAGGTGCCGCCGCTGGGCACCTGACGCCTGTTCCGGGTATGCAGTATTTTCCCTAGTCGGTGCATAGTTTTCCCGTAGCTGGCGTGTTCTTGCGGTGGTGCCTCACGTTGCGTCCTGTGGGGTGTGGCCCTTAGAAACTTCAAGCAGAAAACCTTATTGTTGTGTGCGCAACATCTGAAAAAATGTAGGTCACCTGCAACCTGAACCTGAGACTTTTATGCATAATCAATGTATAACCGACAAAATTAAGTGCGGACCGGCGAGCACTCCCGTAAGCTGAGGGGACAACACCAGCCGCACATACCTGATGAGGTACACCATGCCCACAACCGACTCACCAGCCCCCGACCCTCGTTTCGACCGCCAAGCCCGTTACATCTCCGCACTGGAACAGCTCGCTGACCCTGCCCCCGTCACGCGCCTTGGCGGGAGCCCAGTCCCTCATATGGCTCATTGACGAATGGTTGGCCGACGAGACCCCTGCCCGGCCCCACCCGCCACGCCGAGGCCACCGCGCTCATTGACAGCCTGTGCGCCACATTCGCTCCCCATGCCCTATGGCCCCCGAATACAAGATACTCAGCCGTGACGAGCCAGACCCGGCGCTGAGTGAGGAAGACAAACGGAACTTCCCGCACGACAAGGCCGAATTCGATGCTGAAGTCACCGTGCGCCTCACCCTGCTGCTGGCGGTGCACACGCGCGTGATCGGTACCCGTGAGAGCCCCGGGCCCTGGTCCGGTTTCGCCTATGATTTTCTCCGGCAGTGTGTTCTTCTACCCGGTGAACCTTTCCGGCTCCTACTGGAGCGTGCCGCTCAATATGGCTGAGGCAACATTCTGTGCGGATGCTGACTTCTCCAGCTCAACCTACCTCGCGGACGCCATCTTTAACGACACCGTCTTTAATGGCGACGTCGACTTCTCCCACAGCATCTACGGTGCCGATGTCCATTTCAATAAAGTCCACTTTAACGGGGTGTTAAACGCATCTTCGACCATCTACGAGCAGGGCGTGAGCATACAGGGTGTATGCCTCCAGGAAGCCGATCTGAGCGGGTGCCTCTACCACGGCAACACCTGGATCGACATCACCCACCACGGCCACGCCAACCTGAGCCGGTGCCTCTACTACGGGGAGCATATTGACTTATCCTCCAGCTACCTTCAGGGGGTTACCGCCAATAACTGTATCTACCACGGAAAAACCAGGTTGGGCTACGGCGATGGGGAACGCCTCGCAGACTACAGCCGCAGTGTCTTCTTCGCAGACCTTGAACACGACGAAACCACGTTTGCCGGGCCCATTGACTACAGCCACAACGTCTACTACGGGCACACCGAAATCATTATCAACACCTACCAGGGCGATGTGACCATGCGTGAAAGCATCTACCTTGGGCAGGGGGCCGGGCTGACCTACAACACCTACGAGGCGAAGGCAGACTTCGGCGACTGCCTCTACCTGCAGTGTGTGCCCCCGCCAGAAGGTGAAGACTACGGTGTAGGCAACGCCTACGGGGTGTTCTCCGGAAGCTGCTATGAAGGGCCCGTCACCTATGGCCCCGCCCTCTTCTGCCAGAGCGTCAGCCTTGACGAGGTGCAGTACGGCACCCCCGATAATTCGTTCGCCGGGTGCATCTTCAACCCGGCCGTGCGCAACACTTTCACTGTGGACTACGACAGCGACTATGAGGCAGAAATACGCGCCGAGTACCCGGTCGGTTCCCGGCTGCTCAACGGCTCGCAGGTGGCCCACATGAATGAACGCTCCCAGCATGTGAGGGAACTGGCGGAGACCCTGCTGCAGGCACCGGCAGACTCTGAAGAGCGGTGGGCCATCCACCAGCAGATACTCACCGTGTGCAACGAACTGAAACAGTGGGCGTACGCTCTCTAAAACCACACCCGCTGCCCACCGCATCACCACATACCACCGATAAAACCAGGGGAGTACACCACCGTGAACCCGAACCAGCCCAACCACACCCAGCGGCATGCCCAAGAATCCGCTGCCGCCGAACAGCTGTACAGCCCAGCCGCCCCCGTGCGCACAGCAGCCGTGAAAACCCTCGTGACGCTCGCCGACGACTGGCTTGCTGATGAGCATGTTCCCGCTGAGCAGGCTGGAACACGCGTGCAGGGCATTATTAACACGCTGTGCGAGTATATTCGCTCACCCTATGCGGGTACCGACAGGTACCTGCAGCTCACCCAGGAAGAACCGGATGAGGCCCTGAGTACCCGAGAGAAACGCCAGTTCTACGCGGATCAGGCGCACCTGATCCAGGAGGGGCAGGTGCGGCAGAGCATCCTTGCGGCCATTATAGAGCGGGTGCGTTGGGTGGGTACGTTCCGCAGCGGTACACATATTCCATGAGTTTTTGGTACTGCCGACGAGGAAACCGTCATCGGCGGGCCGTGGTCCGGGTTTGACTATGATTTCTCGGGCGCGGATTTCTTTTACCCCTGTTCACCTTGCGGGGGCTTTCTGGGGCGGGAGGGTGACCGCCCGGAACGCCACCTGGCGGGATGATGTGTTCATGGAGACCAGCGTTTTTTAACGGTGATGCGTCGTTTTCGGGCGGCACCTACCTGGGGAAAACGATTTACGTGTTTGGGTGCATCTACCGCGGTAACCTGGACCGCAGCCACTGCACCTATGGGGCTGTGGAGGGCAACTATCACGGGTATGCCCATGATTTTACTGCTGCCGGTTCTGTGTACCGGGGTGCGGCTGATCTCAGTAACAGCACCTACGACCGGGGCGTGTGCAGCCGCGGCAATACCTACTACGGTCCCGCCGATTTATCGGGGTGCACGTACCGCGGCAAGGTTAACTACAGCAAAAACCGGTACGGGGCGAACCTGACAATGCGCGGGTGCACATACGGTGCCTCGGTGCAGATTGGGGAATCCGCACATAGGGGATGCTGACTACAGCTGCAGCGTGTATGAAGCAGATGCCCTCGTTCTACGGGAGCCGTTATCTGGGAAATGCCACCTTTGCGGAATCCCAGTACCGTGGCGGCGTTTACCACGTTTCTGAGCAGTTCATCGGCTCCGCCAATTTTGACGGCGTCCAGTTTGGCCACACCGCAAACCCGCAGGCGTCCAGCAGCTTCCGAGGGTCGGTGTTCGCCGGCGGGTGTCCTTCATGGTGCGCACAGCGCGGGAAAAACCCCTGGCTTTTGATGAGTGTGTTTTCAATGATTCTCTGCGTGAACGATTTTGGCCCTCTCCCTTACTGGCGAGCACGCGGTGCCTATGAGCGGTGCGCTTCCGACCGCATCCCGTTCGCTGAGCTTCAAAGAGTCGGTGGCCCTGAGCCGGTGCCTGCGTGCCCGGGCAGCCTTCGGATCCTACCTGCGCACCATACCGTTTGGTTCGCCCGCTTACCAGGCTGCTCAGCATCAGGTTCTGTTCCACATGGTGCCATTTTTATGTTTGATAACGACCTGCTTAACTTTCCCGCCCTTGTGCAGGCCCTCAACAACGCAATGAAGGGGTAGACAATGCGCACAGAACGCACAGCACGTTTTGAAGAGGCAGTCAGGCAGCTCGGTGGCGGTACGGTTGAGGCTCGGATGGGTGCGGCACGCACCCTGTCATACTCGCCGATGAGTGGCTGGCTGATACAGTCGTGACGGAACACGAACGCCACCACCAGGTGCAGACCATTATTGACGCCCTGTGTGAGAGCATCCGCTCCCCGTTCTCCCTCGCCTACCGGGCTGAACTGTGGGCCGATGAGCCGACCGGCGACCTGCAGGAGCAGTCCCGGTTCTACGCTGAGCGGGCTGAACTGGTGGCTGAGGCGAAGGTGCGGCGCAGTATCCTGACGGAGATCCACGAACGGGTGCGCTGGATGACCACCAAAACTGTTAGTCAAAAACCCCTTATGCGCCGCTTTAAAACCGGGGATTTTCAGCCCCGGAACATGGTCTGGGTTTGCCTACGATTTTCGGTGGCACCCTGTTCTTCTACCCGGTGGATTTCAGGGGCTCCTGCTGGGGTCAGGGGCTGAACCTGAGCGGGTGCACGCACCGGGAAGATGCGAACCTCACCGGCTCCTACTATGGCGGGCCCGCAGATTTTAGCGGATCAACTTACGCGGATGATGCCGACTTTTTCGGGTCGGTGTATGCCGGTGCAACGGACTTCTCGGGGTGCGCCTACGGCGGGTACACCCGGTTCGGCGGGAGCCTGTACCGTGAGTTCGTGAATTTCAGCGGTTCAACGTTCGGCCCCTACGCGGGGTTCATTAGTTCCGTCTACCGCTCCGACGCGGACTTTTCGGGCTGCACCTATACGGGGTATATGTCGGCCTCACATTGCGCCTACCACGGCCGGGCAATATTTACCGGCAGCACCTACAACTCGGATACGCGCCTGAACCACAGCCACTATTCGCGTGCCGCCCGGCTTGACTCCTGCACCTATAAGGGAGACGCGTTCCTGCACGATAACACCTACTGCGGCACGTTCAACGCGAGCGGATGCACTTACACCAACCCCGCCTCTTTTGACCGCTGCACCTACCTGCAGGATGCTTCTTTCGTCGGCAGCACCTTCGGGCACTATTTCACCGGCAGTGATTCGGCATACTACGGCCGTGTTGCTTTCAACAGGTGCCGCAGCACCGGCTATGTGACGTTCGCGGGCAGTATCTTCCATGAGGAGGTCAATTTCACGGGGAACGTGTACGGCATGAACCTCTGTTCGGGAGACGGTGTTCCTTGAGGGGTGGACTGCAGCAACTCGGTGTGCCACGAACGCGCCGCGAATTTCCGGGAGGCGGCGTTCATGGGCGGGGTGTCATTCGCTGGTGTCCGGTTTGTTGCGAACGAACCGGCCTTCGATAGGTGCCTGTTTAACTCGATGGCAGGGTACTTGTTTAATCGTGGCGATGGGCAGTGAGCACTGCATCCCCATGGCGGCGGGTGCCCGTCGTTCCCCTTATAGGCTCACGTACCCTCACCGAGCAGGGGCTTATTCGCCTGAGCAGCTACCGGCAGAGCATTAACCGGGCGGCAAAGGCCCTGGAGGTTATGACGCGCCGCACCGGGCAGGACTCCCCGGAGGTTCTGGAAGCCCGCACGGAGCTGCGCGCAGCCAGTGAGGCGTTGGCCTCATGGGTGCGTTCGTTAACGGCCCCTGACACGGCACGATAGTAGCGGATGCGCGCATTGGCCCCCAGTAGCGTATGCTAGGGTAACAGTACCAACCACAACATATTGCGAGGATGCCGCATGACCCCGTCCGCCTCAACGAGTAATCTCACGATGCTGAATCGCCGCGCCCGCTATATTGTGGCGCTGAGCAGCTGGGCAGTGGCGACCCGACTGTGCGCATGAGCGGCGTGTACGCATTGGTGTGGCTGGTGGATGAGTGGATGAACACTGACGACGCCCCTGCGGCCCAGTGCAGGCAGGAGGCGCAGGCGGCCATCAGCAGCCTGTGCGCGTATGTGCGGTCCCCGTTTTCGTTGGCGTCGGAGTATGCGCGTTTTTCGTCTTTAGAACCTGCCCCGTTCATTAACGAACAAGAGAAACAACTGTTCACGGTTGATAAGGCGCTGTTTGAGGCGGAGGCGCAGGTGCGGGCGGGTATTGTTGAGGCCATCCATTCCCGCACGATTGTGGTGGACGGCAAGCCCGGCGCCTGGTCCGGGTTCCAATTCGACTTTACGGGCAGCGTATTTTTCTACCCGGTCACGTTCACCGGATCCTGCTGGGGGCGGCCGCTGTCGCTGCGCGGGTGCACCTACCACGCCTCCGCAGATTTCAGCCGCTCCGTCTACTACGGGGATGTGGATTTCAGTGACTCCGTGTTCGGCGGGCCCACCAGTTTCGGGTACTCCGTGTACCGGCAGGCCGCTAAGGTGCACGGGTGCACCTTCAACGGCCCCCGTATTTTTGGGGTGTCCCACTATCATCAAGGGTTGGATGCGCGACCAACCTGTACAATAGCGACGCTGATTTCTCGGGGTCCGTCTACCGGGATGACGCCTACCTGCACGGCTGCAACTACTATGGGGACGCGAACCTGAGCCGCTGCACCTATTTCGGGGAGGCAGTGCTGGCCGGGTCCACCTACATGAGAGACGCAGCATTTCAAAGTTCTGTGTACTACGGGTACGCCTCGTAAGCAGCCGCTGCCGGGAGCACGCCGACTTTAGCCACTGCGTCTATTTCAGCGACATGGACATGTACGACTCGCAGTACCGCGGGTACACCGACTTCACCCACTGCGTCTACTACGGAACGCCAATTTCGGGGCGTCCTCCTATGAGGGCACGGTCAGCTTCAGCGCTCCACCTACCTGGGGGATGTGGCAATGGGCCAGTGCCGGTACGAGGCTGGCGTTGACTTCAGCGGCTCCCCTCTACCTGGGCGGCCCCAGCCGTGAACCCGCCGGGATGGCCGGGTCCTCGTATGGCGGCGCCGCCAATTTTGGGCAGTCCATCTACTGCGGTACCGCCGATATTGGCGAGTCAAAGTTCATGGCGGGCGCCCCCTCCTTCGACGGGTGTATTTTTTTGACCCCACCGTCAATAACTATTTCGGTAACGGCCCCGGCGGCCGGTACGATATTCGGCTGGTGGGCGGCTTCCCCGCGGGCGCGCGGGCACTCAGCCTGTCGCAGGCTGCGCAGATGGGCGTGCACTTGCGCGCCATCGAGGCGCTTGTGGCATCCCTGTACGATGTGCCGCCCGGCACGGATGCGCACCGTGGTGTGCACCAGCAGGGTGCTTGAGGCGTGCACCGTTTTTGCGCGGAGGGTGCGGTCACTATGAGCGGTTATTTTTCAGCGGATGTTGCCCTCACCGGCCGTCACGCCAGGTTCTCGGCGGCGGTTGGTGAGCTGAGCTATGAGAGCGGCCTGAGCGTTGAGGCACGCCTGGGTGCTGCGGGTGAGCTGGTGCGGCTGGCCGACGAGTGGCTGGCTGACGTCTCCGTGTCTGAGGGTGCCTGCCACCGTGAGGCGCAGGACATTGTCAGCGCCCTGTGCGCCTACGTGAGCACCCCGTTCCCGTTGGCATCCCGCGCGGAACTGTACGGTGAGGTGCCCCCGAACCTGGACCAGCAGGAAACGTTGCAATTCCACCGGGATAAGAAGGCACTCACCGAAGAGTCGCGGGTGAGGGTGCGTATCCTGGAGGAAATCCACACCCGTGTGCGCTGGAAACCGGCGGGCGGGGCCACCAAGAAGAAAGAATCGCAGCAGGTGGCGGCGGGGAAAATCACCCCCGGGCCCTGGTCGGGGTTCTACTTTGAGTTTTTTGACTCTGCCTCGTTTTCGTCTGCCGAGTTCTTCTTCCCGGTCGATTTTTCCGGCTCATACTGGGGGGAAGGACTGTACTGCCCCGGCGCGTTCTTTGCACAGTCCGTCACGTTCAGCAACTCGTTCTACGGTGGGAACGTCTCATTTATCGGCACCCACTGTCAGGGCATCGCGGACTTCAGTGGCTGCACCTACGCCGCCAACGCCGACTTCGGGGTCACCAGGTATCTGTCTCCCGTCACGTTCAGCGAGTGCATCTACCGGGGTGAGGCGAACTTTAACGAGAACCAGTACGGGGAACGCGCCGATTTCTCCGGCTCAACCTTCGGCAAGGAAGCGGTATTCGCCGACTCGGTGTACAGCACCAAAACCGTTTTCAGCTACTCCGTATTTTCTGCCGCAACAGACTTCAGTAATATTGTGCTGGCGGGGTCATCACCGTCGTTTAAAAATGCGTTTTTGCGGTGGGTAAAAGCCCGCACGCCGCGAGTTTAAAGCGCGCCTAGGCGGGGTCGCCAGGCGTTGGCGACAGAAGGAGCATATGGTGGATGCGGTGAACCTGCACGCTGGCGGCTGTGCTGATAGGGCTGCTGAGGCGCTTGCCCGTGTGGGGGACACCGCCGTGCCTGCTGTATCTAGAATGCGTGCGGTGGATGAGTTGGCGGCACTGGCCGATAAGTGGCTGGCTGATACGTCTGTGGTGGAGCAGGCGCGTAACCGCCGTGCCCAGGATATTATTACTGCGCTGTGTGACTACCTGCGCACCCCATACCCGTCTGAGCCGCAGGGGCAGGGGAGAGAACCGCAGCACCGCAGCAACGGGAGTGAAACCACAGAAAAAGAACCATCGTTCTATACGGGTGAGGCTGAAACACCCCCGAACAGCACCACCGAGACGCCCCTGCGGCAGCATATTCTGGGCACCATCCACCAGCGGGTGCGGTGGGAACCGGCCTTTGGTGGTGCGCGCAAGAACGCTGCGCGTCACCTTGAGCGGGGCGCGGTGACGCCTGGCCCGTGGTCACACCTGGCCTTCAACTTTTCGAATACAGTGTTTTACGATGCCGTTGATCTGGGTGAGGCGTACTGGGCTGGGCCGGTTACTTTCGATGGTGCAACGTTCACGCATGACGCATATTTTTGCAACTCGCTGTACGGTGAGGATGCGGTATTTAGCCGCTGCGAATACCGCGGATATGTCCTGTTCTCAAACTCTACCTACTGTGGTGCGGCGTCTTTTTGCAGAATCGACCCTACCGCAATATTGTATATTTTTCCGGTTCCGTGTATGAGGGGTGCGCGGTTTTTACCGGCTCCAGCTACCGTGCAGCAGCCGACTACGGGTGCAGCACCTACAACGCGGGGGCAGACTTCAGCGGCTGCACACACCACGGCACGGCCACCTACCATATGAGCGCCTACGGCGGGGAAACCAACTTTACGGGCAGCCTCTACCAGTCGCATGTGCACGCGGCAAACAGCACCTACAACGCTCAGGTGCTTGCCGCCGGGTGCCTCTACAGGGGCCGCGCGGACTTCTCGGGAAGCAGCTTCACGGAAGGTGCCAACTTCTCCACGGCGGTATACGATGACGGTATCACCCTCACCGGCTCGACGTTTGCAGGCCCTGCCGTGTTCGCCAGCTGCCGTTTTATGGGGGACGCCGACTTCACCGACTGCACCTGCACCACCAGCGCCGATTTTAGCGGCACCGTCTACTGGAACAACGCGCATTTTGACCGCACCGTTTTTGCGACCGCCCCAGTTTTTCACCCGCGCACGCTTCACGCCCGATGCGGCCATGACAAGCGTGAGGCGCTATCCGCCGGGGCGCCCCTCACCGTGGGGGATAGGAACTGCCGCCCGGTGCCAGGCGTCTCAACCGACTGGCGGGATGTGGAACGCGGCCGCACCTAAATGCGCAAGCGCGTTGAGCATCTCCGTAAGGTGAATAGGCGAAAGGAAAACGCCCGCACTTTCCGGTGCGGGCGCCTCCTAAACAGACAGTTACTTTTTCTCCCCGAGTGCTATGGGTACGAGAGAGATTTTTGCGTTGGTCGAGTCCGCCTGTATGACGGGGTAGAGAGAATTGGACGCTACCCATAGCTGCACGGTGGCTTTGCCGTTGGAACCGAGCACGCTTTCTTCGACCGAGATATTCGAGATCTCAGCGTCTTTCGCAATGGGGGTTGAGTCGTCGGAGATTTCGCTGTTTCCCCTGCCGTCCGCAGAAGACGACCCCTGAGACCCACCATTATTTTTGTCGTCTTGCGGCTTTTTCTGTGTGGAGGAGGGCTGCGAACCTACAGAGAGGGTACTGTTTGAAGCCCATATATCTACATGGTCACCCGCTTTGAGGTTAGTAGCTAGGCCCCGATCTACCTTAACGGTCACAAGCCGACGGTTTTCCCGCACATTATTGCTGGCAGAATTTTTGCTGACCACCTCGCCCGCAGGGATAAGCCGAACAGCCGTTAAATCACCTTTTTGCACTTCTTCAGCAGTGAGATAGTTCTGGGAGGCAGACCCCAGGTTAGCCTCAACGGGGGTGAGCTTATCGGTCGAGATTTTCTCCCCAATCGGGATGTCATTCTTCGCTATATAGTATTGGGTGTTGCGGTTATTCAGCTGGATAACCGCAATAGTGCCAACAAGAGAAACCAGAACCAGCAGGATACCAACAATAAATTTGGGATCTTTTAAAACCTGGGCGTCGAAGGCGGGCTGAGGTCTCAGGGTTGTTCAGCGAACGCTGGTTTCAAGGTACCGTCTGGGAGGTTGCTGCTCATGTGTGGTTGTGTCTTTCGGTCAGTGCCCGTTAGGGGCGAAGCCGGGCGGGCCTAAGGTGATTTGCTGTATTTATCTGAGCACAAATAGGGGCTATAAAGCAAATAGTAGACTATTCACCATAGAACGCCTCCCTGGCATATCTGCTGGTGAGGGAACAGAAGATTCCCCTCCCCGAATACCCCTGAAAATATTGAAACCGTTACTCCCTTGCCTTAGCAGGCTGCTATACGGGAGGAAAGACAAACACACTAACAGCAGCTACCACAATAAATATACTTTTTGGGCGTGTTACATCCACTGAGCCTTGATTTGTTGAGTCTCAGCCCGTAGTCTAAGGGTACGTATTCACATTGAACCAATAAGATTGAGGCGCTTCCGGGCCTGACCATGTGGGTGTATTTTCTGCCGCCTGTTGTGCACGGGGCCTTCTGATGCTAATGAAGGAGAGAACTCTCGTGATGGTAGAACCAAACACTGACCGTATTGTTCCGCGTCGTCGTGCGTTGTTGCTGGCTGGTGTGGGGTTGGGGTCGTTGGGTCTTGCGGCCTGTGGTGGTGCTGGTAATGCTGAGGGGCAGTCGGGTTCTTCATCGTCGGCTTTCTTCTGATAGCGGTGTTTCGGGTAGTGAGGCCAGCGCTGGTGCTAGTGGCTCATCCTCATCGTCGGTGTCGGAGAGTCCTTCTGCGGCGCCGTCGTCTGGTGGGGAGACTATTGTGAAGGGGTATTCGGGTGGGTCGAAGGCCCCAGAGGGTGAGTACCGTCCTGCGGATGAGCATGGTCCTGCGCAGAATGTTCCGAAGCCTAAAGAGCCGGCGGGGATGAATGTGGAGACGGTGGAGGGTGTGGTGAAGTTCATAATTATTGGAATGATATTCGTAACTACTCTTTCCAGACTGGTGATGCGTACGCTTGTGCCGGTATAACCTCGGCTGAATATAAAATCGAGGGAAAAACCCTTAACGCTATTGCTAACTTATACGCTAGGAATAATGGCTGGGTTGTTGGTGGGTTGCGTGAAATGGTTATTAAACCTGAGACATTTCATGCTGATACAGAGGAGGGACTTTATAAAATTTTTAACTCATATTGATACTCAAAAATTAGTTATTTACGATCTGGCTAATAAATCTATAACCCCCGTATGATTATTCTGTTGAGAGTTTGAAAATGGCTGAAATAAGTTTAGTATTTGATATAACCAATAAAATGGATGGTGACTGGGAAGAGGCTAGTTGATGTCAAAATACGCTAAAAAGCGTTAATATCCTCTGCTGTTTCAGCTTTATCAGTACACAATGTATGGTTGCGATGGCTGATACTTCTAGCTCAGGTTCGGTTAGGGGGTGGGACTGCCCCAGGTCCAAATCATCATTGCTCAACCGGAACAGCCAGCACCCCAGCCAGCACCCCAGATAGTGGCAGAGCAGCCTCCTGCTGGGCAGGGTGTTTCGGTGGGCAGAACGCTCCAGACAATGGAAAGCTAAGTGACGAAGAAGCCTCTAGATTTTTGAAGCTAGGAGGTATGCGGTGTTGGGGATGTGGCTCGTGCTTTGCGGGCTGAGGATAAGGGCTCAGACTATGAGTGCACCGAGAAACCTGCTGCTTCAGATACTGGTAATGCGATTAGTCGTCAGCAACAAATCGCGGCTCGGGTACGAGATGGTTTGGATTCGTTAGATATTTCTAAACCTGTTCTGCATAATGATTTCGGGTTGCATGCTTATACCGATCTGAATATTAATTATTATGTTACTCAGGCAGGGGTGCAGACCAAAGAGACAACAATTCTTGATGAAAAAGTCACGATCCAGGTAATACCCGTTAGCTATCAGTACACTTATGGTAACGGGGCCGTGCGTACTACTTCTTCTGCTGGTGCCCCTGGAACTCGGTGGGATGAGAGCGAGAAGAACTATACCAAGACCTCTACCTCGTACCAGTTTGAAAAAGCGGGAAATTTCCACTCGTACGTGACTGTGGTGTATCAGGCCCGGTATCGGATAGGTGACAACGGCCCGTGGATGGTGGCTGGTACTACCGAGATGCGTAGTGAAGCCATGTTGCTTCGAGTGTGGGAAATTGATGTGCATAATGTCGCGAAAGATTGCCGTGAAGATCCGTATGCTTGGGCGTGTCCGATGAATAAGAATCATCCGGATTATAATAATCCGAATCCGAAGCTTGCTCATCCTGATCCGTTTACTGGGCAGCAATGGCATAAAGATAATGCGGGTGTGGGTGATACTGAGCGTGGTAAAAAACCCCGCAGCCGAGAACGCGGCTAAAAGCTAAAAATATACTGGTAGCACACACAGCTAAGAATATAAAGAACAGTGTAAAAAGGAGGTACCCTACTTTGTAGGGCACCTCCTTTTTATGTTTGTTAGCCTACTAGGCACTGTCTACCTATCAAGCTATTCTTACAACAAAACCAAGAACTATCTAACTGATCTAAGAGGCTGGCTGTAATGTGTTCAATCGGGCGCTTGAATACGCGCTCACCTCAATACCATCAGGCACCACAATACTCACTAGCGGTGGGTGAATCCGCCCGCTTAACCGAACACGTACCGTATCCCCATCAGCAACTTCAACCGAATTAATCCTAAGATCCGCAAACTCTCGGCTCGCCCCGCTGGCAGCTAAATACTCGGCAGCATACTCATACCCACGAGCACCAGAGACACCGTTTCCTACACCCACCATTCTCTGTTCCTGCTGTAACCGCCGCGCTACTGCTGAGGCTTGGGCGTCCGCGAAATCAGTGAGCCGCTGGGTCTGCACGTGCGCGCCTGTGATCGCTAGCGTCACTGACCCAATGAGCAGAAGCAGTGCGCACAGCCCGGCAATTAGGGGAACAACACTGCCTTCTTCTTTCCTTACCGTGTTCTGGGTGCCAGTATTGTCAGCAGCGGTAGTGTTTTTCCGTGCTCTGCCTAGATACTGCACTTGTTAACTCCCTCAACGTATTGAATATGAAACCACCGGAAATGCCCCACTGCCAGTGGCGAGGGAAATAGTGAATTCTGCAATTTAGACGCTAAAAATAATACTAACCTATTTTCCTGGTGCTTTTCATGTGATTGTTTGCTGGTGGGTGTTTTGGGGTGCTGCTGGTTATGCGGGTTCTGTGCCCAGAAAAGTATTTCCCGGCATATTGGTATGCCTGCTGGTTGAACAGCTCATAAGCTTAGGTGCGAGTCTCGGGGTGCTTTTTCTGACTGTCCTGTTGAGTGCAGAGCGTGTTCATGGTTGGGCCACGGCCGCTGGCTTTGCTGGTCTATCTCACGGTTTTGTGCGGTAACCGGCACAGGTGTGGTGCGGGGCCGGGTAGGGTATGCTAAGGGGGCACATTACCCGTCCCATCACCGTGCAGGAGCGAGAATGGCCTCACCGAGTGCACCAATGTCACCCATGAAAGACAACGCCGACTACGTTCTGGCTGTGGAGCAGCTGGCCCGCGGCGCCTTCGCTGAGCGGCGGGCTGCGGCGGATACGCTGGTGGGGCTTGTCGACGAATGGTTGTCTAATGCCACAATCAGTGCTGCGGAGCGGGATGCCGCCGCCCAGGTGGTGGCTGACGCATTATGCGCGTATATTCGCACCCCATTACCGTCTGAACAAGAGGCGGAAAACCCAAGCAACACGGGGGAGAACCCATCCGAAAAAGAACGGTCATTCTCTCACGGTGAAGGGCAGCTGAATGAGGGTGCTGAGGGTACTCTGCGCCAGCATATCCTTGAGGCTATTCATCAGCGGGTGCGGTGGCGCCTGAACCCGGGGGAGCAGGTGGGGGAGTACGAAACCCCGCTGCAGGCGCAGACAACCCCCGGCCCGTGGTCACACCTGGTGTTTGACTTCACGGGCGCTACTTTCTGCCACCCGGTGGACTTCACCGGTTCACACTGGGGCCGTACGGTGAGTTTCGCGGGGTGCACTTTTGCTGAGCCGCTGACTTCTCCTCATCCTTCTACGAGGGGGAAGCCATTTTTGAAGGCGCCACCTACCGTTCAGGGGGCCGGTTTCGTGCAGTGCGTGTACCACCAGGATGTGCGCCACACCGGCAGCGTCTACCGGGCTGGTGCAGAGTTCGGGGCCAGCACCTACCAGGGTGCGGCCGATTTCTCGCGGGCACTCTTCTACGGCCCCGCCAATTTTGGGGTGTCTGTTTTCTGCGGCGGGCCGCAGCACCCCGTAAATTTCAGCTGCTGCGTCTTCGCTGAGGCCGCCGACTTCTCCAAAAGCTGCTTCTGTGCATACGCTGATTTCTCAACGGCGCAGTGGCTGGACGGGGCGTTCTTCGAGTATTGCACCTTTACGACGGCACCGCCATGCGGGGCAGCTCGTTCACCGGGGAAGCAGTCTTCGCTGAGGCCGTATTCTTGGCGGAGGCTAACTTCTCAGACATCACTTGTGAGGCGGATGTCGACTTCGATTCGTGCGCCTTCTACGGCAACTACCGCAGCGATGAGAGCGAGTATGAAGGGCCGTTGGCTTTCACTAATGCCCTGTTCCTGGGGGATGTCGATTTCGCGGGGGCGCGGTTCACAGATGATGCGCCGTCGTTTGATGAGGCGGTGTTCGCCCCCGGAGTGCTCACCCGGCTACCGCACAAGAATCAGCCGAGTGATGGGCACCAGCACCCGGATACCGTCCCGGTCATGAAGCTGACGCAGGCCCCGGCGGGTGCGCGTCTGCTTCCCACTGACGAGGCAGAGCAGGCGCACACGCTGCTGAGCACCATCCCCCACCAGATCGCTGCAGCGCAGGGCAGGGAGGGCGAGAACATGAACTTCCTGACCGTCGGTGATGAACTGCGCGCGGTAACTGAAAGCTTGTGGGAATGGTTGCAGCAGGTCAGGGACGGGGAATAAACAGCACCGTCATCTGCAGGCAGCACGCCACTCATAGCAGGTGCCTCTTAATGAGTACGACGGGTGCGCAGCACCGGACGTGCACGGTACCTCCAATATCCTGTTCTTGTGCGGTTTGTGCGGTGACCGAGCCCGGTGTGGTGCGGGACTGGTTGGGGTATGCTGAGGGGGCAAATGTTCACCGTATTAACCGCATAGGATTAGAGAATGGCCTCACCAAGTTCACCAGCTTCACCCGTTAAAGACAACGCCGATTACGTTCTGGCTGTGGAGCAGCTGGCCCACGGTGCCTTTGCTGAGCGGCGGGCTGCGGTGGATACGCTGGTGGGCCTCGCCGATGGGTACCTGGCGGATACCTCTTTGGACAAAAACACCCGTAACACCAACGCTCAACACATTATTAACCGATTGTGTGAATATATTCGTTCCCCGTATGCTCTTGCCGGTGAGTACGATGTGCTCACCCGCACCCCTGTACGCGAACTGCCCGCCGAGCAAGAGCCCACCCGGTACCGTGCCGATAGGGACGCGCTGGCGCAGGAGGCCCAGGTGCGCGGGCATATTCTGGGCAGTATCCACGAGCGTGTGCAGTACCTGCGCAGAGCAGAAAGTGATACACCGCAAGAGGCCCTGGAAGCACTACGACCCGGCCGATGGTCGCACCTTACCTTTGACTTTACGGGCGCCGACTTTTTCTGCCCGGCGTACCTGAGCGAATCGTACTGGGGCGCGGGGGCCACCTTCACCGGGTGTACCTACCGTGATAAGGCGCGCGCCGATGGGTCCGTGTACTGTACCGACGCCGACTTTTCAGGCTCCACCTACCATAAAGAGGCAGACTTTTCGGAGTGTAAATTCTTAGGCACCGCGCGTTTTATACAGTCAACCTACAATGAACTGGCCTTCTTCAGCGGAGCTATCTTTGCAGGCGATGCCCACCTGAGCGGGTGCACCTACGTGGGAGTGTTCTTTCAGGGCTGTTTCTTCTTCGGGCAGGTGAACCTGAGCGAATGTGTTTATGACGGGCCAGCTCAGCTTGAGATGAATTATTATTCACAAGCCGTGGATTTCAGCGGGTGCACCTACAACGACTGCGCGGACTTCTACGAGTGCCTGCACGGCGGGCCGGTCACCTTCACGAAGAGCGTGTGCGGGGAAGGCGCCAATTGTGGCGGCTCTATCTACCTGGGTGGTGCGGATTTTAGCGGCACCCGGTTCAGCACCAAACCCTACTTTGAGGGGACTGTGTTCGCCGATGGCACCGTAAACAGGTTCCTGGATTCCGCCCCGAACACCCCGCCGGATGGGGCCCGCTGGGTGAGCGGCGAAGAATACACTCAGTGGCAGCAGCAGAGAGAGTTCATTGAGGAAGTCAGCAGCATCCGGCAGGTGCATAACGCCCGGTAGGGGTCGGGCGAAAACCCACACGCGCCAGCACGGCACGGGGTGAAACATGCCGCAACAATAACCTGGGAGACATACGCATGACGGGCACGCAGGGGGGGGCACCTCACCGAAATAACCGCGCACGGGTGGGGCTCAGCACATGATAGGCGCCGCACCCACTACCTCAAGGCCTTGGAGCTGCTGGGGAACGCATTGGCAATAACGCGCCTTGGCGGGGTGAGGGTGCTTGTTCAGCTGGCCGACGAATGGTTAGCCGATGCTAGCATACCCGCGCCGGTGGGCCGGGAACAGGCACAAATGATCGTGGATATGCTCTGCGCCTATGTGCGTCTGCCTTTCCCCCTGGCCCGAAACTGTCCCCAAGTCCCCGCCAGCACCCCCGAACGGTCGTCGGATACAGGTATGGCACGGCAACACCGCATTGATGAGGCCGAATACCTGGCGGAGGTGCAGGTGCGTTCGCGTATCCTGGCTGAGATTCGCGGGCGGGTGCGCCAGCCTCAGCCGCTGGAGGATGCGGCCGCCGGTGGGGAGGCAACCCCAGGGCCCTGGTCGGGGTTTGACTTCGACTTTTCGGGGACAGAGTTTTTTGACACGGTGGATTTTAGCGGGTGCTGCTGGGACGGGCGGCTTACATTCGCAGGTTCCACGTTCTACGGTGCGGCATCCTTCAGTAACTCGGTGTACCGCGGGCAGGCGGGCGTGTCATTTGAAGAGTGCACCTACCGTGCGGGCACCTGTCCCGAGGCGACCGCGCCTGTGGGGGCAGACTTTAGCGGCTCGTACTATGGTGGGTTCGTGAGTTTTGCCGGTTCAACCTATGAGGCAGACGCCTGCTTTAGCGGGAGCGTGTACTGCGCGGGGGCCGATGCCCAGGACTGCACCTACATGGCCGATTCCATGTTCAGCGGATGCACCCACTACGGGCCCGTCACCCGCACCGGAATCTACAATGGGCGTGTGAAGGCGGCTGGTAGCACGTTCTATTCTTCCGTATCATTCGGCGGTGAGGTCGCCGGATGCGCAGATTTTAGCGGCTGCGCCTATTACGGGCCCGCCTATTTTAGGGGCACATTCCGGGCCGAGGCGGATTTCGGCGGCTCCATCTACTGCGAGGGCGGCCACTGGGATTCTTGCGAGTTCCAAGGGCAGGCGCTTTTGGGGCGTTCGCTGTTTCTGGGGCCTGCGTCGTTCGCTGAGGCGCAGTTCGCGGCGGGTAGTCCGGTGTTTGAGCAGAGCGTCTTGAGTGTTTCCCCCGATGCTGCGGGTTGCGGGCCAACCGAGGAAATCCCGGGCGGGGCGCGTCTGCTCACCGAGGAAGAAGCCCGTGAGGTCACCCCGTGTGCCCGGGCCCTCATTGAGGCGGCAGCTGCCTTGCCTCAGCCCTGTGTCCCGCACGATCATGCTGCTTTTGAACCGGTGTGGAACGCTGAAGAGCAGGTGCGTGCCTGGTTCGACTACTTCTGCTGCACAGACCCGCCGCCGCGCACCGGCAGGAACACCTTGAATTAGCGCACTGTTGGTGCATCGCAAAGGAGTATATATGGAGCCAGATGAATTTGGGCGAATCATTGAGCTGGAGGACACTATTGAGGAGTCCGATATTTTCACGCGCTACAGCGAGTATATCGACCGAGTGATTGAGTTCACGGAGCGTAGCGTTATCCCGTTAAGCAAGCAGCCTGAGGTGCTGCGGGAGTATGTGGGGTACACCCGGGCGTACCGTTGCGGGAGCATTGATGCCGCTGAACTGGAGCGGCGCCGGTTAGAGCTGATGAAAAAGCCCTATGCACAGAAGCAGGAGGAAGCAATCGCAGCGCATATGGATTACCTGTTGTGGTTCGAATTTTTAGATGGTACGACCCCCGAATGGCAGCAGGACAGCCACACCTCCTACCTGCTGGATGGCTTGTACAAGATACAGCACAGTATGGCCCTGTGTGAGGAACTGTACGCACACGTTATGGGCACAGGGGCCAGTGAGTTCAAAAGCTTTAAAGCGATTCTCCCACTCAGCCCCTAGCGGGCGGGTGGGAGAAATCGCTACTCTCTGGTGTTAGCCGCGCAGTGCACCCTGTGGCTTATGCCTTGGCTGCCTGTTCTTCTTCCTTGGCAGGAAGACCAGCGGTGGTGAGCTTTGCGAGGTTTGCGGCCTCTTCAAACTCCTGCTCGATCTTGTCGTTCTTCTGGTAGGTGAGACAGAGACCGACGACGGTCACCAGGAAGGCTAGGAAGAACCCGGGGATCATCTCGTAAACCTCGATCGTTTCGGTGAGGTTGAAGACCTGGCGCCAGAAGAAGGTGACGACAGCACCCTACAACCATGCCCGAGACCGCACCCGGTAGGGTGAGCTTGCGCCAGTACAGGGAGAGGATCACGATCGGGCCGAAGGCCGAGCCAAAAGCCTGCCCATGCACGAACTCAACGAGCGAGAGAATCGAGTTGTTCTTATCGAGCGCCATGAGGTCGCGATGACCGCCACAATCGCTACGCCCGCACGTCCAAGCCAGAGTGACTGGTTCGCGCTGAGCTTCTTCTTACAAAGACACCGTAGCAGATCTTCCACCAGTGCCGAGGGCAGACCACCAGCTGCGAGGAGAGCGTGGACATAATAGCCGCAAGAACAGCAGCCAGAATCATGCCGGCGATAAAAGGGTGGAAAAGAATCTGCGCGAGATCCAGGAAGACTGTTTCCGCGCTTTCCTTATCGGTGAGAGAAATATCGGGGTGGAGTTGCAAAAGTAGGCTACGCCCACGAACGCCGTGCTGATGGAGCCTACCACGGTCCAGCATCAGCTCATGCCGATGCGACGCCCGGCTTTTGCATCCTCGAGGGTGCGCAGCGCCATGAAACGCACAATATATGCGGCTGCCCGAAATAGCCCAAGCCCCAGGCGAGTGCCGATGCGATGCCGATGAATGTAGTTCCCGCGAAAAGTCCCCAGGGCGTCGGGGCGAACGTTGGCGACGGCGTTCGTGACGTGGTCGAGTCCGCCCATATTGGTAATAGCCACGATCGGCACGGCAATCAACGCGGCGAGCATCAGCAGGGCCCTGCACCATATCGGTGTAGGGAGGCGCCCATAAAAGCCGCCGAAGAAGGTGTAGAACATGGTGATACCGGCGACGAAGCATACCGGTGAGGTAGTCCTGGTGGAAGGAAGACTCGAAGAATTTACCGCCAGCAACCATGCCGGAGGAAACGTGAAGGTGAAGAAACGAGGATAATAATGCCTGCGAAAATACGCAGAATATTGTACTTATCGTGCGGTCGGTTGACTGAGGAACACCGGGACGAGTCACGGCATCGCCAGCGACTTCGGTGTAGGTACGCAGGCGGGGCGCAATATATTTCAGTTGACCCATGCGCCGATTGTCAGACCGATAGCAATCCATGATTTGGAAAAGACCGGCTGAATAGACAGCGCCGGGCAAACCCATTAGGAGCCAGCCGGACATATCGGCGGCGCCTGCCGAGAAAGCCCGCGACGGTGGGGAGAGCTGCCGCCCACCCAGCACGTAATCGTCAAGGTCGTTGTTTTTGCTGTTTGCCCACAGCCCGATCACGATCATGGCGATGAAATGAATCGCCAACGCGATGACTTTGGAAAAGTACTATCGGACATTTTTCTCCCTATTTCGGTGGCAGGTCATTCTTTTCAAGCAATTGAATATTTATACATAAATATACGTCTTTATAAGTGGCCCGGGATACAGTCTAGCTTTCGTATCTCAAAAAAACAAAAAGTCGAAAATAGGGTTTGACAGGGCTGAATAACGGGTATATATATGCCTTCGCTGGTGGGTTATCTACCCGGTTAATGTGAGAATGTTGGTTTTATCTGCCGTGTGCATCCCCGCTATGACGGGGATGAAAGTTTACCGTTCCCGAGATAGGGTAAAACCCGCACAAACACATGTGAGGGTCTGAAAAATTTCAAAAGCCTTAGGGGATGAGTCGTTTCGCATCATGAAATTTTAAACGGGTCCCGCACCGTCCAAGACTCAAACTCATCCGTTGCGGGTCAAAAACCGTAAAAATATGCATCGCGCTTTCAAACACCTGCGCCCCGCCCGTTTTCTTAGGGATCGGTGACGGGGATGGAAGCGGCAATCCAGCTCAGCACATCCGCCTCGGTAAACCCGGCCTGGCGCAGCTGCGGCAGAGTCACCGCGCCGTCGCGTTTAGCCAGGCGCTTACCCTCCTCATTCAGAGCTAGAGGAACATGCGCATACGTTACCGGCGGGTACCCCAGAAGATGCGCCACATATGCTTGGCGCGGCGCCGAAGACAGCAGGTCATCCCCGCGCACCACCTGGGTCACCCCCTGAAAATAATCGTCCACCACCACCGCCAGGTTATACGCGAATGTGCCGTCATTGCGCACCAGTACAACGTCATCCACTGCCGCCGTATAGTCGCCGCGGAACATATCGTGCACCGTATACTCGCTCACCCCGGCACGCAGACGGTAGGCAGGCGCTCGGTGCGCGCGGCGTTCGGCGCGCTGCTGATCTGATAACTCCCGGCAGGTGCCCGGGTATGCGCCCGGGGCCCCATGCGGCGCGGTGGCGGCCTGCTGAATCTCACGCCGCGTGCAGTAGCACTCGTACACCATCCCAGCCGCCTGCAAGCGCTCAAACTCACGCTGGTACGCGTTCCGGCGGGTGCTCTGGTACAGCACCGGCTGCTCCCAATCGAGCCCCAGTGACGCTAAATCCGCCAGCTGCTGCTGTGCCGCGCCTTCCTTCACCCTATCGAGGTCTTCGATACGCATCACAAACCGCAGGTTTCCCTGTCGCGCCAGCATCCAGGCCAGAAGCGCGGTGCGCAGGTTCCCTAAGTGCAGGTCTCCCGAAGGAGAAGGGGCGTACCGGCCAGCCCCAGAGTGTGCGCTGGGGCTCGGTGAAACGGTGGCGGGTGCGGCGTTAAAGTGCGGTTCACGAGTCATAGCACTATGGTACTTTCCCGCTGTGTTGTTAATATGCTCCGCCAGTGTGAAGGGGTGACGTCGGTGCTTTTCAGAATTTTCAATAGCACGCTTTACGCCCCCTGGTTGAAGTTTCATTCAAGATAAACTTGATATGCGTTTTTCCTCGAAGCATATACTGCATATCAATATGTCTGCTGCCGAAGCCTTTCGGTATTTATAATGATGCGCATAAACCGTGTGCTCTATTTCTTTCACACTGTGCCCAGTATGTACCCTAAAATAGCCCTTTGCAGCCCGTAAATAAAAGGAATGCAACGATATTTACAGTACCGAATATATGCTGTGGTGAACACTTCCAATAGGGATAAATATGTGAGCTGGCGCAATATAAAAAGACTGCGGCATGTGTGGGCTCGACGGTAGTTCAGAGAAAAAGAAACATGAGGTTAACGGCACAAAAACCGGGGCACACAATGGAACATTAGAAAATGTTACGAAACCTTAATACAGCATATTCGCGCAAAAACTAGCCCGGTCAAGTACCGTTTAACTATGGCACAAACTATCGAACTAGCTGACGGCGTGTACCGTATTGCAACGGATAACTATCGTCTAAATACAGGACTTATCCTCGGCCTTGAGGCCGCCCTGGTGATCGATACCGGCGCTGGCCCCCGTCAAGGCACCGAAATATATGATGAAGTGCGCCGCCTAACCCGACTGCCTATTACCGTGGTTAACACTCACGCCCACTACGAGCGTTTCTTCGGCAACGATGTTTTCGTGGCCATGGGTGTGGAGGATTTCTGGGCGCACCCGCGCACCGTGCGAGCTATCGAAAAATATGGTGAATCACAGCGGCCCTATGTTGAGACCTTAGAACCTGAAATGGCGCACCACCAAGGCCCGGCTACCGATATTATCGTGCCGAATAAACTCACCGCCCATAACGGTGAAGGCATTACGTTCACTCCCGTTGAGTTGGGGGAGCGCTCTGCAACCCTCATCTACCTGGGGCAGGGCACACCAAAGGCGACCTGCTGGTGGGTGTTGAAGATGTGCTATTCGCGGGCGGCCTGCTGGAACAGGGCACCGACCCCTCTTTGACGATTCGTACCCCGATCGCTGGGTAGAGACTATCGGGGCGCTGACTGAGCTTGACAGGTACAGCATCTACGTTCCCGGCCGCGGCGAGCCGGTTGACCGGGATTTTGTGGTGCGTGCCCGTGACACTATGGAGGCCGCTATTAAAGCGATCCGCACCTCCGCGATTGACCAGAATAACCCCTCCACCACGGCCTCGATGTTCCAGTTGCCCTACTCGCCGGGTACCACCCGCATTCTGCTGGATCGGCTGGCGTTCGCTTGACGGCGGTAGCGATGCCGCAGCCCAGCCGGATGTGAGCGGCTTTACCGGGCCGATTACGATCGGTAAGGCGCATTCAGGGGCAGCGGTAGTTTACTCTGGCAGCCCGCCCGCTGCGGCCCGCCCCAGGGTGGGCCGGTTAGGAGACGGTGAATGCTCACGCGCACCCCGGAGGCGGTGCCGAACCCGGCGAGCCATGGCCTCTAAATCGGTGTTCTCGGCGGCGCGCACCGTAAAGAACCGGTCTACTGTGCGGGCAAATTGTTCCTGCCGGGCGAGTTCGCCGTGCTCTAGGGTACTGAAGATACTGCCGCCCGAATCATCAAAAACATGCACCTCAAGGTTCGGCAGCAGCTCGGTGACGGGCAGGGTTAAAGCGCCGCCACGTCGTGCTGGAAGGTCAGGTCGCCGCACAATAGCCGTACCGGTGATGCGGCACCCCCCACCGTGCCGGTGCCGGTGGGGTAGTAGCCGGCTAAGGAAATGCCGATAGCGGTGGCAACCGTACCGTCAATACCGGCCAGCCCACGGTTTGCATACACGCGTGCAGGGCCCGCCTCACCCAGTGCTGGCGCGGCCCTATCAAGATCCCGCACCAGATTCGACGACCCCACAACGAGAGCATGATGATCCGGGCGCATTGTGCCCAGAGGCGGTGCGCTGAGGGCCTGCCCGGCGGTACGATCCACAGGGATCGGTATGTTCTGCCTGGTGGGGGTGCTCTGTGAACGGTCCCTGCGCTATCCTGCGCTGGTTTTCGGCATATTGTGCGGTGCCTGCGTCGGTCCACTGCTCTAGCCATTCGGTGCTGCCGGCAGCAGCGCCTTTAAAGCGCAAAAATAGCTGCATCGGCAGGAAAATCTATTTCCTGCGCGGCGCGTGCGCCCAGCTCATACCAGCTGGCTTTACGCGGCGCGTAGTATGCCTGCGGGATGCTTTCCCGACCCAGCAGGGCACTGATCGGCCGTGAGGCGTGGGGTGCCCAAACGGTACCATCCGTTCAATCTGCGTCCCTAACTCGCTGCGTGCGTCCGTGCCGAGTAGCTCAACATAGTGGGGGATGGAGGTGCGCCCGCCGCGCGCACTCCGGAAGAGGGCTCCGCAAAAAGCGGCAGGGTTCAAAGCGAGGCGAACTCTGCGGCGAACGGCCCAGCTCCGTCCCCTGCGACCACCACCGTTTTGGGAGTTTGCGGGGTATCAGGCAGCGGGGTGCCGCAGGCGGCTTCGGCTTGGGCTGTTTTGTGTTGTACCAGCCACCCGGCTTCAATGGGACTCAGTGCTGTGAGAGTGCCAGGACCCTCATGGGGGGCTGTCCCTAAGTGCTCCGCCAGCTGCCGAGCCTCGGCGGCGTAGTCGGTGTGTTCGGTCAGTGAAGCCGCCCACTGTGGCAGGATGCGTGCGGTCTGCTCGTCCGGCACCAGCGGCGAGTCGAGGCACAGGTTAATATGGGCGGGCCCCAGCGGCTCGTCGCTGGCCCGTGACCAGTTGTGCGCATCCCTGCCGGTCAGAGCCGCCAGGCACCGTTTAAACGCCTGAGTTTGTTCCCCTTCGGACTGTTCGGGGTAGCGGGTCAGATCTGCGGATGCGCGCACAAAACGCCCATACAAGTTGTGCTGAAAAGTGGTCTGGTTGGCCCCTGTACCCCGCAGCTTTTCGGGCCTGTCGGCGCTGATAATGGCCAACGGAACCCCCGTATGGTACGCCTCCATGACCGCCGGAACATACTCACCCAGTGCCGTGCCCGAGGTGCATACCAGCCCCACCGGCCGCCCGGATGCTTTCGCAATACCAAGTGCGGTGAACCCTGCGGTGCGTTCATCAACCCGCACGTGCGCCACGATCGCGCCCGCGGTTTCGGCGGCAGCCACCGCATACGCCAGCGGTGCGCTGCGTGAACCGGGGGAAAGAACGATGTGGCGCATCCCGGCGCGGATGAGCGAATCAAGTACAGAGATGGCGCTGAGCATAGAGAGTGGTGTGCGGTTTTCAGTCACCAGACTATTCTAATGCTGCCTTGCTGACGGTGGGACTGTGTGTGCCCTTAGTCGCCCATATTCTCGTGGCCGTGTCGGGCATCGGCTGTGGCATATCCGCGGTGCAGCAGCCGCCAGCACCGTTCGATGCGTTCTAGCCACCATGTGCGTGTGGCGTGGTCTGCGGCGAGCGCCTTCAGCCGTGCCTCCTCGAGGGGCTGCAGGGCCGCACCGGTATGCGGCCGTTTTTCGGCCACAAGAGGGTGCTGCTCACGTCGGTGTCCAGGAGTGAGACTGTTCCCAGCCCCGCACCCGTAGGGCAGTTCGAGCGAGGACGCGGCCAGGTGCACACCCGTTGCGATACCCACCGAGGTTTCGAGCGCGGAGGAGATGACGGCTGGCAGCGGACTGTGCGATGACAGCGGATGCGCGCCGCACCCGCCCTAACGGTGCCGCTGACAACGATCAGGTCGGCGGCGTTCGCCCGCGCCACGGTGAGCGGGTCATCAGCTTTGCGTACGAGTTCGTCTGCGGCGATGAGAACCGGAACCTGCGCATTGTCGAGTTGGGTGCGCAGCTGCTTTCATGTCGTTAATGCTCCCCTACAGGCTGTTCGGCGTACAGCAGGTTGTAGTCGCTCAGGGCTGTGAGCGCGGTGAAGGCCTGCGGCAGTGTCCACCCGGCGTTTGCGTCTATTTTGAGGCGGGCGTTGGGCGGGGCGGTGCAGGGCTGCAGCGACCCTGGCGATGTCGTCGTCAAGGTCTGTCCGCGTTCGGCGACTGATATTTTAGATTCCTGTATGTCGCCGTTGTAGTTGGTAAGAACGTCGGGCACGCGGTGGGCGGGTACGGCGGGAAGAGTGGCGTTGACCGGCACCTGCTCGCGTACTGTTACGGTGGGCGGCAGGGTAGGCTGCCTCTAGGGCACTGGATAACCAGTGCGCGGCTTCGACGTCGTCGTATTCTGGGAAGGGCGCAATTCGCCCCCAGCCGTAGGGGCCGCGGATGAGGGTGCTGTGCCGGGTGGTGACCCCTCGGAATGTGACGCGCATCCCCACGCTTATAACGCGTGCGATGTTAAGATTTTTTCGAGTGGGGCGGCGGTGTTCCTCAGAGACGAACCCGTAAGGGGTGATACCGGGGATGTTGGAATCGCCGTGGTGCGTTGATATGGCGCGGGAAAACGGCACAGTGACCTCCTTTAACACGGGTGGGTATTCCCTGCAAACTCCCAGCTTTGGGTTGAGAAATTTTATTCTTTTTCCATAACTTAACCTGAGATAGTTAGGGACTGATAATGCCCAGATGCGGCGGTACTGACGATTGATCCGGGGAGGACACCATGGCAAAACGCAGTACGGCACATACCGCCTCGGCTCACGACTCCACCGCGCCTGATGATTCAACGATTCCCCTTGGGCGAGGTGCGCGGGCTACCGAAGTTTTGAGGTGCTGAAGAAGAGACAATAGGCGCAACCCGTAACCCCGTACCAGCGGCGTAGCGCCTCCGGTACGGCGCAGATGCCGCATGTGCCTGATCCGCACTCGCCGCCTACACCCGCCCAGGGTGCCCTGCGGCACCTCATCCGGCTGGCGCTTATGATGCTGACCCTACGGGAGCATCTTCCCTATAGTGCGGATCCCCAGTTTTCTTCAAGTCCTCAGTATGCTCAGGCCCCAGCAGTACCCTCCGAATACGCAGTACGGTGGCCCGGCCGGGTACGTGGCTTATGGGGTTCCGCCGCAGGCGCCGAGTGCCGCCCCTGAGGGGTACGCCGATACCGGGCGGCCTGGTACCACGTTATTCTGCAGCATCTTTTTGCACTGTTTGTGTTTGCGGTGGGTGCTGTCGCCAGCCTTTATTTTTGTGGGCACCTACCGTGGGCGGCAGCGAGTGAGGACGCCCTGAACGAATACGGTAAGCAGTTCAGCGGTTATGAGGGCCCCACCGCAAAGGCTCTCGATAACCTGCCGTATGTGGTGGTGGCGTTGGCCGTGGTGGGGCTGGTGCTGGTGCTGATATGGAAGCATCATTTCGTGTCGGCGGTGGTGGGCGTGTTCACTGCTGCTGCGGCAACTGTGAGTACGCAGTTGCTGAAGAATACTGGTGAAACCCAACTACGGTGTTCGGGAGGCGGTGCTGAACTCGGCCCCTAGCGGACATACCACTTTGGCGGCGGCCGCAGGTGCGGCTATTTTCTTGGCGGCCCCGCGTTCGCTCCGCCCAGCGGTTGCGGTGTTGGGGTCGTTGGCGACCTGCCTGACGGGTATGGCGACCATGATTAATAACTGGCACCGCCGAGGGATGTGGTGAGCGCCATCTTTGTGACCGCGTTTTGGACGGTGATCGGGCTGATGGTGCTGCGGTATTTCCGCCGCTCAGAGTTCAGGGCGGTAAACGAACAGATGGCTCGGTGATTGTGCCGCTTCTGACGATTGCGACCCTGTTCTTGGGGTTCTGCTCGGTGGTGCTGTACCTGATTGTTTCGGTGTCGTCTTTGCCGGGCGGGGTGTTTGTGGCATCCACCAGTATGGTGTTGGCCGTTGGCACCGGGTGCGCGCCGCACTGATTGGGCTGCTGCGCCCGCGTAACCGGCCGCGTCCGGCGTACGCAGGTGTGGTCGTACTAGTTTTCTGCGGTTTTTCACGCCTCCACAGGGCATAATGCTTGTGAGGTAAAAGCATTTTGCGGGGTGGAAAACCGAGGCGTAATATTGGCACTGTACATGCGATATTGGTGTTTTTGAGGGCGAGGCTCAAAGCCTATCTCCCGTAAAATACCGTCGCACGACGAAAAAGAGTAAACCCATGGCGGGCACCCACGAAGGTCGCGTCATCATCTTCCCGCAGCTCACCGAGCAGCTTACCCCCGCGAGGATAAGCCGCAGGCTGAAAGAAGCTTAGTGACGCTGATGGAGAACCTTATCCTCATGGAGCTTGCCGCCGGGCAGTCGTGGCATGAGCACCACAGCGTGCCGGTGGTTGTGCAGGCTCTGAAAGGCAGAGATTGATTTCCGTGTGAAAGGCCAGGCGTCATTCTGGTGCCCGGTAAGCCGATCACGTGACGGCGGACCTGCTGCATTCGCTCACGGCGCTGGAGGATTCCACGCTCATGGTTACTCATGCTCACCGGTGAGTCGCATCCTGATGCAGAAACCACTGTTGAATTCGATGAAATTTGGCGGACTCACCCGCCCGCGAGGCTTTCGCTCAACAGTATTCACTCTCTTCGATTCACTCGCTTTAAGCGCGGAGGCGCCCCGGTTACAGGAACCGGGGGCGCCGACTGTTCTTTCAGGGATAATCGCATATGCTGTGTGCAGGGGGCGATGCATAATCTGGCGTAAACTGCTAACCGTATGGCGTGAATTGCTAATGATGTTTTTCTATGCTGGTAGCACAGCCGGATCAAGAACACATAAGACAACCCATACGAGGAGAAAAATGCCCCAGGGTTATTCTGCTTACCCGGCGCAAAGCTCGGGTATCGGCTACAACACCGCTACGGATCTTGCAGCCGCAGGGCACTGCAGTCTACGGTGCCGCACGCCGCGTGGAAAGCTTGAAGAACTTCGGCCCTTCGGTATCATTCCGCTTCAGCTGGACATTACTGACGAGACTCCATCAAGAAGGCTGTAGAGACCATTATTACCGAGCAGGGGCCCGCGTGGACGTTCTGGTCAATAACGCAGGGGTACGGTTCATTTCGGCGCGATCGAGGACGTTACGCCTTGACGAGGCACGCAACCAGTTCGGTAAATCTCTTTGGGCTGGCACGACTCACGCAGCTTATCCTGCCGCAGATGCGCGCGCAGCGCTTCCGGGCGCATTATTAACGTCTCTTCAATGGGTGGGCGCCTCACCACCTTCATGGGCGCCTGGTACCACGCCACCAAGTACGCCCTCGAAGCCTTCAGCGATGCGCTGCGCATGGAGACCTCCGACTTCGGCATTCAGGTCTCCATTATCGAGCCAGCGGTATCAAAACTGACTGGGGTATGATCGCTGCCGACAAACTGGAAGAATCGGCCAGGGCGGCGCCCTGCGGGAAAGTATCGCCCGTAAGACCGCCGAGAATATGCGCCGCCTCTATTCCTCAAAGTCGCTGTCTGACCCGCCATTATTTCCAAGGCGATCACCCACGCCATCGAGCAAAAAGCCCCAAGACCCGCTACCTCGTCGGTTTTCATGGCGAAAACCCGCAGTTCTGATGCACAGTTCTGCCCGCTCGCACCTTCGATACGATCATTCGCCGCTTCATCTGAGGTGCCCGCCGTGGAACACATAACCCTGCCGGGAAACATCATGCCCTACCTGAAAAAGCTTCGGCATAGAACCGAGATTTTCCTTCCCGCCTCCTGCCGCAGGGCACTGGCCACCGGCGAAGACATCACCCTAAACCCCAGCCAGTACCTCGATTTTCTGCGTACCATAGATACAACAATTCCCGATAAGGAATTACTGAAGCTGGGCACTCAGAGCAGTCTCAAACAGTGGGTTCCAGCGATTTTTGGGGCGCTCGCAGCCGATAACGGGTGGGAGGGGCTGGCCCGGTTTGAGCGGTACAAAAACTCACGGCCCCTATCGACATACACACCACGCATGAGAAGAACCGGTGCCGTGTCGAATTTGCGTTTGCGGGTGCTGAACGGGCGCTTCCCCGCAGCAGGGGTCGCTTTACGAAACAGAGTTATTCTGCTGACCCTTATGCGTACTGGGACGGGGGCGGCATATTGTGACCCCTGTTCGTGGAGGCACCGTTTGAGTACTCCGCAGAATACACCGAATTTTTTTGGTGTTGCCCCGCGTGCGACCAGCTGCAACTCACTGGTATTCGCGGCTGCCGATCTGCTGCTGCCCTTTCGGAAAGCGAATAACGTCGTATGGAGTACCTAGAACCGGTACTTGACGAAAAATCGCTGCTTCTGAGGCGTCACTACGGGGTGAGTACAAAGTGTGCGCGCTGAACTTTTTACGGATGATACCCAGCGGCTCGTACGGTCTGGAAGCTCTCATCCCATCTGGGCGTGAGCGGACGAACCTTACAGCGTGAGCTTCAGCAGGCCGGAACCAGCTACCGGCATGGATGCTCCCAGGGCGCAAAGCGAACTGGCGTGCTCATACCTGAAAAAAACCCGGTGGCGAGCCTGCAGGGATGTGGCGCTGCTATCCGGATATACGGAGTTAGCTCGTTCACGAGGGCATTTAAAAATGGACGGGTCTCACCCCGGGTCAGTACCGCAACCAGCTACCATCTCACGACAATACGGCGAATACGGTGAACGATTCGTAGACCAAAGGCGGGGCTGCAGAGATGAGAATCTCTGCCGCCCCTGCTGACATCATCCTCGGCGGGTGTGCACCGGCCGCCCTAACTGGGGAACGCTACGCCTTAGCTGTGTGGCGGAAGCATCGCTAGCTGCGTCCTGCTGCGCTTGAGCAACGTGGGTGGGGTCCAGCACGCGCGCTAAGAAAGTCTTGGTACGCTCATGCTGCGGGTCGCCAATCACCTGCTCGGCGGGGCCTTCCTCTACCACCACACCGTCAGCCATGAAAACCACACGATCGGCCACATCCCGGGCGAACGCCATCTCGTGGGTGACCACGAGCATGGTCATCCCCTCGTCGGCCAGCTCACGCATAATGCCGAGCACATCGCCGACCATTTCGGGGTCGAGGGCGCTGGTGGGCTCATCAAACAACATCAGCTCGGGGTTCATGGAAGCGCCCGGGCGATAACCACACGCTGCTGCTGCCCGCCGAGCTGGCTCGGCAGGCTGTTTTCCTTACCGGCAAGCCCCACCTTCGCCAGCTGCTCGCGCGCCACCTGCTCAGCGGTTGCCTTGCTGCGCCCCAGCACCTTCACCTGCGCTATGGTGCAGTTATCGAGTACGCTCAGGTGCCCGAACAGGTTGAACTGCTGGAACACCATACCCATGCGGGTGCGCACCGCGTTAATATCCACATCCGGGTCGGTGACTTCAGTATGGCCTACGGTGATGGTTCCGCCCTGAGGTTCTTCAAGCAGGTTCACGCACCGCAGCAGAGTCGATTTGCCTGAACCGGACGGGCCGATCAGGCGCACCACCTCACCCGGTTCCACCTCAATATCAATACCCTTGAGCACCTGTAGTTTGCCGTAGGACTTATTGAGGCCCTTAATGCTCACGGATGCCGGTGCCGGCTTCATTGTCTCAGTCATCGTAATGTTCTCCTTCACCGGTTACTTGCGTGACGTGCCTGGGTGCGCTTCTCAAAAAGTAGGCCGATAGCTGCCCGCGGCACCCGTAATAATGGTAGCATGGGCCTGCGACCACCAGCGGGGTGAGCGGCACCCGCAGCGGTAATGCCTTCACGCCCGAACTTTCGCCAGCTCATACTGGAGACTGTCACGCCCAGCAGGGTACAGTGAGGAATCGCTGGTGAGCAGAATAACCTCATTCGTCAGCGGCGGCGACGATGCGGAATGCCTGCGGCACGATGATGGAGACCATCGCCCGGGTGTGGGACATGCCCAGCGACCGGGCTGCCTCGTACTGGCCTTTCGGCACCGCCTGCAGACCGGCCCGCAGCACCTCGCTAATGTACGCGGCCGAGACCAGCCCAAAAAAGCGTAACCGGGATGAGGTTATCCACAAACCGGATTTTTAAACGCGAGGGAATGCCGTAGCCGAACGCAAAGAAGACCAGCAGGGGCGGGAATACCCACGGAAAGATCTCGACGTACAGGGGTGGCGAGCCACCGGTAGGGTGCGATGGACGAGATACGCATGAGCGCCAGCAGCAGCCCAGCTGAAGGCCCACAGCGAAAGCCGAGCGCCGTGTAAATGAGGCGTATTTTTCAGCGCGACGGTAATGAGTGCCGGGAACTGTTTGGCGGCAATATCAGGTTAAAAACACCTGTTTTGGTGAGCGTATTTCCAGTCGGCCAGGGGCAGCGCAATAATCACGCAATGACTGCGAGCAGCGCGTACTGGGTGTACCGGAATATCGCCTGTTTTTGCGAGGGTGAGAGCTTTGTCTGTGCCATCTATCTGTTACGTATCGTGTGGGGCTGTGCGTTGTTGTGACGCGCCTGTGACTGGGGCTTTCAGCTCTTGGGGGCCGTGGCGGCGGATGCTTGAGGTGGAAGGAGTCCCCACCCACTTTTCTTTGAGCTTATTGAGTTCGCCGCTGTTCTTGAGCTTGTCGATGCTCTGGTTGGCTTTCTCCAGCAGGGTGGTGTTGGTGGGGGATACGGCTGCAGCAATTTCGTCAGCTTCGGAGGTTTTCGTAGGCGATCTTCGAGTGAGGGGTTGGCTGAGAGCCTCAGAGATAACGAGAGGGTTTGCTGAGTACAGCCTGCACCTTACCGGTCTCAAGGGCTGAGATCATGAGGGAGGTGTCCTCATACTGGGTGACGTCTGCGCCCTGGTTTTGGCGTATTCTTCACCGCTGGTTGCCTGCTGGGCCCCTACTTTGAGCGCCTTTGAGGTCCGCGGCAGAGCTGATCTTTGAGTCTTTGGGAACCAGGATTGCCTGCTTGTCTTCAAAAGTAGACGTTGCTGAAGGCCATCTTGGATTTCCAGGCGTCGGTGACGCTAATACCTGCTAGGGCAATATCGCACTGGCCGCTGGTGAGGCCGGTACCGGAGTCAAGGCCCTCGAGCTAATGGAGGTCAGCTGCGCCTTGACGCCAAGATCATGGCGATAGCTTTGACGATATCTGCATCAGCCCGACAACTTTGCCGTTTTTCTTCGTATTCGAAGGGCTTGTAAGGGGTGTTGGTGCAGACGCTGAGGATGTCGGATTTGATGAGGTTAACCTCTGCCTCCGCCGGGCAGACTTTCGGTTGAGACGCATCCGCTCAACAGCAGGGGGCGAGACGAAAGCGCGAGGGTTTTTCTTGGTAGCGGTGGTCATGATCTCTCCGTAGGTGTATGACGTTTATCAGGGCTTTCTCTGGTCTGCACCCAAACGATAAAGAATGCAAGTAATATAATAAATATTCATAAAACTACTGAAAAATACAGGGATATGAATATTCTGAGATGCACATACTCGCTCGAAATGGCGGGAACAAGTGCCCCGAAGACAGTGAATATTCATGAGTTCCGCGACCGTCAAAAGGGTGAAAACACCCCGCACCCCCGCATCCCCGCCTCCTCGCGGAAAGTGTTCAACTATCCACCAGCGGTAGAACATGCCACAATTGAAGGCGTGAGCACCACAGAAAAGAACCCCATGCCTAGCTCCGCCAGAAGCCGCGCGAGCCTCGATAAAAACCGGCGACATCGCCGCCATGTTCGACACCGTCGCGCACCGCTACGACCTCATGAACGGCATCCTGTCACTGGGGCAGCACCTGCGCTGGCGCAAACACACCGTCGCCGCCGTTGAGGCTGCACCCCGCCAGAAAAATACTCGACGTTGCCGCCGGAACCGGTACATCCTCGAGCCTTTCGCCGACGCCGGGGTAGATGTTATCGCCGCAGACCTCTCCGAAGGGATGCTGGAGGTCGGACGCAAACGCCGCCCCGATATGACGTTCGTGCAGGCCGACGTCGCAACCTCCCCTTCAGCGACAGCACCTTTCGACGCGGTCACCATGTCCCTACAGGGCTGCGCAACGTGGCTGACTACCCAAAAGGCCTTGCGCGAACTGTGCCGAGTCACCAAACCCGGCGGGCGTATTGTCGTCCTCGAATTTTTCCACCCCCACCTTCGCCCCATTCGGTGAGGTATATAAAAAGTACATTATGCAGGCAATACCGCCAGTAGCGCGCGCTATCTCCTCAAACCCCAGATCCTACGAATACCTTGCGAGGTCGATTGTCGCCTGGCCTAACCAGCGTGACCTTGCCCAAGAATTCGCGCGCGCAGGCTGGCGAGACGTCAAAATACCGCAACCTCTCCGGCGGAGATCGTTGCCATCCACCGCGACTTCAAACTCGCAGAGCCTAACTAAATAGTCCAAAATGTATACTACGGCCAGAGTCAGCAGACCACTGCGCTGGCGCACCACTCACCCGGCACCAAACGCACAGCATCAATAAGAAGGCACAGTGAGCGCAAAGCAACACCAGAACAACCCATCGCGGCAACCAGATTCATGGCGGCAGATGACTTTACTCTGCCCGCCGGGTTCGAACTCATCGCAGCAGACCCCGAGCTTGGGCGCGTATTCTCACTCCTAGCGCGTATCGAAGAGCGCCTGGGAAAGCCATCACCCAAACCGATAAGCTTGCGGATGTTGCCTCCCGTCACTGCTGCTCGCCGGAGGTAAACGCGTGCGCCCGCTGCTGACCCCTGCTCGCCGCCGCCGTGGACGGACAGATTAACGACGGTGACTGAGGCTGCGGTGGTTGTCGAAAGCTCACCCATCTGGCGACCCTCTACCATGACGACGTGATGGACGAAGCCCCAAACGCCGCGGAGTAGACACCGCACCAAACCATCTGGGGGCAACTCCGTCGCCATCCTCACCGGCGATCTCTATCTTCTCCCGCGCCTCACTGCTCGTCTCAGAGCTGGGCACCCGCCCCATGAAAATTCAGGCGCAAACCTTTGAACGCCTCGTGCTGGGGCGGCTGTACGAAACAACCGGACCGCGCGAACACCAAGACATTCTTGACCACTACATCGCCGTCATTGAAGGCAAAAACCAGTTCACTCATCGCCGCGGCGGGGGGTACAGCTCCCTGTTGTCGGGGGGCAAGCGAAGAAGACCGTGCAGATCATGGCCCGCTACGGTGAACTCGTGGGCGTGGCCTTCCAGCTCGCCGATGACGTGATCGATATCGTCGGCGATGGTGCCTCCTCAGGCAAAACACGCGGCACCGACCTGCGCGAAGGCGTGCCACCCTGCCCACCATCCTGCTCGACCGTGCCGCAGCACGCCGGGGACGAATCGGCCCGTGAAGTGCGTGCCCTCATTGATACCGACCTCCAGTACTGATGAGGCGTTGGGGAGCCGCCGTGTCCGCGCTCGCCGCGCACGGTCTGCAGGCAGGCATGGCGGATCGCCTACGAATGGGCTGACCGTGCGATTGCGGCGCTCGCGCCCCTGCCTGAAAGCACCGCCAGCTGCCCTCACCTCATTCGCCCACGCCGTGGTACACCGTGAAGGGTAACTATGGGTTAAACTCACAGCCTTAAAGCAGAGGGCATGCAGGCCCAGGCACATTGACCGCATGCATTAAAATACTGTAAACCTTTTAGAGTTATGCTCCCGGTCGCATGCGGTACCGGCGGCATCGACGAAGGAGACACGCCGCAACCAGCGATGCATCGATATCGGCACCGCACCCCGCACCGCACCGGCGCGAGGGCGCCTTTTGCCGTGCAAATGTGCGCACGTGAACATCTAGACCGAGGTATACCAAACCATGGGGAGCAACTCCTGCTAAAACCCCGGCGAAACGTGAAGGATTCTCAAGCCGCAGAGTCTTCCTGTTCGCCGCCATCGGCTCAGCTGTGGGGCTGGGCAATATCTGGCGTTTCCCTGCTGCAGCCTATAAAAACGGCGGCGGCGCTGCGCAGATCCCCTACATTGTGGCGCTGCTGACGGCCGGGGATCACCTTCCTCTTCTTCGACTACGCAATCGGCCACCGCAGGCGCTGCATCGTCCCCGCTGGCGTTCCGCCGTCTCAACCGCAAAACCGGGTTCATCGGCTGGTGGCATATGGGCATTAACTCGGTGATCGCCATCTACTATGCCGCGATTATCGCCTGGTCGGTGCGGTACGCAGATTTTTCTCGTTCAACCAAGAATGGGGCGACGACGCGAAAACCTTCTTCATGAAGGACTTCCTGAAAGCGGGAAGCCGCAGCTTTCGCTCGACTTTAACCGGCATTCTCATTCCGCTCGTGCTGGTGTGGCTTTTCCTGATCGTCATTATGGCGCTGGGCGTGCAAAAAGGTGTGGGTGCCGCCACGTGGTGTTTATGCCCTGCTGATCCTGATGTTCGTGGGGCTGGTGGCGTACTCACTCACCCTGCCCGGGGCGATGACCGGTCTGAACACCCTGTTCAGCCCCGACTGAGGAGCGCTGGCTAACGGCCAGGTCTGGGTTGCAGCCTACGGGCGGATCTTCTTCTCGCTCTCCATCGGCTTCGGCATTATGGTCACCTACGCCTCCTACCTGAGCCCAAGACCGACCCCTGACCGGTTCGAGGCACCGTCGTGAGGCTTTCGCCAACTCCGGGTTTGAGCTGCTGGCGGGTATTGGTGTGTTCGCTGCGCTGGGCTTTTATGGCGCAGGCACAGGGGCATCGCCGTAGGCGAAAGTCGTCGAAAAAGGTACCGGCTTGGCTTTCATCGCCTTCCCCACCATTATTTCCCAGGCGCCGGCGAGGCGCTCATCGAGGTTCCTGTTCTTCGGCTCCCTGCTGTTCGCCCAGGGTTCACCTCGTTCATCTCGATTCTTGAGGTCATTATCGCCGGCGTGCAGGGATAAAGCCGGTACGTCACGCCTGATCTCGACCATGATCGTGATTATTCCGCTGGCGATTATCTCGACCCTGCTGATGCCCACCTCATCCGGCCTGTACGTGCTGGATATTCTCGACAACTTCGTGAATAACTTCGGTATTCTCGCTGCCGGTCTGACCTCCATTGTTGTGGTCGTCTACTGTGTCGGGCCCTGCCGACTTTGCGGGATCACCTGAACTCTGTCTCCTCCTTCAAGGTGGGGTGGCTCTGGATGATTCTTCTGGCGGTAGTTACCCCGCTGATCCTGGGGTACAGCCCTAATATCCACGTTCTTCACGTCCCTCTTTTGAACCTTATGAGGTACCCGGCGGAGCTGCTTCTGATCTTCGGCTGGGGCATGGTGGCATTCCTCATCATCGGCTCCGTCGTGATTTCATTCCTGCCGTGGTCGCATAAAGTCGCGTGCCGCCGGGAACCCCCGGCACCGCCCGTTATCGGCGGTCAGCTCGCCCACACGCATGTGGACGACGCCGCGCGGAAAAGCACGCAAAAAGCACAGGGTGAGGAGGCATAATGAGCGGTGCAGCTATCGCTATGATGATCGTGGCAATCCTCATTATCTGGGGCGGTCTGGGGTTTGCGCTGCTGAACCTGTACAAAGCACCCCGAAACCGATACCGGCGACTCTGATGAGGCCCCCCGCACGTTCGGGTGCCGACGGGACATCCGCCGCATCGTAACGGGTGCTCCGCACCTTGCTAGGGATGTAAAACTAAAAAGAATATAAATACATAAATTGTACGCCACTCATAAAACAATGGGTGGCGTGCATAATCTATAGTCATAAAATATTGAAATCTTCGCATAAAATGGGCGTTATAAACTACATTCACAGGCCATAATCTTCTGTCGTCATTTATACGCTAATCAATAAATTTACCAATAATTTTTCACCATATTCGGTGTGCCCAGGATTTATGCATTGATGCAATAGGTGATTTTTTATTCCCTCGCGCTGCACGATGGGTACCATACCGGTCTCGGGGTCTGCCGTGCGCGAAAAGACGCGGTACGTGAAACCCGCACCGCATCGGCCGTGAAAATCACCAGCGCCACCCAGATGATGCTCAGCCCCAGCCATTTCTCGGCGCCAATATGGTCTTTCAGCTACGAACACCGCCAAGAAAAAAACTGGATGCTCGGCCCCACGTACTGCACCATCCCGATCACCGTCGGCGGCAGGGCGTTTAGCCGCCGCCGCAAACGCTATGAGCGGCACCGCCGTCACCACCCCCGTGGAGGCCAACAGCAAGAACCGCCCCGGCGTGGTGAACATTGTGGACTGCCCCGTACCCTGCACCACACCAGCGCCAGTAGGGCAACAGGAATGAGCAGCAGCGTCTCCAGGGACAACGAGACCACCGGCGCAACCGTGCCGCCAACCCGGCTTTTAAAGCCGCAAATACCGAAACTAAACGCCAGGGCCCAACCCGATGAACGGCACCTGCCCATACACGACGCTCACGATCAGCACGGCCACCGCCGAGAGTCCCAGCCACCCACTGCGCCACCGCAGCCGCTCATTCAGGAAAATCACGCCCAAACTCACCGACACCAGCGGGTTGATGAAATACCCCAGGGAGGCATCAATCGTGCGGCCCCGTGGTGGTGCAAAGCACGTAAATAAACCAGTTCACCCCAATCAGCAGGGACGCTGCAAACAGCACGGCGTGGCCGCCTATTCCTCAGCACCTCAACGAACCCGCCGGTCAGCTTCGGCATCGGTAGCAGTGCCGCGCAGAAAATCAGGGGAGAAAACCACGCGTGAGGCCACAATTTCAACGGGGAGGCATCCGCCATGAGATTGAAATACAGCGGCAGCATACCCCACATCAGGTGGGTAATGATCGCGTAGAAAAGCCCGGTGCGCATATGTGATGGGGCGCGGTTATCTGCTGCCAATGCGGCTCCTTATCTACAGTGGGGTGGTTGTGCGGTTACAGCCCTGCGGTGAAAGCATGATGCGGCCCGCAGGGACACGTTTTTCCACTATACCTATCGCCGGGTACCCGTACCACGCCTGCTGTGAGCATATTATGCGGCGTGGCTCTGTATCGTGACGCCCCTCCCCAGATATGCGGCAGCCGCTGGGCCGTAAAGCTGCGGGTCCGCTGGCGGCGTCAAGGTGGCAGGGGGATGAACACCAGCGGGTTCGCAGCAAAAAGTACGCCGCCTTGCGGGTGTGCAAGGCGGCGTACCGCGTATTGTTTCTGCGCCGCAATAACCGGCGGTTACGGGATTTAGAGCCCGAAGAACCGCGAGAAAAGCCCTTCTTCTTGCCCTCTTCGTCGGTTTTGTGCTCCTGCTGTACCGGCTCGACATGCTCAGGTTCAGCGATGTTCCAGGCTCGACGTATGTTCCAGGTTCTAGAGCTCGGGCAGCTCCTCCGGCTCCTGCTCGAGGGTGCTCAGCTCTTCCTCCGGTACGTGGATCAGCTCTTCATCAATGCTGATTTCGGTATGCTCCTCTTGCACCTCAACAACCTCGGTGACGCCGGTGTGAACCTCGTCTTCGTGCACCTGAAGATCACGGTCTCAGCCTCGTAAGCGTCCTCGGCCTCCCCATCGCGGTACGCCCCCTGCGGGTGGGGTGGAGGTGGTCACGGTGCCGTGCTCAGGAATCTTCGCGCGGGTCCTGATCGAAGGGTGCCTCGGTATCCGGGTACAGGTGCTCGGTGGTCGAGACGCCCGTAACCTTCTCACGCTCAGCCTTGGCCTGTTCACGCTCAGCTTTCTCCCGCTCAGCCTTGGCTTTTCTGAGCCGCTTCGTTCGGCTTTCTGGGCTGCCATCTTCTCGCGTTCTGCGCGTTCAGCCTGTTCACGTTCTACCTTGGCGCGTTCTGCCGCGCGTTCAGCTCGGCCCGCTCCTGCTGTTCGGCCCGTTCAGCCTCAGCACGGGCAGCAGCCTTCTGCGCGGCCTGCTGCTCACGTTCAGCGTTTTGCTGCTGGGCCTCGGCGGCGGCCACTTTCTCAAGGCTTTCGCGTGCTTGAGCCAGCGCAGCGCGATGCTCAACCGCCTGGGACAAACATTTCGCCAGCACCTCCGGGCCCACCTGGGGTTTGGCTTCTTCAATGCCGCTCATGCGGCCCTCATCAAACCATAGGCGCAATGCCCCGTCGGTGAGAGTCAGTACAGCGGTTGCCTCGGTATCCCAAGCGATGTGGAAACCGCGCTGTTTCGCGTATGGATCGACTGCAGAACCTGATTAACAATATTCTCACCCTGCAGGGGTTTGAGCGATAACGCGGCCCACACGTTTCATGGTTGGCTCCGGCAGCACCAGCTCATCCCCGTCAAGCAGGGTCCAGGCGCGCACCCCGGCACCAGCGGGTAGGGGGTAGTGCGCGTAGAGGCCGGTCACAGTCTTTGACGCTAGGGTCAGGCGTCGCGCCAGCAATCGAAAAGCAGAATTTCGTCGGTGCTTAGCTCTGTCAGGGGACTTTTTCTCGCCGGCTTCTCGTGCCTGCACCGCAGCAGAGACCACAGCGTCCGGGAAATACCCCAACTGCTGCACGACCACACCCAGGTTCCCCGGTTTTTCAGATTCGGTACCCAGCAGGTAAGGTCGAAGTGAGACCGGGGAGTGGTCTCAAAACTTAACGACTGAGCCGTAAAATCAACATCCCATTGCGCCGCTCCCACCAGTTCGGCCACACGAGCCTGGTACTCGGTCGAGATAAAAGATTGACGCGTCGATCAGTTCCTGCAGAGAATTTGTCATGTGCTAAGGTTAGCAACCTTTCGCACTAAATAAGCACCTCAAAACCGTTATTTCGCTTCGTGAATTTAGAAATATTCTTGATAACCCAGCGTTTTTACCCGCATCTGTGCACCTTGAGAGCGAAAATCGTCGCATATCCGGTTGTTATTTTCGCTAAAATGGGTGGAGATAGGACGCCGCGCTCAACTCATACACTCGGCACTAGCTCACCACCGCCTAAGAGGAACAAAGAAAACGAACGTATGCTACAGATTCAATCAACTCAACCTGCACGCCGAGCGGTCAGGTGCAGGAGGCCCTGAACAACATCGGCAGCTGGCTGCTCGATGTGGTGCGTGCAGAACCCAGCTGGAACGAGCTGATTCTGGACATTAAACCGCTCGCCGAACAGACGTTCGTGCGTGTGCGCAGTTCCGTGACGACCAGAGTTCATCGGAACGATCGGGCCTCTTAAAAGACTCTCCCGTCATTGAGGAGATCCGTAAGCTGCAGCAGGCGGCCTACGATGATGTGCGCGGTACTTTCTTCACCGCCTCAATCGTGGTTGCCGCCATGAACTGGCCCAACCCGCAGTTCAGCGTTGGGGCATCCTACAAACGCGATATTGAGCCCGAAAGCTGGAAAGGGTGAAGGCGGGCTGACGGCGGTAGATGTGCGTGAGCACCTGCGCCAATTCCCGCGCGCCCGCAAGTTCGTGCCCGAATGGGCCTACGAGCGTCTGGGTGGCCGTGCCGACCGCAAAAGACCTTGAAGAATTCACGCGGGAAGGCAAAGAAGAGCACGGTGCCAAACGGTTACCTTGTGCACGCCCTTGACGTTTTCAAGAATGATGTTCGCGAAGAGACCCTCGATTAACGTGGTGCGCACCCGCGTCGGGCGGGGATGTGCTGGTCGATGCTACCGGCTCCACCGTTGTGCCCCAGGGGCGGCTTGAAATCGGCCCCGAATCCCAGCTGCGCTACCGGGTGATCCGCCACGACCAGAATACTCAGGCGCTGAGTGTCTTCTCATCCTCGGAGTACATTCTGGGCAGCCCCGGCTACGATAAATCCCGTGAAGGCGATGAGCTGATCCTGCGTGAGCCCGCGATGAAGATCCTCATGGACTTCCTCAGCAATGAGGACCTGGACCTGATCGTGATCGACCCCGGCAGCGACCACGAGTGCTACATTGAGCGCGCCCAGGTGGAGTGGGTTGTGGGTGCCCCCCGTAACGACGGGGCGAAGATGGCGCTGATGAACGATAATATGCAGCAGCTTCTCGGCTCCCTGGTGGCCCCGAACTCAATGCTTCTGGTGGCTGTTGACCCGAACGACCCGATGAGCCGGCCCTTCTACGCCCCGGACGAGAACGGCAAACCAAAGAGTATGCTGGTGTTCACCTCACCCATTGAGGTGGCTGCAATCGACCCGAAGATTACGGTGCGCGCAGCCACGCCCTGGAGGTGCTCAAGTTCGCCATCTCGGACGGCGCGAAAGGCGTGCAGATCAACCTGTTTTAACCCAGCACCACGCTGAGCCTGAAGCAGATCCGTGAACTCCTGGACATCAGCAGGAACGGGAGAACATGCAGAAAGAGGCAATGAGCGAGGCGGCGGTAAACATATAGCCGCAGTATGCCCCTGCACATACTGGACGTGCCCGCCACCGAACTATCCGGTGGCGGGCACAGTACCGACTTTGTCGTTTAAAAGGCTCAGGGGCCGGTGACCCCACCTCACGAAAGTCACCGGCCCCGAGCTGCAACCACACGTAACCTACAGGAGGTTACGCTGCCGCGCCGCACGAACTAGGCGCAGCGGCGGCGCCACGGCCTCGCGTACGCGAGAACCGAGTTCAGGGTGCACGTTGTCCCAGTACGTGAAGCGCGCTCACGAATCTCATCGGAGCGAACGGCGCCCATGGCCAGCGATATTGCTGACCAGACGCTCACGCTGAGCATCATCCATGGTCACCTCGTACAGGGGTGCGTGCCTGGCTGAAGTCATCATCTTCAGCCCGCAGGGTAGTAAGCAGTGCGCACCAGGGAACCATCAGACTCCCAGTTACCTTCGCCAGCGCGTGCCCGCATCCGCATGCGGACCGCCCGAGCTATTCGGTGCGTAAGTCGGAGCAGACGGGTCGTTAAGTTATAGCGCATCGACCCGTCGTGTGAATAGTTGTTCACCGGCGCTGCGTGGGGTGCATTCACCGGCAGCTGTGCGAAGTTAGTGCCGATGCGGTAGCGATGCGCATCCGGGTAGGAGAAGATACGTCCGAGCAGCATCTTATCGGGCGAAGCCGCGATACCGGGCACAAAATTCGAGGGGGAGAAGGCCGCCTGCTCGATTTCGGCGAAGAAGTTCTGCGGGTTGCGATCCAGCACCATGCGGCCCACCTTGATCAGCGGGTAATCCGGGTGCGGCCATACCTTCGTCAGATCGAAGGGGTTAATGCGGTAGGTCTTCGCGTCCTCGTAGGGCATGATCTGCACGTAGAGCGTCCAGGCGGGGTAGTCGCCACGCTCAATAGCCTCGCGCAGGTCGCGGCGGTGGAAATCAGCATCCTTGCCCGCCATTTCGTCGGCCTGAGCCTGAGTGAAGAACTCGTTGCCCTGCTCGGTCTTGAAATGGTACTTGACCCAGAAGCGTTCGCCTTCGGCGTTAATCCACTGGTAGGTGTGAGGCCGAAAGCCGTCCATGTGGCGCAGGGTGCGGGGCAGGCCGCGGTCGCCCATCAGCCAGGTGACCTGGTGCGCCGTTGCGGGGTTCAGGCTCCAGAAATCCCACTGCATATCGTGATTGCGCAGACCCGAACCGGGCATACGTTTCTGCGAGTGGATAAAGTCGGGGAACTTGATGGCATCACGAATGAAGAAGATAGGGGTGTTGTTGCCTACCAGGTCGTGGTTGCCTTCGGTGGTGTGAAATTTCACCGCGAAACCGCGGGGTCACGCCAAAGTATCGGGGAGCCGGACTCGCCCGCCACGGTTGAAAAGCGAATCAGCAGCTCGGTTTTTAACGCCGGGCTGAAAGAGTGCCGCACGGGTGTACTGCGAAACGTCTTCGGTGGTTTCAAAGTAGCCGTATGCGCCGGTTCCCTTTGCGTGCACCACTCGCTCGGGCACACGTTCACGGTTGAACTGGGCGAGCTTTTCAACGGCGTAAGCATCGTGCAGAACGATGGGGCCATCAGCCCCAATGGTGAGGGAATGGTCGTCTGAAGCCACCGGCGTGCCGGTGCTTGTGGTCGTAAAAGATCCGGGGTGAATGGGGTTATTCGTCATGTCTCTTCCCTAACTCTGACGTATCGCGCGGTGTGGTGCACGCAACCGTGTGCTGTTTGGTGATGCGGTGCCGCATGAGCCGGTGGGTATCGGCACTTTAGAAGGTGCTGCCGGTGCGCCGCTGCAGCCGTGTGAGGGCTGAGCGGGTGGGCCGCCCCGGCACTTTTAGCGGCTGATGCTCTCTGCTGCTTGTTTCTGTGCCGCAGCAAGGTGTGTTTCTTCTTCGGTTTGGCAGTCGGCGCAGATGCCCTGGTGAGAGCACATCCGCGCTGATGAGCGCCATGCCGTGGAAGTCGCTGGGTGTCAGGCAAGGTGCTGAGCCGATGGCGCAGTCTACGTCCTGAACTTTTCCGCAGCGAATGCAGAAAGCGTGGTGGTGGTTATCACCTGTGCGGGTTTCGTACAGTCCGGGGGTCCCGGGCGGTTCGAACTTGCGCAGCAGGTCTATGTCAGTGAGGTCTGTGAGGATGACGTACACCGATTGCACGGTAATGGAGGGGAGCTCCTGCCGTACAGCGGTGACAATTTCTTCCGCGTTGGAGTGCGGATGTGACTGAACCGCGCGGAGTACAGCGAGGCGCTGCTTGGTCACCCTACGTCGCTTTGGAGCGCAGGCTAGCCGACCAGACTTCCTCTAGAAGCTGCGGCGTAGTATCTGCGTCTGCCGGGAGCGGGCCGGTGTGGGCGCATCCTCGGGGTGCGCGCTCGGCTCTGGGTGCCGCGTTCGTGGCTACGGTTTCGGTCATGACCACCACTCTACATTTAATCTGAGTATTTCACAATTGGTAATCTGAATTTTTCATAATAAATTGATGAAAAATGCGTAATGCGCTGTCGCTAAAAACCGTGTCATGGCGCCTTAAGTATGGGGTATGTGGTTCCATGACCGGTGATTTATCTCTCATACAGCGGTGGATGTGTGCATGCAAAAACACCCCGCTCTGGGCGAAAGTCTCCCACGCGCCAGCCGCGCACCCCGTATCCTGAAAAACACGTTCACCTAACACCCCGCTGCACACACCAGCATGGGAAGTTGAAACAGGGAAGGAAAAATGCACAAACACTACAACGGCCTCAAAACCGCCCCTGCTCATGGGGACTATGGTGGGGCTCCTTATGCTTATTGGCGTGGTTATCTCGGCGTACACCCGCAGCATGCTCTTCATCTGGCTTTTTCGGGCTCATTGGGCTCGGCTCGGTAGCCTACACCTACTGGAACTCCGATAAACTTGCCCTGCGTTCCGCGAACGCCTACCCGGTCAGTCGAGAGAAGTGCCTGTACTCTACGACATTGTGGAAGAGCTCTCCTCCCGCGCGAACCAGCCCATGCCCCGCCTGTACGTGGCACCCACCCAAACCCCTAATGCGTTTGCTACCGGCCCGTAACCCGCAAAAACGCCGCCGTATGCTGCACCGAAGGTATCCTGCAGCTGCTTGATGAGCGAGAGATGCGCGGGGTTTTGGGACATGAGCTGATGCACGTGTATAACCGGGACATCCTCACCAGCTCTATCGCCGCGGGTATTTCTACTATTATCGGCACCATCGCTAACGTGGTAAGTTTCGGGGCTATGTTTGGCGGCGGTAACCGTCACGAACGCGGTAACCCGCTCGGGGCTCTTGCGATCGCTGTGCTCGCGCCGCTGGCCTCCGCCGTTATTCAAATGGCTATTAGCCGCACCCGCGAGTATGACGCTGATGAAGACGGCGCCGCGCTCACCAACGACCCGCTGGCGCTCGCCTCGGCGCTCAATAAGCTTGAATCCGGGGTGTCGCTGTACCCTATGGATCCCGATAACCCGCGTACCGCCACCACCTCCTCCATGATGATCGCCAACCCCTTCGGCAACCTAAATATTGGGAAGTTCTTCTCAACCCACCCGCCGATGGATCAGCGTATCGCTCGTTTGCAGCAGATGGCGCGCGATAACGGGCGAGTACAACTAGACCTGCCGCCCCAGTGCCCGGTTGGGTGACCAACTGGCTCAGGTTTAGGGCAGTATACGCGGCGGGGTGGGTACCGAAATGTTCGGTACCCACCCGCCGTGTGTATGTTAATGTGTGCGTGTCTTAGCGGTGGTTTACGAACTGCAGATCCACCTCAAGGTCTGCCGCTTGAGCATCGCAATAACATCCTGCAGATCATCACGTGATTTGGACGAAACACGCAGTTCGTCCCCCTGAATCGTTAGCTTTAACACCCTTGGGGGCCTTCGTCGCGGATGAGCTTGAAAATCTTCTTCGCCTGATCCTGGGCAATACCTTCGCTAATGGCGCACTCAATGCGGGTCTCCCTTACCCGAAGCATAAGGCTGCCATCGTCCAAAGAACTTGAGCGAGATGCCGCGCTTGACGAGCTTCGACTGGAAGACGTCTAGAACTGCCAGTGCCCGCTCCTCGGTATTGGCTTTAATCAGGATTTTTCTCGCCCGAAAAAGTCGATCTCTGCGCCCACATTGCGAAAATCGTAGCGCTGTGAGACCTCTTTCTGCGCCTGGTGCGGGGCGTTAGCAACCTCCTGCTTATCAACCTTTGAGACGATGTCGAATGAAGACTCGCTTGCCATTGGTTTTCTGTTCCTTTCGGTTGGTAACGGGTTGCGGCGCGCCAGCGCACACCTGGTACACATCTAGCCCTACCCGCTCTGAGGCGCCGTTCACAGCGAACTATCAGGTTCGCTCGAATATTCTCAGCTTGTTCCAACATTGGCCGCTCAAAATGGAGATATGACGACTAACTACTACCGACACACGATATTACTCGCAACAATCCAAATGACCTGGAAACCCTGCTTTTCTTGGACATTTATAGTTCTCTCGACCTTGACCCGGCCGATATTCCCGATGCCGAGAAGGTCGAGGCCACAACAGCTGTTGAAGCTGGTGACGAGCAGGAAACCGATGAGGACTTCTCCCCATTTGAGGGGCATTGGGGTGACGCTCACTGACCCGAACATTGTGGCTCGGTTCAACGGCGTCCGCCGCGATCTGCTGCAGGGAGATTCGGGGCGGGATGTGCACCGTCGAACAGGCTCAGCGGTACCTTGAGCACCTCGAAATCACGCTGCTGCTTGAACAAGACGGCGAATAGAAAAAAAGTAGCGTTCCTCACAAATAAGGGTGCTGATTTCACACAGTTGCTATACATGCTGTAGACTTTTTATCTGTTCGCCTGACGAACGTCTAACAATCATAAATATGATGGTTAGCTTGGCAGATTACCCGAGCGGCCAAAGGGGGCTGACTGTAAATCAGCTGGCACAGCCTACGGGGTTCGAATCCCTCATCTGCCACAAATAACCCGGTTACTGCGGTAGCCGGGTTTTTTTGTACCCGTTCACTACCTGCCCGAAACAGCAGGGCGATACCGCCAATAAGCATGGTGCGGGTTGCGTTCAGCACCCCCAAACCCGTTTTCATGTTGTTAACCGCATAAAATATGACGACAATACGACATGAAACCAACACATTCTTTAGTCTGTGAGTGAAATATTCGCGCTAAGCGCCCGTAAGGTGTAGCGTTATCTGCATGGCAACTATCGAAATTACCCAGCAGAACCTCCTGCCCACCGTCCAGGAGAACGACATCGTCTTCCTCGACTTCTGGGCTGACTGGTGCGGTCCTTGCAAGCAGTTCTCGCCTGTCTACGAGGCTGCCTCCGAGAAATACAGCGACATTACCTTCGGTAAGGTAGACACCGAAGACCAGGGTCAGCTCGCGCAGGACGCTGGTATACCTCCATCCCCACTATTATGGGGTTCCGTGAGGGCATCCTCGTATACTCACAGCCGGGTGCGCTCAACGAGTCACAGTTCGAGCAGGTGATCTCATCCATCCGAGAGCTCGACATGGATAAGGTTCACGCAGAGGTAGCCGCCGCAGAAAAGGCAGAATCTAAAGCTTAGCGCAAACGTGCGCATATGATGCGGGGCCGGTACCGTACAGGTGCCGGCCCTATACGTCACCTCCGCCCTGAGGAACCCCGCCGAACCCGGTACGTATACGGTCTTATGGGTCGCGGTAATCCCGCACCGGCGTGCGCGGGCCGTGTCTCGGCTCGGTAGCGCCCGCAGCCAGAATCAGCCGCACCACCCGCTGGCGGTGCCCCGCGTACAGGGCTAAAAAGCCTGAGCATATCAGCATCATCACCCGCTTCCCGCGGGGCATACCCCACATGGTGCGCCAAATGGTGGTCGCCTACGCTCACCGCATCCGGGTGGCCCACCTGAATCTGAAGCACCTGGGTTTACGGTCCACGGGCCACCCGTGCAGCGACCCCAAGGCGGAGCAAAATGAGCCACCGGGCCCCGCAGCGGCAAGACGGTGCAGAGAATCGGCGGCGCGGGCGTGAGGCGCGCACCGCGTTATAACGCGCCGCATCAACCCCACCGGTGCCACCCCAATCGGGATCGCTCCAAGTGTGCGGGCCGTTGGGTGCCACGCATCCTCGCAGGCTGATCACGGTACCCCGACTCCGGCGGGTTCCCCGCTAACGCATGGGCACGTCACGCTGCGTCTGGAACGCCTCCTTCAGGGTGACGCGCTGCTCAATAATGGCTGCAAAAACGTGACGGTCCAGCTGGTCCGAGGCGCTAAGCCGCAGCCCCGGATGTTCCCGATGCGCCCTGCGTAAGCTGCGCGGCAGGCTCGCGTACCCTGCCGAAGCGGTAAACGACTCCCAGAATCACCCAAACCCAGCCACGCTGGGCAGCTTCACCAGCGCCTCCACATCGGCCCGCGCCTGCGCTCTTCAAAAACATTTTCGGGCGATAGCCGCGCCCACGCCCGCACTAGGATGGGACGCATCAGCAGGCGGTGAAGGGCCGGCAGGGCGGGCTCGGGGGTGTCATCTGCCGCCCGAGAAAAACGTAGGGTGACCGGGAGCATCAGCTGCGGGGTGCGGGCGGTAACCCACCATTTCGGCCCCGGCTCCCGGGCGGTTATCCGATATGCGGCATCTGCGGCACCCGCTGCAATACCCCCAGTGTCTGGCCCATATGCACCGGAACCTGCGGGCGGATCACCGCCTGCACCCCGATCGTCGCCTCCTGTGTGATTGCGCTGGTGCGAGTGGGTAGCAGCGCCAGCTCAACCTCTGGTAGCGCCATGGGCGGTGTCGGAAGATTCGGGGGCATACACATGCTACCGCAGCCTCGTGCCCACATACCGCCGCCTGAGCTTGTCGCCGTGGTGCTGACCATAGGGAAATGTGCACCACCGTATCAGCTGTTACACCGGGGATAAGATACCCTTATGAGGTAGATATTCATGATGCGGATGCCCCGTGCACGGTGCGGGTGCATCCTTATCAATCCGCCACTACGGGGCACCGTGAGACAAACAGGCTGACAGGGGAACAACATGGCCGCAGGGGCATCCGGTACGAAGGATACGCCGAACACTCAATCCAATACTGGTAAAGCACCCGACACCACCACCGAAAATACTGCGCCCGAAACCGGCGCGCCCACACCCTCCGCCGAGACAGAACCAAGAAAAAACATCGGTACGCGCCTGCGTGAAAAACAGGGTATCCTGCTGGCGGGGCTGCTTGCGGTGTGCATTTTCATGCTGTACAACTACTACTCCTCACAGCAGCTGCTGCGCTGGATCACCCCCTCCTGGGATTTGCGATTTTTTTACCCAAATGGCCCAGGCGTACTCGCGGTTTGAAATGCCGATCGTGCCCATTAAAGGCCCCGACTTTTAACCATGTGGGTGACCATTTTCACCCCATCCTCATGCTCCTGGGGCCGGTGTGCGCCTTCTTCCCCTCACCCATGACCCTGCTGGTGGTGCAGAACGGTATGGTGGCCCTTAGCGTGTACCTGACGGTGCGGTTTGCTCAGCGCGCGCTTGGCGGGCTCAACGGGCACGTTGTGGGGTGCTCCTAGCCGCAGCATTCCGGGCTGAGCTATGAGGGTGCAGCAGGCGGTCGCCGCCCAGTTTCACGAGTGGCGTTTGCCTTGCCGTTCCCTAAGCCTCTCACTGGGACACCTGGTACTTGCTGGCACGCAGCAGAACCCGCAGCGCGCATCGCATATTACACACGCCTGCTGGTGGGCGGCCCCGTTGGCGTTCGTTAAAGAAGATATGGGCGTTACCGCAGCCGCGATTGGTGCAATCGCGCTCATCCGCTCCGGCTGGCTGCGTGAAGCGGCGAACACTGTTCCCCGCACGCCAGCAGGACGTACCCGCATTCTGGCCGCGCCTGCGTGAGGTTTTTCGGGTGGACAAAATCGCGTGGGGCAGCCGAAAGCCACTGCTTGCTGATGGTGTGGGGCCTTTTTCTGGTCGTACACCTCAATGAACCTGATACTGCCGATTTTTAACGTCAACCACCAGTTCGACTACGCCGACAAAGTGGACCTTTTCGGGGCCCTCAAGAACCCGCTGAACGCGCTTCAACTGCTGTTCACCCCCGATGAGAAAGCCCAAAGCCTCTGGCTTCTGCTCATGGTGGGTGCCTTCCTGTGGGTGGTCAGCCCCCTGGCGGCCGTGGCGCTGCCCACCATCGCCTGGCGGATGCTTTCAAGTAACTCGTCGTACTGGCTGAGCACCTGGCACTACTCGCTGGTACTCATGCCGATCGTGTTCATGGCGCTGCTGGACGTGCTGGTGCGGGTGCACGAGCACCCGTCGCCGGGTTGCCGCCTCAGCACACGATAAAGCCGCTGCGGATCAGAACACCGCCTACCAGAAGCCTGAGCAGCAGAACACGGCGGGGAGCGACTGGGCGAAACCATACCGAAACGCCACGCAGGCAATTATCCTCAAAACCCCGCTGTGGCTGGTGCCTCTTCTGGCTCTGGTGTTCACTGTCGCACCGATTCTTACCGCCCAGCCCACCCAGCCGCTGGCGCAGCTGACCGACCCAGTGTTCACCACCACCGATCAAACCAGTACCGAGGGTGAACAAGCGCCGTGCCGTTGATGCGGTGCCCATCCCGGTGCGAGCGTAGCCCCGACCTGTCGATTATTACCGAGCTGATTCCCGGGCGCACTGTCTACTGGATTGGGCATCACGGTGAACCAGCCCCCGACTATGTGGTGATTGACCGCGCCGGTACCGCCTGGGGCGGTAAAGCCCCCGACCAATGCGGCGCAGTACGCCGCTGACCGGTACGGGCACCCCTATGAGGTAGCTGAACGTGTGGGCACCATTGATATTGTGCGTCGCACCGACAAATAGCCTCCGTAAAATCCATGAGTCCTGCCTCTGATGCGCCCCACCGCCTGCTTCGGCAGCCGGTGGGGTGCCTATCAGTCAGCACGCCTATACCTGCCGCTGCGGTGCGGGCCAGTGTGAGGCGGCATGAGGCGGAGTAAGCAAGTAATGTGCAGACTAACCCCAACCGGTTCCCGGGTGCGGTACACTAGATGACGTACAGGTACCCCAAGAGGTGCTATGCGCCCAAAAAGAGCCAGTTCGCCAGCTCGCACGGGAGGGCGCCGCACTCCGAATCAATTCTTCACCGCCCACCGGCGGACGCCACGTTTTCACCGTGCGTGGCGATGTTGCGTGTTTACGAGAAATTCAAGGCCTGAAAATCCCAGCAGCAACCATCCCATCGCACCACCGCATAGGCAATCCGCTCCGCGCGCCACAGCCCGTCGGGCTGTGCAAGATGAGATACGTTTTCCGCAGGGGACACGTGGAACAGGGAACCCGCCCGGTGCCCGAGCGCGCACCATACGAACCCTAAAACAATTGAGGAAAAATTGACTGAGAATATCTCTGCCGACCAGGCAGACAACGCAACGTATACTTAGCAATACACTCCGCTTGTAGACAGGAAACTGCGGCGCATGCTGAACTACACAGGTATACAAGCAGAACGACGCCCCTTTTTAGACAAAGGAACCGTTGAAACCCACGCCGCCGCAGCAATACAGGCCCAGAGCCACGCAGGAAAAAGGCGAGAGGCAGCATTCGGTGCGACCTGGGCTGGAGCACCCGGGCCTCTCACTCGAAGAAGTCGGCACGAAGCCTTACATCCAGGAACAGACCATCCCTGCTGCTGGACCCTTGCAGGACGTTATGGGCTCGCGAACCAGTACCCTTAAAATATGCAGCCTTCGCTTGCACTCTCCACATGGCAGAACTCGCCGACATTGCATGGCGTCTCGAGACGCAGGTACTCGTACTCGCCCCCACCGAGCTCGCCCACCACAGGTTGCCGGGCCTTCCTCCTGCAACCCCATGGAAGACACCGTGTCCCCATCTACGGCGGCTCACCCACAGGCCCCAACACCCAGGCTGCGCCGCAGGCGCAGGTAGTCATCAGCACCCCGGGCGCGTGATCGGCCACCTCAGCAAAGGCTCGCTCGACCTCTCAGAGCCCTGCAATACCTGGTGCTCGATGAGGCCGACGAAAGGAAATGCTGCGCATAAACCGCCAAAGAGGCAATAAACCATCTCAGCACCCCACGGACTTTCGCGAACAGCACTCTTCTCGCGCCCGCATTTTCAATCCTCGTCAGCAATACATCTAACGGCCCGCGAAGATTTGCGCGTCAAAACAAAGATACCGCAGGCGGACATCCCGCCAGCTACATGGATCGCACCGCTCCTAAACTTGGCGCCACGGCCCTGCGTGTAGTCGAAAACTACGACGGCATTATCGTCTTCGTACGCACCAAAAAGAAACCGAGAAGTCGCCGACAAGCTCCAAGGCACGCGGCTTCCAGCCGCAGCCATTAACGGCGACATCCCCAGCAGCTGCGTGAACGCACCGTAGATGCGCTGCGCGACGGGCGCATCGACATTCTCGTAGCAACCGACGTTGCCGCCCGCGGGCTGGATGTTGAACGCATCTCCCTCGTGGTGAACTACGACATTCCGCACGACACCGAATCCTACGTGCACCGCATCGGGCGTACCGGCCGCGCCGGGCGTGACGGCGAAGCGATCCTCTTCGTCACCCCGCGCGAAAGTACATGCTGCGGCAGATTGAAAAGCAACCCGCCAAAGGTTGAGCCGATGCGCATGCCCACCGCCCAAGACGTGAACGCGAGACCGCAAACAGCGTTTCGCCGAGCAGATCACCACCACCATCGAAACCGAGATTTGGACTTCTTCCGCCAGATCATTCAAGACTACGAGAACGAGCACGACGTACCGCCGAAGACATTGCGGCGGCGCTAGCTGTTATCGCACAGCAGGGGCGGGCCTTCTTCCTCGACGAAGACGAGGATGTGCGCACGCCTCCCGCCCTTCGCCGACGACGGAGACCGCCCCCGCAAGAACAAAGGGCGAAAAAACGGTTCAATAACGAGGGCATGGTGAACTACAAACTCAACGTGGGCCGCGCCTCTCGAGTTCGCCTCTCGCCATTGTGGGCGCGCTTGCAAACGAGGGCGGTATTAAGGCTCGCAGATCGGCTCGATCGATATTCGCCAGCACTTCACGATCGTGGGTCTTCCCGAGGATCTGCCCGAGGGTTTCTTCGATCGTCTGCGTGATACCAAGATTGCCGGTGAGTTTATCAACATCCGCAGGATCAGGGGACCTCAGGGAGGCGGTGTGCCGCGGTTTCCGCCGCGAGCGATCGCCGCGACGGCGGGTTCCGTTCCGTCGCGATGATCACCGTGGCGGTCGGGATGATCGCCGCGGAAAGTCACGCGGTAAACGCTACTAGTCTGTGAAAGTTAGCCGTAAAATAAGGCGTTTCGTTATTTCATAAAAGCGGGATGCGCCCGCCGGTATTGTGGACGGAAAAACCGGCGGGCGCATCCGCGACTCAAACAGTGTAAAACGCCTATTTTAGGGCTAAAACAAAAGTGTCTGCAGAACACCTAACCCTTATTTGCGCGGGTGGTTTAGGGATACTGTAAACTTTTATCTGTTGCCCCGATAGCTCAGTGGTAGAGCGCCATCTTGGTAAGATGGAGGTCCCGGGATCGATTCCCGGTCGGGGCTCTCGCATTAGCCTGCAAAGGTTGATGTTCTGGCGGTGTAGCTCAGCTGGTTAGAGCGCACGACTCATAATCGTGAGGTCGACGGATCGAGCCCGTCCACCGCTACGCCCCGATAGCTCAGTGGTGAGGCGCCATCTTGGTAGATGGAGGTCCCGGGATCGATTCCCGGTCGGGGGCTCAGCTAAGCCTGTCTCGTATGAGGCAGGCTTTTTGTTGTGCCTTTCGGGTGGCTAAATGGGTCACGTATCTAAGGGTGTTGGGTCTCTTCGGGTTCTGTCTGCCCAGCGCATTCTCAAGCTGGAAGGTCGAGTGGCTAATAGATACCTCGAAATGCTCGGATACGCAGGTTCGGGCTTGCCAAAGATTTCCAGGGCCTCACCATTCGTGAAGCATTTATCGGCGATAACGATATGAGCGGTCAGTACAGGGCAGACCCGTTGCTATGGTTGAGGCATGTATATCGTGAACCTCATGTACACCCGGCACGGTCAATATATGGCGACGCACTTCTTCAAGATCCAGCCCTTGGGGAAGAACTCCATCAGTACACCGGTGGTCTCACGCATGAGCTTTGCCGCGCGAGGAACAATTAGCGCCGCAATGAATAAGCCCGCAATGGCATCGGCCTGCATAAAGCCGGTGAAGACCATAACGAGTGAAGAGACGATGACGCCCACGGAACCAGAGTGCATCGTTGAGGACTTCAAGGAACGCAGCGCGCATATTAAAGTTCGCATCACGGCGCCCAGAAAGCACCATGATTCCGGCAATGTTGCCGCCAAACCAATGACGCCGAAGGCAAAAGTTCGGAAGCCGGTACCTCTGGAGGCTCGAAGAGACGATGAATCCCTTCAAAGGCCGCAGAGACCGACCGCCATCAGTAAGGTGGCTTGGGCGAGTGCTGCAAGAACTTCGATGCGTCAGAATCCCCAGGTTCGTTGTGCCGTTGCGGGCTTCCAGCGCGAGTCGCCGCTATCAAAGCGACTAGCGGTCCGGAGGCATCGGTGACGCGTGCGCCGTATCGGTAAGAAGGGCGGAGACTGCCCGTCATAGAGATCCGACGAACTGGATTACGACAATCGCTGCAGCAAGCCCAAAAGGCGAGTGCAATTCGCGGACGCAGGTCTGGGTTCTGGGAACGGGTGCGGGCAGAAGAATACTGGTCTTCCGAGCTCATGAGCGTACCTTTTGTTGTTCTGGCATGTCTTGGTGTGGGGAAGGGGCTTACCAATAATATATAAAAGTTATTTTATATATCTAGGGTAAACCTCATAAACCTTGTGCCAAGACATGCCAAGTATGTGGTAAATCGCTCAGAAGAGGTGAGATAAATCCTCGTTAGTCTAATTGGTTTTCTGGAAAATCAGCAGCTCCGAAAAGCAATTCGTAGCTTCGAATGCGGTCTTCAAACTCCCACGGCGTGCTCGTGATAATCACTTCGTCTGCACCGGTGCGGGCAGCCAAATCTTCGAGCTTGCTCTAGAACCGTTTGCAGGGGAACCGACCACCGCCTCCTGAAGCATTGAGGAGATATGCCGTTTCTCGGCAGGACTCCACAGCTTTTCCATATCGTCGACTGGCGGAGAGAAACTGCGGACGCCCGCGAATAATCCCCTAGGGCGTGCTGTTGCGCAGTCGTGAAAAAGATGCTGCGCCTGCTCATCCGTTTCGGCAACCAGCGACCCTGCGCCCACAATCAACGTAGGGTTTATCCAGGGTTTGCGACAGGGGTGAAGTTATTGCGGTGAACATTGAGCGCATCCTGCAGGGCAGCCAGGGCGAAGTGTGAAGCAAACGAGAACAGCAGACCCAGCTAGCCATAAAGAAGCCCCGAAAGTTGATGACCCCAGAATATAGAGCGGCACATTGGACCCTTGCCCGGGGATAGCGTGCACGCGGCGCATGGGGAGGGCTCACCCAGATACCGCTGAATCTCTTCTACCTCGGCGGGGAAATTCATAGCTGCGGGAATTATCGCGACGAAGCGCCTGCGCGGTCATAGGGTCGGTACCGGTGCGCGACCCCAAACCCAGATCAATGCGCCCGGGATGGAACGCCTCTAGGTGCCAAACTGTTCTGCCACTACGCAGGGGCGTGGTTGGGGACATAATGCCGCCGAACCCACCCGGATGCGCTCGGTTGCGGCAGCGAGCTCTGCCATCACCACGACCGTTGCCGACGACAGCAGCGAACCCGCGTTATGATGCTCGGCAACGCCAGAAACGGTTGAACCCAAAACGCTCAGCCCCTGCCGCCTGAACCGTCTTGCGCATGGTTTGCGCGTGAGAATCATCGGGGCGCGTGGGCATAAGATCAGAACCGAGAACGGGATGAGGTACATGATGGCTCCTTTCAGAACGAGAAAAAGTACCCTTTTAAAGCTACGCCTATGCTCATGGATACCTTCGAGTGTTACAGCGGTAAGCGGCGCCCAGCTGCGGTACCAGACCCGATAGACTGGTGGTGACGGTATTAACCCCGACATTGTGGGTCGCGTGCGTGCCCGCCGAGGGGCACCTACGCCGTTGGCCGCGAGAAGATCCGGAGTGCCCGCGCCGTACCGCCGAAAACCCTCTGCATCATGACGTTGAGGCGGCACGCGCCACGAGCTACGCAGACCTGATCGCCCGCCCACCTTCGCTATCATCCTGTCTCAAGCAGCCGATGCCGCTCTGATCGGCGATAAATCTGCGGGCATTGATTTCTCGTCGTGGTGCACGCCGACTCAGCGCTTTAGCATCACCGCCCCATCGTGGCGGGGACAATGCGCACCGAAGTTCTGTGGATTCCGTGCGTGTGATGGGCGCGGGCGCATGCTCACCACCCGCGAGAAAAGTCACCGATGCTGACGGCAAACCCGTCACCACCTGTATCTCATCCCTGCTGGTACGCGCGCCGACGAGGAGGGCGAATAATGTCCGTAAACTTTGCAGAACTCGAAAAAAAGGGCAGAGGTCGGTTCCCGAACCGTCGAGATTTCGCGTGCATCGCTGGTGCGGTATGCGGGCGCATCCGGTGACTTCAACCCGATTCATTGGAACGAGCGTTTTGCCCCGGTCCGTGGGGCTTTCCGGCGTGATCGCGCACGGTATGCTCACGATGGGCACCGCCGTGCGGCTGGTGAGCGATTGGGCGGGCGATCCGGGGTGCAATCGTGGACTACCAGACTCGCTTCACCAAAGCCTGTACCGGTGCCGGATGCGCCCGGCGGCGACAACCGGACACCCCCACGATGCGCTGACGATCACCGGCAAGGTAGGCGCCGTGGATGAGGATGCGCGCGGCTCGCATCGACCTCACCGTTACCGCTGACGACGGTGAAGGCAGGCAGCAGAAGGTTCTGATGAAGACTCGAGGCCGTAGTGAAATTTGCCCAGCCCGCGCGTTCGTGGTCGATACTCTGTGTGACTGTGTGTTGAGTTATGGCAGGCCGCTCCGACTACGGGCGGGCCTGCCATAAGGTCTAGCTGACCTAACGGAATAAAACGTGACAGACCGGTATTCTTAAAGACATGACTGAAAAAGCTGCTGAGTGAGATCACCACCGCCCAAGTTGGCGGCCCTGCTCGCACATACATCCGCGCCACGACTGAAGCCGAGATTGTCGGGCGGTTTCCTCCGCCGATGCCGCCAACGAACCCGTGCTGATCGTGGGTGGCGGCTCAAACCTGCTGGTTTTCTGATGCCGGGTTTGACGGTGCCGTTGTGCATATTGCATCCACCGAGGGTTGAGGCTGCCCATTCCTGCGTGCGGTGGCGCAGAATGTGCGCGTGCAGGCGGGTACCGTGTGGGATGATTCGTGCAGCTGAGTGTGAAAAAGAATGGTCCGGCCCGGCGGCAGCTGTCGGGTATTCCCGGGACCGTGGGTGCAACCCCGTGCAGAATGTGGGCGCCTACGGGGTGGAGGTTGGCGAGTTCATTGCGTCCCGTGCACCTGGGACCGCGAGACGGGAAAGTTCAAAGAGCTTTTGCGAACGCCGATCTGCGTTTCGGCTCGCGATTCAATTCTGAAGCAAAACATGGTGAACGGCTCGCCGCGCTATGTGGGTGCTGACCGTGATTTCAGTTCACGCTCGGCAGCCTGTCTTCACCAGTAAATACGGGCAGAGACTGGCGAAGCCTGGGCGTGCAGGTGGAGAGCGCCGAGTCTGCGCTGGTGCGGGATAAGGTGCTGGCGCTGCGTGCCTCTAGGGGATGGTGCTGGATGCCTTGAACCGCGATACCTTCTCGACCGGCTCGTTCTTCAGCGAAACCCGATTGTACCGGTGTCTGTGCTTGATTCTTTGCCTGAGGATGCGCGCGTTTCCCGGTAGTGACGCGCGCAGGTGTTCGGAACCGAGCAGCAGGGAGAGCGAGGAGTACGTGAGCTCTCCGCCGCCAGCTGATTCAGCACGCCGGGTTCGAGGCTTCGGGCTCGAAGGCGATGCGCGCGGATTGCGGGCGGCCGCGCCTCGCCTCGACCAAGCATACGCTGGCGATTACGAACCGTGGACGCCACCGCTGGGGATATTTTTTCGCGATCGCCCGCGCGGTGCGCGCGAGTGTTGCCGAGAGAGTTTGGGGTTGAGCTGGTGCTGAGCGGTTGTGGTGAACGGGAAGATTTGGGACTCTCTCAGTCGTTATTCGAATTTCCCGCGAGCGAGATGGATTTTCAGACGAAAAGATGGCGCTCAGTTATCTGCTCGTCAAAATCCTCTGCTCGCTATACTGAGGCGGCGATAATCCACAGGTCTGAGATCTTGTTGCAGGGTTTTGGCGTTGCGCAGGGTCAGCTGGTTCGCGAAGCTTTCTTCGACATAAACTTTGCCGACTTTGCGCTTTCTTATAATCGGGTGTGCCAGTAGTTACCGAAGTAGACGGCGCAGGGTTCCTACGTGAAGCACTTCGTCGGGAACATCCAGCGTTTCGAGCTCAGCGGCGAGCGCATCGCGATCAGCATCAATGGTGAAATGACTTGGCGTCCGGGCGCGGCACTGTCCTCGTTCCACCACTCAGGCGGGTTGTGCGCATCGCTCGATATTCGTCAGCGGTGAGAAGCGAAAGGAATCTCAAAATCGTAATGCTCCGCCAGCAGCTCGGTAATGCTCCTGTGCCACGGTGGTTTATCCGCGAACTACTGACAGCAGGTTTCCTGAGTTGATATAACGTGACGTTCTCGTACCGGCGCAGCCAGCCGTCTTTTCAGCTCGAGGCATCGACACCTTGCGCAGCTTCCCAGGTTCACGCTCCTGAGCAAAAGATAGCATGTGCACGGCCCAAACCGACTTTCTAGCGATGAATGGTAAAAATCTGGGTCGAGTTCTCGCGCGAGACTTTTGCTGCCCGCGTTTACGGCTCGGGTTGTCAGAAACGGCACCTGAAGCCTCGTAAAACCGGCACTGCTGCATCGTCTTCATTCTCCTGTGGGGGTACGCCGGGGCGACCGGAAGATGCGGAATCAGCGGATCACCTCGTCGCGGCGCAGAATCTCGGGGTCGATTTACCTGCGGCACGAACCCGGGCGCGATCAGCTCCAGTAGTAAGAACTTTCTCGGGTGAGCTCCAGACGATCGTGCGAACCCGCTTACGATCCTCATCAGGCGATCTTTGATCCGCCTCATACGGGTACGGTGCCCCGCTGACCGGTTGTCAGGTCCACCCCGTACCAGACTACGTAGTGATGAGCGCCCGCAGCATAAGCCTACCCGTATTGACGTGCACCGACGAGACCTGGCCGTAATCATCGTGAGAACCTTGCCTTCGCCCGGGGCGAGTACCAGGCGAGCTCGGTTCCCAGAAGAATCCACAATATGCAAGCGCCTCCAATATGAGGCGCCGCGCCCGAGGACCTCATCGCAAGCTGCAGACCAGGTTTCCTTCCGCCTCTGGGGATCGCGACGCTCCACCTCGAGTCGGTGGCACGCCACGGGTCAGATGCTCCTGCAAACACGCAAACGGTTGTTCAACGGCGCATGACGAGGCGTAAAATCTACAGTAAACCAGGGCCGCGCATGATTCAAGTTAGGCATAATCCCCGAGATAGGCATTAGCTCGGCGTGGTATCGTGGTCGCCCTTCACAGAAAATCCCAATCGGGTTCGCAGGCGTCAGATACTACATTCTGAAGGGGCGCTTTGCGGGCTGTGATTAAAAACTCCCCGGAAACGAGCCTCTGCCACGGATACTGGGTGTCACGAATATCCTCACCCTGCTGAACCGTCGTCAGGCCGGTGCGTGCAGACCGCGCACCATACTCTGGGGCAGGCGGGTGGGAACGGGCGGCTTGCCGGTGAGGGTGCTGTCGGCAGATGGGGGTAGCCGGGCACATGCTCGGGAATTTTTCCCCGGTCTCCAGATAGATGAGGGGATCGGTATGTTCGAATGTGTGCGCGCATCCTCGGTCGGAACGCTCCACGCCAGCTGCGCCGGAGGGTGGCGGTAGCTCAAAACATTTGCCCGGTGGTCGGTCGTCACGTCAGGTATGTTCGAGAACTGCAGTTTGTAGCGTACGCCGGCCGAATATGTTGTCACCCTGGCGCATATGGTATGAAGGTAACAGCTTGTCTTCGTTGAGGGCTCTCGGAACTACCGTACAGCGCCGTATGCTCAACGCTGAGGCTGCGGTACAGTGCTATGAGGACCGCCTCAATATAGACCGAACGCTGCGGGTCATCATCGTGCTGCTCAGTGAAAAGCGAAATTACGATCACGGGCGCGCGCGTACGTGCGGTCAGAGGGCTCTTGCCAGGCCGAAAAACGTGCGCCGTGGTAAAATAATCCTCATCAGCTTTGAAACTAAACGTGATATTGCCTGAAATACGTGTACCGATGACCAGTTCACCCCTAAACCGATGCGGGTTTTCGGGGTCGAAAAGGTTGAGGGTTCGCTCCATCGGGTGCAAATTCCGAACCGATATCGTGCAGCACCCGGGTTTGAATTGAGCCAGTGTGCCTGCCTGCGACCGGTTCACCGTTCTCAAGCGGCGCGGGCGTGTGAGCAATTGGCCGGGAATATAGGTGACTGCGGGGGTTTTCTGCCATACCCGCGCTCGCTTGAGGTTGATGTCTGAGACAGTTCTCTGTCTCACCTGAGATGCACTGAGCCCACCCTGTACACTTCATGAGGCGGCAGCACGCGATGTTTAGCCATCATAACGTATCGGCACGCCGCAAATACGTCAGCACCTCATGGTGTGTGTCTGCGGCGCCCGCGAGCATACCCTCGCCCTATGTTCTGCGACTCCACGAGCACCTGATAAACAAAGAAGCCGAGAGAGGTGAAGATTCCCACCTTCTCGGCACACTCTCTTCACATCATTCCTGTATTGAAGGTTTTGTAGCCTAAGAGCGATTTTCCCGCGCTTTTCCGGGCAGCGCGAAGGTGGTAACCGCCGCCAGAAGACGCTGCCGCGAAAACGGCGAACAGTACCCGGTGCCGCCAGAAGAGATGAGCGGCGGAACGATGGCAACGCCAGAATCGAGGCGATGCGCCCCAGACCGGCCGCCATGCCCGTTGCGGGTGCCGCGCGAGTCGGGTGGGACACCTCCGGGCTGATAGCGTGGGGCGCCCCCAGCGTGCTGGGTTGAAGAACGAGAGGAAGCACCCACTGAGGATAATGTGAAAATCCGATGGCGTGAGCCGTATACCGCGCGCCCGCCGCACCTGCCACATGCAGGAGGGTGGCGCGCGCCCTCTCTCAATCAGGTAGGCGGCCACTGCATGGCCGGGCAGCTGCGCCAGGGTCATAATCGAGGGTAAACGCGAAGGACTTCACTGGGCTGAAACCCTGTGCGCTCAGCGGTATCGAGATAAACGCCCCGTAGTACGAGAGTTAATGCAGAACCACTGCGGTGCAGCGCCAGCGTGCGTTTACGCAGGAGCCGACCAGATGGAGGTTGCCTCCCTGGGCATCGTTGGCAGGACACTCAGGTACATTGCCGCTGGCGGTTTCATCCGCGGTGAGTTCGTGTGCTGAGGCCGCGGAGCTCTCAAACTCGGCAACCACTCGTTCTGCCTCGTCGGTGCGCCCTTTCGACTCCTAGAACCCACTGAGTTCGGGTGTTCCCCAGCGATAATCAGCGAATACGGTGCTGGAATCACGCCGATAGCGCGCCCACCGCCAGCCGTTTTGGGTTCGGCACAACAAAGGTGCCGATAGCGCCGCAAAGAATCATCCGGCGCCCAAAACGCCTCTGAAAAATAACGACACGCGCCCGCGAATAGCGCGCGGCGAAAATTCGACATCAGCGTGGATGCGACCGGCAGAGCTGGCCGGCTAGCCCACGATAAACCGGAAAACCATCAAAACGGCCGGTGAACCGGCGAGTGGGATGCGCCCGTCGCCAAACCGTAGATGAGCAGCGTTGCGGCGAAAATGTGGCGTCGCCGAAAACGGTCGGCGAAGCCCCGCCGACGGTGGCGCCAAACCATACCAAAAAGCCGATGGAGCCTAACAGCTTGTTTCGGTGGGGAGAGCGACCACTGTTTGGTCAGTGCCGCCATGATGAAGAATCAGCCAACATCCATGGCGTCAGCGCCAGCCGTACCGGTGACGCCAGGAGCTGGTGTGTTTGCGGGTGAAGGGCAGGGATTCGAGACGTTGTGGAGGTTGCGATGTGGCGATTCTGCTGTTGCAGCGGTTTTCATGGTGGATACCTTTGGTGCGATATTTTCTTTCGTATCTCGCATACACCAGGTTGGGGTGTTTATGACTCAAACATAGTGTGTGAAGTAAGCACCCTCCCAATTTGGGTAAAAACCTCGTCAATAGTGAAGAAATATTACGCCAGCCAGACTGAAAACTGCGCGTCTGAGCACCCTCCACACGGGCAGGCGCTGCGCATAATTCACCGGGGCAGAGATGCCTCTTGCCGCGCAGAGGGTTATCGCCGTTATCGTGTCACCCTCCCAGGAACACTTTCACGACGCGGGCCGCTCCACACTACGCTCCCCTGGGCACCCGCCTTCACCACGCAGCAAAATACGATGCGGCTCTGCGTGAGGGGTGGTGCGGCACAGATTCCATTCACAGCACCACCACACCGGTTACCGTATGGTACGAGGCCCCCAACAATAAAACTCAACGCGCTCAATGGTGCCCACGTCGCACCTCCCATCGTTTCGCCCTCGCTCCAGATGCGGCGGGGTCACAAGCTGGTGCACCGCATCCGGCACGGCGCCATAATTCCATAAACTCCGGGTCGTCGCTGCGGTTCCACCACCCACTGAGGGTGGGCTCGATTCAACCCACCAGTAGCCTTTACCCGGTCGTCGCCGGTGTCATGACAGCTGCAACTATACGGTTCTCGGAGTCGGCGGGTACTCAAAAATAGTTCTGGTCACTCAAAATCGTGGGCGCCCTCATTTGAGAACCCCAAATTCTTAGGGTTCAGCGGGTTATACGCGGGAGGTTAAAGAAGAAATAGTCTGCAATTCATAATCACGCTCGACGGTGCCGCCGCCCATAGCCTTCATCGGTTAGCACCCGGTCAGTAGTGAAAATCCCGGGGAACAACCGTGAGGCCCAGGTGTACACCGGCGTTTGAGGAAGCAGCTGAGGGGCCGGAACGTACGTTGCATAGTGTAAGGGAATACTCGCTCACGGGTGATCCTTTACGAGGTGACAGACACTGGCCCATATTTGTAACTGGCGTCTTGGGCGGGTGGTTGGTGTGCCGCGGCACCTGTGCCGCTGACTTTAGCATCTATAGTAACCTATACTATATGCGCGAGCAGGGGATATTTGTCCCAACGGGGAGAAAATATCCTCTGCCCGAACGACCACCCTCTGCTGGCGCTATGAGCGCGCTACCCCACACGCGCCTGCGGATCCGACGAATCAGGCAGATGCCGCGGAATGGGCTGCATGCCGCTCGGGAATATCGCTGCCGGTGAGCGGAGAGTATCAAACGAGGGGTTCATGCGCCGTACGGCCAGCACCGGGCGTCCTGCTCGGCGGCGTGCCACGCCAGGGCCGTATCCTCCTCAAAAGTAGCTCAGCACCCGCCCATAGTACCCCCGGCTTTTCGCGTTTGGGTCCTGGCTGTTGGAGTATTCGGTAATGTTGACTCCGGAAATAATATCGTTACCTTCCCGCAGGTGATGCAGGACGCCTCGCCGTCGGGAGCGCGCACAGCCACACTGCCCGTGGCTATGGTGCGGGCGGGAGTGGCGCATACTCTTATGCAGAGCGCCGGTGGCAACTCGGTAGATCCCGGCGGCGCGGGTTCTCATCCGCTGCTCCCAATGCGGGTTAAAGCGCGCATCATCCCACTGGCTGGGCAAGCGGCTCTGACCGGGTCGTCCCAGTGCAGGACGGCTTCAGGCGCGATCAGTGAGTTCGCCGCCTCTTGCAAAATGTTTGAACTCAATGTCGGGTGCCCACTGGTCAGCGTCGGGGCTCGTGCGATGCCGACAGTCCAGCATCGTGATTGGGGCGTGAATATGGGCGGCACCAGGTACGCGCTCGTGGGTGGGGTCGCTGATTCTTGTGTGCGATGCGCAGCACGCCAGGCTGCAGAGTACTCGCCAGATGCGCCCGGGTTCAGGGCGGTGTGAAAGACTTTGCATATTCGTCAGTAACTGGCCAGGGGTGAGTGGTGTATGTGGTGTGTGGGAAGCTGATCACATGTGTTTCATAACAGGTTATTTATCGGTGTGGTGATTGGTGTCATGCCTAGTTGCATATATGATAACAGAGCGGCCCGTTTTTCTGCCATATTCTTGAATAATTTTTGAAGTATTTTTACGTATATATCTTTAAACCTGTCAATTATTTGAGAGTAATCATTAATCCTCTACGGTATATGTCAGCTCCCTTAAAGTATAAAAATACAAATTGTGTATAGGAATGGGTGCTGCAGGGCCGCGTATTGCAGCGCAACGCGGCTCAACGCAGTGGTTTTGTGCGTCTTTAGCCGGCGGCAGGTGCTGCATGGGCTGCCGAATATGTTTCGGAAGGTCCTCACCCGTCGGCGGAGAAAAGCTGCCGGGCTCAATTCCTCCGGCCAGTAGCAGGCATCCTCGCCAGTGCTCCACGCCGATGCTCCGGTTCCGCAGTGTTAAAAGCATGTACCACATACACTGGTCGGTGCAGTCACCAATCAGGTGCTCTGGGCCACAAGCCGAAGCATCTGCGGCTTTCTCAACGCGTGCAGCCGCCTTCGCTGAACCTATCGGCCACCGGGAGTAGTGGCGTAATACGGAAACCTGCAGGACCACGGTGCGTACCCTCCCAGAATCCTCCACCGGGTGTGCCTCACCCTCCACGCTCCAGCGAGTCAGCGACAGGCTCTCCACCAGTGCAGCAGCACGTTCTCCAAAGGTAGCTGACGGCGATGCGGGACTCGTATCATGCTCCTCCCTTACACCGTCATATCCTCACCGATTGCGCACCCGGGCAGAAGGCTGGTTTTGCATTCTTCATAGTCGCGGCCTCTTGCGGGGACCGAAATAATTATCTGTTCAGCGGTCAGATGCGGCTCGGTTTCCAGTGTAGTATCCATCCGAAAATGAGGCCGTCGTCGGCGGCCTGTGAAACGGATACCGTGAGTACCCGCGCGGTACGGAAGCACCGGTGCCATTCTCAAACTTATGTCCGGGTGAGCCCTTCCCAAACCACCTGGTACCTGCAGATGCAGCCTTCTCGCCGCTCACCCCTTCCTCCAGGCAAAGAGGAATGTGCACGCTCCCGGGGATGAGGCGCGCCGCCGGATGTGCGACTGCTGCTGCCCGCTGGACCCACCCGGCGGGCACGCAGGCCAAAAGATGACTCCGGTCGAAAAAGGTCGTCGGTCATGCTCTGCTTATTTCCTTTCATATAGCGTTATAACGCGCTGATTAACTGGCGCTGTATTGTACTCATGTCTTCAGCGCGGGAACGTTCCCGCTAATACGCGGGATCATGAGCGGCCTCGCTGCCCGCTGGCGGCGGGTGCGCACTGAGCGCGCGCGGGGGCGAGGATCTCATCGCCCTTGCCGGCGGCCCGGAGGCGCCTGATGCGGTGCCTTCGAGGTACCGGACGCCGAAAGGACCGGTGCCCACGACGCACACCGTCCGTCGGTCGGTGGTTTGTACCTGCGCCTGGTATGGCTGCACATCACCGTCACGCAGCCAGCCCCACCGCCAATGCGCGCACCATCACTTTCGTCACGCTTGTCAATGGTAGCGTTCGCGAGCTCATCAACCACATCGAACTATGCACGGCGGGTGCGGGCGTCCTCCCCTCGACTTCGTGGCGGCTCCGTGCCGAGTGATGGTGCGCATCACCCCTCAGCGTTTCACGGCCTCCAGTCAGTTTCACGGCTCGGCGGAACAGCAGCATCCCTCCCAGGTGAAGAGGTTGAGTGACGAATCAGGGCGTGCCACCGCGCCTCTCTTCCACCCCGTTGGACCATACGGTCTCAACGGCTTGCACCTGCCAATGTGGTTCCCGCTGCGCGGCGGCGAGAAGGTGAGACCTCACTGCGGGATCCTCGGAGGCTCCGGGCGGGAGCTGGAAGCAGCAACCAGGCGCACCGGGGTGTGGGCATCATCGACGACCGCCTGCAGGCTCAGGTTTTCCAGGTTTGCATGTCTGCGTTCCGCGCTCAGCTCGCCCGGCTCTGGTGTCCCCCACAGATCCGGTGCCGCGCTCCTTCACCGCTCGCCTGCGCAGCAGCTACACCGGCGCCACGGCGTGAATGTTACCCTGTAGTCGGTGACCTGCCGGCGGTTGCGGATGTATTCGCAGTGATCCGGTGCGAGACGGCACGCATGGCAGGATTTCCTGCCTAACCCGAATATGCTCGCAGTCGGCGGGGCATCAAAGAGAGGGTTCATGGTATCTGACCGGTAGCGAGGCGTCCTCCGGCCGCCACCTGCCACCGGGCGCGGCGATCGGGCGGTACTTGCGCGCAGTGCTCCGTCACCGTGCGACGCTCGTTGCCGTGGCGCTGTGGTCCACCTCAAGAACACGGGTAATCTGCC
>BNJU01003336.1_pt1 | contig 106936 bp, 166 predicted proteins | sample 8539281 | NCBI WGS metagenome assembly BNJU01 (sample SAMD00202456, study PRJDB9452) | human saliva metagenome | isolation source: human saliva | place: Japan
GAAAATATCATGAATCACAACGAGTTTTAAATGGTGCCACGATAAATATACCATCATACTTGGTACCTGAAACAGAGAATGAAAAAGGAAATTTTTCCAGATATTAAAAAGGTCATTAGACTTGGTATTAGAATATCTAAAACTATTGTAAGACTTGGTCAGAAATTTGAAATAAAAATTCTACTGAAGTAGGTTTTAAAAATAGGAAGTAGAGGAGTGCTTACTATTACAGGATTAAAACTAACAGGTAAAAGTGCTTTTGTCAATATTTGGAAAAAGGGCTTTTGCTGGCAGTTGCAATCCGTCAAGCGTAGTAAACGTTGAACAAGGAAGCTTTGTATTTAAGGAGTTGCCTGATAAACCTGTGGGTTACTATGTTTTCCATTACGCGTGAAAGTTTCTTTATGGGACCCAATGGGGAGTAATGTTCAAGTCATTTTGGGTCGAAAATAAATTAATATCGGTAGTAATAAAGGAAGGGAAAAAGTAATGGAAGATAGTGTAATTATAAATAGATTTGATAGCTTTTGATGAAATGAAATGGAAATTAGGAGAAAAACCGCTTATTTTTGCGAAGAAGAACAAAGTAGATATGCAATAATAAGTATAGGTGATTCTTTTTGAATTTGGTTTAGCTTATAATCTTTATGGTATAGACCTAATGTTTGAATTTGATGATATAAATAATGTCTGCTATATAGGAGCAGGGCAGAACCTATTGCTGATTGATATAGAAAACAAGGAGATATTATTTAATAAACTGTTATTTTCGCCTATACTGGATGTAACAAACATTGAGAATACTATTTATGTCATCTGTGATTTGGAATTAATTTGCTATAGTGATAAGAAAGAAAAATGGAAACTTGGTTTTAGAGAATTGATTACAAATTATAAATTACTGGAAGATGTTAGACTATGAGCTTGACTGTGAAGGAGATGAATGGATTATAAATCTATCGGATGGAACTGTGGAGTAATATGGTCTTGTAGGTTATAATGTAAAACCGGCACTAATGTAGACTCTTCCTTTTTAGATAATAGACTTAGTCATAATACACAACAAATAATATATAACCCACAAAAGTTAAGGCGGTTTTTATTAACATTTAAAAATAGCGAATGTGAAATTATAAATTTTTAATTAATTATCTTAATTTTTATAGAAAATATCCGATATAATGAATGATAGGTTAATTTGACCTATAAACAAAAATTTATTTTAAGAAAGTGAGGGCTATTTATGAAAGCAATTATGTCACTAAAGAAAGTAGACTACACTTATGATATAACTTCTGACTGGAATTTTTAGGTAGGTGAAAAATATGGATATTACAAGGACTACTATGCCTAATGCTGGTAGTCCTTCCTATCAATGGAAGGGCGAACAGCTAAAAACTTATATAAGGGACCGTCAGGAGAATTAGCTGATAAAATTGATAAGGTTTACGAAAGAGAAAATCGTATAAATAAGTCATTTACTAACCCAAAAGAACATATAGAAAAGAAAAATACTTTTGACCCAACCTATTCTCATTATAAGGTTTTAGATGGAGATCTTCTTTCAGCAAATCGTATGGATGCATATGATAATGAGATGAGAGTTTTTGAATGGAGGTAGACCTTATGTTTATTCTGTTATAGACTATGCATACCGTGGCTATGAAGCGCCTAGTATTAATGGAGAGATAGAGAGCTTTAGGAGTGTCATCTCATGACAGGCTTAATATGGACTTTCAGGTATCTAAACTCTTCGAAGAAAATGACATTAACATACCGAGTGGGGCTTCTCTTACTTTTTAGAAGTGATTTATATACAAATAGAATTTCTGTTTTAGGCGAGATAGACGACAACTTAAAACAAAGGATAGAGAATGTTTTGAATCAAGGCAATAATGCTGATAAATTATCAACACATATTGGTTATTCAGCGTCATCCCTTGGAAAAGTCTGAGCAGTATAGTCTTGAAAAGAGCAGACTTTCGAATTTAGCCGGTAAAATTTACCGTTATACCGAGTATGATATGCGTGATTTAGAAGCAAGAGACGGCAGTTTTTTACAAAGGATGGAGAGAATATTCTAGAAAAAGTTGAAGAGGGTGTTAGAAATGCAACAACAGACAATACCCCTACCGAGCAGAGAGCAGCATTAGGCATGTTGCGCTCAAACATAAAATACTTTTCAGAAAAGGGTATTTATAAAGAAAATGCTTATACCGATATTGAGTTTAAGGATGGTCACTTGCTTGATGTACGTCAGAAATATAAATATGGAGTAGGACAAAACGGCTGGATACATGATATGGCAAAAGAAAAAGGAGTGGATGATTATGAGCTTTCTAAGGATGGAATCAAGCTCCTCTCTAAAGGAGAGCCTTTTATTGTACCTTCTAGGAAAATTGCAGCCTATCAAAAGACGCAAAAAGAAGATGATTTACCACTACATAGAGTTATAAAGAAGGCTCTTGATGAGTTTTTTTGATAAAATTAAACTTGATATACCTATGGGTACAAACCTTAAGATTTTTATGATAAAATGCCACATAAACTTTTTGTATATGGTATACAAAGTGGTGTGATTTCTGATATGGTAAATTCATCTATCAATCAGAATAAAGAATTGCTGGATTTGTTTTCACAGTTGTCCATGGTTAATTTTTCTAAAAAATATAACCTGCCATAAAAAGGAAGCCCGAAGAAATTCGCGGCTTTCCTTTTCTAATCCCTAGACACTTAGTTCCCCTGCATTATTGACATATGAGGATTAAATGAGATAAACTATAGTATATGCCTAACTAGGCTTAAAGGGAAATATCTTCCCTTAATAAGAAGAATAGTGATAAGAAAGGAATAAACAAAATGGGAAAAAAAGGTGGATTTCCGAGCGGTGGAATACCGGGAGGAATGGGAAATATAATGAAGCAGGCTCAGCGATGCAGAGACAGATGGAAGAAAAGCAGAAAGAAATGGAGACTAAGGAGTTCGAGGGAACTGCAGGCGGAGGTGTCGTTACAGTCAGATTAAACGGCAAGAGAGAAGTGCTTGGAGTTAAGCTTGCAGAGGAAGTTGTTGACCCTGAGGATATCGAAACCTTAGAAGACCTTGTTGCGGCAGCAGTAGGAGAAGCTCTCCGCAAGGTTGAAGAGGCAAGCAGTGCTTCTATGGATCAGATTACAGGTGGACTTGGCGGCTTCGGCGGAGGATTTCCTTTCTAAATGGAATACTATGGAAAACAGGTTAATAAGTTAGTTGAAGAACTTGCAAAACTCCCCGGGATAGGGACCAAAGACTGCAGGAAGGCTTGCATTTCACATCATAGGCCTGCCAAAAGAAAATGTAGAGGCCTTGGCGGGAGCAATAAGCACAGCCAGAGAAAATGTCTGCTATTGTAAGGAATGCCTTACGCTGTCAGACTCTCCTATCTGCCCTATCTGTGCGGATAAAGAGAGAAACCACAATATGATAATGGTGGTTGAAAATGTAAGGGACTTGGCTGCTTATGAAAAACAAAAAAATATGACGGAGTTTACCATGTCTTACATGGTGTGATTTCTCCGCTCTTAGGTATAGGTCCTGCTGATATCAAGTTAAAGGAACTTATGGTAAGGCTTCAAAACAATGACGTGGAAGAAGTAATAATCGCTACCGGTTCAAGCCTTGAAGGCGAGACTACCGCTATGTATATAAGCAAATTGATTAAACCTACGGGAATCAAGGTGACTAGGATAGCAAGCGGTGTGCCGGTAGGGGGCGACCTTGAAAATGTAGATGAAGTAACCCTGCTTCGTGCATTTGTCGGCAGAACAGAACTTTAAAAATAGCAGAGCTGCTGTACAAGTACAGCAGCTCTGCATTTAAATGAGAGGGGGAAGATGAAGTATTTCTTTGGGGAAAGTTTTTCTTCATCTACAAGACAAAAGTATATAGGTTAAAATGTGTTTACTTTGTGTTCAAATTATTAAAAATAAGAAGTTTAATTAATATATATTTGGCATAGCCGTAAAAAGATCTTAAAAACCTTGTCTTAAAAAGACAGAGGTAGTGCCTTTATACAATTAATCTGATATACTTATGCATGTAAATCACGGCAAGAAGATGTATAACAGGGTGACATATACTTATGGCATCCACATCATATATTATAAGGAGAAATGGTATGCTAATAACATTCTTAATGAGGGCAGAGATACTCTGCTAAAAATTTTCGATGAAGTAAAAGACCTTAACCAGAATGAACTTAGGGAAAAAGAATTGGTTGCGGCAGAGGACAGCACAGAAAGGGCACTTGCCGATAAAGAAAAGGCTATAGCGAGGGAAATAGCTGACACAACCAAGAAAAGACGTGATGAGATAATAAAAACCTTTGATACCGAAGAAGATAAACTTAACAGCTTATTAAAGAGAACCAGCCAAAAGCGTGAAAAATACAGAGACGGTAAGGTGTCAGAGCGAATAAGTGCGGAAACAGCCGAATTCTACGAAGCAAATGAGCAGATTAAGGCAGAGACAAAAAAGCTGTATAAGCAGAACAAGACACCGGGCTTCTTTAACTCAGGGATATTTTATACCTTGTTTACGCCGGGGAGCCTTGGAGACTTTTTGTGCTGTCTTCTTACCTTCGTATTTTTCTTTGCAGTTATACCCGCTCTTATCTGGTATTTCCTTCCAAAGCCTGTAACCACGGCTACCATAGGACTTATCTATGTGGCTTGTATACTGGTATTTGGCGGTATATATATGATTATCTTTAGGACTGCAGGCACAAAATACAGAGAAACAATCGCTGCAGGCAACAATGCAAGACGCAAAATAAGAAATAACCTAAAGGTAATAGCCAAAATAAATAAAAGCATAAGAAAAGATAAGGATGATACCCAGTACGGTCCTTGATGACTACAATGCACAGATTGACGATATAAAGCTTCAGCTTGAAGACCTTGCCGCAAAGAGAGTAGAGGCACTTAAGGTATTTGATGAGAGCACCAAGCAGGCTGTAACCGATGAAATCAAAAATACTCATCAGGCTGAGGTAGATGCGTATAAGAGCAGGCTTTCAGGTGTCATAACCGATTTGTCGGGAATAAGAGACTACATAAAGCAAAGAAGACTCTACATTGCAGAAAACTATGAAGTATTCTTAGGCAAGGAATATGTAGATGCCGATAAGCTTAAGAACCTTGTTGATATAAGTGAGAAGAATCCTAACGCTACCATAGCGGAGGTAATTGAGCTAAGCAAGCAGCCGGTATCCGAGAATTGAAAGGCAGTGAATAATGTCCGATTATAAAGAGAATGAAAATGATTTAACTAATGACAGGGATTTGAATGAAAATAACATGACCATATTTTTGTCATCTCCTGAGGATGAGGAATTTGAGCCTGACGAGGAGCAGACATCATCAGGCAGTAAAATAAGGATAGCCATATTAGTCTTAATTCTTGTTGCAGTTGCAGGCTTTGCCACAAAGAGTCTGTTCTTTAGCAAAAAATTATATAAGAGCTATGAGGTCTCTGCCCAGTCAGCAAAAACTCTACCTGAGGATGCAGGTTATGCCACTGATTATGGCAAACTGCTCTCTTACAATAGCGAAGGTATATCTATTTATAACGAAAAAGCTGAGATAGAGTGGAATGCTGCCTTAAATATGACAAATCCAAAGATTACAGTTAATAGCGGTTATGCTGTGGTTGCCGATATTGGCGGAAGAAATATCCTTGTAGTGAATCATAAGTCTGTGCCTGCGGATCAGGTAAGCCTTACCATGCTTAATGACATACTTCTTACCGACATATCGGAGCAGGGAGAGATTGCGGTACTTATGCAGGATGAAAAGGGTTATGACATCCAGTTAATCAATCCCTTTGATAAGAATAACAGTCTTAAAGCTGAGATAAAGACCTATTCAAAGGATGATGGATATGCGCTTTCCCTTGCTATGTCAAAGGATGGCTCTAAGCTGGTAACTGAATATGTAAAAACCGAGAACAATGAAATAAAGTCTACCCTCACCTTTTATAACTTTGACAAGGTCGGTGAGAATTCAAATGCAGACAGAATAGTGGGAGTCTTTCCTTTTGAAGATACCATCTTTCCTAAGCTAAAATTTGCTGATAACAACACAGTCTGTGCGTATGGAGACAACAAGATAGTGTGTTTTGCAGCTAAAAAAGAACCTGAAATCCTTTGGGAGAAGAAGATAGCAGGGAAGATTGAAAGGATAGCGGAGGATAAGAACGGCTTTGCCATTCTGGTAGATGAAAGTGGTCTTTTACAGGCAAATACGGGCGGAGTGGCAAGTGATTCTGCTATAGAAGATGACTACATAGACAGTGATTATCTTACGGGAGAAGCAGATAGCAATGGTAAAATAGTACTGTATTCAATGCATTACAGCGGAGGTAAGGCTTATAGTAAAGAAGTGGATATCAATCCAAAGGGAATGAGCTATAATGACGGTGAGATAGTGCTCTCACTCTGATACTAACTGCATAATCTTTGACAGTAACGGAAATATAAAATTTAAGAACAAGTTTAATGACGGAATAACAAAGCTTTACTCAGGCAGGGCGGCAGAACCAGGTATTATGCTATTGTAGGGAAGAAGCTTAAGGTTATGAGACTTAGTGAATAGGATGGAGGATGAATGTCTAATTTTGTACTGATAATGGTGATTGTCATATTTGCTGGCTGCTTTTACTTAGGCAGCAGGAGAGGTCTGGTGAGGACGGTCTTTGGGCTGTTTTCCTCTGTAGTTGTTCTCCTTGCAGGCACTGTGATTTCGCCTGTTATAAGCAATCAGCTAAGAAACAATGAGAAGTTTTTTAATGCCATTTCTACAAGGATAGAAAAGTCCCTTGAGAATTATGGTAAGAGCGAGGAAAAGAAAAAAATACAGGAAAAGCCTGAAAAAAAGGCTGAGACAAAGAAAAAGGATAAAAGCATAAAAAAAGGTGAGAGTGGTATAAGTATGGATGAAATATATCTTCCTTACAAGATGCTCACCGAAAACAAGGCTATGAAGAGATTGTCTCAGATATACTCAAAAAACGAGACATATAAAGAAGGCAAAGGAAGACATACAAAAAGAGGTCAACCACAGAGTTGCCATCTACCTTACAGGATAGTGATTAACTCCGGAACCTTTATCGTGGTGTACTTTCTGTTAAGCGTAGGCCTCTTTGTGCTTGGCAGGGTACTTAATATAATAAGCAAACTCCCTGTCCTAGATGAGCTAAACCGCATGGGTGGAGGAATTGTCGGTATCTTCCAGGGCTTAGTTATAGTATGGCTGATATTTACCCTTATGATGGTATTTATAGCCAAGCCTTTCATTCAGGAGGCAATGGAGCAGATAGAGAATAACTTCTTCTTAAATCTCCTGTACGAATCAAATATAATTGCCAAGTTCATCGGACTTAAGTAGGAGGGGAAAATGAAAGAAGATTATTCCTTTTTGCTATGATGTCAAGGCTAAAGTACATCAACCGCTGGGCTTTGATGAGAAACTCCAGAGAAGAAAACCTAAGCGAGCATTCCCTTGAAGTAGCCCTGCTCTCTCACGCCCTTTGTACCATAGGAAACAAGAGGCTTGGCAAGGCGTTAAATGCTGACAGGGCAGCACTTATAGGGCTTTACCACGATGCAACAGAGATAATTACAGGAGATATGCCTACTCCCGTGAAGTATTTTAACAGCGATATAAAGAGCATTTACAAGGAAATCGAGCATACCGCCTGTGGAAAGCTTCTCTCTATCCTGCCTGAGGACTTAAGGGAGGAATACGAGGAGATATTGGAGCCATCAGATGAGTATAGCTATGAAAAGGCTCTGGTTAAGGCTGCAGACAAGCTTTCAGCCTATATCAAATGCCTTGATGAAAAACAGGCTGGGAACAATGAGTTCTTACAGGCTGAAAAGGCTACATTCAAGGCGGTTAAGGAGCTTAACTTAGAAGAAGTGGAGATATTCTTAAGAGAATTTATGCCGGCTTATTCAAGGACCCTGGATGAAGCCTGCCTGCTATAGGAGGTTGTTTTGTTAATAAGAGATTTTAGGGCTTGTGACAGGGAAGAAATATTTAAGATGATGAGGGTGTTCTATGATTCTGATGCTGTGCTGCATACAGCCTCAGATGAGGTCCTATACAGGGACATAGATGACTGTCTTTCAGACCTGCCGTATATAGAGGGATATGTAATCGAAGAAAATGGAGAGATTGCAGGTTATTCTATGGTTGCAAAGAGTTACACCACGGAGTATGGCGGCCTCCTCATATTTATAGAGGATTTGTATATCAAAGAGGACTTTAGGGGGCTTGGTATAGGCAGCAGCTTCTTTCGCTTCATAGAAGAAAAGTACAAAGGACAGGCTGTGAGATACAAGCTTGAAGTCGAAGAAGAGAATGAAAATGCCATCTCCGTATATGAGAAACGTGGCTACAAAAAACTTGGATATTTTACAATGAGCAAGGAAGTGTAGGTTTCCTTGCTTTTACGTCTTTTTTGAAACATATCCAAATCGGTCTTTAAGTCAGTTGATTATTGAACAGTTTTAATATATGATATGATTATAAACCACCAGAGTAAGGGGTATTATAGAATGGTTAATCACTGAAGCCAAAATACCAACGCCTGACAAAGAAAGGAAGTCAGAGTAATAGTAAAATAATCGTACACCGATTAATATGTATCATAACAATTCTTCCGCTGTAGTCACTGTATGCTTGCTGCCATTCACCAGTAGTAAAGTCCCGTTACATTACGATGCATTAGGAAATATTAATCGATGGGGTAGCAAATATGAACTATACTATTTCCCATTGTTATAATTGCCTTTTGGTTATTTTTATACGTACAATGATAAATTTGAGTTATAGATATTTAGGAAAAAAACAAAAAGCTGAGAAAATTTTACTCACTATTATTATCACAATTTCAATTCTAGCGATTATATTAGTAGACTATAATTGTATTAGATTCTTGTATAAAGTATTTAGCATGGAAACTAAAATTTATGCTATTTACAAAACATATGCAAATAAGAATCTTCTATGATAATAAAGGATGGAAATCTCCAGAGGAAATTCCATCCCTTTTGTTGATGTCTCAAGCAGCGCACGTTTCTAACGGGTACAGTCCCGAATCCACCCAAGTAGCGGGAGGGATGCGCCGAAGACAAGGGTGCCTATGTTGACTTCGAATCTGAAGAGACCTGATATGAAGAAATTAACGCTTGGTATAAGGAGAGCAGAAAGCAATGCATTGGTATACGACATAACTCCCTATTAATTTTCTATAAAATAGGTGCTGAAAATGTTATGATATTCAATAAGTTTTTACGGATTTAAAGTAAAAACTATAGATATATTGAGTTTTTCGGTATAATATGAGCAAGTAAGAAGGAGGTGGTGACATGAGTTATCCGACCAAACTATATGAATGCGCTAAGAACTTATCGGGATGCTCCAATTGTGAAGATATTAGCAGGAATCAGGCGCTGTGGCAAATCTACAATTCTAGATATGCTGCGGGATGATTTACTTGAAAAGTGGGGTTGCCTCAGACCATATTATTAGTATGCGTTATACATCTGAGGATTTTGACGATGGTATGACAGACAAAGATATGTATAACGGTATAAAGGTAAAAATGACCGATAAAGGGCGGTACTACCTTTTGCTGGATGAAGTACAGGAAGTTGAAGGTTGGGAAAAAGCGGTCAATAGTCTGCTTGAAAATGCCAACACCGATATTTATGTGACCGGCTCTAATTCAAAGCTGATGGCAGGGGAAATATCCACTTACCTGACGGGGCGCTACATTTCCATTCCGGTTTATACCTTATCCTTTGCTGAGTATTTGGAATTCAAAAAATCAGATTCCCGCTCTCCGAAGGAATTGTTAAACGAATACCTGAGATTGGGCGGTTTCCCCATTGTGGCACTAGGCAGCTTTGACGAACGCTCCTCCTATCAGATTGTAGAGGGCATCTATAACTCTGTTATCACGAACGATATTACAAAACGGCACAACATTACGAACTTTGATTTATTTAACCGTTGTGTAAAGTATATCGTGGAAAATGTTGGCAAGACCTTTTCTGCAAATGCCATTGTTAAGTTTCTTAAAAGCGAGGGGCGTTCCCTGTCGGTGGAGGCGGTATATAACTATCTGAGCTGGTTAGAAAAGGCGTTTGTGGTCTATCGCTGTCAGCGGTATGATTTGCAGAAATCTGTACTGAAGACCCATGAAAAATTCTATCTTGCAGATGCATCCCTAAAATATTGCATTATGGGATTTAACCCGAAGTCAATCGCAGCTATGTTAGAGAATGTTGTATATTTTGAGCTACGTCGTCGAGGTTATAGAGGTATATATAGGTAAAAAAGAAACGAAAGAAATTGACTTTGTGGCAGTGCAGCGTGACGAGCGTATCTACGTTCAGGTATGCCGTAGGCTGCCCTGAAGAATCAGACCGTGAAATAGCCAATCTTCTTGCTATCAAGGATCACTACTCTAAGTATGTTGTGACATTGGATGAATTAGTACTGGAAATGTAAACGGTGTAAAATCGTACGCTTAGTGGATTTTTGCTGAGTCAAGACTACTAAAATGACAAATATTCACCCTTTTTCATAATGCAGAATTCAACGATGATGAGAAAGGACTTATATTACATAAACCTAAGCGTTATGTAGCCAAAAGAACAAATGATTGGAGGAATATTTGGTTCATTTTTAGGGAAAGATGGAGGAAAAAGCAATTGTTAATCAAATCAGCAGATAATAAATTAGATATTTTTGAATGTATATATTTTTGGGAAAAATGCGGATGATTCTGAGTTTATGCTGTATTTGAATACTCAAAGTACTAGCTTAGTTGACGAATATAAATTATGGTTAGATATTCAAAAGGGATATTTTGTTAAGCATTATTCAGGATTATTATGTAATAGTACATTTGGACAAATCAATAGATAAATTAATGTCATTAAATCAGTTAGACAAAAATAGACAAACTATATTTTGTCACTCAAAATGAGATAGGAGATTATTTTATTGAAATCCCACCAAATGATATACGACTCTTAACTGAACTAGTAAATGACAGCTTGGTATGGGAATGTGGGAATCTTCTAAAAATCGCTGCATTTAAGGATGAGACCGACACTTCAAAATAAAACTTATAATTTTGAGAAAGCTGAAGTTGTCCTGCACTCATTTGAAGATAACCTAGGTTTTAATATTAAAATTTGTGATATGAAGAATAATGAAGTTGTATTTTATAATAGAGTAGAGTATATGCTTAATAAATATCACATTATAGAGGAGGTTACTATAGCTAATATAATTAAAAATATTTACGAGAAATTTATTACTAAAAATGTAGGTTTAATATGAAAAATGCTGTCACATTCTATTTGAAGGTGACAGCAATTTTTAAGACATTCTTGCAATTATATATTATCTTCTCTTGTAGCTCTGTTTGCCCAAATACTTTGCACAGGGTTAAAGCTGTATTAATAGAATGTTTGTACTCTTCATCACCCTAACTTACATTCAGCAAAAGGCTTTACCGTAATACAGCACAGCAAAAGTATCGGAAAACATATTTTTTGCAGGAATTAATTCCTTTGTAGGTATAGTCAAGAGCTCTGATAAACTCTTCGTTCTTTCTGTAAATAGCTGCAAGATTATGACATATTCTCGGGTATATTTCATTATCTTCACCACACAGTTCAAAACAAAACTCCAATATATCTTTATATCTTTCGTGCTGTTCCAGTTTATCAAATACCAGGGCTATATCCATAAGTATCCTTATTTCCATTGATGAGAATTCATATTCTCTGAAATTATCCAAGGTGAAAGCCGCTTAAAGTCTGTCTTATGGCACTTGTATAAGCTTCTAATGCTTTTGTATACTCTTTGTTTTTTATAATACTTGATACCGTAAAGAAATAATCTGAATCGGGTAATAATCATCCTGTAATACTCGTTTTTCAATCTCATCGCTCATCTCTTCAAGTATTTTTAATTCATTATCAAAATTCAAAGTTTCTTCATTTATTAGTTTAAGATCTACACCCTCTGCATTTTTCAATAATATAGAATAGTCATTTATGCGGCTCTCTATGATGGCTGAAACCAAAGTCAGTCTTGTAGATAACTGACAGAGCCTCAAGTGTTTCTAATTTTAGGTATGACTTGCCCCCTGCTCTGTTCTTCTTAAGGTTCTTTCATCCACATAAGCCATATCCGCTGCCTGTTTTTGCGTTAGATGCAGTTTTTTCTCTTATACTTCTAAGTTTTTTTCTCCAAATACAGCTAAATTATAGTACAAAAATTGTCTATCCTCCTTATATAAACTTGAACAATATATCTAAATCGGACTTTTCAAAGTCCGTTGATATTTGAATGGTTTTAATATATTATATGATTATAAACCACTGGAGTAAAGGGGTATTAAAAATGACAAGAAGATACAAAATATTAATGTTGCTATCTTTATGTACACTTTGTCTTGTGCCTTTTCGGCTCGTCCTGTATTACTTTTATCAGGAAAGGAGAGATAGAACTACTAAGTATTTTGGCGCTGTTGTTTTGATTATTGAAAGGAGGTAGCTATGAAAATAATGAGATACAATGAGGTATAAGAATGGAGACAACAAAGAACACCATATATAGATTGTATGGGTTCTATAATTCCTTTTAGGAATAGGAGTGTGAGGTAGATGATAAATATAAAAATTAGAATTTGTATAGCGCATAGATATAAAAATGCGCTTTAGAATTAATTTTAAAGCGCAAAAGTGATATCCCTTATATAAGACTATTTTGAAAATGAGGTGCGATTATGCGAGATTGGAAGTAGGCAGAGGAAGCCTTCCACTAACTGGTACACCATTAACAGCAGGTAGAAAGGCATTAAGAAATTTTATAGTGGCAACTAAAAAGTATATTAATACATTGAAAAGTGAAAGGAGAAAATAGAAATGAAGATTTAATCAAAAAGGTATTATAAGTATTTTAATGATTACCATTATCGGATTTATTATTCCTGTGTCCGCTTTTTGCACCAGATATTTCTGACAACACTATTATTAATATTCAGTTAAAATTAGAAGGATTAATAATACGTATAGTCATGGAAAACTTAGTCTCGACTTATCGAAATTAAATCAAGATTATTTTGGAGTTTTTGAAAAATTATCAGATGAAGAATTAACACAGTATCTGCAGTCTATTAAAGCCGAACAGAAAAGACTTTCAAAAACATAAAAACAACTGTGACTTCATCTGTCACCTCAATTAAACCTTGCCCAAATACTTAGAAAAGGCATCAAAAGTCAGGTAATAAAATTACATACTACTCTTATACTACTTCTTGTAGTGTGGCTTCATTCTTTCCTAGTATAGGGATTTGTTCTATACACATTGATTACGAATGTAAAACTAAAATCATGTTGATAAAGGGTCATATATAAATAAATATTTTGTAAGTGGAAAAAGTTCTTACAAGTTACAAACGGGAATATCAATGGGTACTTGGACTCATCTGAGAGGTACATTTACACCAAAAAGGTTTATAATACATATGCAGAAGTTGATGCAACTGGAACAATAACCTATGGTATTGTAGAGAACACCTTTAGTATTTACGACTGATCCTCAATCATTTCTATCTAGTGAATCTCCTCAATAGATTAAAAGTTGAGAGAGATATTTATGATTATTAAAAACAATAAAAGTGTAAAATATATTTTTCCTAGTATTTTTATATTAGTATTAACAAAGCTTAAACCCTAATACAATTGAAAAAGCAGATAATTACTATATCTATAAATTTGGATTGTTTAATTTTCTGGAGCTAGAAGTAACGAGTTAATTATTGTGTACTATTTTTACGTGATCGCCGGTTCAGCTAACTATTTCATACCAATAGGGTAATTTATTGGCGTGTTTATTGTAATAACGATGTGTTCAATATTGGCTGTAAAGATTTTTTGAAGCTTAAGTATAATCAATATATGCAATCTCTGTAAATGTATTTTTATTATAGAGATTGCATATATTAGTATAAACCAAAATCATCTATATCTACTAATATCCGGTCACCTAAAATTAAACCTAAAAATCATCCGCATTAATTAAAATAATTTATTTATGCCATACTATAAAAAGACTAAAAAGCCTCTTTATGGTTTTTGTGGGTTTCCGCACTGGCGCACTAAAAGCTTCCGTAAGCAGGTACAGCCCGTAAAAAAGGCTTGAGTTTCCGCAAATTGCACTGAGAAAGGTAGTAGCCTCTCTGAAAAGCTAATTTAGGGTATTTTTAACAATAATCTACCGTGGTTTTAAAGCAAACACACCTAATAAGACCTACACGAGCAGGACTTATAAAATGTGTATTTTTTCTTTCAGCTAACTTATAAGTTTAAAGCAAAGCTGACGGTATGCAGGGCGTTTTGTCTTAAACCACAGCCTTACACCTTCTTTATCGTATGAAAGTATGCCCTGTATGCCTTTTGCAAGTCTGTAATAATAAAACGAAACTTTTTGCTTTATGGGGCTGAAGCCTTTATTATTGCGACTTTAGTGCGTTTGTTTCGGATTCCATTGAAGTTAACGCAAGAAATGCCATGCATAGAGTCAGGTGAAAATTTAACGCATTGTGCCTTAGCTTTCGCTTTCACGGGAAATTTTCAAACTTGAATACCTGCTTTTTACAGCGGAAGTATTCCTCAATACGCCATCTGGAAAAAGTATGTTTTTTGCGATATTTATCACATCATCCTGATTTTTATTTCTTTTGTTTGTCGCTAACATCATGGGATGTTCAGTAATTTCCGTATACAAGTACCAGATTGATATTTTTCTGGAAGCCGTTATCTGAACCTTTTACATGTGAAAGATATGCTTCATCATTTTCCTTATAGAACAAAGGTAGTTTCACCTTTCCTTTTCTTCTTTTACACAGTTCTGTAGCAAATACCCATTTGCCATGAAGCAGGAGTTTTCTTTTGGCAGTAAGGCGTATTACATAGTTATGTTCCAAGGAAGTAAGCTTTAGGAACATTTTATTGTCATCATATCCACGATACATGACAAAAGTCGCTTTTCAATCATTGTGGCAGCCCCGTCAATTGCAGAAAAAGTAACATCGTTAATTGATGTGAAATTTTCCTTTTGATGAATGAATTTTAGAAAAAAGCTGACAGAATGACTGCTATTAGCCAGTATAACAGCTTCTGTCACATGGTAACCCTTTTTATAAACGCTTTTTTGAGCCGTGCTTTCAGACCCGTCACGCACCAAACAGAGCGACTCGAACTTGTATCCGTCAGGTTTTTAACATAACTATCATCACTATGTACGACAGGCTGTTTGGGACACCATTTTTATAGTTGACAGATATGAGTTTTATCGATAGTGCTGAAGTGCCTTTTTGAAAGATGTGTGGAAAGTCTGTCACGACATTGATTTTTGAAGGATCATACAGCTTACCGGTTATGTCTGTTAAAAGGCAGCTTCCTGACGCAAGCATACCGAAGTTCATATCAGCCATGAACTTTCTTTCAGGCTTTTGAAAAGTTTTTGAAATTTTTATTTGAAAAAGTTAAAATTTCACGTTTCATTTTATATGTATTTGATGTAAAATTACACAGGAGTCCTCTAATTTTTGTTCAGTATGTTTTTGTCGTGATTAAATATACATCAAAAATAGAGAAGGATTCCTTATATTTATAACAGTTTTTGAAAAATATTTACTAAAAATTCATTTAAAATATGGATGAGAAATAAAAATGCGGAAACTCAAGAACAAGTAAAAATTGATTATATTCAATACTTGTAGTATAATATCTGTAATTGTATTTACAAGAACGAGCAGAAAGAGGAGTTAGTATGGCATTAAACTATAAACCGTTATGGATTCAGCTTACAAAAAAGGGCTTGAAGAAAACAGATGTTATAGCTATGGCAGGACTTACCACCAATGTTATGGCACAGATGGGTTGAAGAAGGCTGGGAATGGGGAAAGCCAACTTCACATGATGAATACATCAATGCAAAAATGGAGAATGGAAAGTTTTTCTTACTCCTACCGTATCTGTTCCATGAGATGGCTTGGAGATTTGAAAGGAAAAATCTTAGTTTTAGCATCAGGTGGCGGACAACAAATGCCTATATTTAATGCGTTAGAGGCAAACTGTACTGTACTTGACTACTCTTCAAAGCAAATAGAAAGCGAATTTTTAATTGCTGAAAGAGAAGGCTATAATATCAAAGCAATTGAAGGTGATATGACAAAAACTTTACCTTTTGAGAATGAAAGCTTTGAAATAGTGTTTCACCCTGTTTCCAACTGTTATGTTGAAGATGTATAGCATATTTTTAATGAATCATATAGAGCTTTTGAAACAGGGTGGAAATTTTTCTTGCCGGCTTAAATAATGAAATCAATTATATTGTGGATAGTGAGGAAAAAGAAATTATTTGGAAAAATGCCTTCTAATCCATTAAAAGATAAAGGCAGCTAAAGATTATATGATTAAAGAAAATGCAGGAATGCAATTTTTCTCACAATATGACAGAACAGATGGGTGGACAGTTAAAAGGCAGGCTTTACTCTGCTTGATATATATGAAGATACGAATGGCTTTTGGAAGGCTTCATAGAGCTGAATATAAAAACATATATTGCAACTAAATCAGTTAAATTATAGAAACAGACAAATTCTAAGTTGTCGAGTTGTTACTAAAATCAACTAAGTTGACGCAAAAACTGATAAATTTCCAGATTCGCTACGCATCCGCTTCGCTACGCCTGATGCGCTCGCTTAGGCATTATCAGTTTTGCTGTTATCAGCTATCTAGTCGCAGCGACGCTCGAATGATAACATTTTCAGACTCGCTCCGGCATCCGCTTCGCTCCGCCAAATGCGCTCGCTTAGAATTTATCATTCGTAGCTGATGTCTTAAGTTTATACAAATAATAACTAGAATACCAAATTAAAGACAGCCACCCTACCCTGCTCCCCATCGTGGCTGATGTGCTTGTTTTGTGCCGATTTATCAATCAAACAGCCGGAACTAATAATGCCTAAGCGAGCGCATCAGGGTTTTTCGTCAACAAAGCCATATTACAACAGCATCTTACAGAAAAACCGTAGCGAGTCTGGACATTTTATTAGTGAAGGCGTGACAATCAACAAACTAACCCCATCAGCCCTACAAATTAGAATTTGTCTTGTTATTATAATTTTATCAGCAGTAATAATTTATAAATTTGTTGGAACAAGAAAGACGGCAAAATATACATATGAGCAGTTAAATGCTTTATCTGCAAAGGAACTGTATGAAGTATTCATTGATAATGGACTTAAAAGTGAGACGAAGAACTAAAGACTTATATGTCAGATGAGCAAATAGCTGATATCAGTGCTAAAAGGTCAGTTTGATATGATGATTCACGGAAACACTTCTTGCTCGCATTATATGTACAAAAAGATTTGCAGAAGAAGTAGAAAAGAGTTTATAAATTACTTGTTGAGGGAACAATAGGTAATTCTAGCTCGATTTTATAAAGAAGTTTTCCATAAACTGAGATGGTGACATTATTTCAGGGTTTATGTATATTAATATCAGAGAAATCCTTGTCTCCTGTTATTAGGATATCTATATCTTCAATGATTGCAGTATATAATACAGGATAATCTTTTATGTCTCTGATATAAAACAAATCATTTTCTAACTCGTTTGGAGTATAAACATATTCAAAGCTCATTAACATAAGTAATTTGTTGATGGCTTTTTCTTTGATGGAAATTTTCTTTTAATTACTTGTTTTTAATTCATCTACCACATATGAAGACAAGACAAGCTGATGATGCGTAAATATATAGTTCATAATTGAGTTCATTTTAGTGTTTGGGAAAAAGAAGAGCAGAAAGTAAGACATTGGTATCCAACATAACTCTCATTTACTTTGCTCAACTTTCTTCTCTAAGTTCTTTTATCATCTTCATTATGTCATCATCATCTTTTAGACCCTACTCTTTCTGCTTCACCGAAAAATTCTTTTTGAGCTTCGCGTAAAAGCATCCATTGAGAATTGAGCATATATATTCTTCCCGCTTCCTCTACAAATAGGGATTTTATCTCCATTTTTAACTCCTAGTTTCTTGCGTATCTCAATTGGAATTGTGACTTGACCTTTCGAAGTAACTTTTTTGCTATTTCCATATCATTTCTCCTTTACAGTACATTGTATTCCTTACTTTTCGCTTACCTATATTATAATGAAATTCTGCCAATTTATCAAGCTAAAACTACGCTTACTACATTATTACATTTGAAATGCGGGAATGGACAAAACTTTCTCCTCCTTTCGTATGTCTTTGTGAAATATATCAAATAGGACTTTCAAAGTCTGTTGATATTTGAATGGTTTAATATATTATATGATTATAAACCACTAGAGTAAAGGGGGATAAAAATGACAAGAAGATACAAAATATTATGCTCTTGTTATTCTTTTAGGATTTACAATAGCAGTTTTTCTATTTATTCCTAAAGAGGTGGATATACCAACAGGAAAGAAAGTGGTATTTGTTGCATTTAGTAAATCATATCTGAAATTTGATGAAGATAATTTAAAAGCCTGCTATTGATAGCGAGATTTATGAGCTACCAGAATATTATGAAGAAATGGATGATATCCTAAAAGGAATTAAGCTATATCCAACTATTAAAGGGTTATTTCAGAAAGGCGATTATAGCTTCGAGAATAATGGTGATGTAGTAACTATTTATATGTTGATGTTTCATCAGGAAATATCAAAGAAAGCTCTTCACAGAGCTGGCTTTTGGTTCAGAAGGATACGCGGTATATGATAGTAATGGCAAGAGTTATTTTGCAAAGCTTTGGATTTTGATAAAAGAAAAAGGCGGATAAACTAAAGCAAGAAATAAAAGAACTGATAAAAGCAAAAAGGAATAAAGAAGCAATCATAATATGTATTTTTATGCTGGGTTTGAACAAATCAGCTACACTAAGGCTATGAAAAAAGTATGTAAATAACTAATCTTCTATGATAATAAAGGATGAGAATCTCCTAGATGGGATTTCATCCTTTTAAGTTTTTCTCCAAATAAGAATAGATAAGATAGAGGCATAGGGTAATGTTTGCTAGGGTTTCTTAGGCTAGTGAAATATTAGCGTTTATCCTCAAACTAATTTTGCTTAAACATAACTATACCATTTTGGGATGAATAATGGTAGAATATAGGTATATTTGGAAGAATGGATTTAATGGAGAGAAGAGGGAGTGGTCTTAGAAAGATTTTTGAGAGCTACGAGCATGAACATAAATATAAAAAGGAGCTAAAGCCCGAATTTATATCAACACAGAGTTCATTTGTAGTAATTTTAAAAAAATTTAAATTATTATTTAGGAAATGAGCCTCAAAATGAGCCTCAAAATGAGCCTCAAAAAAATTCAAAAACAAGAGAGGTTTGAGAAACTTAAAGAGATTATTGCATATGAGCCTCAAGTCACTATGGCTAAAATCTCAAAAATACTGGGTGTTTCTGAAGCAACCATAAAGCGCGATATTTTCTAAGATGAGAAAAATGGGTGTGATAGAATATGTAGGTAGTTCAAGGATGGGAAAGTGGATTGTAAAACAAAAACAGTAGAGTTTCATGAGACTACAAGAAGATTTTGAACACATATTTAGGGAAGAAAAGGAGCTTTAGGGAAAGCTTTTAGACTTCATTTACTTCTTAAAATTGGAATAAGTGATTCAAGAAGGAGGGCAGCTATGAAAATTTCAAAAAAATATGGATTCTGCTTTTAGTCATTTGCTGCAGGGTAATTGTCGGCATTTATCTAAGATATTTCCGTAAAGGAATATAAGGAATATACCTTTAAGTCGGATGCTAGGGACTTCACCATTAAGCTAAAATACAATACTGACTTCACCTTAGAAGAAGATCAAGGCTGGGAGGGAGGCCCCGATAGAGAATATTCTCCTACTGTAGGTGTAAAGGCTATATTATAAGAACGATAATAATGTAATAAGCATTTACAGAAGCATTCCGGAGCTCTTTTTCCCGGAAGATGTAACAGATATAGAGGAGATAACAGCAAATAACGGGATGAAACTTCGTATCGGAAAGCTTGATACCGGGAACAAAATCAGCTATCAGTTTATATACTATGACAACAGTGAGCCTCCCACGGATGGCGGAGATATTATTTTAATGATGAAAGTGCTTATGAGAAATATAAGGATGATATCTATAGTATGCTAAAAAGCGTTGAGTTTCATTAGATAAAAACAACTTCACCAAGGCTATGAAAAAGTATGTAAATAACAATATTCTATGATAATAAAGGATGAGAATCTCCTAGAGGGATTTTTATCCTTTTACTATAATGGCTATTTTCAAAAATTTATTTCCCTTGCAACATTTCACAAAAACATACACTTATTAAGTGAAACTAGTTTATTGCCGATTGGCGGATAGAGGTTAACCGATGATTAGAGATGCTGAGGTATTTACGAGGCTGTATTCTGAGGTGGCAAAAGGACCTGTACAGACTTGCCCTGTATTTCCTAAAGAATAAAGAAGATGCAGAAGACATAGTGAGCGAAACTGTACTTGATGCCTACCGACAGATAGAAAGCCTTAGAGATGACAGCCTGTTTAGAAATTGGATAGTAAAAATCCTAACCAATAAATGCAGGATGAAGCTTAAGGAATATGCTCTCTCACAGGAGGAGGTCAGTGATAATGTAACTGAGCTTTCGGATGAGAGGACAAAGAGAGACGCTTATAATGCAGAGTTTAACAGCCTTGAGCTAAAAGAAATGCTTATGGAACTTGAAAATGAAGAGAGATTCATCATCTGCCTGTCGGTATTTGAGGGGTACAAGGGGGATGAGATAGCAAGGAGACTAGGGCTAAATCCTGCTACGGTCAGGTCAAAAAAGCAAAGAGCACTAGCGAAGCTTAAAGCGGTAATAAAAGAGTAAGGAGGCTATGAAACCGATATGGATAGAGAAGATGAGATTCTTGAAAATGCTTAAAGGTTTGGCAGATGAAGACATTGAAATACCGGATTCTTTGCAGCCTGAGAGAATAAAAGAGAAACTTCTTAAAGAAGATGCAAGCAGGGAAATAAAAAGGAGAAAAACTATGAAACATTGGATGGTTGGCTCTATGGCAGCAGTAGGCGCAGTTGCAGCATCCTTTGCTGTTATGATAAATACAGGATTTATAAACCCTTCAGATATGGCAGGTACAGTTCTTAACAGGGCTTCCAAATGTGGTGGCAGGCAAGCAGGCAAAGGCTAAAAAGCGAAAAAAAGCTACTAAGCCTGTAGAAGGAATCAAAGCAGTTTAAGAGCTATAAGGAGATGTATACATTTATGGCAAAAGCTGTAAAAAAACAAGAAATACCTATGACTACTTATTAGATAGTAAAAAATCATTTACTACAGCCGAAGCTACAGATGCGGTACCTCAGGCGAAAGAAGAGAGTGGTGCAGAGAATGAGGCTTCCAAAACAGAAAATGATTACTCAAAAACAAACACCAGAACCGAGGGAGTGGACGAGGCTGACATAGTAAAGACAGACGGTAAGTACATCTATGTGCTTAAGAATGACAATGACGGAGCGTCCGAGGTCAGGATAATAAAGACGGATAACGGCAGGATGAATGCCATAACTTCAAGGATTTCCCTTGATAGGGAAAAGAGAGGAATAGGCTACTATTACAACGATATGATGGTTGATGGGACTACACTTGTAGTCTTTGCGGACACATATATGGTAGAGTCAAGAGCAGGCCGCCTATATGGATATGGGTCGAATGTCAACACTGCGGAAGTCCTATTTTATGACATTACCAATCCTGAGAAGCCTGTATTTAAGACAAAGCACACTCAAGAGGGCTCTATAGGCAGTACCAGGATGAAGGACGGCATCATCTATACATTTTCACATACCTATAATTATAACTATTATTACCTTATGGATGACAAGGAAAAGGTTGATTACACTAAGCTGGTTCCAAAGGTAGACGGCAAGAAGATTGATATCGGAAGAATCTACGTGCCTGAGTATTCTGATGGAGAAAGCTACACAGTTGTAACCTCAGTTGATGTTAAGAACCCTGAGAAGATAATCGATAAAAAGCTTATTATGGATTCAGGCTATAATGTATATGTGAGCAGTGAGAACATTTATTTTTGGCATACGGACTATATTATAACCGGAAATAAGACTGAGATATCAAAGTATTCTTACAAAAATGGTATAATCACGCCTCAGGCAAGCACTTCTGTTATGGGAACCTTCAATGATGATTTCTCCCTTGATGAATACAAGGGAAACCTTAGAGTCGTGGTTACAAAAGAAAAGAGCAGCTTTAGGATAATTCCTTTTGATGTGGCAGATAATGATGAAGAGGAAGATACCACAGAAAATTCACTCTACATCTTCGATAAGGACTTAAAGGTAAAAGGAAAGATTGAAGGGCTTGCAAAGGGAGAGTATATCAAGTCAGCAAGATTTATGGGCGATATGGCTTACTTTGTAACCTTTAGGCAGACTGACCCGCTCTTTAGCGTAGATGTAAGCAATCCATCTGCGCCTAAGGTGCTTGGCTACCTTAAGATACCGGGATTTTCAGAGTACCTCCACCCATTTGGAAGTGGCCTCCTCTTTGGACTTGGACAGGATGCGGATGAAAAAGAGGGTGGCGTAAAGGGACTTAAGCTGTCTATGTTTGACATTTCCAATCCTTATGATGTAAGAAATTGCTAAAACCATATATAGTGAGGATAAGTATTCGTCCCTCAACTGCAGAATATGACAGAAAGGCAATAACCATAGATGCAGGCAAGAACCTCATAGGCTTAGCGGTCGCAACCTACGATGAAAGCAAGGGGAAAAGCCTTGAAAAGTATGTGGTATACGGCTTTGACAGAGAAAAGGGCTTCTATGAAAAGTTTAGCGTGGACAGTCTTGAGGGAGAGAACTACTTCAGAAGCGATTGCAGAGGACTCTATATAGGAGACTACTTCTACATAGTGCCTGCCAATGTCAATAAGGTATATTCATTTTGACCTAAAGAGCGGAGAGGAAGTAGAGAAGCTTGAGTACTAATTAGAAAGAAATTCTGCTCTTTATTTGAATTCAAGTATTTTAGAAGTAATTTCTGATATGAAGTTTGAGTGACAAACAGAATGAAGAAGTGCATAAACTTGCTACTTAGTGAGATATGCACTTCTTTTTTGATGGCAGTTAAATCAATAAGAAAGAATCCTGCTTTCAGGATTTGCTGCTGACATAAGAAAAGCCCCACCACAATGGTGAGGCAGATAAGAACGGAGTGGGTGGGATTCGAACCCACGAGCCTCGTTAGAGACTACCTGATTTCGAGTCAGGGCCGTTATAACCACTTCGATACCACTCCGTAACGAATCTATTTTACTAGCAATTTATCAATTATTCAAGTGTCAATTCATTAAATTCGAATTTAAACTTAGTTCCCTCACCCTTTTTGCTTTTCTACCTCAATAGAGCCGTCATGCTTTTAGGGCTATCTGCCTTGCTATGGCAAGACCAAGACCTGAGCCTTTAGCATTTTGCCTAAGCTTAGACTTGTAGAATTTCTCAAAGATATGAGGCAGCTCAGACTCGGATATGCCTACGCCGTTGTCTCTGATGCTTACAAAGAGTTTGTAACCGGAATTGATATAGGTATCACCCGCAAGGGTAGTTCTGAAACTAGAGTCTATTCCGCTTGCACGGTACTTATTGATGTTAATATCGATATCTCCGTTGTCATTTGAGAACTTAATGGCATTATCCACTATGACCATGAACATCTGGCGTATCCTGTCATAATCCCCGTACATAAGCAGGACTTCGTCTGAAGTCGTAAAATTGATTTTTGACATTTTTTCTCCTTGCAAGAGCAGAGCCACCACGCAGTATGTCGGAGAATACCTGTACTAGGTTTATAGGCTCTTTTTCAAGGACAAAGTCAGGGTTTTGCATCTTTGAGAGCACAAGGAGGTCACCCACAAGTCTTTCCATGGACTTACATTCTGTGAGCATCTTGTCATAATACTCAGCCTTAGTAGCCTCATCCTCGATAATGCCGTCAAGCAAGGTCTCTGAGTAGGCGCGGACAACAGTTATAGGGGTACGAAGCTCGTGAGATACATTGGCAAAGAAATCAAGCCTCATTTGCTCCAGGTTCTTTCTTTCGTTGTCGGCCTCTTTAAGCCTGTCAGAGAGAGAATCTATGGCTGCGGCAAGCTCACCTAGTTCGCCACCCTCCGTTATATTGGTATGTGCCTCGTAGTCCTCATCTGCAAGTCTTAAGGCGGTCTTTCTCATTATAGAGATTGGGTGCGAGAGCTTTCTTGCCAGAAAAACCGCAAAGATAAGGGAGAACAGTAGGGCTATAAGTGTACTTATGACAATGATAGTAAAGCTCCTGTTTATAATTATGTTTTGTGACTCAGATATCTGGTTTACAAATACTGCACCCATGATTTTGTTTGATTTCGTACTGATGATTGGTACGGAAGTAAATATATAGTTAGCCCCATAGGTGTCGGAATGTATATCTACTGCTCCGGATTTCGCCTGCAAATGCAGAATCAAACAGAGAGGCAATCTCAGGCTGATTTTCCTTGGTCACATCTATGTTGGTGTATTTCTTGAGGCATGGGTGACTTAGGATTGGCAATTATCCATACATCGATATTCTCAAGCTCCTCTAGCACCTCAAGGAAGGAAGGATAGGTAATATAGTCCTCATCATCCACAAAGACACTTACTCTCTTTGCTATCGACTCTGCCTGCTTGATGAGGAGGTCTTTATTAGCCTCGATGGCAGACCTTGAGTAGAGCTGGACAAAGATTAAGCCCGTAAGTATGGCAAAAGCCACCACGACCATGGCATAATTTCTAAACATTATAAAGAAAAGACTATGAATTATCTGCTTCAAAGTCCTTTTCTTTACCATGGCGTGTTTAACTGTAGAATCATTTTTCATTAAACTACCACCTATATATATTTACTCGATTTTACCGTAAAGTATCTTGGCAAGCTCGCTGTCTCTGCCAAGCATGAGCTTCTTTTCACCCTTACCGCTAAGCGATACCTTTAATGCATCAAGGCTTCTGATGTAGTTATAAAAGTCTGCCTTGTCCTTATCGTTATAGGCCTGCTGCAAGGTCTCCATGTACTTTGCCTCACCCTCAGCCTTTAACTTTGCAGACTTCTTCTCAGCCTGAGCCTTAAGTATGGCGACCTGCTTGTCGGTTTCATTTTGTATCTTCTTAGCCTTGCTCTCGCCCTCTGCGGTATAGGGAGGCAGCTATGTTATTTCTTTCAGATATCATACGCTCATACACAGCCTGCTTGTTGTCATCAGGCAGGTCAAGGGATTTGAGCTGAGCCTGAACTATCTCTATGCCGTACTTTTGTATGTCAGGATTGGCATCAGCGGTAATGGTCTGGGTAAGCTTCTCGCCTCTTGCCTCTATGATTTCATCCTGTGTCATTGAGGAAATTACTGACTTTACGGAATTGTATACGGTAATCCCTGTCCTGTCCTTTGCATTATTGACATTTGCATTCAAGGTCTGATAATAAACTGTAGGGTCGCTTACCCTCCAAAGTATGTACATATCAGCTATCATTGACTTCTTATCAGAGGTCATTACATCACTTGGACGTATGTCATAGAGCTGTATGGACTTAGGCACCTTTCTTACATTCTGCATAAAAGGTATCTTATAATAAAGTCCCGCCTGGTCATCTATGGCAACAATCTTATTAAATTGCAGCTTTATGCCATATTCATTTTCCTTAAGTGAATAGGTGGAATTAAAGCCCTAAGAGAAAGGGCGATTAATACCACTATAAAAAGTAAAAAATCTCTTGTTCTTCATAAGCTTCCTCCCTAATTATTGAACTTGTCTACCGGGTAGATTGACTGAGTCTTTCCATCCGTTATGATTACATCCAGACTAGGAAGGACTTCTTCAAGAGTCTCATAGAACATACGCTTCTTGGTTATGAGAGGATACTTCTTGTACTCCTTATAGGTATCGCTAAATCTTGCTACCTGTCCCTCCGCCTCTGCAATACGGTTTTCCTTATAAGCCTCAGCTTCTTTTTATTATCTTATCCGCATCAGCATTGGCTGACGGAGCTTTTTCGCTCTGATATTTATTTGCATTATTTATAGCCGTTTCTGCACCCTGCTTCGCGAGTCTCAACTGCCTCAAATGCCTGTACTACCTCTGCTGTAGGAGGCTCTGCATCCTGTATGGATACATTTACCACCTCTATACCGAGGTTAACCTTTTGCATCTCAGCAATCAGCCTGTCCTTAACCTCAGCCTGTATCTTGCTTTTGGCAGTTGTCATCACCTCATCTACAAGATATTTGGATATGGTTGAACGGATAGATGCCTTGGTGAGATTCCTTAAGGTATCAAGCGGTTCATCAGTATTAAAACAAGTACACTCCGGATTTACCACCTTGTATTCAAGATAAAAATCTATGTTTACAAAGTTAAAATCCTTGGTAATCATCATACTATCGCTGTAGTCCGACAAATCCTCATTGGGATCATTGGTACCTGACTCTTCATAGCCTATAGGCATACCGCAGTAGTCATGTTACTCTTGTGCTTTCCTGTATGAAAGGGACCTTAAAAATGAAGCTCGCACCTTCAACTCCGACTACCTTGCCAAACTGCGTAATGACAGCCTGTTCCTGCTCTGACACAGAGTATATGCTTGAAAATACAGTGAAAGCAATCACCACACCAAGCACAACAAAGCCGATTAGCTTCTTACCGGTATTGAAGTTTCTCTCAAAGCGCTCATCTATGATTTTATCTTCACTGCCTTTATCGTTATGTTTCTTAAACACCATTTATGTGACCTCCTGTTAACCCTTGGACTCAATATCAAACTTATAGCCCACACCCCAGATGGTCTTTATGCACCAGTTTGGATGCTCGACTTCATCAAGCTTTGCCCTAAGTCTCTTGATATGTGAGTCAACAGTACGGCTGTCTCCAAAGTAGTCAAAGCCCCAGAGGCTGTCTAAGAGGTTGTCCCTTGTAAATACCTTGTTAGGATTCTCAGCAAGGGTCCACATAGTTTCTATTTCCTTCTTGGTGAGGGAGAGCTTCTTGCCTCCAATGCTTAGAGAATACTCGTCAAGGTTAATCTCAAGGTTGTCAATCTTTATATAATTCTCACTGGTAACATTGGCTGAGGTCTCAGGAGTAACCATTCTTCTAAGCACAGCCCTAAGCCTTGCCATAACCTCACTTGGGCTAAATGGCTTAACTATATAGTCATCAGCACCTATATCCAGTCCCATTATTTTCTCAAAGCCCTCTCCTCTGGCTGTAACAAGGATGATAGGTACATTTGATTTTTCACGAATCTTACGGCAGACCTCATAGCCGTCAATCTTAGGCATCATTACGTCAAGAAGTACAGCTGAAGGGCTGGTTTCATCAAACAGCCTTAGAGCCTCTTCTCCGTCTGCTGCAATGATAGGGTTGTATCCCTCTTTGGTAGTATAGGCAGCAAGTACCTGTGTGATATCAGCATTATCATCTGCGATCAAAATATTATGCATAGTCTATACACTCCTTTCGGTCGTTATAATACAACCTCAATTATAGTGCTTTTCAGTCATAGTTGCAAGTTAAACAAAGGTTACAAAAATATATAAAATGACACGATTATGACAAAATCTGATTGTATTATGTTAATGTCATAGGACAGACGGAGGTTAAAGATGAAAAATCTTATTAAAAAGTCGCTCTGTCAGTCGTGGTTATGCTATGTTTGATTTTGTCCCTTAGCAATGACAGAATAAAACTGTATGTCGGGAGGTACTGACAAAGGAGAACGTTGTAGAACCGAAGCTTAATGTTACAGAGGTTTCTCTTGTAACCGAGCCAGTTCAATTTGAAAGTCTACAATTTGACAGAGAATCAGAAAGGCGTATTTTAAGTCAAGTGACGACAGCATTGTGAGTGTTTCTAAGTCAGGTAAACTTTCTGCACTTAAAAGTGGGTGAAAGTACAGATTACTGTTACCCTTAAGGATAAGACAGCAAAAGAAGACACTGTATTTAAGTGTAATGTATATGTAGGTCCCCCTGCTATAAGTATAAGGCTCACTTTGAGCGAGGTTACGCTTGAGGTTGGCAAAAGAAAGACGCTGCAGGCTATACTTAAGCCAAATACAACAGCGGAAACAGGAATATTCACAAGTCTTGACCCTGATATCGTTGCAGTAAGCTCCAGCGGTAAGGTGCTTGCTAAAAAGACAGGCAAGACTCATATCATTTCAAAAAAATTGCTAATGGCAAATATGATATCTGTACTATCAATGTAGTAGAAGCTACTGACAAAGCTACTGAAAAGAGTGAATAAGTAAAAGAAGTCCCTTCGGGGGCTTCTTTTTATATCGCCATTGTTTAAAATAGCACAAAAATCTAAGGTAAAATTCACTACAATCAACAAAATTATTCTTATAATGCCAAATATGATTGAAATAGTTTTATGCAATGAGGTATATTTAAGTTTGGGGTATTTTTATTAATCAACATATTCAACAAAAAGGAGGCATTATGAGGAAACTAAAAAGATACAGATTGCAAAAGATTTGTATCATGAGTATGGCGGTATCCGCTTTTGCGGGTGTATCAATGGGGATGTGGCTTATGCTGACACCTGGCTGGATATAGGCGAGGCAAAAATCAAGTCAGCTCAACCACATTTTAGCGGTTATACTGTAAGAAATATCGAATCATGGGATAAGGAGACAGATCCTTACTCAGACCTTATGAGGGCGAGAGTTCCACTGCAGAAGAGGAATGAGGCTTTTAGTGCAACACAGGTACAATCCGGGGCTTAATGACAAGACAGAAGTCATGCTTATGCAGGGTGACTATGGCAACTCATTTTTTAACAGTACCATAGCGAATAATTCCTATGGCAATGTGGCTTTTAATTTCTGGCAGTACACTGATTATTTCTGCCCTTAGCATGGTGCAGGCTACCATAGGGGTACCTGATGTTCTCTACAACCCTGTCACAAGTGACTGGAGGGCAAGAGGCTTTGAGTTTGGTATAGTAAACATTCCAAATCAGGCATATATCAATGCGGCACATAAAAACGGAGTAAAGGCTATAGCCTGCGTATACTTCGATCCGCATTTCCGTCCGGGACAGACAATAAATGAGATGTTTGTAAGAGATACAGACGGAAAATTTAAGGTGGCAAAGAAGCTTGTTGCACTTGCAGATGAGTATGGAATAGATGGATATTTCCTTAACAACGAAGAGAGATCTGATGAACGCTTCAAAGAGTTTATGGCATATCTCTCAGAGCAGGGCCTATATACCCAGTTTTTATAATACAGATTCAAGCTTTGGGGCGAGCAAAAGTCACAGTGGCTTAAAAATGATGAGTATAAAAGATACATGACTCCGTATTTGTAAACTATGGCTGGAGAGGAGTAAACAGCTTTGTAGAACACGCAAAGCAGATAGGAGTAGATCCATACAAGGCGGTATTCCTAGGCATAGAGGCTAATCAGGGAAGATTTGTAGCGAATAACAACCTGGTTAAGAATTCCTATACATCTGAAGCTGACAAGAATCCGCTCTGCAGTATAGCCCTCTTTACACCTAGTGATATGTATCAGAGAGGAATAGACGGACTTGAGGAGAGGCTTGGCTTAAAGAACTCTCTACCTGTCCACCAGAGTACCTGAATATCAGTGGATGGTAGCCGAGAGAGAGCGTATGTATTTCTCTGGAGTTACCTGTGATCCTAAGGATACAGGCAGCCACAAGGGCTACAAGAGAGAAGATGTAGATGTAAATGACGCCTCTTATTGGCCTGGAGTAGCTGACTTTAAGGCTGAGAGCTCAGTAGTAAGAGGAAATAAATTCTACACCGAATTCAATATCGGTAAGGGCATGCAGTACTTTGTTGATGGCAAGGCTGTAAACGATGAGGCTTGGACCAACCTTAATGACCAGGACATCCTGCCTAGCTGGCAGTGGTGGTTTGAATCAGAGGGAAGCAAGCTAAAGGCTGACTTTGATTTTGGTGAAAAAGAAGTAAGAAATGACACAAGCGGTCATAAGAGAGAGTTACCTTTTACTCAGATTGGCGCTTACAATGGCGGAAGCTCTCTTGTTGTATACGGACCTCTTGCAGCAAAGAATACTCTAAGGCTTTACAAGACTGCTCTTGATGTAACAGATACAACCAAGGCAAGACTTGTATACAGAAAGACCTCCTCTGATGAGGCAAAGATGAAGCTTGGTCTTATATTTGAGGATGAGCCTGCTAAAATAACTGAAATTGAAGTAGCAGGAACAGAGGCAAAGAGCGATGAATATAAGAGTACTGAGGTAGACCTTGCTGCATACAAGGGCAGAAAGATAGCTGCTATCTGCCTTGTATTTGACGGAACTTCAGAGAACTATCAGATAAATATAGGCAGAATTTCGGTTTCTGATACCGATGATAATATTTCTGCACCGGAAAACTTCAAGATAGAGCGCATATATGATGATAAACAGATGGTATTTCATGGAGGATAGACAGCTATGACAATGTAGATAAATACCGTGTTTATGCTGAAAGCGAAGGAAAGAAGCATTTCCTTGGCGGAATATATGACGAGAAGCTTTATGTAAAGGATTATTTCTTTGACAAGGGTAAAGAAATAACATTCAGCCTTGTCAAAGTAGGAAAAGACGGTAAGGAAAGTGTGGCTGCCACAAAGACTGTAGATTTCTCAAAAGCTTCCTACAGACATCAAGGTATCTGAAATCACTCCTGATGTGCAGATAAACGGCAATGAAGTAAGGCTGCCTGCTGAGGCTGTAGAAGCAGAGAAGATATCATTTAGCTTCAAGAAGGGTAAGGATGAGGCAGGTAAGTATGAGGCTGTTGTAAACCCTATCAAAGAGTACACAGATGATAAGACAGCTGTAGAATATAGAGCTGAGACAGAAGCTGAGAATGGAGTTGTATCAGTCCCTGGAGTAAAGGACGGATACGCTTATGACCTTACTATCAGACCACTAAACAGTGAATATGGTATAAGCTACAGGGGAAGGCTTCATGATGGCTATGCTAAGCCTATGACTGAGAATGATGTACTTTGGGCAGGGGCAAACAAGGTTTCACTCCGCTCCCCTCTTACAAGAGACTGGTATGAAGTAAAGGTTAGCTTCAAGAAGGATGGAGAGGAAGAGGCTAGGAAATTGGAACATACACGAGAGGTGTCACTCCTAACTACCATAGTCCAATCTCACTTCCTGCAAGCAAGGGTGAGATAAGCCTTGAACTTAAGGACTATAGAGGCAATGTAAGCGAGATTAAGATAAAGTATGATGAGTCTTACAAGGAAGAGCTTATAAAGCTTAAAGCTGAATATTCTAAGATTGCCTACAACAGAGCTAATGCAAGAATTTTGTACGACAACGAAGACCTTGATAATATCCTGGATGAACTTAAAGACAAGCTCACCCAGAGCGAACTTGTTATCAATACGCTAAAGAGAAATGAAGAGAAGGTAACAAGTCTTGTAAAGGAATTAAAGGATATCTATGCAACTGCATAAGAATGAAAATGTTATTAAATATGACTTTAAGCTCATACTGGATGGATACGTTTCCGTTAACTTCGTGCTTAAGGATGAGAAAGGCACTGTAGTAGCACCTGTGTCTGAAGAAAAATCATGTATAGCTATACCCTTGAAAAGGGAAAGAAGTATAGCTATGAGGTAAAGCAACGCAGCTGCTTGGGAAGTCAGATTATTCCTAAGAAAGGAAGCATTGATGCAAGTGAAGATGGAGCGACAGAGATAAGGCTTGACTTAGCTGCCATTGGACTTAGGGTTGTCCCTAAAAGCAGGTAATACGTAAAAGACTTGCAGAAGCTTAATAAGGCTGGATTATGAAGTAAAGTGAAATATTCATACTGGGGAGATGAAACAACATATCTCTTGCAGACGAAAGATTTAGTGTTGAAGAACCTGATACATCAGCCATTGGCGAAAAAGGAAGTAAAGGTAAGCGGACTTGCCAAGAAAGCCACATTTAAGATAATGGTTATCCCTAACGATGAAAGACCCTAAAGAGATTGGCTTTGTTTGGGATGAAATCTCATCTGCAAGAGGACTTAAAGAAAGTCTGAATACAGATATGCAACCGAAGATAAGAAGGAAGCCTTTTGATAAGGCACTTGAGGCAGCAGAAGCAGTCTTAACTGAAAGTGGAAATAGATATTGAGGAGGCTAAAGCAAAGCAAGCAGTTAAAAGAGGCAGTAAATGCACTTGATGGACTTCTTAATGTGCCATTGTTAGCCGAACCTTCTGCCAATAAATCAACTTACGGACCTTTTAAGATTGGAAACATCGTTGATGGAAAAGATGATACTTTTTGCTCGGTTCTCATCAGCACAGCAGAAGGGTAACTGGATAAAAGCTTACCTACACCAAGCCTGTAAAGGTAAAAAGTAACAATAGTTTATCCTGAGGATGTGGAAAGACGACTTTCATAGGTAAAGGCTGACATTGAGGTAAAAGACGAGAGAACTGGACAAAGATAGGAGAGATTGAAGGAACTGACAAGACTGTTGTAGAAGTAGAGGCGGGTAAAGAGCCTGTAACCACAGAGGTACAGATTAAGATAACTAAGGAAAGCAGCAACTGGTACAAGCTTGCAGAGTTTATGGTTGAATATGAAGAGGCAAAGGCTCCAGAGCCAAAGCCGGAGCCAAAACCGGAGCCAAAGCCAGCAGTGCCTGATATCTCTAATTCAGGTATTCCTGTTATACCTGTAGCTCCTATTATACCTAAGAGCCGGTAGAAGAGATAAAGTATGAGGTTGGACCTTCTATTGTAACAGAAGTCACAGAAGCTGAGATACCTAAGGGAAGTGCCACTAGATAAGCAGATTTCACACTTCTTCTACTAAGAAGATAATAGGTGGAGGTACTCTTAAAGGACTTGCTAAGTCTCAGTATAAGAGCGTGGTTCTCCCACAGAATAAGACAAAGATAAGTGCGGTAATTACCTCTAAGGCTTTTTCTGAGCTTGTATTAAAGAAGGTAAGCTCATTTGAAATCAGAGGTAAGGATTTTACTGTATTCTTAAATGCTAAGAACATCAAGGCTCTTAATAAGCTGGTTAAAACCAAGGTTGCATTTAAGGCGACAAAGCTTAAAAACGGCAAAATCAAACTTGAAGTCTTGGTAAATGGCAAGAAGCTTAGTGCTAAAACAGCTTGCAAAAACTTAAAATCAAAGTGAAAATAGCCTGTAAGCCAAAAGAACATTGTAAAAGAAAATAAAGATAAACGGTCTTAAGATAGATGACAGTTTCAGCCGTCTTTATGACATTGATGAGGATGGATGCCCTATAGAAGAGACTACAGAAGTAACCATCAAAAATACCTATACCAAGCCTTATGAATGTGGTGGAACCAGAAGCTCAAACAGGAGGCGGAACAAGTAGCAAATACCTTGTAGTATTAGGTCTCGGACTTATAGGATTAGGCTATGCATTTAAGAAAAGAAGATAGTATATAAATACATAGACAGAACAACCCCTCGCATTTGCGAGGGGTTTGGTTATGTAACGTGTCATAAAATTATAATATACAACTATTTGACTTTATGACAAAAATCTGATATTATAAGTCTACACACAAGGTATAGGAGGAAATGGATATGATGAACTTGGTAGAAATTGGAAAAGAAATTAAAGCTCTTAGAGATGAAACAAAACTTACTCAAAGTAAAGTTGCCGAGTATTTATCATTAGACCAAAGCATGATTGCAAAAATCGAAAAGGAGAAAAGAAATATCACAGCAGATGATTGAGAAATTATCTGTGTTATTTTTGCTGTACTGTAGACTATATTTTATATGGGAAAAATCCGGAACAAAAGATGTAGGGTTTCTTTTTAGAAGTAATAATTTAACCGCGGAAGACCCTCAAATCTTTGGCAATAATCAATAAGATTGTACTGAACCAATTTGAAAATGGACTCTATGTTGGAGGTGCTATAAATGATTGATAAAATGGATTTGAACAATAAGGCATCGAATCTTAGAAAAAAACTAGGAGAAGATAGTGAGTCACCTATTGATATTTTTAAATTGGTTCAAAAGATAGATAATCTCACACTTGTTTTTCATTCGCTTGGCAATAATATTAGTGGAGTTTGTTATAAGGGTAAGGCTTCAAATGTAATAGTTATCAATTCAGATATGTCATTAGGGAGGCAGAGATTCTCTTTAGCGCATGAGCTTTATCATTTATATTTTGATGATGCGACAACAAACTCTATAACTTCTATTTTGATAGGAGGTGGTGATGAAAATGAGAAGAAGGCTGACCAGTTCGCGTCATATTTTCTAATTCCACCATCATCACTGTATGCTATGATTCAAGATATTAAGAAAAAAGGAAATAAAATACAGCTTACTTTGGAAGATACTATAAAAATAGGACAGTATTATGGTGTAAGTCATAAAGCTATGTTATATAGACTATTGAATGAGGGTTATCTAAGGGATACACAAATCAAAGATATGGAAACAGGAGTTATCGAGAAGGCCGCTAAGCTCGGCTATGATACTGCTTTATATCGTAATTCAGACATTAATAAGAGTACAACCTTTGGACACTACATATCGGCCGCAGAGAACCTTCTAGAGGAAGACAGAATATCACAAGGCAAATATGAAGAATTGTTGTTGGATGCATTTAGAAATGATATAGTTTTTGGAATTGACGGGGAGGGGGATATGTCTATTGACTAACTCTATATTTTTTGACACAGACTGTATTTGTGCATTTCTATGGGTTGAAAATGAAAGTATTTTAGAAAAAATGTATTCGGGAAGGATTGTTATACCTAAACAAGTTTATGACGAAATAGATAGACCAACAATACCCCATCTAAAAGCCCGAATTGATCAACTGATAAACAGAGGCGTTGCTATTGTTATGAGTATGGATATTAATTCCGAAGAATATACTCTGTATAGAACTCTAACAACATTATCAAGAGAATAAAGTTATTGGTAGTGGAGAAGCAGCTTCAATTTCTTTAGCTAAAAAGCATAACGGGATATTAGGTAGTAATAACCTTAGAGATATTGCCAAGTATGTCGAAGAATTTTCGCTAAAACATGTGACGACAGGAGATATTCTAGTTGAAGCTTTTTAGAAAAACTAATTACCGAAGAGGAGGGCAATGCTATTTGGGCGGAAATGCTGAGAAAGAGGAGAAAAATTGGTGCAAGCTCTTTTTCTGAATTTCTGAACAGTAAAAACCAAAGAGTGTAAAGCTAACTGACATCAACAGGAAATTTGAAATTACTTGTAAAAAGTTGAGGATAACTATTTTAAGCTTCTAAAGAAACAGCCACCATGGAAAGTAAGGTAATTTCATAATGCATAACCTCCATAAATTTGATGATGCAATAATACTATGGATAGACTTAGTTCATCATATCAAAAATTCTGAGATATACTAAACTGATATTAAAAATGATACGCCAGATTCGGGAGAGATAAGGCTTTTGACAACAAGTCTACTGCTTTTTAGCGTTTATTCTGCTTTATCTCAGAATTCTTTTCACACCTCTTTGATTGCAAGCGTAACAGCAATGCAGATAGGAAAGAAGGGGGTAAAAGTACCTGCCCAAAAAGCAAGACAGACTGTAGCCATTGTTAAGCTCCAAGGATAGCGGAAGATGGCATATAAGGTATCCACCCCAAACAGGGGAATAAATGACGAGTACAACAGCGAAAAACAGTACAAGAGTTTTTCAGGTCTTTTAATTCCTTCCATATAGAGAGGAAAAATTTCTAAATCTTTCTATTATAGTTTCATTAGCCTCCTATCAGGTAAATATTATTTTAGATTGGAGTGATATTGTGTTAAAATAAGACCTTATGTCAAGATAATTCTGAGCATATAATAGGATAACATAGTGGCTAAACGCTTGAAATTACAGTAACAAGATGATATCCTAATACATAAAAACTCATAGATTTAAATCGTATGTGAGGTTATAATGAAAGAACTTACAATCGAGATATAAAATATCAGATAAATAAAAAGTATTGCACCTGAAAAAGCTGACTCGAGGGGTTGTGTACCACTCACCCTGCTTAAAAAGGCTTATAAATGGAGACACCAGACAGAGTTTTCTTCTTGGTAGAGAGGATAACTCAAAGGCTTAGAATATCTATAAACAAGGTTACACTTTTGCACAATGAAAGTGACGACACCCTACTTATTATGAGGGAAATGATATGCAAACTGCTAGTGGAAAAGGCTTTACTGAAAGTACCGGAATATATTCTAGCGAATATGAGATGGTAGCTGACTTAAGCAGCCCGCTTCACTTGCAATATGTCTGTGAAACCAGAGGGTTATACTCTCAGAGGGCTATGGAAAGTCACGAAGAAGCCTTTCGGAACTTTATCACAAGGCTTTTAAGGCTGTGCTTGAGAGATTTGAGGTGGATAAGCTAAGTGATTTCTTGCTTGGAGAAGAGGAGATGATACTCCTGATGCTTATGTTAAAGAGAAGAAATGAAAGTTAAGAATATAATATAAGCATATATGCAAGACAGCTCCTTGACTATGTAGAGAAACAATACGAGGATGAAGAAGTAAGGACGAATATATATGCCAAACTTGCCTGGCTGTTGGGGGAAAGTGCGATAAAGAATAATAATTACGAAGAAGCCTTAGAGCTTACCCTAGGGGGAATCGATGCATTGACGGATAATGGCTTGCTGCTGCATCTGCCACAGTTCTTAGATAGACTCTTATCTCCTTACAAAGGACAGATCTAAGGATGTATACAGTTCTTGGAAGAAAAAGCGGGATGCACTAAAGGAGCTGTATGTAGAGTATAATGAACCTTGGGAGACAGAGGATATAAGGCTGTGGGAAAGCTACAGACAGAACAATATTTACCTTATCTCAGAGCTATTAAGAGATGAAAGAGACTTGTCAGGGTATTCTCAAGAGGAGCTTGCAGAAGCGATAGGAATAGATGTAAAGACCATATCCAGGATAGAAAATGGTAAGTCAACCCTAAAAAGCTACATTTGCATCCATAAAAGAGCATTTTTGACCTTGAGGGGATAGCCTTCAGACAAGGCTTGCTGTGGATAGCCCCTTTTTGCTTGAAATGGAAAGAGACATATCAAGGCTTACTTCAAAACATCAATATAAAGAGGCGGAAATATTATTTAAGTCGTTAAAGAAACAGCTGTCTATGAAAGTAAGGTGAACAGGCAGTACGTGGCATTTACGGAAGCATTATTTGATAATATGCTAAAAAGAAAGCCTGTGGAAGAAGTGCTGGCTGATTTGGAAAATGCATTTTCGAATAACAAGAAAAGATGAGCACCTTGAGAACCCGGGAAGATTCGTAACTACTGACTTAGAGGCTAAAATTATAAATATGATGGCTGTATGTTATAAACAGACTGGGCATATAAACAAAGAGTGTTGAAATACTAGAAAATGCGATAAAGGGATATAAAAGAAGTAAAATAGATGTAAAAAGGCACGAGATCCCTTTTATATTGTTATCTGTCAATTTATGTGCGAGATATGAAGAGGTGGATAGGTTTGAAGACTCTATCCGTTTAACAGATGAAATGATTAAAAACCTTATAAGCTGTAGAGAGGAGATAAACTTGGATTTTTAGTAGAAGAAAAGACTTATACAACTGATAGGATGACAGGGATAATGCAAGAGTAAAGAAAAATATAGGCAGAGTTACCGGTTATTTTGAATTAATGAAAGGGAGAAAATGAAAAAGCCCCACTTGAGGGGCTTATAAAAGATGGTATGGAGAAGATATAAATTAAATTTACATGAATATGTTAGTATAGATTTGTAATAACTTCCGAATCGTCAATAGTTAATGGATTGCACTTACCTGTATTGTATGCAGGAATTAAAATAGGAATAGATAATACTATAAGTGACATAATTAGGACAATGCAGCATTTTCATGATGAAATACCTCCATAAATTTTATGGTGCAATCTTATTATGGATATAGAATCACTCATACCAAAAACCTGATTTTTAAAACAGGTTTTGGTATAGTACATTCTTTTAAGATGATACAATAGAAGTTTAGAATGAAAGTGAAACCAGGTACATATAAGTATCTTAAGAATTCAGTTTATGAAAAGGGCTATGAAATGCATACCTAGTCTTTACAGAGGCTCATCATAAAAGCGAGCTGGATAAGAGGAGTATGGAGTCCTGATAGTATTTAATTATAAAAAGAGACCACTATTTTAGTGCTTTCGACCAGAAAAGAAGGTAAGTGCCTTTGAAGAAAAACAAACATTATTAAAAATAGCTATAATCGCTGTTGTAGCAATAGTTATACTTGCAAAGCCTGAGTAATAACATTAAATCAACAGCCAACGATAACTTAGTCGCCAAGTTCATTAATAGTGTGTTTAAGAGTGAAGAAGGATAAAACGATATCATAGAGAATTCTACTGAAGTAGTAAACAATGATAATAAAGTATCATCTTCAATACGAAGGAGAGTAAAGATAAAGCATCATCTCAAATAAGCTCTAATGAAGAGCGTCTATTTGAGGAAATTAGTAAACAGCATAACGGTATAAAGGTTATTACCTCAAATGATAATGTTGAAGGTAAGTGGTATAGGTTTGATATTCACGACATCAACATCAAAAAGTTAGGAGATTTCAACTATTGTGATGATTTAAAGTATGTAGATAAGGCAGGCAATGCGATAGACGGATACTCTTATTTAATTCTAAATACTACAGTAGAATGTAAGGAAGTGGAAAAAGTTTTTAAAGCATTAAGTTTAAAATTTGAATATATTCTTTTACAATGCTGCTAGTTGGGGAAGGTGGAACAGAGTTACTTACTGCCAATGTTGACGCGCCAATGAATAGTAAAAGTGCATTGATGGTCAAGATGAAAAAGGGAGAAAAAGAAATTTTAATCTGGTATTTTTGGTAGAAGATAAATTTATAAACGATAAGAACATTGACTTTTTACCTTTATATCAATGAGCATGGAGCAGCTTGGAACCCTTTGATGAATATAAATCTGTAGTAAAACTTGATTATGCAAGGTAGGTAGATTATTAAAGTGATATCTCAAATTTGCCAAGATGGTAAGATAGAAGACAAATTTAAACAGTATTCGATATATACTATAGATAGTTTTTGTTAATTTTAACTGTGATAATTTCCTTATAAGCAGCATATTACTTAGATTATGATGTTAATCTATAATTGATATAGTTATCACTTTAATCACCACACCAAAACCTGATATTTTTAAAAACAGGTTTTTGGTATGGCTATCTTTTAGCATGATACAATACTGATAATCAGCTGATTAAAGACTTTGCTAGTAAAGTGAGTAATTAAACAAAAAACTAAATGGAGGTTCAGAATGAAAGTGAAAACTGTTAAGAGAATTTGCTTATCTATTATGATGGGAGTTATGGTTTTGTCAAATGCGGGCACCATGTTCACTCTTGCTAATAATCATGACGATCATAGTTACTATGGTTATGCTGGAGATGGAAGTGATTTTTCTACATTAATTAGACCAAAGACTGATAGGACAAGCGCATATGCGAAAAATTTAAACAGTAATTTGACACATAGAATTCAAGTTGCGGGGACTCATGTTACTTCAGGTGATGGAAATGTTTTTGGATTTGATAACTGTACACTGGGAACTAGATGGGGATATTACGATTTGAAACCAGGTACATACTAGTATCTTAGAAATTCAGTTTATGAAAAGGGCTATAGAAATGCACTACCGTATTTACAGAGGCACATCATAAAGCGGGCTGGATAAACGGAGTATGGAGTCCTGACAGTATTTAATTATTAAAAGAGGCCACTATTTTAGTGGCCTCGAAAAGGAAGAAGGTAAGTAGTTTTGAAGAAAACAAACATTATTAAAAATAGCTATAATCGCTGTTGTAGCAATAGTTATACTTGCAAGCCTGAGTAATAACATTAAATCAACAGCCAACGATAACTTAGTCGCCAAGTTCATTAATAGTGTGTTTAAGAGTGAAGATAAGTGATAAAAACGATATCATAGAGAATTCTACTGAAGCAGTGAACAATGATAATAAAGTATCATCTTCAATACGAAGTGAGAGTAAAGAAAAGCATCATCTCAAAGTAACCTCTAATGAAGAGCGTCTATTTGAGGAAATTAGTAAACAGCTTTGGTACGGCACAAAGGTAATAAACCCAGAATGATAATATTGAGAGTAAATACTATGAGTATACGATCCATACACATCGACTTCTAAAAACTAGAGACTTTAATTATTCAGACAATTTTGAGACTATGGATAAAACAGGAATACAATAGATGGTATATTCTATTTTCATTATAATGACATAGTAGAATGCCTAGATGAAGATAAAATTTTGGTTATCTAAGTTTAGGAAATCTATATATCTTGCATTTTGATAAAAGCTGAGATTAAAAGCTAGGCTATGAAATCTTACTGCTAACAATGATGCACCAAAGAACAGAAAAAGGAAGCTTTTAGGTCAAGATGAAAAAGGAGAAAAAGAAAATTTTAATCTGGTATTTTTAGTAGAAGATAAATTTATAAACGATAAGAACGTTGATTTTTACCTTTATATCAATGAGTATGGAGCAGCTCCGGAACCATTGATGAATATAAATCTGTAGTAAAACTTGATTATGTTAGGTAGGTAGATTATGAAAGCGATTTATACTAATGAGATAAAGAGGGCGTTTAATACCATAGGTATGAAGCTTGCATTATTGGTAGGCTGTGCATTGTCTATATGGCATGTCATTACAGTAATAATGCCGATAAGCGAAGGACAAAACTATGAATTATCTGCCGATGTTATAGATGACCTATATGTGCCTATCAGCCTGTTTAGCACTTGGATGGGCAACGAACTTTTTCCTATCCAAAGCTACATATTCCACCTTATTCTGCCCTTTGGCAGTTCTACCTTTTGGCAGCTCATTTTTTGAAGATATAAAAAGCGGATATCATAAATGTATGTACCGTGGTGGAGAAGAAGATATATTTTAAGGCTAAGTATTTGGCTGTTTTTTCTGTCAGGTGGAGGACCGTTGCTAGCTCCGTTGTTGTAATCTAGTGCTCTCATCGATGTTTTATGCCGGCATTTATACGGATAATGGGACAGTTGGCACTATATCACCCACAACAATGGCATACGAAGTATTCTTTACTCATCCACTTGTTTATGTGCTTATGTTCATAGTGATAGACTTTTATCTTTGCAGGTGTTATGGCTACACTTGCTCTTAGCTACACGTATTTTTACAGAACACAGATTTGGAGTGATGATAGTGCCTTTTTGTATTTTTATTTTTCATCTACTCCCTCACGAACCCTGATAGATAAAACGGATTATTCACTGTTCTTTATGCTAAATGGTGGTGCAAACAATAATTATCTACCGGTGTACATACTTTATTTTCTATTATTTTTGCATTGTCATATGTGATTTTTATGTGGAAAGGGAAGAAACAGGATGTTAAAGCGTAGTTTGAATGTTATTGTTATATCCCTGTTTTTATTCTCTGTACTATGCTTTTACTACTCTGCAAGTCCGTATAATGGATTTATTATTACTGGCACTTTTTACCCTTGGCTGATGCCTATATTTATTTTTAAACCCAGGGTATATGGCATGTTGATTTTGCCCTTTATCATTATCATATACACCAATCTGATAAAATATGATGATGAGGTAAATGCACTGCTTAGGCTGGGAAGTGTCAAAAAATTAGTGAGGATTAGAATAAAGAAAGCTGTGCTATTTTTCACTTCCTGCATCAGCCTTTGTAATGTTTGTAGTTACATTGGCAAACTAGCTGCAAAACAGCTACTCTCATTAACTGGGACAGTGGCAGCAGCATATATCTTCTTAAAACAGAAGGCTACAACAGCGTTAGCTTTGTAAGTGTATTTATAATGGGCCTTATAACTCTTATTCTAAGAAATATACTGGTCTGCCTTTGGGTAATATTTTTTGACTTAAGAGTTAATAACAGCATCATTACGTTTATTATACTGTTTTTGTTGTAGCATTGAAATGTTTCAAAGCCGTATCCCGCTGTTTTGCAGTTTCATAACTATTGATTACTCAATGTGGGATAGCATAGCTGTAAAAGCCGGATATTGCCTGTATATAGTTCTAACTCTTGTTATATATGGCATTTTAATGCAAAAATATCATGAAAAACAAAGGAGTGGCTGTAGTGGCAAATGATATGGTTTTATTCAAAAAGGCAGCTAATACACGACATCAAAAACGGAATTGTAAGAAGATATAAAGTCTACGTTTTGTTTATGATACTGCTTTCTGTGGTACTGGCATTTTTGGGATAGAAGGATAGCTCTATATACGACAGATAGGGCAGGGCTGTTTGATTATCTGATATATATATTTTCTGGTAAGGAGGAGATTACAAACCTTACCGTCCAGGATGTCTTTGACATACCGATAGCTTGGCTTTTTGTACATATATACTCTGTTTTAGCATAGGAACATATCCTAAGACTGAATATGTTGAGCGGGATACCAGTTCTTAATAAGGGCGGGCAATAAATGGTGCTGGTGGCTCAGCAAATGCATATACATATTTTTAGTGCAAACCTTTATTACATATCCCTACTGTTTACCTGCCTGGTATTTACTGCGATAAACAGAGGAAGCTGCACTGTGATAAACAGGGAAATTTGTACGCGGATTTTGGGAGTTAATCTCTCTGAGATAACGGATACAAAGATATTCCTTTGTACCGTAATTATGCTGATATTGCTGTTTATGACACTTAGCTTTCTATGTATGCTATATCATTTATAAACAACAATATACTATGCTGTCATAGCTATGATGGGATATTTATCAGTGTCTGTACACTGGTGTAGTACTTATTGCTTTGGGAACTATACAATGCTCCTAAGAGCGCATAAAATGCAGTTTGGAACCGGAATTGCTGTTTTTTTATTAGTAATAATCTTGTCAGGAGCTTTGGGCTACAGGTATTTCAAGAGCTTAGATATATACAGCAGGGAAGAGGAGGTATGAGATGTACATTGAAATAGATGATTTGACCAAGGTCATCGATAAACACAAGGTCTTGGATAAGGTGTCTATAAAGCTTGAAAAGGGCAAAATATACGGAATTAAGGGTAAGAATGGAAGCGGAAAGACTATGCTTCTTCGTGCCATTTGCGGGACTTACAGCCAACAGAGGGTGAGGTAAGAGTTGAGAAGGTTAAGGTAAGGATGCAGCCTTCCCTGAGAGCGTGGGTGTATTGATTGAGAATCCGGGCCTTATACCGTCATTTTCAGGGTATGAGAATCTAAAAATGCTTGCCGATATTAAAAAGCTTATTGGCAAAGAAGATATTGAAGCAGTTATGGAAAAGGTCGGTCTTGAGAAGGCTTGCTTTAAGAAAAAGTATAGGACTTACTCCTTGGGAATGAAGCAAATGCTTGGGATAGCTGCGGCCATTATGGAAAAGCCTGATTTGATATTGCTTGATGAACCAACCAATGCACTGGACGAAGAAAGTGTTAGAAACTGCTAGACATACTTAGGGAAGAAAAGGGGAGAGGAGCCTGTATCGTACTTGCTTCTCATGATATGGAGGAGTTAACCTTGTTATCTGACATTATTTTCATAATGGAAGAGGGAAGATTGAGGAGGCTAGTGAAAAAGATATTTGTTACTATATTGTTGGCTTTAATTTCTTGTTCTGTATGTACTAGGGTGTATAAGGTAAATACGGGGCTGTCTGTAAAGGAAGAAGTTATTCCATATGCCACTGAAAGAGAAGTAGGAAACGGAGGTAGTATGAAGGTAAAAAGAATACACGGTTCTTACAAGCAAGGAAGCTAAAGATGAGTATGATTTTTGAATACGATACGGATGAAGATGTGAAAATATATCTGGTAAAGGTAGCATATTCCAACAAGGCAAGGGATAAAAAGATGGTAGACACAAGGCCTGTTTCCATTGAAAAGACAGGATATGCCGAATGCAACTGAATGATGTTCTACGGCATTTGCAACCTTTGACTTGGAGTTTGAGCGCAGTGCCGGTGAGGAGAGAAGCACTTCATAACATCTTATCCGCTTTTCAGTTTACACCTGCGGAGTGGCAAAAAGCTTGAGGATGAAGAGTTCGACTTATCAACGTCCAGATATCCCGTGAAGACTATGGATGATGACATAAAACTATAAAACTGCGCATAAAAAGGTATGGATAATATCTGTTATATTGAAAAATGTGCAGAACCGTCATAAACAGGTTTCTGCACATTAGTAGTCGAAATCTTTATTTAGCATTATGCTGCATGATAGGTTGTATGAGCTTGAAATAGCACAACTTGATGGTATCCTCAATACATAAAACTCATAGATTTAAATGCATGCGAGGATATAATGAAGCAACTTACAATCGGGAGATATAATAAAACATCAGATAAATAAAAAGTATTTCACCTGAAAAGCTGACCGAGGGGTTGTGTTCCCACTACCTCACTTTAAAAGGCTTACACGAAGGCTGAATATATTCTTAGCGAATATGAGATGGTAGTGACTTAAGCAGCTCACTTCATATGCAGTATGTCCTGAAACAAGGGGGTCATACTGTCTGAGGGCTATGGAAAGCACGAAGAAGCCTTGTGGAACTTTATCACAAGGCTTTAAGACTGTGATTGATAGATTTGAGGTGGATAAGTCTAGTGAATTTCTGTAATACGAGGAGGTGTTACAATTGAAAAACTAGTTAGACAATTAAAAATTGCCGTGATTTTATCTGTAGTTTACAGTAATAATTTTTCTGTGGTCTTTTTGTGTATTCATGGTTTTTTGGATATTCCTCAGGTAAGTTCTCCTCCGCATTATTAGTGCGGGAGGGATTGTGATTTTAATTAAAAACTATGTACTTTACTATAAAGCAAAGAAAAGGAATGATAGTTGATGCTGCAGAGGCGACAGTACCACATTTATAAAAATGGTATGAGAAGATATAGACTAATATTTAAATATATACGCTATATGACTTTTTGAAAGGAAAAAGTATATGAAGTTAAAAACGAAAATTATTATTTGGCAATTATATTATTATTTGTTAGTAACATCTTTTATGGTTACATTGTTGTTTTCAAATTCGCTTATGGCTGATGCAGCTATAAGTGGTAAAATGAAGCTGTTTATAATTGCGGTGTTTGCAGAAATGATAAGACAAGTTATTAGTGTCGTTAATAAATTATCTTACTAAACAACAGCAAAATAAAATACAAATATCAGTATGCTATAAGTTTAAGAAACAGGTTTTTCAACAATGTGATTAAAAAGAAAAGTATCAGTAGGATGATACTGAGAAAAAGCAGCAATTGCTCGAATGACTAATGATGTAGAGTATATTATAGAAAATGATGTAAATCAGAACTTTATAGTACATTAATGCACTTATGGGCGTTATTTTTCCTCTATTAGGCTCTGCAATAGTACATTTTTCCTTTATTTTTGGTATTTCCAATAAGCGCTTTGATAGCATTTGCAATTGTGGGTAAGTCTTCTTCAAAGATAGAAAATCTATCTGCACAAAGGAGTGAATCTTACAGCAAGTTTATTAATATTATCAGAGTTGTTCAATGGATTTCAGACATTTAAGATGTATAACGCGTATAAAAATGATAGAGACTAAACTATACCAGTCTCAGGAGGAGATGGAGAAGACCAGATATAAGCTTTGGCAATAAAATATCATATTTTGAAAGTCTGATTATGGTTGGAATGGTTGATCACAGCTTTTTCTACGCTGTAAATGCGGCAATACTGGTATTTTACAGACAAATTACACCCGTAGCATAGTTGGACTTATGGGAATGGCTCAGTCATTTTTGGAAATATGAATGGTTTGTACAAACCTCTCTATACATCAAATCAGTAAAAGCCTATTATCGAAAAGATGATGAGTATTAATGAAAGCGAGGAACAAAGAACATTAGAGAAAATCAGCGATAAAATCTCGGTGGATAAGTTGTCATTTTCCTTTGGGGATAAGGTCATTTTAATGACTTTTCCTGTGATTTTTTGAAATTGGAAAGAAGTATCTCATCAGAGGTAAGAGTAGGGCAGGGAAGTCAACTTTGTTAAAATTGTTATCCAAGCAGATAGATAATTACACAGGAAATATATACTATGATGGGGTTGAGCTGAAAAACTTATCGGATGATACGATAAAAAGCCAACAGCGTATATAGCTCAGGATGTATTTATTATGAGTGATACTATCAGAAACAACATTACATTGGGTGATAATGTAGATGAAGACAGACTAAATTATTCAATGTCTCTTAGTAATCTTAAGGAACTTGAAGTAGAAATGAAATTATAGATGACAAAACCATTTCCGGTGGACGAAGCAGAGAATTGCGATAGCAAGAGCTTTATATTATGGCAAGACAATTTTTGATAGATGAAGCAATAAAAAGGACTGGATGAAGAAAGTGCGGGAATCGTTGAAAATAATCTGCTTGGTCTTAAGGATGTGACTAATACTATGATCTCTCACAACGAGATAAAAGACAAAAATGCTTATGATGGGATAGTCAATGACTAACTGATATAAGTATGACAAGTACGGCTGTATCTGTAACAAATGAAAAATCAGCTGATAAAAAGATGAATCTAATACTGTGACTGAGCTTGAAGGGGAAGATAGGCTACGCAAAGGAGACAAAACATCTTGAATATCCTGCCAAGGGAGTATCGCTTTTTAGGCTGCAAGGATGAACTTTCGTATTTTTTTCAAATAGGTGAAATAATTGTGTATATTATGTAGATGATGGAAAACAAACAAGGAAGTTCACAAGATTAATAGCGTCACTTTTGGATTTTTATCAGGGATGTATGATACTGACCTGATTGAAGGAGTTAGCCAATCTGAGAAAGAGGAATCGGCAGATGGATTACCATTTTTCTTTTCATAGAATAAATAAAAATAAAGGTGAAATAATATATCAAGGCAACAGCTCAGAATGCCAAAAACAAAGATAATTGGAGATAGAATTATATTCTATAGATGTGATGATGCAAAAGGAGAGGGAGTCCTCAGTGAATATAATTTACAGACAAAAAAGGTAGAAGAAATAGTCAAACATCAGTATAAAGTTGATGACAATGGAGAACTTACAGAGGGCTGACAGTCTATGAGTTAGACGGATTTAATGATGGAGTTATCTTTGAGGTTGAAACCGCTGATAAAAAGTAAAGGTAAGGGGAGTTCAAAGATAGAAGTCTGGTACTATGATTTTAACAAAAAGAAACAACCAAACTTCCAATAACTTCTGATAAAAAAGTTAACTATATAGGCGGTGATTTGAACTGTGTGATTGTAGGAGATGATGATGCAAACGCAGAGAATACTGGTAATATGTACCCTAGACAGGATGATGGAACTTATAGCTATATCACAATACCTGAAATAGCCTCCCGGAAACTATATATTTGAATCTGCAAGATATCTGATAGCATTACTATCATCAGAACACAACAGAAGTTCTATGTTATCGATTATAAAAACGGAGTTTATGAACCTATAGAGCCTAATGGACTTCTTCAACAAGGTAGAATCATTACGACTAAAAAAGATGAGCTAAATATACTTAGTGATTTTAAGGCTAAGTAATATGAAGTAAAGAATAAAGCTTAGGACAATATTTGCCTCAGCATTATATTGAGGATATGGAATAATATCCCGTGAAGACTAAGTGGATGATGAAATAGAGCCTTCTTTATGACAAGGTGGATGAGATTAAAAAATGTGCAGACCCCGGTAAGCAGGTTCTGCACATTAGTGGTTTAAATCTTATTTAGCATTAAGTGCTGCCATAGTAATGTAGTTATATGGCTTATTAAAGTGTGGAAGGAAGAAGATATCAAGGAGCTTTAACTTATCTATGGTAACGCCTTCCTCTATGGCGAGTGAGAACATATGGATAGCCATTGATATGTCTTCAGTTGAAGAAAGCTGAGCACCAACCACTCTTCTTGTTGATTTCTCATATACTATTCTTATCTTAACATCTGCATTTTCCTTCATGAAAGCAGGACGCTGTGTATCTTCATAATCTGTATATTCTACATCTAAGCCCGCCTTCTTAGCTGCATTTAGTGAAAGACCTGTAGAAGCAAGCTTTCTGCCAAATACACAGATAGCGTTTGAGCCCTGTACTCCCGCGCCCTCAAGCTTGGTGCCGCCTATGTTGTGGCCTGCCACTATACCTGTACGAACTGCATTTGAAGCGAGTGCAATATAGGTCTTGTCTCTAAGTGCGTTAGAGTAGATAGTAGCGCAGTCACCAACTGCATATACATCAGGGTCGCTGGTCTGCTGATATTTATCTACTGAGTAAGCACCGTTCTTCCACAGCTCAAGGTGGTCTTTGCCGAGGGCGTTGTTAGGAATGAAGCCGATAGCATTGATAACAAGGTCAGCAGGATATTCGCCACTCTCAGTTACGATTGAAGATACTCTGCCATTTCCCTTATATTCAAGTACTTTCTCTCCAAAATGAGTTTCAACACCTGCAGCAGATATAGCCTTGTCCATATCCTCTGTAAACCACTCATCATAGTAGCTTGCAAGTGAGCTTGGAGCAATATCAAAAAGCCTTACCTTCTTGCCGCGGAGGAGACAGGCCTCAGCAATCTCAACACCAATGTAGCCTGCACCTATTACAGCCACCTCTTTAACCTCAGGCTTGCTGATTTCTTTTTGTCTACTTCTACCTTTCCCTGGAACAGCTTTAAGAACTTGAGTCCTCTAAATCATATGCCTGCAAGGGCAGGTGAGATTGGGAGAGAACCTGTGGCAAGTACGAGCTTGTCATAATTCTCTTCGAATTTTTCACCGTTTTTCTTGGTGCCATATACAATCTTCTTATCGAAGTCGATATGATCAACTGCTGTTTCAAGGCTAATCTTAGCACCTTTCTTCTCAAAGGCTTCAGCATTGGTGTGAAAAAGACCTTCATAAGAGTCAATCTGTCTTCCTACCCAAGTGCAGTACCACAGCCAAGGTAGCTAAGGTTGGTATTTCTATCAATCATTACAACTTCATTTCCCGGATAATTGTCAAGCAGGGTGTTTGCCACTGCTATACCCGCATGATTAGTACCTATAATAAGAACTTTCATATCGGTTCCTCCCAAAGTGAAATTTACCATAGTCGGTAATATACAATTATAGTATATATAAAAAGCAAATGGATTTATGATGATAAATTTCAATTATTTATGTAAAAACATCCAAAACTGTGTAGTAGGATGTAACTATCACAGATTTGGATGTTGAAATTTTGGCAGTTATTTAGTTGTTTTAGTTGATTTTTGTGGTAGAAGCTGCTTCAGGAGCCTCCATCTTTTCACAAATGCTCTAAACCGTCACAAGCTTGGTTGAGGTGCAAAAGCTCCGCAGCAGTCTTTAGGTCTGCAATAGGAGGGAAGGAAGGGGCAATCCTTATGTTACTATCCTGAGGATCTCGCTGCCGTGAGGAAGGTTGCACCAGCAGGAGTCATAACCACACCCGTAGCCTTTAGCGCAGCGTGAAACCACCTTCTTAGCACAGCCTGGAAGAGTATCATAAGAGATAAAATAGCCTCCCTTTGGAGAAGTCCAGGTGGCAATACCGGTACCGCCAAGCTCCTTCTCAAGGATTTCTTCAACCGCCTCAAACTTAGGACGGAGGATGTCTGCATGCTTTCTCATATGCTCACAAGTCCATGTATATCCTTAAAGAATCTTACGTGGCGGAGCTGATTTACCTTGTCATGTCCTATGGTCTGCATAGCCACCTGTCTCTGGATGTCCTCAAGGTTATTAAGACTGGTAGCAAGGCCGCTATACCTGAGCCGAGGAAGCTTACCTTACTGGTTGAGGCAAATTTGTAGACTAAGTCAGGGTTTCCGGCACGTTTACACTCTGCAAGGATTTCTATAAGGTGATCCTGATCGTGGTCATAGAGGTGATGTACTGTGTAAGCATTGTCCCAGTATATTCTAAAATCCTTTGCAGCAGGCTTTAGCCTTGCAAATCTCCTAACTGTTTCGTCTGAATAAGAATTGCCTGTAGGGTTAGAATACTTAGGCACGCACCAAACGCCCTTGATGCTTTCATCAGAAGCTACAAGCTTTTCTATCATATCCATATCCGGACCTGTTTTCAACATAGGTACGCATATATTCTCTATTCCAAAATACTCAGTTATGGCAAAATGTCTGTCGTAGCCCGGAACTATACATATCCATTTTACCTTATCGAGCTTACACCAAGGGGTGCTGCCCATTACACCGTGAGTCATAGAGCGTGAAACGGTGTCGTACATTACATTTAAGCTGGAGTTGCCGTAGATAAGCAGATGGTCGTATGGCACCTCCATCATATCGCCTATAAGCTCTTTTGCCTCAGGGATACCGTCAAGTACGCCGTAGTTACGGCAGTCTGTACCATCTTCGCAGAGAAGGTCTGAAGAGCTGTTTAAGGAATCCATCATACCCATTGAAAGGTCAAGCTGGTCTACGCAAGGCTTACCACGGCTCATGTTTAGCTCTAAGCCCCTTGCCTGCATCTTCTTATAGTCTGCCTTACACATCTTTAAGCTCAAGAGTTCTTCTTTGTCATATCGGTATATTTTTCTTAGCCATAAAACCTCCCTTAATAATTAAAATGTATTCGTGTATGCAATGTATTTTAGCATTAAAAATATGATTTAGCAAGAAATATATGAGGTTATATCCATTTTCGTTATATTGCTACCTTACCCCGCCAGCTTATGCTTAATATGCTCAGTAAAGTATGGTTATGCCTGTAGAGTTCTCGCCGCCCACGGGATGATGATATCCGCATACTTCTTAGAAGGCTCTACAAACTGCTCGTGCATTGGCTTTTACCGTCTGCTGATATTGATTTATTATAGAATCAATAGTTCTTGCCCTCTCATTTACATCACGCTTAATCCTTCTAAGAAGCCTCTCATCTGCATCTGTATCCACAAAAACCATAATGTCCATAAGGTCACGAAGTTCCTTATTTGCAAGGATGAGAATGCCCTCCACGATAATCACATTTTTAGGAAAATACATGGAGTGGTGGAGTCGGTTCTGTTGTGAATTGAAAAATCATAAACAGGTATATCTGCCTCCTCTCCATTTGAAAGCTTTGCTATATCCCTAATCATCAAATCAGTGTCAAATGAATCAGGATGGTCGTAATTAAGCCTTGTTCTCTCATCATAGCTAAGGTCGTTGTGAGCCTTATAATCAAGAGTCTATGGCTGATAACAAGTATATCATCACCAAAGGAAGCCTTAGCTTTATTTACTATTGTTGTCTTACCTGAAGCACTTCCGCCTGCTATTCCTACTATACATGGTTTATTCATATCATCCTCCTGACCAAGAAATGTAGTGTCGTTTAACCCATAATTGAAGCAAAATGTATCTTTTATGGGGTTTAAAGCAAATGTCTATACTTGAAATGTACCCTAATACAGTGGTTATGTCAATAATAAATCATAATGATAGTGAATATTATTATCAAAATTATCTAAATATTTGTTAATTAATTGTAAATTTTTGCAAAAATCACTTTGCTTTTTACTCCGAAAAAAGTATATAATAAGATTGTTGAAAAATAGTCAATGATTGTCTGCAAACAGCAATCATAAGTTAACTTTTAGGAGGATAGTACAATGGCAAGATTTACATTACCAAGAGATCTTTATCACGGAAAAGGATCTTTAGAGAACCTTAAGAACCTCAAAGGAAAGAGGGCTATGGTTTGTGTCGGCGGAAGCGCAATGAAGGTTCGGCTTCCTTGAAAGAGCAGTAAACTACCTTAAAAGAAGCAGGCATGGAGGTTGAGCTTTTTGAGGGAATCGAGTCTGATCCTTCTGTTGAGACTGTTATGCGTGGTGCAGAGGCTATGCTTAAGTTTGAACCTGATTGGATAGTAGCTATGGGCGGTGGTTCACCTATCGATGCTGCTAAGGCTATGTGGATTAAGTATGAATATCCTGAATGTACATTTGAAGATATGTGCAAGGTATTCGGCATACCTGAGCTTAGAAAGAAAAGCACATTTTTGTGCAATCCCATCAACATCAGGTACAGCTACTGAAGTTACTGCATTCTCAATCATTACAGATTATTCAAAGGGTATCAAATATCCTATAGCTGACTTTGAAATCACTCCTGATATCGCAATCGTAGATCCTGATCTCGCTGAGACAATGCCTGATAAGCTTGTAGCACATACCGGTATGGATGCCCTTACACACGCTATTGAGGCTTATGTATCTACAGCTAACTGCGATTATACAGATCCGCTTGCTCTTCACGCTGATGACAATGATTAAGGCTAACCTCATCGAGTCTTATAAGGGAGATAAAGGAAGCAGAGCAAATATGCACAATGCACAGTGTCTTGCAGGTATGGCATTTTTCAAAATGCTCTCCTTGGTATAGTTCACTCTATGGCACATAAGACAGGTGCTGTATTTGAAGACCGGGTGCTCACATCATCCACGGTGCAGCAAATGCTATGTATCTTCCAAAGGTAATTGCTTACAATGCAAAGGATACTACAGCAGCTAAGAGATATGCGTATATTTCAGACTTTATGGGAATTGGCGGTGCTTCTGAAGGCGAGAAGATTGCTAACCTTATCAAGTTCTTAAGAGGCATGAATGACAGCCTTAGAATCCCTCACGGCATTGCTCACTATGGTGCAGACAGCTTCCCTACAGAGAAGGGCTTTGTACCTGAGAACATCTTCCTTGAGAGACTTCCTGAGATTGCTAAAAATGCGATTGCAGATGCTTGTACAGGCTCTAATCCAAGACAGCCTAAGCAGGAAGAGATGGAAAAACTTCTTAAGTGCTGCTACTATGACACAGAAGTTGATTTCTAATCTAGTAAGCGTGTTACTCCTTTTGTTTATTTGTGTAGAGAGTCCGGTTATGCGAGCTCTTTTTAGGGATAGTAAATTCGCCAAAATTCCCTATCACGTGATAAACTTGGTTGCTTTTAATTTTTGCCACTTGGATAATGGTTTAAAATGCTCTGATTTGGAGTACAATGGCAATGTAATGCCGATTGAAATCTTATAAATCACTTATGCCTTATTGGAGGGCTTAAAAATGCGTGATGAAAATTATTATATCAAAAGATGAATACGTACAGCTAGTTAATGCGTTAGAAAAAGTAATCTATGTCTTACACAGGAGTGAAAGCAGAGATAATCCGGATACAAGAGCCTATTCTTTAGCCCTTGGCTACGAAGAAATGAAGATATGGGATGATTTAATGGCTGTGAGAGATATCCTTTACAATGCCATTTCAGAAAAGGAATTTGATGAACTGGATGATAGCGGAAGTTTTGATTTTGATAGAATTTCCCTCACTGATGAAACAGATATTGAAAATTTTAAGGGAAATGCTTAGGAAGCATATAATAGAGTGGAGAAAAAGTGAAGTCGTAGGAGACTCGTAAGCTGTTTTTGCGATTATGGCACAAAAGTAAATGCTCCGAATAATAATGCTTAATACAGAAACTAAGCGTTATCATTCGGAGCTGCAGTTCAATGATTATTGTATGCGTTATCTCTCTCTGCACTCATCACAGCCGCAGCTGTCAATTGAACAGGAGTCCTCATCCTCATAATCGTCATCTTCTTTTGTGTTCCTCTTTGTCTTCTTTTGTCCTCTTCACTACAAGAGCAACAACATTCAGACTTTGCATCGTTGTAGAATTCTACTTCGATGTCCTTGTCATCCTCTGCGTTTTCTTCGCCGTCTACTTCTCCTTTGGCTTTCTCTATTTCTGCCTCAAATTCATCAAGCTTTCTGCGGAGTTCGTCACGCTCTTCTTTTGTCATCTCGACAACAGCATCCATTGCTTTTTTAGCCTTGCTCTTTACAACAGTTTCCTTAAAATCTCTAGCTGCTTTTTTGCCTTCATGGATGATCTTGCTGCCTGTAGCAACCTTCTCACCCTTTTCGGAAAGTTTTTCAATCACTTCCCCAGCAGCCTCGGCAGCTACAGCAATAGCTCCTATTCCGGTATAGGCTATTTTCTTTGCAATGTCCTTAAATTCATTCTTATCACTCATAATAAACCTCCCTAATATTTCGGCTTTTTATCGACCATACGATATTATATGGATTATAACATTGTAAAAAAAGGCAAATAAAATTATAAAAATTAAGAAAAAGTTCACATTTTTGTAAAGCAAACCTCTTAATTTACTTCCACAGGTGTTGCAGAGGTAAAATAATAAACATCCTATAATTGCCATAAAATAAGCATTTTTAGACTGTTAAATACTCTTTTCCGAGGGGAGTTTTCAAGAGTATATTACATTTTTCTAGGAGAGTATTTTGTGTTTTGACACATTTTTCTGGGGAGTGTAGTAAATCGGTGTAAGGTAACATTTAGCTAAGATAGATAATTTATAAGCAATATTAAAAATAGAAGATTGATGAGGTTGTATAATTGTGCTACTATAGGGCTAGATTAGGAATTATTCCCGTGCTAGTACCTGAAATAAATGGTATAGATAAGGGAAATGAACATTACAGGACAGTGTATCATAGAAGTCTTAGCTAAATTAGACTTAAAAGTTAGGAGAATCCTATGCCTTTTAAAATAATCAGAGATGACATTACAAAAGTAAAAGCTGATGCCATAGTAAACCCGGCAAATCCTGAGCCTGTAATCGGTGGCGGAGTGGAGTCTGCCATCTACAAGGCTGCGGGAAAAGAGAAGCTCTTAGAAGCACGAAAAGAGTTAGGAGGACTGCAACCGGGCCAAGTTGGAGTTACCGAGGCCTTTAATCTAGATGCAAAATACATAGTTCATGTAAGCGGACTCCTATTGGAAAGGCGGTAATTCGTTTGAAGCCAGATGCCTTAAAGAATGTTATGAAAAAGCTCTAAAAGCTGCACTGGATAAGGGGTGTAAGAGCATAGCGTTTCCTCTTCTTGCGACTGGTACATACGGTTTTCCTAAGGATATCGGGTTAGATGTTGCAGTCAGTACATTTACGGAATTTTTAGAAGAATACGAGATGGAGATAACCCTTGTCGTATTTGATAATGAAGCTGTAAATGTAAGTGGCAGGCTTGCCTACGAGGTTAAAAGCTTCATAGATGATAAGTATGCCCACGAGGTTTTAGAAACTGAATACAAAGAAGATAGAAATATAGAATGTTACGCATTACCTAACGAGAGATTTCATCTGCTATTAAAAGAAGAGACTTATGATGTGCTTGACAATGCCTGTACTAAAGATACATTCTCTGCAAAGCAAACAGGCTCTTTAGAAGCTGCCCTAAAAAATATCTACAAGGAGTCCTTTGAGAAGCATTTGCAACAGCTAATTAATAAAAAAGGACTGAGGAATTCCGAAGTGTATGCAGCAGCCAACATATCCAAGCAGTATTTTTCAAAGCTCCTTAAAGGGCAGGTAAAGCCGTCAAAGGATAAGATGCTTGCACTTGCAGTAGGACTTAGACTCAATATGGATGAGACAGCTGATTTTTTGCGGATAGGTGGATACGCATTGTCGCCGATATCTCAGACGGATACAGTTGTAGAATATTTCATCAGGAGGCAGGAATATAATGTCTTAAAAATAAATATTGTACTGTTTGACTATGGTCTGGAACCACTTTCAAATGGCTGATTTGAGACTTGCATCATCAGTTAATTTGAAAGGTCGCCCTAGAGTTGACCTTTTTATGCCATTCGAGGGTATGATGATATCACCAAATAAAAAGAAAAACGAAGGACAAAAATATGCGAAATAATAAATTAGCGATATATAACGACAGCAGAACATTCTATGATGAAGAACGCAGTTGGTTTAAGTTATTAGATAAGAGGGTTATAAATGATAACGAAAAGTAAGTGATAATTATATATCCAATAGAGCATGGTTCAGAGATGTATTGAAGGGCAAGATGTAATTTTACGAGGGATATCTGCACTGAATATCTTCAGTTATTTGATGGTTATTTTTGGTGAGAGCAAGATTTATGTATATGCGAAGAGCAGAGGAATATATGAGAATATTGATTATCATGTCATTGATACGTTTGATAATATAGATTATTTTTCACCATGATCAGCATCTTATGTTCAAGTGCAAACCAAATCATTAATGACTTTATTTATGGATTATGTAAATACTGATGAACTAGCCTGACTGAGGCGCTTAGTAATTATTATCATACACATGATATGTGTTTTGATGGGCTTAGTATCCAAATACAATAAAGAAAAATATGAAGAGCTTAAGAACTGGGCAATTAATTTTCTATGCAAGAGATTAGCTATTTAATATATGAATATGGAAGGAGTTTTGTATGTATAGGTCAATAATTAAATTAAAAAGATATTTCCCCAGATTTGTTAAGCTGGCTAAAAGAAAATATTGAGTCTGCTTTTTCCAACAGGGTAGGTACTGTGAAAAAAACACAGGAAAAAGATCCATATCACCTTGAGTTTGCCAGCGGAGAAGATAAGTTTGGATGCTTAGAGTTTGGAATGTTATGTGTAGAAGAACAGCAAGATGTAATTCCTTATATTGAAGCTTGGAACTGGATTGATGAAGAGTGCCCTGATGAAAGCTGTGATATGCTTGAAGAAATTTCGATTCGGTGAGGTAAAATAGAGCAAATTAATCAGCTATATAAAAAGATAAATGGACAATATTTGACTTGAAAAATGTAATTACAAGTCCTTTTTTATGCCATTCGATGGATGATGATATCACATAAAAACAAAGAGGATGCTTTTTGAACCGTTATTCTAATTTTGGAGAATCGGAATCAACAAATGACCACTGTTTATAGGAAGGAGGAAAAACCATGGAATATACAACTAATGAAGCTGCTAAAAATATGCATGAAGCTATATTTAAAATGTAAGACTGTTTTTGATCCAAAAACACTTATTGGTAAATAATAGGGTAGATTTTGAAAGTGAGGAAGAGGAATTTTTCTACAAAATCGTGGGTGATTTTTTCTTACAAAGAAAACAAATGGAGACTATAGAACATGAAAAATATGGAAAATAATAAAATTTATACCTTGTTTGCGGGGAGTAAATGGAGCTGGGAAAAACGACCATTTACCGCACAATGGGATTTGATGAAAATGAAAACAGAGTGAATGCAGATGAAATTCTTGCTGCAAGTGGTGGTGATTGGGTAATCAGGAAGACCAGATACAGGCAGGCAGGGAAGCTTTTAAGTAGACTGAATTCCTTTATTAAACAGGGTGTTTCACTTAATCAGGAATCAACCTTAACGGGCAGACTATTCTAAGAACCATTGAGAAGGTAAAAAGAAAACGGATTTTTAGTTAATTTATATTATATTGGGTTAGATAGTCCGGAACTGGCAATAGAACGAGTTAAGCGTAGAGTTGCAGAGTGGTGGACATAGGGATTCTGAGGATGTCATAAGAAGAGATATGAGGCATCTTTAGATATGTTAACAAGAGTACCGCCATTGTGCGATTTTGTTGTAGTTTATGACAATTCCCAAAGCATATAATAAAGTTGCGATATATAAAGATGACAGCTGGACATTGTATAATGAAGGATGCAGTTGGTTTAAGTTATTAAATAATAGGGTTATAAATGCTCATGTTGGACTGTACAGTACAATAATTGAATTAAAAAGATATCCCCACGGATATATTAAGCCAGCTAAAGAAAAATCGAGGCTGCTTTTTCTAACAGGGCTGGTACTGTAAAACACTGGTACAGATTCGTATTACTTTGTATTTGCCGGTGGAGATATGAGTATGGGTGTCTTGATTTAGGTACACTTGAACTTAAAAATGATGAACTTTTTAAATAATGTACTGAAATGGGACTGGATAGAAGATAATCCGAGGGAATGTTGTGACCTTATTGAGGTTTTCTTAAAAAGAGGAACTAAGAATTGATGGTTTGAAAAAGTAATTACTTTTGATTTGGATAATAATGGTCTTAAAATATGCTATCATAGCATCATTGTTGCTAAAGCCAAAAACTTTTTCAAGGGAGTTTTTAGACAGTATCAACTTTTTCAAGGGAGTTTTTAGACGAAGTATCAACTTTTCAAGGGAGTTTTTAGACGAAGTATCAACTTTTTCAAGGGACTTTTTAGGGCGAAGTATCAACTTTTTCAGGGACTTCCTACGCCTTTTTAAAAATAATCAGAGATGACATTGCAAAAGTAAAATCTGATTCCGGATAAAGAGACTGATTTGACGCTTGCGTCATTTAAACTTAATAGGTCGCCCTAGGGTTGCCTTTTTTTATGTTTTGATAAGAAATCCCTCCATTTTCAGTGGTGTAAAAGGCATGAAAACAGTAATGCCCGCCAGTCTGCGGGCATAGAAAACAAGGCGATGCGAGGTTAAAAGATATAAAAGCCTTCTTCACCTACATCGTCTGTGTCTTCATCGTTTAGAAAGTAATCCATGTCTAGTAAGTCCTTGGTGCTCATGTGACGGATGTCATCACTGGTCATACCTTCCGGCGGATTGAGAATATATTTTTCTGAGTTCCTCTGCAAGTTCTTTTTTTCAGTCATATTAGTCGCCTCCTTTACCTAAATTTTTATACTCGTTTTGCGGAGGCTGTAAATACATGAATTAAGCACTGGAACGCCAATGCTTCGCCATATAGCGAATATGTGCCCTTTCACAAAGTTCTTGGAGAGAAACCCGGTGATGATTATGGTAAATTTCTAAAATTTCCATTGTTGTTTTACAGTTAGGACATTGAATAGGGTCATGTACAAAGGCAATAAGGATCGCCTCTCGCCAGCGTGTAAAAAGAAGCGAATAAGCGACGCTGTTTTAAGGTACGCTGCCTGCGTAGATTCTCATCAATTTTACGATGTCTTGCATAAATGCCATAGTATCTAATCGTTTTGAAATGTTTTTCAGGTATATGTTGCATCAGTAGTTTGATAAATTCAATGGCTGGAAGTGTTTTTTCTACATATTTGTTATCTTCATAGCGGTTGTAATGGAAGGTAACGGTATCTTCCTCTTTGTTATAATGGTCTATTCGCTTTTGTAGCAATGACAGGTCGTCCAAGATATCTGCCAATGTATTTGGTTACCGTTTTAGGATCGGCAAGAGTTGGTTTTGCATAAACATAGAATCCTTTGTCATCTTGTTTGTACATCTGTGCCTTTACACGTTTAAACGATGCTCCAAGATGAGCTTCAAGCTTATTTAACAAAACAGTACGGAATGATTCACGCAGGAGTTTGTAGTTGAAGTGGCGAATATTTCTCCATTCCCCATCATCGGAGTGTCCACCTTCAGATATTAGGCAATGAATATGGGGTTTCCATTCTAATGGCCTACCAAATGTATGCAGTACACAAATGAAGCCGGGAGTAAAGTTTTTGGACTTGTTCATTGAATAAAACATACGACTTACTACGGAATGTACGGCGGTAAAGAGACAGTCAAGGCGAGTGCGTTTTTCCTTGAAAAATGTCTCAATTCTTCAGGAATGGTAAAAACACAGTGTCGGTGTCTGACGGCGACAAGCCGATTTGCCATTGCATCAGCACGTTTTTGGGCATAAAGATTTCCGCAGGTTGGACAGAACCTAGAATGACAGCGGAAAGGAACAAACTTCATATGCCCACACTTGGTACAGACATACATGGTACCGCCATAAGAGGGGCACCACAGTTAATCATCCTGTCAATATTTTCCATTTCTGTGGCACGTGGATGAAGAGTGAGCAATATTTCTTCGTAATGATCTGCAAAAATCTCTTGTAATATATTCATATATTTATTCATAAGATTATTATGATACAAAAAGTAGGAAAAAGAAAAGCCCTTACCCTCAAGATTGAGGGGCAGGGGAGCTGATGTGCCGAAGGCACTTTTTATGAATTTTGTAAATATTTATCAGGATATGTTACTTATAGTCCGTTGGCTTATAAGTAACCAATGGTTATAATTTTTAAGTAGTGGAGGGCTAAAATGATTACAGATAAAGTTGGATTAAGAGTAAAAGAATTAAGAACCGGACTTGGATTAAGTCAGAGAAATTAGCTTTGAAAGCAGAAATTGACAGGACATATTTAGCTGGAGTTGAACAAGGAAAAGAATCCTTCAGTTAAAAGCTTAGAAAAATAATTTATGCCCTTGATGTAAATTGTAGGAATTTTTAGGATATGTAATGTTGACTATAAGTAACAACTGGTGTATTATGGAGTGTAAAATGTCAAACAAAAAGTATGCTTTATTAGAAGAACACATTATTAACACTTTTGAAAGTGACAGATTGTTTCGATATTATGGGAAAGTATGTGAGGTAATATATGCCGGAAAACCAAGACCTAAGGGTGGTGGAGAGGTAAAACAGATATTTTTGTTAAAAGCAAGAGACATAAATACTGGGAAAAGAGCTTGAACTAAAAATTTCAGTAAAAATATGAATAAAGATTTATGGAAATAAGCTAAAAAGAAGATGTTGAAGCTTATTTAGGATCCAACTGGGAGAATATACTAGTGTACTGCAAGCACTTCGATAAGAAGCTCTTTTTGAGAGAAGAGTTCTTATGTATGCTACGGGTCATCATCCGACAAAACAAAACTCAGTTACAGTCGGTTGGAAGTTGGAAGTAGCGGATAGACCAAGAGCTTTATCAGTGCCAATTCCTTTAGTGATAGGAAATTAGAGATTATATTTATAAAGGGACAAATTTAACTAAGGATAAGAAAGACTCAATAGTTAATGGTAAAGAAATTCCAAATTCTGGTGTGGCAGACTTTCTATTGGTTACTTGTATTGAAAAACATTCAGACTTCTAATGATGTGATTAATCAAATGGAATTAATTGAGTAATGCCAATATAGGTGATACATATTTTTATTTTTACAGCTAACAACTATAGAACTGATGTAGATAGTGCAGATGGGCAAAGAGCCTTAGCAGTTAGGATTGAATGGGAAGTGATTGATGGAAAAATGATTCGATTTTTCATTATGATAATCCGCTAAAGTATACTGGAAAAAGATATGGCACCATTGGTTAAAAGAGCATTAGCATACCTTGGTAAAAAGAAATGTAACTGATATAAAGCCGAGGAATAGATGTTGATGAAGAGTTTTTTAAAAATAAATTTAGGAGATATAGATATATGAATGCATAGTTTGTTTTTCTGGATGTGGTGGGCTTGATCTTGGATTTGAGCGTGCAGAATTTAACATTCGGTAGCTAACGAGTATGATAAAACTATATGGGAAACATTTAAGGTAAATCATCCCAAAACACATCTTATAGAAGAGATGTAAGACAAATAACAAGGGAAGATATTTTACCATATTTGTCGGAAGAGGTGGATGGAATCATTGGAGGACCTCCATGCCAGTCTTGGTCTGAAGCAGGAGCTTTTAAAAGGTATTGAAGATGCAAGAGGACAGCTGTTTTTGATTACATTCGTATTCTTAAAGAATTCCACCCTAAGTAGCAGAAAAATGTAAGTGGAATGCTTGCAAACAGGCATTCAGAAGCTGTTAAGAATATATTAAAGATGTTTGAAGAAGCTGGTTATGATGTATCATTAACTTTAGTTAATGCTAAAAAGATTATGGTGTGGCAGAAGAAAGAAAGAGTTTTTATATTGGATTTAGGAAAGATTTAAAATAAATTTTAGATTTCCTATGGGTTCAACAAAGGATGATGATAAGAAAAATCACTTTAAGAGATATTATATGGGATTTGCAAGAAACTGCAGTACCTTCTGCAAAAATCGTCGTAATCCTAAAAGCAATAAATAACAATGAATATTTTACAGGAGCTTATTCTCCAATATTTATGAGTAGAAACAGAGTAAAAAGGGTGGGATGAACAAGCTTTTACTGTACAAGCATCAGGTAGGCAGTGTCAGCTTCATCCTCAAGCACCTAAAATGGTTAAATACGGACTTAATGATTGCAGGTTTGTCGCAGGAAAAAGAAGATCTTTACAGGAGAATGACAATTAGAGAAGTGGCAAGAGTACAGGGATTTCAGATGATTTTTAAATTTATATATGAAGACACTAACAATGCATATAAGATGATTGGAAATGCAGTTCAGTCAATCTTGCATATGAGATTGCAACAGCTATTAGCTTTTATCTTAATGGTGAAGGGATAAAGTTGTTGCAATTGATGATATGAATGTAACGAGGAATAGAAAAATAGCAGCTCAAGACTAACACAAAACTAACCACATCTTTAACCAAGATATAATTGAAGGGCTTTGAAAAAGTGTTATATCATTATGGTGGGGAAAAACAGATAAAGTAAGGTTTACCTATGATGATATGGCTATAGAAATGTTGAAAGAAATCCGTATATATAGGGTTAATTTGTGTCTGGTTATATCTATAAGTTGAAATTTGACAGTAAACTTAATCAGAATATTAACTATGAAATAGTTGTAAATTATGACTAATAATTTTGAAGGATATAGGGATATGAAAGGAAAGCAGAAGTATTTTTGTCATATTGCTGGGCAGATGAGAAAATAGTGGATAAGGTTTATAACGATTTAATCAAGTGTACACAGATAAATTTTCATAGAGATAAGTTAGAAATACACATCATGGGAAGTATTAGAGAGTATATGCAATCTATTAGACAGATGGATTATGTAATACTTTTTATTTCAGAGACATATTTAAAATCTAAAAATTGTATGTATGAAGTGCTTGAAATTATGAAAGATATAAAGTATAAAGATAAAATATTTCCTGCTGTTATCTATACTGAAATATATAGCATCGATTCAGATGGAATTTGTAAAAGTATTGGCAAGATGAATTATCAAAGCTAAAGAATCGGATGAATGACATTGATGTACAAAATCTTGGATCATTACCAGAAGATTTGAAACAATGTCAAGATATAGCTGCCAATATAATAAATTTTTTTGAAAATAGTATCAGAAATGAACAACCCTCAGATAGAGGATATATCACATGCAATTGAAAAATAAACTGCTTGAAACTGGAATAATTGAAAAGAATATATATATAGAAAGAATATATATATTCATTAAATTTGATAATATAGAAGGCTTTAGACTCGATTTAACAAGCAGTACAGAAGTAGATTTTTGGTGATTGGTATAATATTATAAAGTCAGGAGGTGAAATAATTATTAATAATGAATATGTCAATGAAATAGAAAAAAATATTTGAAAGAGAATAAGAAAAGTATAAGTGAAGAGAATCGCAAAAGAAATTTCATGATGGAATAAAATATACTACAGATTGTGGTGAAATAATGAAAATAATGATACGAAAAAGCATTATTAGAGAATACAATTTCTGATAAAATTAAGCATTTTTTTCTGATTTTTGTTAAAGTAACCGCTGATAGATGTTTTCCTCATAGTAGACAATATAATAATACTAGTGAGAGCTACTTAAATACGCTGGAAGTATATAATGGGAATAAGTCATTTAAGTTTTCAAATATCTGATGCTGAATATGCTAATGTTTTTGGAGAAAGTGAAGGTAAAATAAAGATACCTATTTTTGTGTATTTTTAGTGAGTTTATGAATTGGGTTACAGATAAATCTGTATTGGAAAATGAGATTATTCCCATATACTTGAGAATCAATGCAATTAAAGAATTTCATACTGGTGATAAAATCCAAGTTGAAGACTTTTTCATACTGGTGGATTTCACTTGGATGATATATGTTAAAGAAAGTATAGACATATATATTATTGCCGGACTATTATTGGTTGAAACTGCTAAATTAGAGTAGTAAAAGGTATTTGCTTTAATGAAAGATTTTTAAGAATAGGGTAGTTGTAATTATGAACCTTTTGATATATACATAATATAAAGAACCTATTTTTGAAAGACAGATTAAATATGTATGGTCACATTACTTGATTGAGCAACAAGAATTCAGTAGATATTTGTGGTATAGCTACTAGTTCTGCAGGATGATAAATACAGAACTTTATACAAGCTGTAGGGAAAGGCATCATCAAGTTTAAGGGTAAAGCTCTTGGCGGGTCAAGGGCGCAGCCATTGCTCAGTTAGTGGCGTTTCGCCACTAAGCACTGGGATATACTTGGCGAGAACGCAAGCTATTTGCTCCGCAGAATCGAGAATAATCAGCTTTATGAAATATAAAAATTAAATAGTCTTAACTAAAGGAATCGAGAAATCGGTTCTTTTTAATGCAAAAATAAGGAAAAGGAGAATTAGATGGGATTAAAAGCAACAAGACATAATGGAAGGTCGGGAATGCATGGAACTTTATAATCCAAAACACAATGACAGAGCATTTGACTTAAAAACATTCAATGCATATTGACGATGAAAAAGGCAAAATGGAATTTATACTGGGTTACTATCAGGGATATTTTTCATCAGGCAATAGGCGTGAAAGCTTTACTGTATACTATAAATAGGTCAATAATTGAATTAAAAAGATATTTCCCCAGATTTGTTAAGCCGGCTTAAAAGAAAATATTGAGGCTGCTTTTTCTAACAGGGTAGGTACTGTGAAAAACACAGGAAAAGATCCATATCACCTTGAGTTTGCCGGCGGAGAAGATAAGTTTGGAAGCTTAGAGTTTGGAATGTTATGTGTAGAAGAACAGCAAGATGTAATTCCTTATATTGAAGCTTGGAACTGGATTGATGAAGAATGCCCTGATGAAAGCTGTGATATGCTTGAAGAAATTTCGATTCCGGTGAGATAAAATAGAGCAAAATTAATCGGCTATATAAAAAAAGATAAATTGACAATATTTGACTTGAAAAATGTAATTACAAGTCCTTTTTTATGCCATCCGAGGATGATGATATCACATAAAAACAAAGAGGATGCTTTTTCTAACAGAGCTGGTACTGTGAAAAACACTGGTACAGCTCCGTATTACTTGTATTTGCCGGTGGAGAAAGATGAGTATGGGTGTCTTGACTTAGGTACGCTTGAACTTAAAAAAATGAGAAACTTTTTTAAATAATGTATTGAAATGGGACTGGATAGAAGATAATCCGGGGGAATGTTGTGACCTTATTGAGGTTTTTCTTAAAAAGAGGAACTAAGAATTGATGGTTTGAAAAAGTAATTACTTTTTGATTTGGATAATAATGGTCTTAAAATATGCTATCATAAGCATCATTGTAGCTAAAGCCAAAACTTTTTCAAGGAACTTTTTAGACGAAACATCAACTTTTCAAGGGACTTTCTATGTCTTTTAGAATAATAAGAGATGACATTGCAAAAAGTAAAAATCTGATTCCGGATAAAGAGGATGATTTGACGCTGGTATCATATAAATTAAAAAGGTCGCCCTAGGGTTGACCTTTTTTTCATCTTCTTCGAGTTATGATGATATCATCAAATAAAAACAAAGAAAACGGAGGTATCATTATGAGTAAAGGTTACACAGAGATAGTTTACATTTTGGACAGAAGCGGATCTATGGAAGGGCTTGAAGCGGACACAATAGGTGGCTTCAACTCGATGATTGAACAGCAGAGAAAGACAGGGGAAAAGGCTTTGGTTTCGACTCTGCTTTTTGACACTGAACACGAGGTATTGCATGACAGGGTGCAGATTGACAAGGTTAAGGCTATGACTGACAAAGAGTATTTTGTAAGAGGAGGTACAGCCCTCTTAGATGCAGTAGGCGGTGCGATTGACCACATCGGTAATGTTCATAAGTACGCAAGGACTGAAGACAGACCTGAGAAGACCATTTTTGTAATCACCACTGACGGAATGGAGAATTCAAGTTTTATATATTCATACGATAAAGTACAAAATGGTTAAAAGGCAGCAAGATAAGTATGGCTGGGAATTTATTTTCATCGGAGCCAATATCGATGCCTATGCAGAAGCTGAGAGATTTGGCATACATAAGGATAGGGCAGTAAACTATGTATGTGACGGAGTTGGTACGGCTGGTATGTATCATGCAGTAGCAAAGGCTGTTAGTACAGTGATGACTGCGGACAGTGTAGCGGAGGTCAGTGCCTGCCTTGATAACAGTGGCTGGGACAAAGAAATAAAAGAGGATTATGAGAGAAGGGGAGGAAAGATGAGGACCGCACAGAAATATTAATGGATTAAATAACTCTCAAATTTTTCTGTAGCAAAATATTATTATTTATGATATAATATTGTTGAACAATAAATATCCGGAGGATGAAACGATGAAGACATTGTTTAGCTGAACAGAAAATAGTTATTGAGAATCCTAAATACACAATTTCTCTAAATGCAGAGGGACTTTCCTACAATACCGCAGATGGGAAAAAATCACTTGAGATTAAGTTTTCCGAGGTAGGTGCAATCTTGCCGATGAGATACTGCAATTCTAATCAAAAGTTACAACCTGATATTTAGAGATAATCAGGGGAAAAATATCTGTGACATAGATACAGATACAAAAGGCTAACAACGGGCACAACATTTTAGAGACCAAGCTTATTCTGGTCGCATTTGCTGCATATAAGCTTACACAGGCATTTCCTGACAATTTATTTACCCTTGACCTTACCCTTGGCTTTAACCTTAAAGAAAAGGAGATAAGGATTGCAAACGGAGTTATAAGTGGTGCTAAGCACAGGGTTGAAATTGACAAGATTTGCAGGGCAAAATGTATCACAAACGGTACAATTAGCAATTTAGCAATCTACACCAAGCAAAAGGGTGGCTTCTTTGACACTCCTGACCTGACCCTGCCTGTAAATGAGATTACTCTGCCTATCATTGAAGCCGCTATGGTTAGAAACACAGGCAAGGGGATTGACTTTAGCAGGGGAGATGGATTCGGACAGAGAACTTCTGAATTTGTTATCATCCGATTTATGGAACCAAACTTCTTTGTAGGAGAAGACGGAACCATAAAGGAGGAATGGCAGCAGAAGGCATATGAGAGCATCAGACAATACGGATACACTGTTGCAGAGCTTGTAGGCAGCAGATTATAAAAATAATTTTTTCCCTATTGACATCTTTATCACAATCAGTTATCATATCAAACATCAAACCTGTGAGGGAGAGTAGTAGTTAAGGGTTACTCATACCAGAGAGCTGTGATGGTGGAAATCAGCATGAGGAAGCTTAGTGAATGGACTCCTGAGGGCTTATCCGAACCAAGTAGGGTAAGACGGAGTGATGACCGTTATTCTCATTACCTGTGTGATGGCACGGGGTAAAGATGGTGCATTTGCATCAAATTGGGTGGCAACGCGGATAATATTCGCCCCAAGTAGAAGTTTTTCTTCTGCTTGGGGCTTTTTTTATTTGGCAGAGATAAATATTTCTGCAAAGTTAGATTTACTTATAGCCTACCTTGTTTAGCCAAATGAACATCTAAATATTATAACTGTGTAGGTCCATTAGCTTACACCAAAAAGGAGAAATGGATATGAGAAAATCAAACAAAATGGTAGCATTAGGACTTGCACTTACACTTGCGGTATCAGCACTTACTGGCTGTGGAGCTAATAAGCAGACTTCTTCAAGCACTTCTAAGTCAGGCAGTACTGTTAATACGTCTATACAGTCAGGCAGCACTTCTAAGTCAGGAAGCTCTAGCGCCACTTCATCAGGTAGTCAGGTGACAGGCGGAGAGAAGGTAGTTGTAGGTATAGGACAGTTTGCAGAGCATGGCTCGCTTGACAACTGCAGAGAGGGCTTTATTAAAGGGTCTTGCAGAAGGAGGCTATAAAGAGGGAGAAAACCTTGAAATAATCTACGAGAATGCAGGAGCAGACAGTGGTATAGCAGCCCAGATAGCTAATAATTTTGTAGCTAAAAAAGTAAATCTAATCTGTGCAATCACAACACCAATGGCTCAGATAAGCTATAGCGCTGCAAAGGATACGGACATTCCTGTTGTCACACAGCCATTACCAATCCTGTAGCAGCAGAGCTTGCAAAGGAGGATGGCAGTTCAGTGGGCAATATCACAGGTACAAGCGACAAGCTCCCTATCAAAAAGCAGCTTGAAATGATTAGGAAGATAATGCCTGATGCAAAGAAAATCGGCATTCTCTACTGTACAAGTGAGGTAAACTCAGAAATGTCAGTTAAGGAATACAAGGAAGCCGCTCCAGAATACGGCTTTGAAATAATAGAGCAGGCGGTAACAAGTTCAGCAGATGTACCTCTTGCAACTGACAGTATACTAACAAGGTTGACTGCTTAAACAACATAACTGACAATACAGTAGTGAAACAGCCTTGATATAGTTCTTGATAAGGCTAAAAGCAGGGAAGCCCGTATATGGAAGCGAGATAGAGCAGGTTAAAAAGGGCTGTGTAGCCAACATGGGACTTGATTATGTATATGTAGGAGAAGAGACAGGTAAGATGGCAGCAAAAAGGTGCTTAAGGGAGAGGCAAAAGCAAGTGATATGAAGTTTCTTACCTTTGAAGAAGCTGACTTATACGGCAATGAAGAAGCAGCTAAGTCTTACGGACTTACACTTCCTGAAGGATATAAAGAAGTAGGAAAGTAAAAAGAATGAATATGGCTCGTTAAAAAATGGCTTGCCATAAAAAAATAGTTATTTACTCTTATTTAGATGTGTCAAATATTGTAGGTGACACAGCTAAATAAGCAGTGACGATATATGGATTATTAGCATTTCAAGGAGTTAAAGATAGATTTGACTCATAGCTAAATGCTTGTACTTTATTTTAATAGATGTGGGAGGCTAAAATGCAGATTATATTGGGAGTGCTTACGGAGGGGCTTGTGTATGCCATTCTCTCCTTAGGCGTGTACATTACCTATAAAATACTTGATTTCCCCGACCTTTCTGTGGACGGAACATTTCCACTCGGAGCGGCTGTAACTGTAGCTATGATTCTTCTTGGAGCACCGATTCCCCTTGCCATGCTTGTGGCAACGGCGGCAGGAGTCATCTTTGGGGCGATTACGGGAATTATCAATGTAAAGTTTAAGATTCGTGACCTCATTTCAGGAATCATAGTAATGACAGCTCTTTACTCTGTAAATCTAAGAATAGCCGGTAAGGCAAATGTACCGCTTTTTAGCAAACAGACTTTGTTTGAAAACGATGTCCTTGCGAAAATATTTCCTGAGGGAATGAAGCAGTACAGCAACCTCATCATACTGATAATCATTGTTTTGATTGCAAAAATCTTGCTTGATTTTTACCTTAAAACTAAGTCAGGCTTTTTACTTCGTGCAGTTGGTGACAATGATGTGCTTGTAACCAGCCTTGCAAAGGACAAGGGAAATGTGAAGATACTTGGACTTGCCATTGCAAATGGCCTTGCAGCCCTTGCCGGAAGCGTATATTGTCAGATGAACGGCTTCTTTGAGATATCTATAGGCACAGGAACCGTAGTTATTGGACTTGCAAATGTAATTATTGGAATCAGCCTTGTGAAGCATTTTAACTTTATAAAGCTACTACAGCTGTAGTATAGGTGCCATCATCTACAAGGCATGCGTATCCGTAGCTATCTCTATGGGACTTGCGCCATCCGACTTGAAGCTTATTACAGCAGCTCTGCTACTGATTATACTTGCGGCAGGCAATCTTAAAAAGAGGAAAGGAGGCAGGGCATGATTGAACTTAAAAATATTTACAAATACTATAATCCAGCACCGTCAATGAAATGTGCCTCTTTGAAGATTTTTAACCCTAAATATAAAAAAGGGTGAGTTTGTATCCGTCATAGGAAGTAACGGCTCAGGCAAGACCTCTATGTTAAATCTTATCTGTGGCAGTATCCCTCTTGATAAGGGTGATATTTTTGATAGAGGGAAAGAGTATAGCAAGGCTTCCTGAATATGTGAGAAATAGGAGGATAGGCAGGGTATATCAGAACCCTTCCCTTGGAACCTGTCCTGAGATGACAATACTTGAGAACCTCTCCCTTGCTGACAATAAGGGCAAAGAATTCGGACTTTCTTTTGGGATAAATAAGGCTAGGATTGATTATTATAAAGAAAATATTATCGGGACTGGTAGCTGGACTTGAGGACAAGCTAAATACAAAGGTGAAGTCTCTTTCTGGCGGTCAGAGACAGGCTCTAACCCTGCTTATGTCAACTCTCACTCCTATTGAGTTTCTGATACTTGATGAGCATACTGCGGCTCTGGACCCCAAGACAGCTGACCTTATTATGGAGCTGACAGATAAGGTGGTAAAGGAGAAAAAAAGTTGACGTAGTATGGTAACTCACAACCTAAGATATGCTGTTGAGTATGGAAATAGGCTGCTTATGATGCATCAGGGTAAGGCGAGTTATAGATAAGGCTAAGGAAGAAAGGCTAAGATAACGGTAGATGATATACTTGGGAAATTTACGGAAATTAGTATTGAGTGTGGGAACTGATATGTGGTATAATATTATATACTAAGTGACGCCCCTACCTCTGTAAGTACCAAAAAAGTTCAGCGTGCTTCGCACATTCACTTTTTTGGTAACTTACAGACGGGGCTGATTAAAGTCTGGGTATGATATTATGCCACTTATTTATGTTTGGTAGGTTGAAGGGAGTAGATTAAAATGAACAAAGGTTTTAAGATTTCGATTAATTCACCGGTAGTACTTGGATTTTCGGCGATATGTCTGATTGCGCTGGCTCTTAATATATTTACTAAGGGGGCGACTAATAAGCTGTTTTTTATGACCTATCATTCTTCGCTTACCAATCCAATGACCTACCTCAGATTTTTCACCCATGTTTTCGGTCATAGCGGTGTGGATCATTTTATGGGAAATATCACCTATATCCTGCTCTTAGGACCGCTGCTTGAGGAAAAGTACGGAAGTAAACTCCTCATACAGTCGATAGTAATTACTGCTCTTATTACAGGACTTGTGAATTATATACTATTTCCGAATGTAGCCCTTTGCGGAGCAAGCGGAGTGGTTTTTACCTTTATTTTACTTAGCTCATTTACAGGCTTCAAGGACAGAGAAATACCGCTTACCTTTATATTGGTAGCCGTTATCTTTATAGGACAGCAGGTGTATGACGGTATTATGGTCAGGGACAATATTTCCAATCTCTCCCATGTACTTGGTGGTGTTGTAGGCTCGGTTGTGGGATATTTGCTTAATAAGAACGGAATTAAGAGAGGGTGAGAAATAAAAAGCTTGCAAAATTTTTAATAATATAGTATGATGAGTCTGACCAATAAATTAAAGAATTAGTAAGACACAAAACGAACCCTAAGGAGCCGTCAACTTCCTAGGGTTCTTTTCTTAACTGCGATAAATTATAGGTATAATATTTATATATTTATAGTTTTTAGTAATTAAAAGAGAGGAGACAAAATGATTAGATTCAATAATGACTACTAACAAGCCTGCACACAGTGAAGTGCTTAAGGCAGTTATGGATATAAGTGATGTAAGTTATCCGGGATACGGGCTGGATGAGCTTTGTGAAAAGGCTAAGGATGAGATAAAAAAATACATAAATAAGCCTGAGGCAGAGGTGCATTTTCTTGTAGGAGGCACACAGACTAACTTCATCGTGATAACTTCTGCGCTTAGGAGCTATCAGAGCGTAATCAGTGCAGATTCAGTATATTAGTGTACACAGAAAACCGGAGCAATAGAAAATACAGGACATAAGGTTGAGACAGTAGCAGGAAAAGATGGGAAGCTTACTGCTGCACAGGTAAAAGAGGTGGCAGAAAATTATAGAATCAGCGGTGTAAAGGAGCATATCACAGAGCCTAAGATGGTCTATATTTCATTCCCTACAGAGTATGGAACTATATACTCTAAGAAGGAAATTGAAGAAATAAGTGCGGTCTGCAAGGAGTATGACCTCTATTTTTTCATAGATGGAGCAAGAAGCTTAGCTATGGACTGGCAGCAGAGGGAAATGATGTAACTATGGAAGATTTGGCGAAGTTTGCGGATGTATTCTACTGTGGTGGTACGAAATGCGGAGCAATGTTTGGTGAGGCAGTTATCATTACCAACAAGTCTCTTATGTCAGGCTTTAGAAGCTATATGAAGCAAAACGGTGCCCTCCTTGCAAAGGGTTGGCTCCTTGGAGCGCAGTTTAATGCTCTTTTTGAAGATGGGCTTTATTTTAAAATGGCCAAATCTTCAGTAAAATATGCAATGAAGATAAAGAAAGCCTTTAAGGATAAGGGGATTAAGTCATACATTGAAAGCCCAACCAATCAGCAGTTTGTGATACTAAGCAGGGGCAGATGGATAAACTTTCCCCAAAATACGCCTTTGAATATGAGGGGAGATATGACGAAGACTCCCATATAGTAAGGTTCTGTACAAGCTGGGCTAATACTGAGGCTGAGGTTGATGAGCTGGTAAAGGATATTGAGAGGTTATAAAAATTAAAAAGTTAGGGAATAAAAAGGCAGTTTTAAGCCAAACTTTGGATTTTTACTAAAGATATTAATCTCCTTGACCTGTCCCTTAGGGACTGTACTACACTGTAGAGCAGGAGGTGATGACTATGTTAAGAAATGAAATACAAAAATTGACTGGTCTTACGAGAAAGGCAATAGAGTATTATGAAGAAAGAGGGCTGATTTGTCCGAAAAAGTCTGAGAAAGGCTATAGAGACTATAGTGAGAAGGATATACAAATCTTAAACAAGATATCTCTTTATAGGAAGGTGGGACTAAGTATAACTGAGATTAAAAATGTATTGAACTATAATACATTGTCATCTGCGCTTCGGAAGAAACATATGAATTGAAGTAGAAGAAAAAAAGAAAGGATATACTGGAGCTGCTTATAAAGGGAGAAAACGACAATGTAATTCAAGAAAGACTTGCACTTCTTGAAAATGGAGAGACTATTTATGAGACTTGAAAGAGCTTTTCCGGGATATTTTGGTATGATGATATTTAGTGCATATCAGCCTTTTTTAAGCGAGCCGTTAAAAGAATCAGAAACTTCAGCTTATAATGAGTATATAAACTATCTGGACAGCCTGCCAACATTTGAATTATCTGAAGAAGAGAGAGATTACATTGAAAAAACACTGCTGGTTTAGGGATAAATGAATTAAAGGATGTAAACAATGCTAAGATTAAAGCTGTAGAAGACATCAAAGCAGTGGTGGACTGAGAACAAGGATGCAGTAACTAAATATGAGGAATTTAAAACAGTGATGAATACGCAAGCAGTCTAATGAAGAAAATATATGATAAGCTTTAAAAATATATGGAGGATAATAATTACTATGAGACTGCAATTCCTCTTATCAGGCAATTTAGTAAAACCCTATGATGATTATTACAAGAAGCTGCTTGAAGCAAATGATGAGTATATGAAACTGCGTAAGATATAAAATTTACAAAAATAAATAAGTAAAAATATGCTGCCCTGCCAGAATAGGTGGGGCTATTTTTTGATAAAGTATTATTCTTTACTTTTTCTTTTATAATAGCTTATACTATAATCAGTATAAAAAAATGGAGGTAGTTATCATATGCACAGGTAGTTAATGTTAATTTCAAGTTAGATGCGGATATTAAGAAAAAGCATGGAAGAGGCTTGCTCAGAAATGGGGATTTCTATGAGTGCGGCATTTAAGATATTTGCAAAAAGTAGGAAGAGAAAAAGAATTCCATTTGAAGTATCTGCTGATCCGTTTTTATTCGGAGAGTAATATGAAACATCTAAGAAGAGGTATTGCTGCTCTTAATGCGGGAAATGGTGTGGAACATAGAAATGATAGAGGTGGTAGAATAAATGAAAAAGATATGGTTTGATGAGGCATGGGAAGATTATATTTATTAGCGAGTCACAAGATAAAAACATTAAAACGGATTAATTCTCTATTAAGAGATATTGAAAGAGATAATTTTGATGGAATTGGAAAAACCAGAGCCTTTGAAAAGGTGGAGCTTAGTGGATTTTTGGAGCAGGAGAATTGATGACAGTAATAGATTTGTTTATAGAATAAAAAATGGCATATTGGAAATTTTTAATTTGTTGAGCTAATGTGTTTGTTTGCTACACTCAGTGACGCCTTCACTAATAAATGTCCAGACTCGCTACGGTTTTTCTGTAAGATGCTGTTATAATATGGCTTTGTTGACGAAAAACCTGATGCGCTCGCTTAGGCATTATTAGTTCCGGCTAGTTTGATTGGTAAGTCGGGACAAACAAGCGCATCAGCCACTATCTTGAGCATCGTGGGGCTGTCTTTCATCTGGTATTCGGGTTGTTATTTGCATAAATTTAAGGTATCAGCTACGAATGATAAATTCTAAGCGAGCGCATTAGGCGTAGCGAAGCGGATGCCGGAGCGAGTCTGAAATGTTATCATTCGGAGCGTCATTGTGTGGTAAGATAACGGATGACAGCAAAAACTGATAATGCCTAAGCGAGCGCATCAGGCGTAGCGAAGCGAATGCCGTAGCGAGTCTGGACATTTATCAGTTTTTGCGTCTACTTAGCAACTTATTTTAGCTCTACAAATTAGAATTTGTGGAGACAGGCAATGCAATTAAATTCACTTATAAAATTACAGGAGGTTTAAGATGAACAGTATTTTTCACAGAGTTAGCGTTAGGAAATATGATGATTGTCCGGTTGAAGAGGATAAAATAATGACGGTCATAAAAGCGGGAATGCAGGCTCCAAGCGCAGGTAATCAGCAGCCTTGGGAGTTTTACGTTATTACAAATCGTGACAAAATTAGAGAACTCTCAAAGATAAGTCCTTATGCAGCCTGTGCGGCTAACGCACCTGTTGTCATTGTTCCGGTGTACAGGAAAGAAGGTCTTAGATTTCCTGAATATGCAGAGATTGATATGGCTATTTCACAGGAAAATATGTGGCTGGAGGCAGATTATCTAGGCCTTGGCGGTGTATGGCTCGGAGTAGCACCTGTAAGTGAGCGAATGGAGGCTGTAGCCAAAGTACTGAACCTCCCTGATGATAAAGTTGCATATTCCTTATTCCCTATGGGATATCCTGCGGAAGAGGGTAAGCAGCAGGATCGCTTTGATGAGACAAGAATACACTATGTTTTCCTGACAATGTCCTTAGTGCTTTCACACTTATTTCGGTCGCAAAATTCGGTCATAAAATTTTTACGATTGAAATTGCAAATGAATTCAGTTAAATCATAAAAGGAAAGAACATAAATTTACGATAAATGTATATTCGGTTAATGTTAACATTAGAATAGTTATATTATATATAAGAGCTTGAAAATTTTTGGATATTTCCAGCTTGATCATCACAAGAGATTAAGCTGGTATAAATATGGAGGTAGGGCTTTTTGGTAAATTGGAAGGATATTCCTAAAATTGATGCACACATTCATCTGATGCCTGAAGATGTGATTCAAGCTAATTCAGGACATAGCTATGTATTTATGAGACCATAGCAGTGTAGATGACTATAAAAAGATAATGGAGAAGTATAATATTGACTTGGCTTTTGTCATGCCATTTAATGATCCTTATATGCTCTCCATGGATTTTTAAAGGTTGAAACTGTTCATTCAAATATGCTTGCTATGGTACAGAAGATGCCTTTGAAACTGCGTTGTTTCGCGGATGTTGACATTAGAAAAAAATATCAATGAAACAATAAATGAATTAGATAAGGTGATAACTAGGGATGAATTCATAGGAATAAAACTTCATCCCAGTAATGCAGGATATCCCATAGATGGATGCTATTATGAAAAATAATTGAATATGCAAGCAAAAAAGATATTTTAGTCGAAATTCATTCTTACCCTAAGGAACATTTACAGGATGATGTATGTTCTCCAAGCCGTATTAAAAATGTATTAAAGAAATACCCTAATGTAGGCTGTCAATTGCTCATCTGGGAGGATTTCAAGTGGAAGACTTGTATGGTCTTAATGCATATTTTAATTTCTCCGCAATCCTGCCTGATTATGTAAATAGATTTGGAATAAAAGAGGACAAATGAGATACTGCGCTTGATAGGTGTGGATAAACTGGTTTTTGCAACGGATTTCCCGGATAGCAGATGCTTAAAACCAAAGGAAATCTATGACAAATATTTTTGAAATACTTAATGAAATGGACTTTTTCTCTGGAAGAAGCTGAGAATATATGCAGAAACAATGCCTTGAAGATGATTGATAAAAATATAAATATATGAACAGAAAGACTAGAGTGGTAACAGAGTGAAAGAAGGGCTATGTATATGAAAGAGATTATGCTCAAAAGATTGAAACCTTTAATTATTCAATTGATTATTTTTGGAATAACATCTCCCATATCCTTTGTAGCCCAGAGACCGGTACTTTTTGGTTGGCTCATCACTATAACTTCGCCTATATATGGGTTGTAATGATTATACTTACACTGTTTGGCAAGTACTTATATTCATATGCAATAGCAATTGGAAATATAATTGGTATACTTTTGGGGCGAGGTTTTGGGGAGAATATATCCTAAAAGCTATCTAGAGCAAAGATAGCCACTGAAACGAATGTTGATAAGATACGAGTTCTTGAAAATAGCTACTATCATGTATTTATTTGGCTTAGTTTTTATTATCATTGTTATCGTACTTGTATTTATAAATAAGTTGATAAGCAAGAAGTTAAACAGATAAAAGAAAAAAATCATGGAGCCTTTTTAGCCCCATGATTTTGTTGTTCTGGTATTATGCTAAAGTACTTCTTAACATCCAAAGAATCTTTGCGTAGTCCTCAAGGAAGCCATCCATCTTTGCACTTACAAGCGTATCATTTTCATCATCAGCCTTTTCCTTGAAGTCTGGCACTTGCTAAGTGTCTCAAAGTCAGCGAGAACGTCGCTAAATACAGCGTGCATATCCTGAACAGAAATCTCCGGCAGGATCTTTGATTGTAGCTAACTCAGCAAAGCCCTTCATTGTAGAAACAGGCTTTTTCCCATCCATAAGCATAAGCTCTGCAAGCTCATCTATCTGTCCATTGACAAAATTATAATACTCTTCAAGTTTAGCGTGTGACTGAAAGAAAGTCTTTCCCTGCACATACCAATGATAACTCTGTAATTTGTGATAAAATGTACAGAGGTTTGATAAGTAAATATTCATTGTTCTTTCCATAATAAAACTCTCCTTTCGATTTGTTGTTGTTTACTGCTTCATCACTAACACAATCGTAATATTATTTAAAGACGATGACGATTTAAAAATAGCAAAAAAATAATGATAATGATTATCAATAATTTGTACAAAATTTTTGACTCATATTTTATAGACCTATCGTATTAAAATTAAAATGATAATCATGCGATTTTGTGGTATACTTAATCTTTGTAAGGTTCGTATGAAACAAAGATTTAGAAGTCACATATCAAAGGTATTAAAAATTATTGAAAACCACAATAACTATAGAGTTTAGTCATATGTAAAAATGAGGAGACATTTAATGAGTCAGGAATACGAATTTGTCAGATACAGTCGTTTGCACCATATAAAGGTATTTTTAAATGAAATAAAATATAGAGTATCACACATAATGCATTTGAACTCCTTTTTGTACTTGACGGAGAGGGTAGGCTATCTCTTCAAACAGGCTCTATAGAGCTAAGAAAAGGTTCGCTCGTACTTATAAATCCCTACGAGCCTCACGAAATACAGGCTGCTGAGGGAGCTGTGCTTGGACTGTTTTTGCAGGTTTCAAGGCATTTTTGCAGAGAATACTTTCCTTATTTTTCGAGTATGACCTTCGCAAATAAGCCATTTTCAAATGATGCAAAGCTAATAAAAGAAAAAATGCTGGAAATAGCACTCTGCTATCTTGAGTCAAGCCACTGTTTGAAATGGAACTGGTTTCGCTTGTAAGTGGCTTTCTTTGCGGACTTACGAAGGAATTTGATTTTTGCATTATGGATGAACATAACCATTCAATCAGGGAAAAGCGGATACAAAGAATGAAAAGGATAACCGCCTATATAAATGACCATTACACCGAGCCTATCAGACTTGCTGAAATAGCGGAGATGGAGCAACTTACAACTACTCATATTTCACATTTATTCAAGGATTACTACGGCATTTCATTTCAGGATTATCTGAACAATCTTCGTTTTGAAAAGGCTATGACAATGATACTTAACACAAGGCTTTCGCAGACTGAGATAGCCATTGCGGGAGGATTTTCAGATGCAAAATATCTCTCGGGGATAATCAGGAAAAGACTGGGCTGCAGTCTATCAGAGTATAGAAGTAAAATGGCATCTAACGATGGTTTAATCAGTGAGAATGACGCTAAGAACCTGCTTGAATACAAGTACACTGATGAAGAGGGAATTAAAATGTTGAAGAAATTGGGCTTAATCTAGTCCAATTTTCTTCTTGACATTTTTGAATTATGTACTATAATACAATTAAGACATATAATTCACTAGTGAATAAGGTCGAAAGGAGGAGAAATGAGGCTAATATTTGATTTTGAAAGTAAAACCCCCATTTATCAGCAGCTAAGAGACCAAATCGTTGTAGGGATAGCTGAGGGGAGGCTCACTCCCGGTGAAAAGCTTCCTACAATCAGAGCTCTTGCAGATGAAAGCGGTATCAACATGATGACTGTAAGCAAGGCTTATCAACTGCTCAAACAATGAAGGCTATATAGTAACTGACAGGAGGAAGGGGACGCTTCAGTAACAAGATTAAGACCGACCCTGTGGGAGAAAAAGCTTAAAGAATTAAGAGTAATCATTTCAGAGCTTCAGCTTTCGGGGCTTTCTCTGGATGAAGTGCTTACCCTTTGTACAGAATACTATAAGGAGGGATTGTAATGTTATTTAACATACTTATGTGGGCAAGTATATTTTGGATTGCACCGCTTTTAGGATATATAATGACAAATAACGCAAAGTTCAAGAAAAACATAGCTGTTGGCGTACCTTTATGGAAGAAGGCAAACAGGATGCAGAGGTAATTGCAAGGCTAAATAGATATAAAAAGCAGATTAAAATGATTACGATAGTTTTATTGCTTGCATTAATTCCCGGGGTGTTTGTATCCAAATTTTGGATACTGCTCACCTATTACCTTGTGTGGACATATGTAACCATGTTCATATATGCCATACCATTTTACCTTTGCAACAAAGACTTAAAGAAGATTAAGCGTGAGAGGGGCTGGGTACAGCACTCAGGAGAAAAAGTTGAGATAGATATGGAAAACATACCTAATTTCAAGGAGATATCACCTTTGCTTTTCATCATCCCTTGCATTGTAAGCCTCCTGCCTCTTATTTGGGATAGAACTTTTTATGTCCTTTATATAACCTCAGCGGCATCGGTACTTGTATTTTGGTTTTCATACCGCTATTTTTACAGGAACCGCTCAGAAAAAGTAAATGAAGAGAGGGATTTGACAAGGGTACTGACTCAGATAAGGCATTATAACTGGTCTAAGATCTGGATAGCCGCATCTTGGCTGACCATACCACTTAGCTTTTCGGGACTGTTATTTATAAGTCATCCATTTATGGCTTTGGCGATCATATTTATTACTACAGGAGCAATCTGCATAGGAGCTGTGGCTATTGAAGTTAAACTTAGGAAGATGCAGGAGAGGCTTACAAAGGGAAGTGGCGTAGGAGCGATAGTGGATGAGGATGACAAGTGGATTGGAGGCATGATTTACTACAACCCTAATGACAGCAGGCTCATCGTAAATGAGAGAGTGGGTATGAATACTACTCTTAACTTAGCCCGTACCTCAGGCAAGGTAATTACACTGTTCCTTCTAATTCTAATATTGGCTTTGCCTTTTACTGTCCTGCAATGAATGTATATTACAAACAGCCGATTAAGATAGAGGTAACAAAGGATGAAGTAGAGGCTAGCTAAGGCATTACTACTCAGCATCAAACTCTCTGACATCAAGAATGTTGAGCTAATTGATGAGCTTTCGGATGACACGGTAAGGGTGAATGGAACTTCATTTGACGACTTATTAAAGGGAGATTTTAGAGATGGTAAAGAGAATCTCGTACTCCTGCTAAGACCCCAAAGTAAGCCATTTATAAGGATAACTGACAAAAATGGAAAGATATTTGTATTTAGTTTTAGAGGGATATTATGGGAAATTTGAGGAGATAAGGAAATCCCTTAAGTAGACTCTAATTCCTTTGAAATGAACCATATTGATTAATAAAAAGCTGAATAACCGTTGCACTTACGGTATGTTCAGCTTTTATCAGAGATGAAGGTTTGTCTAAATTTGGCAGCTGTCCGTTTTGACACCGGGACACCTGTCTCTTAAATCTAAAAGCGTTCAAAAATAAATGCATATATACTTGACATTATGGCAATAATATATTATATTATGTAATATAGAGGTGAGTATATGAAGAATAAAAGAATGAAGATTGCACGAATCGAAAATGATATGAAACAGGAAGACCTGGCAAAGTCAGTTGGTGTTACAAGGCAGACAATAGGGCTTATTGAGGCGGGAGACTATAACCCTACATTGAACCTATGCATAGGCATTTGTAAGGCACTCGGTAAAACACTTGACGAATTATTTTGGGAGGGGCAAAATGAATAATAATATTAATGATGAGCGCATTTTATCTGAAAGAAGAAGGATACAGAGCAGAGGCTATACATATGTATTTATACTCTGATGACATCTATTGTGATTAAAATGGTCTTTATGGATGCAGGCTTTGAAATGTATGCGTCTGAATTGATTATTTTAATTGGAAGCGGGCTCTATATGATTATTGCCAATTATTTAAAAGGCATCAATATATGGTCAATTAATCCAAATGACGGCACAAACAGATACACTAAAAACTTCATTATTGCAGGGGTAATATCTATTATACTAAATGATAATCTGAAAAAGTATATTGGGATTGGAGTGCAGATTCAAAAATGACTGCAATAGTTTATTCAGTGAGCTGGATAACGATATTTTTCTATAATATCGATGAGTCATCGTATTACCTGAATAAGAAAAAGCAGGAAAAAGATAGATAAGCAGTTAGATGATGAAGAGTAAAAAGTATCGGAAGATAAATCATAAAACTTAAGAATAAGCATTTATAGTTTGAAATAAAAAGATAATATGATATATATAAATAGTGTATAATAACTGATAAATGATAAACTGATAAATGATTTTTAGGAGCATCTTAGAAATGAGCAAAAATCAGAGATTATTTTTATGCAAACAAGATTGATTAGACTGGCTGCACAAGAATGGAAACTATCAATTGAGAAAGTTATTGATATATTTAAAAGCCGAAGTATTAGGATTTATTGAAGATGGTTATGGAATTTTTCACTGTGAAGGTGATAGAGCAGTTTTGGAAGATGTATCAGAGTTCATCAGGAGAGAGGATACAGGTAAATGCAGTTATCAGATGGATTACTTTTGTATCATGGTAGTTATTGCGAAGTAAAAAGAGCCTGATATAACTAAATGTGCCAAAACAAGGACTTTGGTCAGGGGTTTTTACCTCACATCATCTAAAGAACAGGCAGAAAGTTTCCTAAATATATCCATAATCAAGGCAATAGCTGAAGGAGAATATTAAAAGAGCAAAATTTTGGTTATATTTCGACTTTTGAAGTAAGTATAGTTAATGATATAAAAGTTAATATTTTTCAAAGAGGCAGACAAAGGTTGGTTACACTGTATAGCGGCGCATAGAAAGAAAAACTCTTTTGTTGGAATTGAAAAAGAAATGAACAAGTATGATGTTATTGTTGGGAAGATTGCAGATGACGCTACAAACGCTGTATTAACCGCATATATCGCAGGCGTTTTTGGAGAGTGGCAGTAATGAAGCTGATGAATTTTGTATCAAACAATTACTACCAAATAAACTTAAGAACCAATATTGTTTTCAACGATAAAGCATTGAAATGCATAAAACATATAGGGAAGTGAGAAAATATGTCTGAAACGATGATTAGTAGAGATAGACAGGAGTATACAATTGATTTACTTATTACTATGGTTGTGAAGAAATCTCTGAAGATACGGTAAGTGACCCTAAAGAAATATTGCTTGATTTTCTATTGTCAAAGACTGGAAGGGCATTGTATGATAGTGATTCAAAACTTTGGTGTAATGGTCCGTCATATATTGCAGATGTGTATAAGGAAGAGATAAGCAATGAGGATATATCCTGATTTACACCAAAACTTAAGATAATCGTAGAATTAAAAACCAAATTTATGCTATACTTTAGAGATAAACTCTAAGGAGAACTTTTATAGATGGAACAAAAAGGTAATAAAGACGTACTTAAGAATATAATGTGGTCGCTTGTCACCATAGTGATAGCCGTACTCACGATTACTGCAATAACCAGCCGGGCAAAGGATTTTTCCATAAATGATGCCGGGTCTATGATTGAACTTTATGGGAAAAAGGGTTTTATAGCTTTTAGTATGGTTTCCCGTTCTTCTCTATATCTACCTTGAAAGGTGTGGCTATCAAATACATACTTAAGCATATTTCTGTAAATGTGAACCACCGTCAGGCGTTTTTGTACTCTGCGGCAGATATATTTCTCTGCAATTACACCATCTGCCTCAGGTGGACAGCCTGCAAGCTTTTACTTTATGCGCAAAAGACGGAGTCTCATTTTCAAAAGTACTCATGTGTCTTGTGCTTAACCTGCTTATGTACAGCTTTGCAATTGATTTCGTTGCAGTACTTAGCTTCGTTGTAAGACCTGATATTTTTAACAGCTTTAATGACTTTGGCAAGGTGCTTATAGTTATTGGTTTTGTCATTATGACTTCTCTGACTCTCTTCCTTTTTATGTTGCTCAAAGAGCCAAAGTGGATGGATAAACTTGGGCTTTGGGAATAAGTATCTGGGAAAGCTAAGATAATCAGAAAACCTGAGAGAAAAGGGTAAAATGGGAAGAGACAGTTAAAAATACAGCACTGTATCCGACCTTGCTCTAGGCAAGGGGAAAATGCTGTTTGTGGCATTTCTTATTAACTTAGCACAGCGTGTTACTCAGATATCAATAACTGTTTTTGTCTACCTTGGACTAGGTGGCAAGTTCGGACTACCTCAGGAGATATCTGGTTCTCACAGGCTTTTGCCTTCGTAGGATCAAATTGCGCTCCCATTCCGGGAGCGCAGGGTGTAGTTGACTATCTTATGATACAGGGCTTTTCCCAGTTCATGTCTGAGCCGGTTGCTGTTCACACCGAGCTTTTAAGCAGGGGAATGAGCTTCTATATCTGTATCTTTATCAGCCTTATTACCACTGTTAGTGGATATATGATAAAAAGGAAGAGGGTTAACAATTAGTCTTCATCATCGTAGTCGATTGGCTCAACTGAGAACTCAACTACCTTGCCTGTTTTGGCATTTATTTCATACTCGTACTCGGTAGTTGCTGTACGGAACTCTATATCATAAACCTTAATACCGTCATCTGTGGTAAGCTTTGCCTTTGTAAATGTAACTCTGCCAGCATTTAAGCCTGCGTGGTTAAGTGCAATCTGCTTAGCTGACTGTGTGGTGATGTACGTGCATAGTTCTTAACCGGCTTCTTAATCTTAAGTAACTTTCTTTTACTCTTGAGTACGCTGCCGTTGTTGGCATCGATATCATAAGAATACTTGTAACCGTTTGCCTTGAACTTTACCTCGTATACCTGACCGAGTCAGTCATCATCTGCATCGTACTCAATCTCAATAGCTGTTGCCTCGATTAAGTGATACTCGCTGCTGTAAGTGCAGCGTTCTTAGCACTTTCTCTTGAGATAAGTCTGCCTGCTGCTGAAACTGAGGTGGTAGCACTCGCTTGTAAACTCAAGACCAAAAAGTGCAGTGTAGCGATTAACTTCTTTGAATTCTTCATAGTTTTTCTCCTTTGTGTTTGGTTTGTTTTACCTTATGCTTTGTATTATAAAGGATGAAAATTAAAATTAGATTAGAGAATTATTTAAAAATCTTGTGAAAGACCAAAATCAGACCTTAGGATCTTATTACGGTATTCACAAGATGTTAGAAATATCAGTACTTAGAGGTATTATTAATCATCATCATCGTCGTCATCGCCTTTGTCGTGCTTTTTCTCATAATCCTCTAAATCAGCATTTTTAGGGGTGTTAGAGCTGTTTTCTTTAACCTTTTCAGCCTTATCAGAAGGAGAAAGGGGGTCTACGTCCTTAGAAAAGAATGGCTCCGGTGTAAGCATCTACTTCATATTCGTACTCGTATGCAGAAGTAAAAACTCAATTTCATACACAACCTTTCCATCATCTTTCTTTAGCAGGGCTTTTTCAAATGTAACAAACGAAGGCCTAAATCCCGCATCTTTTAGGGTTATGGATTTTGCCATGTCCATGCTTATATAATGCCTGGAAGCTGCCACCTCGCTTACAGTAGAGGTTTTGCCCGTGGATGTATTATTAGTTTCATTATCCGTACTTATATGGTGTCTATTATTGTCCGCCGCATTTTTTTTGCTTTTCTTTTTACCTGAAGCTTTTTACCTGAAGCCTTTTTACCATCTATATTGTCATTGGAGTTCTTTTTATCGGGCTTTTATCATCCATATTATTGTTTGCATTTGTATTATCTGCTACATTCTTAACATCTGATTTACCTTTTGCGGGCTTGTCATTCTCAGCCACATCATTTACAGCCGTACTTCCCGTGGTTTGATTATCAGTTGCTTTATTATTAGGTTTATCTTTTGATTTAGCGTTAGAAATGACATTTTTGCCGGTTTTTTCTAAAGTGTTAGCTTTATTAGAGCTATTATTAGCGGCATTTTCTTCTACACTAGTAGTATCACTCGAAGAAATATTGGTCTTCTATTTTTAGCAATCCTCGCTGACTCGCTGCTAATAACTTCTCCGTTGTTTGCAGCTATGGTATATTTATATTTTGTATCATCAGAGGATACATGACTACTTTATACACATATATCCCATCTTCCTTTAGAAGCTTTTGCTTCATAAGAAGAGCACGCTTTAGGGAAATCCCGCATCAACATAAGCAAACTTAACCGCATCAGACTCGTTAAGTAGATCATTTCTCTCAATTCTATCCTTGGCATAAAGGCTGCCAAGTGCTATGAGTAAGCCCAAAGATTAATACCGTTGCAATGGTTAGAATGTATTTATTCTTTATTAGATTAGCCATAGGCTCTCCTTTCTTCTAATTTTTAAGGTCAAAGATAATGGTAAATGTGGTTCCACTTCCCTCTTCACTTGTTACTTCAATCACTCCCTTATGCATATCGACAATTTTCTTCACTATGGATAGCCCCAGCCCGGAACCTGTTATTCCTGACTTATTGCTCGCCCTAAAGAATCTGTCAAATATAAGGTTTAGCTGCTCCTTGTTTATTCCGATACCGTTATCCTCTACCAGAAGGTTAACATGGTTCTTGTCTTTCTTAAGCGTTACCTTTGTAGTGCCACCCTGTTTGCCGTACTTGTAGGCATTTTCAAGGAGGTTCTGCAGCATCCTCGCAAGAAGTTCCGGATTGCCGTTTAGCATGATATCCGGTTCGACATCATATTCAATAGTTATATCATTTACCATAAGCGGCATCATATCGCTGCAAAGGTCACTCACAAGGCAGGGAGAAGTTTAGGCTTTCAAAAGGATAATTATCGATTCTCTGCTCAAGTCTGGTATATAAAGCATATTGCCAATCAGCTGGTGCATTCGTCTTCCTGTCTCTTGATTACCTCAAGAGACTCGATGTAGTCTGCAGGCTCCTTTTCTTTCTCAAGGGAAAATTCTGCCTGTGCAAGAATTACTGAAACCGGTGTGCAAGCTCGTGTGAGCATCTGAAGCAAAGCACTTTTTCCATTTCAAAGGAAGTCTCTGAGCCTGTCTAACATCTTGTTGAAATTGGAAGAAAAGGGCGGAAAGCTCGTCATTGCTACCGGTATCAGGTATTCTAAGTGAAAGATTATCCCCATCAGTGATGCTTGTGGTCGTCTCCTCTATTTTTTCTTTATCGGCCTCACTATTCCCCTTGCGGCAAGATAACCACATAGAAGAATAATGATGATGAGAAATGGGAGGAAGGCTGCGGGTAGATGGCTATGTCAAAAAGCTGGGCTGAGGTATCCCTTAGCGGAGCAATTCCCCTTATCCAAAAGCTCAGGGAAAGCCTTCGCTAGCCTGCCTTCTATCATATATCAGGTAGCTTCCGCTTGCTGTACTATATGAAATGATATGGGTGTCCTTAAGAGGCAGGTCCGTTATTTCCCTCATTATCGAGTTTTTCCCGTAAAGAAGGCTTCCGTCAGCAGTATATAGCCCAAATTCCATAGAATTAAGTGTCATAAAGGAAGTCATCATCTATCTGTAGGTAGCCTGTTTTATAGTGGATAAAAATATCGTCTGCATCAAACTCGCTGGCAGTTTCATATTCGGCTTCAGACAGCATTTTCAGCTTGTCAGTATTTTCTTCCACAGCACTTATGAAGTAATTTTTGGTAGTTCTTCTCATCACACTGTTACTTATAAGAAATACGAGTGTGGCTGTAAGCGACAGTATAAAAAAATGTAGAGAGCAGAAACCAAAGTATAATCCTAAGTCTTATCGATAGTTTCAATTATTTTCCTCCCTGATGACATAGCCTGCACCACGCACCGTATGAATGAGTTTGGTAGGAAAGCCGTCATCTATTTTCTTTCTGAGGTATCTTATATACACATCAATTACATTGGTACCGCCCTCATAATCATAATTCCATATATGATTTTCTATCTTTTCACGGCTTAACACCTTTTCTTTATTGTAAAGCAGGTACTCAAGAAGCTGATATTCCTTGCTTGTGAGGTTTATCTCGGTACCGCCGCGTGTAACCGTATGAGAAGACAGATTGAGGCTTAAGTCCGCTATGCTAAGGATGTTCTCAGTAAGGTTATGCTTTTCACGGGTTAATACCCTTATCCTTGCGAGTAGCTCTTCAAATGAGAATGGCTTTACCAGATAGTCATTGGCACCGCTGTCAAGTCCTGTCACCCTGTCCTCTATGGAATCCCTTGCAGTAAGGAAAAGCACAGGTGTATTCTTTTTTAGCTTTCGAAGCTCCTTTAATACGGCAAATCCATCAGCGTGCGGCATCATGATGTCCAGTATGGCGGCATCGTATTCGGTAAACTGCACATTGTCAATTGCCTCCCTGCCATCAAAGCAGCTGTCCACGCTAAAGCCCTCTTCTGTGAGCTTCTTTGTAACTATTCTATTAAGGTCTTCTTCGTCTTCTGCGTATAGTAAGCGCATATAACCTCCTTATATGTGGGTATTTTGCAGATATTTTTTATGACTGGAGAAGCAAAGTTAGACTAATCTTTTATAATCAGTGAGTAAAAAGCCTCCCTGTACCATTATAGTATATAAAGATTAAAAGTTAGTGTATAATTATCATTGGCAATAGTAAAAAGAAAGGGTTGCCTTCCCAATCATACAGTTTTATTTTTATTATTGATTTGCAACAAAAATAATGAAAAGGAAAAACTGTATGACTAATGCTATATGTAAAAAGAAAAATAAGATTTCATTCAAGACCCTAGAGCAGAAAATTTTTGAAGAGTACTGCAAGCTTTGCAAGGAGCGCACTAAAAATACTTGAAGACTATGATGATGTTCTTTCAAAAGACAGAGATGCTTCTAAATATAGGAATAAAGGAAAGAGAAAGACTTGATAAAAGACCGTATATGGAGATGTCGAGTATGAAAGAAGGTGTACCAGACAAGGCTTAGAGACAGGACAAAAGCCCATGTTTATCTTCTTGATGAAAAATGGCATGGAGAAGATAGGCTTAATATCTACCAATCTTGCAGAGAAGATTGCCAATTCAGTTACAGGAACTCCCGTACAGGGCATCTGCGGAGATGTTAAGCTCTTTCTACAGGACAGACCATAAGTGCAGGAGGAGTATGGAATATAGCCCAGAAGCTTGGCCAGAGGATAACATCAGAGGAAGAACTTGATGTGAAGAAGATGAAGGCAGGCAGGCCTGACGGGAAAAGGGAAATCGGAGTTCTTTTTGAGGAAATGGATGGAGTATGGCTTTCAATGCAGGGGCAGAAGTATAAACGCATGGGTAAAAAGGAGATGAAGGTCTTTACCATGTATGAAGGCTGGGATGCTGAGAAGGAAAAGGAAGGGCGCAGTACTCTGGTGGAGAAAGTGGTTTTGAGCATGGACGGAAGCAGTGGATTCCACAATAAAAGAGAGGCAGTGATACAGAAAAAATATAACCCTGATGAAATAGGCAGGCGTATCTTAAATGGAGATGGTGGAAGCTGGATAAAAGAGCCTTATGACGATGAGGCGGTGTTTCAGCTTGACAGATACCACATTTACCAGGAAATTTTAAGAAAAATAAGCAGTAAGGCTGTACAAAAGGATATACGGAGGCTCTTTGATTCTGAGAAGATTGAAGAAATGTTTGATTATATACGTGAATATATAAGAGTGAGTAAAAGCGAAGATGAAAGCGATAAGACCAGTAAAAAAGCCGAGGAACTGTACGCCTACCTTTACAATAACAGAGAAGGGCTGCTACCGTACTACAAGAGGGGAATAAAACTCCCAAAACCTGCAGAAGGCATCGTTTATAAAAACATGGGCATACAGGAAACGCAAAACTGTACACTGATAACGCTGAGAATGAAGCATAGGCGCATGAGATGGTCAGAATCAGGAGCTGATAACCTTGCGAAACTTCGTGCAGGGAAAGAAAACAAAGACCTGATAGAGACCGTCGAACGTTACTCTGGGGAATTGATATTTGATGAGAGCCAGAGCGCTATAAAAAGAGCCTCTCAGCGCTTCAAAATCACCGTCACGAGATCGGTAAAGGACTTCATATATGGAAGTAGGCGAGAGGAAGCCTTCCACTAACCGGTACCCCATTAACAGCAGGTAGAAAGGCATTAAGAAATTTTTATACTTGGCAACTAAAGAAAAATATCTGTTCAGTGCATAACTGGGCTTATTTGTGATACAAAAATAAATAAAAACAATGATAAAAGAAAAAGGTAAGAAATTTGCCAACGAGTACTTGACACAAACAAGATTAAAAATTACATTAGACAAAAATGGAAAAAGTAGTGTAAGCTATACTGGTATGGAAGATAAGAATAAAAACTGAAATATTAAATAAGGAGGTTTGCTGATAATATGCAGGAGAAAGCTTCTAATAAAGAAGGAGAGTTAACTATGTTTAAGAAAAAAATGATGACAAGGAAACTAAGGGAAGATTGGATTTTTATCTGGAATAATAATGAGGCATTGCCTTGGTTGTTTTAGTTTTCTTCCTTTTTCTCTTAATCACTGCATGGATTTAGGAGGTGAAACTTGAGCAAAATAGGCGAGAAGATTGTTAAGATATTTCTTAACCTTTTTGTCAGTAGTGGTGATTGCCTTAGCTATATTTGGCGCATGGAGCCTGTATCAGATGTTCCACAGTACCTGAGGCTGAGCTTGTGACAAACCACGGGAAGAGACTGTTTGGGACAACTGAGAAAAGAATAGTTACCAAGGCAGAAGTAGAGACCAAGATATATGAGATAGGTGAGTTGTCCACATATTCAGGTGAATCAACATTAAAAGACAGTTGATGAGTCAAGATATATTTTTGATGATATAAAAATTCCGGAACAAAGAATACCATTTCCCTTGAATGTACCGGTAAGGTCAAGATAGGCTACAACATGTCTGATATAGAGGTAAGCGTTAATGACTCAACTATACATGTAAAAGATACCAAAGGGAAATGTAATGAGCAATTACCTGATATGGGACAGCATAAAAAGCAGCGAAAAGAACAGTATATTCAATCCGATAAACTTTGAGCAGTATAGAAAGCTCATTAACGAGATTGAAGAGGAAGGCACTTTAAAGAAGTGGAGGCAAAAGGTATATATACCAGAGCTGATGAGAATTTTTAAGAGCATAATAAAAAGTATTTCTAGCTGAATTCAAGGACTACGATATTGAATTTACCTTTGCTATGATAAATAAAGCTTAAATCGAAATAAAGTGACTAAGAACATGCCTTTAGTCACTTTATTTTATTTAAATACTCTTAAATCCGGTATAATTCGTTGAAATGTCCATTAACCTGTATACATCAAGATATGGCTGGAATTTCAACTCATTTTCCTGTATGAAATCAGCAAAATCCTTAAACAGTTCATTTGCCCTGTTAAAATTCCCGCTGCTAAACTTGTTAAGCGCCTTAACAAGCCTGTTTAGGTAACTGTTGTGGAATTCAAGCAGCTCCCAGTGGACTGTAAAACCGCCAGATGATTTTACCTTGTCAAAGGTTGGGAGGAAGTTCTCAAGTACCTCTAAAATGCGTATAAAATCAGCATTTATAGACTTTGATACCCTGTCTCCCTTGTTATTAAAGTAATCAGGATGGCTAAGTGAGGACAATTCCTTAAGATAGGCATAGCTTCCCTCATAATATTCTCCATAAAAGTCTCTGTAATAGTCAGTAACAAAGGTCTCAAAAGTCATTGCATAAGCCTGACAGAGCGTATCCCATCACATAGTTAGGCAGGCTGTTAGGAGAGAAACAACGAAGCTCCTGGCAGCTGATGTATCCGTTTAGCCCTAAAGCCGGTAATTTCATAATATCGTTAAACAGGATTTTTGATATATGATAGTAGCCAAAATCGCCGTAATGTGCCCTGCCAAGAGGATAGTCATAAACGAAACTGTCTTCGTTAAACTTCTTCTGCCCGAGCAAACAAGAAATTCAGGTTCTCTTCTATATTGACAGAGAAGCGAGATATGATTCTTCTTAAATTCCGGGATTGCTTTATTCTCGGTATCCTCAGGGTAGCTCTCCTCAAAGGTTCTGCTAATAGGAGCAAACATAAGGGTGAAACGGTTAGGGTTCCTTAGTTTCTCTCTGATAGGAGGCCACAAAAGCTCTTGGTAGAGCAAAAATACTATATGAGTCGTCAAATCATTTTCACTAAGCTTCTCATCAATCCTATTAAGAATGGTTACATACTGGTCGGATAAGTCTCCTTCTCGCAGTTTTCGCATTCGCAGATATTGTTGAATGCATCAGCCAGCCAAAAATGCAATAGTCAGCCTCCTTATTGTTGATAGCATAATTTAATACAAGGTCAGCCAGCTTTTTCTATAACTTTCATTGGAATAGCATAGGTTTGTATTGGTTGGAATTCCGTGGAACAGCTCTCTTTGCCATTTATCATTGCAAAAAACTACTATCTGCCCTCACCGTCTGTGTCTCTGTGTATCCCAGCCAAGAGCTGAAAGCCTGCTGCGTTTGCTGTCCAGCCATGTCCTACTGTGTGAAGGAGCATATCTCTTTTCTTTATTTCTTTTAAATATCATCTCGGTGTACTCCGCAGCAGTATCTAAACTAAATTCTTCAGGCTTAAGATGGGGATTATTTTGGTGCTTATACCAGCGTTCCATAAATGTAAATGGAGTTTAAACTGACTGAAAAAGCAGTTGTAGCCAAGCTTTGGCATCCATTCTACAGTGGCTAAAAATATTCTCAAGAGATGAAGCACCTTCTATGCATATACCCCGATGCCTAAAAAGGGTAAATGTGGCTCTCAGATAAAGTCAGCCTTTGCAAGGATGAAATCTCCGGGATTATTTCATCTTCCTTAACAGGGGTGAGGAATCTAAAACCGATTCTATATAAAAAGTGGTATACGGCAAGTAATGAACTTCTCTCGTTATTGCCGATTATCTCGCCTTTTCCGTTTACTATATCTATCTTAAATGCATCATCTAAGAGCTCGTCTTTCACCTTGGTAATATTTTTGTCGGTCTTAATGCTAATATTCATCTTATCAAGTTCTAAAAAGAAGGGATGGGCAGGCTTGCCAGATAGGGAAGAAAGCTCGGTTTTTAGCGTAGTTAAGGGTGGTTGAAAAGGGTTTGAAGGGTTATTTGATAGTTTTTCTCCTTGGATTTTTGAATATTGTTATTGTTATAAGTATACACAGAAATTGTAAATAGTACAGCAGGAAATCTATTCTTTGCAATTGTCAAAACCACCAGTTTGGAGTACAATATAGCAAAGACTGGAAATGGATTAGTCCATTGTGTTAAGCGTAATCAGAGTCACTGCCAGAGGCTTGATTTATCGGTCTAAAATGGTTATGTTCACTTTAATAATGTGCTGCTAAATTTGGAGGAGAGTATTGGATACAATTAAATCTGGGTGGGATTTCATTCAAAATCAAGTCTTAAAGATGGAATGGCTAAACAGCCTGATAGGAAGGGCTTATCAGCAGTTGGAGTTGATATGGAGCAGAGTAGGAGGAGTGTTCAGTTTTTCCTCTACGATGTAACGAAGATTACACTTTTACTCTGTGTGCTTATATTTACTATTTCCTTCATCCAGAGCTTCTTCCCGCCGGAGAGAACCAAGAAAATACTGGGGGAACATAGAGGAATATGGGCAAATGTATTAGCCGCCTTACTTGGTACTGTAACCCCTTTTTGCTCCTGCTCGTCCATTCCTTTATTCATTGGATTTACAAGTGCAGGCTTACCGATAGGAGTGACATTTTCCTTCCTCATATCCTCACCTATGGTTGACCTGGGCTCTTTAATTCTGCTTATGAGTGTATTTGGAGCAAAAACAGCCCTGCTTTATGTCATACTTGGACTTATAATAGCAGTGATTGGTGGACTTATTATCGATAAAATGAAGATGGAAGACTATATAGAAGAATATATCAAAAAGCGGGAAATGTGAACTCTGTAAGCCTGGGGCTAAATGTAAAGGATAGACTCGATTTTGCAGGTGAACAGGTCTGTTCCACACTTAAGAAGGTATTTCCATACATATTGGCAGGAGTCGGTATAGGAGCTGTCATTCACAACTGGATACCAGAGTCCTTTCATAGTAACTGATGCTGGAAGTAAAAATGCTTTTCTCTGTAATACTGGCTACTTTGGTTGGAATTCCAATGTATGCGGATATTTTTGGAACCATACCTGTTGCAGAAGCACTATATACCAAAGGAGCAGAGCTTGGTACGGTATTATCATTTATGATGGCAGTTACTACCTTATCGCTTCCATCACTGATTATGCTTAGAAAAGCCATTAAACCAAGACTGCTAGCCTTGTTTGTAGGGATATGTACGGTAGGGATTATTATAACAGGACATCTATTTAATTATATGACACAATTTTAACAGGAGGTAGTATGGAGAAAGAAAAGATTTATATGTACTACGGGCTTCCTTGGTGCGGGAAAGACATCATTTTTACTGAATATTCTTGATAATGTTAAGGATAAGAAAATAGGAATTATTCAAAATGAATTTGGCAAAATAAATGTAGACGGAGAAATAATCAGGAGAAATGGGATAGAAATGACTGAAATAAGTCGAGGCTCTATCTTCTGCTCCTGCCTAAAGCTTTCTTTTGTACAGGCACTTGCTGAAATGAGTACAAAAGACCTTGACTATGTCTTTGTAGAAAGCTCAGGACTTGCAGATCCTTCTAACATTGAGAAATCCTCGGAGCTGTTGGGGTAATGGCGGAGATAATTACATCTTTGAGGGGTTATCTGCCTTGTTGACGGAGTGAACTTTAGAATCAGATAAAGGATGTGGGAAACTGTTGACAGGCAGCTTGCTCACTGCAATCTGGCAGTAATCAATAAGGTGGATGAAACTGACTTATCAGAGGTTGAGAGAGGTGAAGAAGCTGGTGCGTGAGGTTAATCCTGTATGTGATATAATCACAACTTCCTTTAGTAAAACTGACCTCTCATTTATGAATGAAGATTTGACTGTGAGAAAATGGGCAGAGTCCGAAGATAGCCTAAATACAGATGGATAACAAGCCTAAGACTATATCTTTAGAAACCTTTGAAGTGGTGTCAAAAAGAGATGTTGATGACATTTCTTAAGAAGGTGCTTCCATCCTGCTAGGGATTAAGGGATTTTTAAGTTAGATGAAGGCTGGCAGCAGGTAGATGTAGTAGAGGAGCTGAGTTGACTTCAAACCTTCAGCGAGCGTGAAAAATCAGAACTTGTATTTTTATCTAAAAACAGGACCACAGGTTATCCGACAATCGACAGTGCACGGAAAGAAATTGTGGATAAACCTATGAAATTAAGGAATTGAGGTAAATATGGAGATTAAAGTAATAGGTGAAGGCTGCGAAAAATGTGACAAACTCTATGAAAAACACCCTCTTAGCCATAGAGGAGTTAGGATTGGATGCAAAGATTGAAAAGGTAGAGGATTTGATGGATATAGTGAGGCTCGGCATTATGACTACTCCTTCGGTTATGGTGGATGGTAAGCTGATTATAAGCGGAAGAGTACCAAAGGTTAAGGATATTGTGAAGCTGCTGAGTTGAAATAAGGATATGAAAATATATGATGATTAGGGTGCTAAAACCCTTCAGAAAGGAAAAACTTATGAAACCATTTGAAAAACTTTGACTTTTCTCACTTTTGGGAGGATGATGAATACTCACTTGAGGAATATGTTGGCAAAGAGCCTACTGATGCGGAAATAAAGGAAATTGAAAATGAACTGGGCTATAAGCTTCCGCAGTCATATATAGAACTTGTTAAAATACATAACGGCGGTACCCCTTATGCGACCTTGTTTAGCAATGACAAGTATGCAGTGTATATCACAGGCATCTACGGCACTGACAAGGAGAAGATGAATTCTCTTTGTGGCGAGATGGGTAATGAGCTTTGGATTAATGAGATGGGGTTATCCGAATATAGGTGTTGCAGTGGCTGATACTATCTCAGGCGGTCATCATGATGTCATTCTGAGACTATAGGGAGTGTGGCAAAGAGGGGAGCCTAAGGTAGTGCTTATTGACCACGAGGATGATTATAAGATACATCCACTTGCGGATAATTTTGAAGAATTTATAAAAGGATTGACCGTTACCAGGCAAGAGATTACCAAGGAAGAATTTGCACAGTACAGTGATGAAATAAAAGAAAAAGGTAATCTACAACTTAAGTGATGAGGGAGATACTGAGAGCGTTATAGAATTCCTTACTTTTACAGGAGTGGAGAACTTAAATACTACGCTAAAGGGACAACTAGTCAGAGCCTACAATAATAACGACCAGATAGAAGAGGCTATGAAGGTGCTCGATATGATTCCTGAAGAGGAAAGAGATGCTCTTTTGGTATTACCGCTACGGCTGCTCTTATTCAGCCTTTATCAGCAAACAATAATTACATGATAGAGGAAGATAGCTCAAACTCACTTGCCATGCTTGAGAAAGCTATAGAGCTTGCAAAGGATGATAAGGTTATTGAATATTGTATTGAAATTGTCGACTTTTCATGGGTTTAAGGGGATGCTTGAAGCTAATAAAGATAAATTTCACTTGTTTACAAAGCATTATAAAGAAAGCATAAAGCTGGGCTTTTTGACTCAGAGCTCATGTAATTCAAGCAGAGGAAAGACCTATGCCAAAATCACAGTGGCAGATATAGAAAAATGGATGAAATCTGGGGTGTCTTAGATCCGATTTACTGGACTGTTGACATATATGGAACACACGAGAATTATCTTAAGTCTGCTGAGGGCTTTACCTTGGAGCAGAGATAGCTTAAATGCAGTATCTCAGTGCTTTATCAGAGGTAAACAACGGAGGCACCAGCAGTTTTTGGACAATTCTAGCAGGCATGAGTCTGGGAAGATGCCCTAAATGGGCTTTTAAGACCTTTGATATGGGTATCTTTGCTGATAATTTTTAAGAGGGTTATTGATGCCTTTGGAGGTAAGATTCCATTTGACAGGGAAGAGCGATGGAAGGCAATGGAGAGCCTGGAGGATGGCTTTGATGAGCTTCTGGAGGCAGACAGCTGTATATGACACCCTATGATTATGATAGTGAGTATGAGTAAACTATGTAAAATCCCACCCTGAGAAGTTTGTATATGAGGGTATTATAATAAGATGGTGTAGTAAGTTGAAAAAAATATTAGGAAATATGATAAAGGTCGGACTTATGGAGTCTGACCTTTTTGATAGATTACTTTTATTTATAGCAAATAGCTATAAATAAATATCGAGAATAGACATTTTCAATTGGACGACGTGTCTGCACAATATACTATAACTATATGCATTTTAATATGTAAAACTTTGACAACGGTATAGGTGTCAAAAGTGAAACGATTCAGGCTTACTTTGAAGAAATGAAGCTGAAGTAAGCCTGTATTAAATGGAGTCAAAAAACTAAATCTGAACGGAGGTAGCAATGAAAAAGATTAGGGGCTTGGTACTAATTCTTATCGTCTTTAGTGTATTTCTTTCGACTTTCTCGACTGCTAGTGGAGCGAAGCTTACAAAGAAGACCGTGAAGAGGATGTCACAAACTGAGGGGAAGGTGGAGCTTACTTATTTTCAGCCGCAGGATGAGACTAGCAGCTATTTCAAAGTAATAGCAGTTGATAAGGCAGGCAAACGCTATTCTTTTAAGTCAGGTGAGGATTATATGGGTATGCCTCAAGGTATACTGAATCTTCCTTACGGTTCATATACCTTAGAGTAGAGAATAAGGACTATGTTCATCTATGAGCCTGAGATTGAAGTTAATTCGGCTTTACTTAAAAAGGATCTCTATGCTTATGAAAGAGCATCGCAAGATTGTCTCTCACGGCTATGACAAGGAGAGCCTGAATATTCTATCTATGTATCTGAAATGGATTCTTCCTTGGCATACAAGAGGCTGTATTTTAAGCCTGAACTGGTTCCAAGAATAAACGGAGTAAAGGTTGAAACACAGATTATGACAAGGAAAAACTATGTAGCAAAAGAGGTTGAAAAGGCAGTAAATATTAAGTCTAAAACAGGCTGTAGTGGGCTTTAATTTTGCAAAGAAACAAAAATATAGTCAAGGTCTCTTCCTTTGATAAACAAAAGGTCTCTGTGAAACTAAGCAAGGCGAGAGATAATCAAGACTTCCTGCAAAGGAAAGCTAACACTGGAAGATGGGAGTGAAAGAGAGTAAATATAACTCGGAATACAGCTGACTTTGCTGAGAATAAAGAGGGGCTGTAAAGTTTAAGGAAGCTATCCTGCTCAAAGTGACCTAAAAATGTGATGGAATTTGAGATAGAGGTAGACGCCTTGGAGAAAAACAGCAGCGAAAATCCTCATTGAGTCAGTAGACAAAAAGTAGGGCAGATAGATGTAAAGTTTGGGACCACGAAGGAGGAGCTTGCCAGCCTTCTTCCTAAGACTATCCTAGTTAAACTTAGTAATAAAAAGAAAAGATAGAAGTGCATGTTTTGTGGGAGCTTGGTACCTATGAAGCTGAAAAACCGGTATCTATACCTGAAAAAGGAAGCTATACCATTGAAGCGTAGATGATTATCCGGAAGTAAAGGTAGATGTACGTGTAAAGGAGAAGAAAATTCCACTTACTGAGGATGACTTTGTATGTTATAAAGAAAGACGGACGAGTCATACTTAAAGACACAAAAACCAAGTGGCAAAGATAAGGTTAAAAATCAAAGAAGTTAGCCGTACCTAGTACCTATAAAGGAGAACCGGTAGTAGAGATAGGCTCTGCAGTTGCCAGTGGTTTCGACTTTGAAGAACTTGAAATACCTGATACAGTTGAAGTCATTGACTTCAAAAGCCTTTAGCTATAACAGGCTTACTTCTTTGGTAATTCCTGACTCTGTCCGCCAAATCGGTGCGTTTGCATTTTTCAGCAAGACCTGATAAGAAAAGAGCCAAGGATTAAAGAAGTAAAAATGTCTAAGAATATCGAGAAGATTGATGAAGGCGCTTTTGGCTGGGCAGGCTTTTAGTGAAATCAAAGTCCCTCACTACCTAAAGGAGCTACATAAGGAGGCATTTTTACAAGACAAACGGACACAAGGATACGAAAAAGGTCCACGTCTATGTCGATGGATTTACAAATCCTAATAACCTAAAAAGACGGCGTAACTCACTAATTAATCCTGCAAAGGTCAGCTTGAGTACAGATATAAGGGGCAGATAGTTGGCACCACAAAGCCATCCTATCAGTATAAGGATAAATATTATCACATAAATGAAGAGACTGTAGTTATACCCGAGGGCATACCGTCAGACTATGAGCTTAATGCAACAGAAGTAAGTGTTGTACCGGATGCAAAGGAATATGTGAAGGTTATAGACCTGGTTAAACAGGGCGAGAAACTTGTAGTCAGGGAAATCATACATCAGTTTAAGGATATTCAGGTTGCATATGGAACAGACAAAGACACACTTAAACAGAAGCTTCCATCAACTGTTACAATAATTGACTCTTATAAAAATGAGCACATTGTGCCTGTAAAGTGGTACCTTGGCTCTTATGACGGCAAAAAGCCATCAGTTTATGAGCTAAGAGCGTCTTTTTCATTACCTGAGGGAGTTGCACAGAACCCTAAGTCGCCTGTTGCCCTTGAGTACTGGATTAAGGTAACTGTAAAGGAAAAGGAACTGGAGAGGTCGATAAGCATAGAAATTTCTTTCACAGGACATGTAGGCGTTCCTGAACTGTATGCAGTTGATGATACAGGAAAAGAGTATGTGCTAAAGCCTACAGGCAGTGAAGGGCGGTTTAGTGTAAAGGTTCCAAAGGGAAGTTTAGAGTACAGGTGGGGAATATAAATGAAGACTGGGTAGCGGTTCCTGCTTTCCTTGATGTAAATACCATAAAGCAAAATGCGACAGGAATTATGTCCGTAGAAAAGGGTGTGAGACTAAAGGTAAAAGCTGTGGATGAAAAGGGAAATACTGTGCCTGATGTTTCATTTAAGACAATGGTTCCTATCCTTGATGCACTGACCTATACCACTACTGAATATGAGTATGGAGAGCTCATACCATCATCACTTGAGGCAGCTGACAAGATTAAGGTTATGATTAAGGATGTGCCTGATGGATATAGGGTGATAGGGTGACAAGGTGCAGATCATTCCATTCCCTAAGGCGTCTGACGAGATAGTATTTAAGCTAAAAGGTTGGCGACTTAGTTGAAGTGACAAATGAAGGGCGCTTTGTGCGTATTAGAATCCGCCAAAGTGGTAATGGAGGAAACTTCGTCATCAGAGATGCGGAAGGACAGCTGGTATATGTGGGCGTTCTTGAAGGAAAAGAGAGAAATATTTCTCTTCACCTAGAGGATGAAGAAGCAGGAGAATATTTCGTCTATGTAAATGTGGACGGAGTCGTGAAAAAGAAGTCAGTTAAGCTGCAGTGAGGAGGAGATACTATGAAAATCTATTGGCTTTTACTGGCGGCATTTCTACTTACATTAATGTTGGCAGGAAAGAGCCTGTGTATGCAGATACTGCCATCAATGTGAGCAAGCCGTCTTTAGAAAACCGCGCGATACAGAACCTTAAAGTAATAGTAAAGGACGACCAAAGTAGGAAACTCAGGGTGGACTTCATACTGGTGAGATTATATGGATCGCAATATCAATCTAACCCGTATTGAGAGCAGTTCCAAGTACCCTGTAGAATTTGACGGCTATACCAAGATTGCAGAGCTTCCTTATGCCGTTAAAATCTGCGTTTGGGACATTGATACAGATAAGATAATAAAGGAAGTCTCAGTTCCTATAAAGGGTGGCTACTACAAGAAAAAGGTGGAAAGAGTACAGGAGCTTAAGTTTGAGGTAAAGGCAGTTTGAAAATTATACCCGCCTAAGACGGCAAAAAGCCGTATTAAAACAATGGTAAGAGTGCCAAAGGTAAACCTTGATTTTAAGGGGGCTTTGCTAGATACTTCGGTAGCTAAAGAAATCAAACTTCCTGTGAGGGTTTATTCTGATAAATACGAATATTCTGAGGAAATGGAAGCGTATTTACCATTATACCGATGAAGAAAGATAAAGATTGTCCCTGAGATTACTGTAAGGCTTAAAAGGGAGAAGATTATAAGCTGCCTGATACTGTGAGGTTGTCTATGAAGATGAAACAAGAGACAGGCAGGCGGTAAAAATGGGACGGAACCTTTGATAAGGATACGGTGAAAGTCTATGAAATAAAGGGAAGTGTTCAGGGCACAGAGCTTAGGCTAAGCTTGTTATCACTGTTGAAGAGTTTAATCCAAAAAGCAAGGTACAGCTTTGTAGATAAGGCTATTGGCGATGCGGCAGCTGATAAACTAAATAAAAAGGTTGCTGAGATTACTTATTCAGATTTGCTTACAATCAGAGATTTAAGCCTTACTTGAGCTATAGTGAGATAAATCTAGCTGATATAAAAGGAGATGAAGAATCTGGTTACACTTGATTTATCCTATAATCAGATTAGTGATATCACTCCGCTGTCAGGCTTGAAAGAAGCTTAAAACACTGAATCTCTTTTTCAATAAAAATCTCTTCAATTGATGCTCTAGCAGGGGCTTACAGACATAGAGGATGTAAATCTTGGAGAAAATTTATTTTCGGATATTTCTCCTCTTAAAGGACTTACAGGCTTTAAAGAAGCTTAATCTCGTATGTAAAAATGTGGAAGATATCAGGGCTTTAAGATATACAGATGGGCTAAAAGAGCTGATGCTTGGCTCTAAGGTGCGTGACCTAACCCCTATTGCAAAGTATAACCTAAACCTAGCAAAGCCTTTTGATATCAAGCTTTTGACTGTAGAGGATGGAAGCATAGTGCTTAATGCACAGGTCGGCGAAAGCTTCTATCTGCCTTATGCAGTTAAAAAAGACGGAGACATAATCTTTGTAAACTGGGAAAAGATAAGCGGCAGTTGAAGAACATCTTGAAATAACAGGTCATTTTGACGGACAGACCATAATAGCAAGGTTTTCCGGGGAAAATGACAGGGATAGTGAAGTAATAAGGTTTAAGGATAAGGTATTTGAAGAAGTCATAAGATACAGTGTGGACAAGCCATACGGGGATATATTGTTTGAGGATGTAAAAAACTTACAGATACTTGATCTTGCCTTTAAGGAAGTTAAGATTTAAGCGGTCTTGAGTATCTGGTAGGGCTTAAAAAGCTTGGACTTTATGGAATCAGGGTTACAGACAAAGAGCTTAAAGTAATCAATACCATGCTAAGGCTCGAAGAACTTGATTTGGCAAACTGCGGAATAGGCTATGTAGGTGAACATACCTTTGATAAATTAAAGAACCTAAGAGAGATAGTTTTAGACGAAAATCTAGGTATACAGATTGATAAAAATGCCTTTGCACAGAATACCTCTTGAAGACTTTATGGCAGAAGATTGTGGTATCTACAATCTAGACTGTTTAAGAAATGTAACCAGTATCAAAAGCGTGTTTGCACAGAATAACCACTTACGCTCTCTTGATGCCCTGGCAAACCTCACCAAGATAAACTACCTTGCCCTAAATGAAAATCAGATAACTGATATTTCAGGGCTAAAGGGGAAGAGTCTGATTACCCATCTTATGATGAATAACAACTCAGTTTTCAAATATATCTGTGCTTGCAGATATGCCTCTACTAACACTTTTTATCTGAAAAAGGAAGGCTTACAAGCGTAGATGCACTGAAAGACTTGAAGAAACTGGAGGTTGTATATCTGGATGATAATCAGATAGAGGATATATCGGCATTTAGAAATAGCCCTGTGCTTAGGCAGCTTACACTTGTAAATAACAGGGTGCGTGTAGTAGAGCCTCTTAAGGAGCTTAAGACACTGAAGGTACTTCATTTAAGAAATCCGGTAGTAGATATCCCGGTGCTTAAGGATATATGACGGACTTACAAATAAAGATTTCTATTTGCCATAAGGAAGGAGATATCTATGAAGAACAGGCTTTGGGTTAGCATCATATTATCCATTCTCCTGATATTTACTATTTCAGGCTTGCCCGTGGGGGCTGCAACCACTGATGGGGGCACGCAGACAGAGAGGGTTTCGATTATCGTAAAGGGGAAAAATCTGAATTTTAAGCATATAGAAGAGGTGGATTCCTCTGCAAAGCTTACAAGACAATTCTGGATAGTAGATGCTATTGTGGCTGAGGTAAAACGCTCAAAAATAGATGAATTAAAGGGAAAAAGGGATTGATTTTGAGATTGAACAGGTCTTTACTCCACTTACTAAGGAGAGGATGAAGACAGCTAATGAGGCTATTTTACAGGAGCTTAGAGAGACGACAGAGAGAAGGGCTTTTGATGGAAGAGGGACTGTAATTGCAGTTTTAGACTCAGGCGTAGACATTAAGCATAAAGACCTATCTGCTGACATTGAATATCCTAAGCTAACAGCTGATAAGGTAAAGGAAAAAGAAGCTAAAAGGAAAAATATTACAATGCAAAGATTCCCTATGCTTACAACTATGCAGATGGAGACCACGACATCAAGGATACCAATGTAAAGTCGGCAGGCTATGGACATCGGAATGCACGTAATAGGAATCATAGGTGCCAATGGACCTGCAAATGACAAGAGCAGGGTAAGAGGGTGTAGCTCCAGAGCTCAGATCGCATCTATGAAGATATTTTACAACAATCCCAGAAAAGGTGAAGGAGCGCCTGAAGGTGCAGTTATCAGCGCCATCGAGGATGCGGTTTCATTAGATGGATGCAATGAACCTTTCGCTTTGGAGTTCCTGCGGGCATCAAGGATAGCTCAGACCTTATGCAAAAAGCCATAAATGCTGCAAAGCAAAGGGGTATCCTGGTTGCATCATGCTGCAGGAAATGCTTATTATGCAGGCTATCCAAATGAGCCAACCATAGACAATTCCCACCATTTCAGAGCGGGAGTAGCAGAAGTGCCATCTCTGTAGCCTCTTTTGAGAGTGAGCTGCAGAGAATCCACTCATTACATTTAATGGGAAACAATCAGATACACCAAGCTAAACAGCGACATCAAGAGTGCAAGCGGAGTGAAGCTCTCTGACTGTGGCAATGGAAAAAGCAGAAGACATAAAGGAGAATCCGGTGTTGCCATTATTCTACCGCTCAGAGTACCATTCACGGAAATGATTGAAAATGCCTATAAAAAGGGTGCCAAAGCAGTCATCATATACAATAAAAACGGTGATGATTCTTATGTAGAGCATAGGAGTGGTTGAGCAGGATATTCTGTCATCTTCGTTTCAAATACAGACGAAGAAACTTTTGTCAAATCTTAACATTTTACCTGATTTTACAGACAGGATGGGCGAAATCAAGAACCCTCTTATGCGGTATGAGTGCGTTTTCAGGCTATGGTCCTCTTAATGACCTTGAAATCAAGCCCAAATAACCGGTATTGAGTGGAACAGTTTATTCTACGGTGAATGATAATTCCTATGCGACTATGGGAGGAACATCAATAGCTTCTCCTTACGTGGCAGTATAAGTCTTTGCTATATGAATTACCTGAAAGACAAAAACATCCTTTTTACTCCTGAAGATATCACATTTGCAATGATGAATACCGCAAGGATATTAAAGAATAAAGAAGGTCTTCCATTTGCTGTACGCAGGCAGGGTGCAGGAATGATAGACTTTGAAAATATGAAGAAGCAGGAGATAAAGGTTAGGCTACGACGGAAAGCCAAAAGGCATCTCTAGGTGAGATGGACAAAGAAAAGGAATTTTTAATAAAGGTTAAGAATACCACGTCTCATAAGGCAACCATAAATCTTTCCACTCAGACATACTTACAATGGATGTTTTCAAATGCTAAGGAGAAAGTCCTTGAAGGCGCTAAGATATCCTTTGAGCCACAGAAGCTTGCACTTGAAGCAGGAGCTGAAGCAGAGGTTAGGGTAAAGATTAAAGTAGAGTCGGTAGCTGAAAACTATGTCGAGGGCTTTATAATAGCAAATACCGATAAAACTCAGGCTAACATCCCATTTTTAGCCTATTCGGGAGACTTTAAGAACCTTTCTGTATTCGACAGGAACTTTTATGAGCCAAAGTCAAAATACAAGGAACAGGGCTTTGTACTCAGAATACCGTGTTGGAGAGAATAAGGTATCACTGGTTCCTGTAGGAGGTAAGAATCCAACTGCTGAAAACATGGGCATAAGCCCAGAAACGGAGACAGTATGCTCACTGCCCTGCCTAAGCTGTCTTTTCCTAAGAAATGCAAAAGATGTGAAGTTTTATATCGAGGATGACAGACACAAGATGTTCACCTATATATATGCTACAGACTATCTAAGGAAGGAAGTTACATCTACTCAGAAAGAAAAGTCTAAAATCTCAGAGCTGTGGAGATGGAGTGGAACTTATTACGATAAGAAAAAGGGACTTAAGATACCAGCGCCTGAAGGGCAGTATTACTATGTTGTAGAAGCCTCTCCTGTTGTGGAAGGTGCCAAAAAACAGGTGTTAAGATTCCCTGTCAAAATCGATAAGACTGCGCCTATAGTCAAATCAGGCACCTTTATAACAGATACCGATGTGTGTGAAGTCACGATGACAGGCGAGGATAGAGGGCTGTCACGTACAGATATATCACATTTTGTATTTGTAATAGATAAGGACGGATATAAAGAGGATGACAATACGGTATTTTACCTGGAAAGACAAAATGATGAATACCGCAAAATCCTGCATTTGGATGGCTTAGAAAATGGCATTCATAAGCTGTATGTCGGTGCCATAGACTATGCAGGGAATATGGGAACCACAGACGGCACAATCATTTCCGTGAAAGACTCACCTGTTAAGCTGACAGTAGACAAGAAGGAGGCAGAGCTTAAGGAAAAGATTGAGCTTAAGTATGGTATGCCTGCTGCTGTAAGGTATAGGATTTATCTAAATGATACAACCAAAGTCTTGGCAGAAACTAAGGAGACTGCCTATGAGCTTATCGTACCTGAAGCAGGGAAGCAGACCTTGATAGTCGAGGCTGTAGATGAAGAGGTAAAAGCCTTGGTGTAAATGCAGTCGAGATCCGAGTGTAAAGGAGCAGGAGGCTAATCAGGATTTTGAAATAGCATCTTCCCATAATATTGAAAACAATAAGATAACTACTACTTGGGATATAATTAACAATTATGGGCAAAGAAAAATGTAACTGTGATTACCTGCTATGGGAAGAACAATAAGCTCTTAAATATGACTGCCAATAGCAGCTTATATCGAGGCACTTTCAAATGACAGGGTGACCAATGTGCTAAGATACCTAAGGACGCTGTTAAGATAAAATTATGTGTGGGATGACTTTGAACAATTAAACACCATAATGAAGGAAGAAGTCATATCGCTACAAAAAGAAGATGAAGGCAGTGGAGGAAACAACGAAGGTGGTGGTACTAGCGGTGCCGGTGGTAATAACGAGGGTGGTAACACAGGTGGCAGTGGTAATATGAGGTGGCAATATCGGTGGAGCGGTAATAATAGCATCCCTGTAATACCCGTATTTCCTGTAATTACCGAGAACTCTAACACGGATATTAACAAGCTAACTCCGAGGTAAAGCCTGATGAGACTGCAACTGTAACCGAAGGAGAAACCCCTTTATCTGACGTTAATGACGGTACGAAGGGCAAGGAAAGGCTAACGTCCCAGAAAAAGTATGGGTTAACCAAGATAAAGTCTAAGGCTGTCCTTGCAAAATTGCAGCAAAGTACAAAGAAACTCTTTACTAAGAATGTTTATAAGATAAAACTTCACCATAAAAAGCAGGAAAGCAAACCAAGCAAAGATGAGAGATAAGGCTGTCTTATAAGGGAGTGGTAAAGGGATGCAAATTCTATGTAGTTGACATCAAGGCGGAAAACGCTTTCACGCTGCAAAGGTATGACAAGAAGAAAAAGGAGCTTGTATTTAAGACAGATACAGCGGGAAGTATGCTTTGTTAAGGGTAAAAGTGAAGAAGAAATAGATACTAAGGATTTCAAGAAGTGGCTTGCAATGCAAGTCACTTCTTTTCAGAAACACTAGCGGAGCCTGTTTCTACAGGGTTTAAGTTTTTATCTGTTCGGTTTGCAACCTGTGAATAGGCAAAATGTTTCGCTCACCACCTATCGATAATTTTAACATTGACTTTTATTCTTATAAATATTATAATTTAAGAACAAAAAGGCGGTGGTATAAATGACAAAACGAGAACTTCTGCATAAAAAGAAAATAATGGGTTATAACTACCAAAGAAGCCCTAAATATTGGGATTTATAAGGATATCTGAAAGAATTAACTATAAAAGAAGAGCTTGAAAAATAGCCAACGGACTCTACGCTCTTCCAGATGAGAGTATTGATGAGTATCTTTATTTTTCATATAGAATTCCCTAAAGGTATTTTTCTCATGAAACATCAGCATATTTACAAGGATTATCAGACACGAATGCCCCTTGGCTTATGTGATGACTGTAAAAGTAGGAGACAATGTCAGTGAGGTTAAGTCTGCAAGAGATAATATTATTTTTAAGTATGCAAAAAAGATTACTATGATATTGGGAAAATGGCTATAATCAGCCCTTTTGGCAGAGAGATCAGTGTATGACAAAGAAAGAACCATACTGATATTATCAAAGATAAGGACAGAATAGATTCACAAGTATTTAGTGAAGCAATAAAATCTTACTTTTGCAGATAAGGAGAAGAATTTATTAAAAACCATCGAAATATGCCATTAAGATGAATATGGAGGAGAGATTTAAAAACTATATACGGAGGTACTTTTGATGAAAACATCGGAACAGATTAAAGGGAGCGATTAGAATATATCTAAGAAAACAGGTGTTAATCCCGAATTCTCT